>JABAOE010003790.1_pt7 | contig 30496 bp, 26 predicted proteins | sample 7062141 | NCBI WGS metagenome assembly JABAOE01 (sample SAMN14538627, study PRJNA623070) | marine sediment metagenome | biome: marine biome [ENVO:00000428]; feature: marine pelagic biome [ENVO:01000023]; material: deep marine sediment [ENVO:00002113] | place: India: Gulf of Khambhat ...
GTGTTCTCGGTGGTGGTCTGGTACGTGGTGCGGTTGTGCTCATCGGTGGCGACCCGGGAATTGGTAAGTCGACTCTCCTTTTACAGGCGCTGACCCGAATGAGTGAGCGCTGCAAAACCGTGTATGTCAGTGGCGAAGAGTCAGCTCAACAGATCGCCTTACGCGGCCGCCGGTTACAGCTCAAATGCGACAAACTTGGCCTGCTCGCTGAAATCCAGCTGGAGCGCATCTTTAATATTCTTAATTCCGAAAAGCCCGACGTCGCGGTGATTGACTCTATCCAGACCGTATATTCCGAGTCGTTGCAATCAGCGCCGGGGAGCGTTGCCCAGGTTCGCGAGTGCGCTGCGCAGCTAACGCGGTTCGCCAAGACCAGTCACAGCGCGCTATTGCTGGTTGGCCACGTAACCAAAGAGGGCGCGATCGCCGGTCCCCGAGTGCTCGAGCACATAGTTGACGCTGTGTTGTATTTCGAAGGAGACACTCATTCGAGTTTCAGATTGATCAGAGCGATCAAGAACCGATTCGGCGCGGTAAATGAACTGGGTGTATTTGCCATGACCGACCGGGGTTTACGAGCCGTGCCTAACCCGTCGGCATTATTCTTGTCGCAGCATGGTGGAGCCGTGGCGGGATCATGTGTGATGGTGACTCAGGAAGGCACCCGGCCTCTGCTCGTTGAATTGCAGGCGCTTGTCGACACGTCACACGCACCGAACCCACGCCGATTGACTGTAGGGTTGGAGCAAAATCGTCTGGCCATGCTGTTGGCGGTGTTGCACCGTCACGCTGGCGTTGCCGTGATGGATCAGGATGTCTTCGTCAACGCGGTCGGTGGAGTTAAGATCGACGAACCAGCGGCTGATTTGCCGACGTTGCTCGCGATTGTGTCGTCTCTGAGAGCCAAGCCATTACCGGAAAAGCTGGTGGCGTTCGGCGAGGTTGGTTTGGTTGGTGAAGTGCGGCCGGTGCAGCGTGGACTGGAGCGGATGAAAGAAGCGGCCAAACTGGGCTTCAAACTGGCGATGGTGCCACGCGCAAACGCACCGAAGAAGTTGATTTCGGGGTTGGAGATTATTTCCATCGACCGTGTCGGTGACGCGATTGATGGCATCAGTTAGAAATAGTTTTTACTGATGGGTTCGGCGTGCAGTGCTTGGACTACCGCGACCTCATCTACGCAAAGATCAGGAGCAGCATCGTGGCCAGCAGTAGTGCGGCGTTGCCGGACCAGATCAACCTAAGCTTTGGTTCGACACAAATCGTATGACCATGCGGGTGCCCTGCCGCCTTTCGGTTGCCCCCGGTCTCGCTCGCGGAAAACGGCGAGAGATCAGCGGACCGTTTGGCGTTGGCGATGGCCTCGAGGTGTGACGTCTTCTGTGTGTCGGAGAGAGGATCGAACTCGTGTTCCATCCCGGTAATGGCGGCCAGTCGGTTGGTTGCCTCGGCTGAATCGAAAGCGGAGGACAGCTGCAGCACTGGGCCCGATCTCTCACCGGTGCTATCGTCGAAATCGTGCTCCCCGAGTTCGTTGCCATAGCGTTTGTTACTGGTGCCGGCGGGGTTGGTGCGCTTGTCTTCCTGGCGGGTTAATGGCGCCACAGGTTCCTGGAACGATTGCGGTTTGGCAGGGGGCAAGGACGACAGCAGCGAAGAGCTGGTAGTGCCGCTCAGATAGTCGCTTCGCGCCTGGCGAAGGTCATTGGCCAGATCTTCGGCCTTTTGGTAACGGTCATCGAGATTCTTGGCGAGGATTTTCGCAATGATGTAGTTGAGCACCTCTGGAAGATCAGCATTAAGGCTTTTCGGAGCAGGCGGATTGAAATTTAATGTCTGGTACATAACTCCGTGAATGTTGTCCGCGACGAACGGAGACGTGCCAGTGAGCATCTCGTAGATCACGATGCCGAGAGAGAATAGGTCGGAGCGAGAGTCGGTGCGCTTTCCGGCAACCTGTTCGGGTGACATGTATTTCGGGGAACCGAGAATCATGCCGGTCATCGTCTTGATCTCATTGTTGCGCATGCGTGCGATACCGAAATCGGTGATCTTGATCAAGCCATCATTGAGAACCATCACATTGGCCGGCTTGATGTCGCGATGCACGATCTGCCGACTATGGGCGTAGGAGAGGGCATCGGCCACCTGCGCGCCGATATCGAGCGCTTTCTCGATTGGAATGGGGGCTGAGCCGGCGAGAATCTTGCGAAGCTCTTGCCCCTCTAGATACTCCATTGCCATATAGGCAAGCTGATCGCTCTTGCCGATGTCGTAAATGGTAACGATGTTATTGTGAGATAGCTGTCCGGCTGCCTTGGCCTCCTGATAAAAACGCGCTTCGTATTCGGCGATTTCCTCGTCAGGCAGATTCAAGCTGATGGTCTTGATGGCGACAATGCGATCGAGCAGGGGGTCGCGGGCCTTGTACACGGTTCCCATCGCACCTTGTCCAAGCTCCGCAATAATCTCATAACGCCCAAGCTTCTCAATCATGACCGGCGCCCTCTAGCGCTTACCGACGTTTGCGTCTCGCGCGCTTCGAAATACCGGCCCCCAGATCGGGTGGCCAGCTTCGGCTTCGTCGAGTTCAAATTTCCTATCGAGTTTGAGTGCGATGGCGAACTCTTCCCGACAGGTAAGTTGCTGCCCCGAAACGCAAGCGATGAACGCAAGGTACTTGTGAGCGACGACCCGGTCCGCGACGGACAGGCCCTCTTCAAGTGCAAAGTGCAAACGGCGTGAAGCAGCGCGGTAGTTGCCCTCCTCGTAAAATGCGATTCCCTGCCACAGGTATGGTTTGCCCGACAGCCTTTGATAACCGGGCAGCTCGATAGATGCACAACCGCTGGCGATAGCTGCGCCCAGCAGAAACAGCAGAAGTGCGCGCATGGATGCAATCTTTCTCAATTGAACTTGTGCCTTATCTTGATCTTCTGTCGCGATCTCAAATTAAGTGGCTGCCGGAAGGGGGCAAAGTCGCCATTGCGAATTTCGATTACGCGACGGCCCGGCGCGAGCTCGATTTCCTTTAGCGGCGGGCTCACTCCGACCAGTTTTCCATCGACGTATACCTTGCCCCATGGTGAAATCGCCAATGTTACGAGAGCACGTCTACCCGCTGTTGCGGGTTGCCGATGTGGCGTCGACTTCCATGCGGCCGTTAACTTGTCATCCCCAGTAACGCCGTTCGTAACAGTCGGTATTTTTGATTGCGCCTTGGATGTTGTCAGAGTGGACGGCCCTTCGATTTTTTGATGTTCATCGGCAGTCGTGTGCGTATGCAATGCTGGCTCTTGTGTCCTCGAAGGGCTTGCCGTCGCAGGCGTTGTCCCTATGGCAGCTGTGNNNCGCAGGGCTGCACCGGCCGCTTCAGCGTCGGGGGCCCGGGCATTCTGAGGTTGTTGCGCCTGCGGGTTACCGCCAATAAAACTGGTCAGCAACGCCAGCAGGAAAGCAAGCGCGGAGAACGCTGCGGTGCCGTAGGCGAGCGAGCGGTTTGTGAGCCACTTCTCGACTTGGAAAAGGAGTCGCGCGGTTATTGCATTGTTGGCGACGGAACGCGCGACGTTGTCATTGACGGCCTGATGCGCGGTTTCAGGGGCAGACTTGATTCGCGCCGGTGGCGTTGAGTTGCCAACGCTGTAAATCTCGTGCTCACGCACATGTTTGTCGGTACGGGAACCTTCGTAGTTGAACAGCTTTGTGTAACCCTCGGAGATGTGCGAGACGATCTCGAAATACGATCGCGAGACCAGGATCTGCCCTGTTGCCGCAAAGCCCATGACGCGCTGGGCGACGTTAATACCGTCGCCGATGATATTTGGGCGCCCATTGAGGTCTCTCACCAAGCGTACCGGCCCGAGGTTGATACCGATGCGTGCGGGTACCTCGGGTGGCAGGCCGCGATTCGGTGCGAATGCATCGCGCAGGCTCATCGCGACGAAAAGCGCGTCTTCAGGGTCGCCGAGAAAGCTGATTGCGACCCCGTCCCCGGTGTCAAGAATGATGCGGTCAGCCGCCGGGATATCGTGGATGGCCGAAGAAATCAGATTGTTGAAGCGATCCTTGAGCCGGATTTGCTCGGCCACCGGCTTGCGCGAGTATTCGACGATGTCGAGAAATAGCACGCTGCAGATGAACGTGCGGCTGGCACGTTCAAGCATCATCGGGACCGCCCCATTGGATGGCTGTCAATCGGCGATCCTGCCCGAAAGACGGCTTTAGTAGGACGCAGCGATGTTGGCACCATAATCCCGATTTGCGACAGCAGTAGATCAGTATAAAAAATATATTACTCAATGACTTGAAGGAATAAGTTACGCCAGTTTCTAGATATACTGCGGCGCAATAGAAAAACTCTGGAAGCACGCTTCCGTTATCATTGACGCGATTTTCGTGCCGTCATGGCGGAAAACGCCTGGTTAAATTCATTCCGTGTCAGGGGACTGTTTTGCTCAAGAATCGCAACAACATTTACAGCACGGGGCTGGACAAAAATCCGGGCAATTTTGCAGCGCTTTCCCCACTCGCGTTTATCGCCTGGGCAGCGGACGTGTATCCAGAGCGTAAGGCGGTCATTTACGGAGACACGGAAATGAGCTGGGCGCAGACCTACGCGCGGTGTTGCCGACTCGCGTCTGCCCTAACTCAGTTAGGTATCGGCGAAGGGGACACAGTTGCAGTGATGGCGCCCAACATCCCGGCGATGTTCGAGGCGCATTACGGTATTCCAATGACTGGCGCGGTCATTAACGCGTTAAACACGCGGCTCGATAGTCGCAGCGTCGCGTTTATGCTCGAACACGGCGAAGCCCGGGTGCTGTTGACCGATACCGAATTTGCCCAGACGATCGGTCCAGCCCTGAAGTCGCTCGGAACGCGCCCGCTAGTGATCGATATCGATGACCCATCTGGCCCGATGGGTGAGCGTCTCGGTGACATTGAATACGAGTCATTCCTTGAGCAAGGTAGTGAGGATTTCGACTGGAAGCTCCCGGCAGATGAGTGGAATGCGATTGCGCTTTCCTACACCTCTGGCACCACCGGAAATCCCAAGGGTGTTGTCACCCACCATCGCGGTGCTTATCTGAACGCGCTGAGCAATATCGTCACTTGGGCAATGCCGCATTTCCCGGTTTATTTGTGGACCTTGCCGATGTTTCATTGCAATGGATGGTGCTTTCCATGGACAGTGGCGGCGGCGGCAGGAACGAGCGTTTGCCTCAGGCGTGTTGATCCCGCGGTTATTTTTGATCTGATCAAGCGCCACCAGGTTTCACATTTTTGTGGCGCGCCCGTCGTACACAACATGCTGATCAACGCGCCCGCTGAACTGCGTAATGGCATCGAGCACCGGGTCAGCGCAATGGTTGCCGGGGCGGCGCCACCGCGCGCCGTGATCGAGGGTGCCGAACGCATTGGAGTCGATTTGACGCATGTGTATGGTTTGACTGAGGTGTATGGACCCGCAGCTGTGTGTGCCAAACATCCTGAATGGGACGCGTTGCCGGTGAATCAGCGTGCAGCACTTAACGGCCGACAGGGGGTACGTTACGTCACGCAGGATGCGATGCGGGTGTTGAACCCCGATACACTCGAGCCGGTGCCGCGCGACGGCGAGACCATGGGGGAAATCTTCTTTCGCGGCAACATCACGATGAAGGGTTACTTGAAGAATACGAAGGCGACTGAAGAAGCGTTCGCTGGCGGTTGGTTTCACACTGGCGACCTTGCGGTCATTGATGATAGTGGTTATATCACGATCAAGGACCGCTCCAAGGATGTCATCATTTCGGGTGGCGAGAATATTTCGACGATTGAAGTCGAAGATGTACTCTATTCGCATCCCGCCGTACTAGAGGCAGCGGTCGTTGCCAAGCCGGACGAAAGGTGGGGCGAGGTGCCGTGCGCCTTCGTGGCGCTGAAGGACGGCGCTGAAACCGTTACTGACAGTGAGCTGATCGAATACTGCCGGCAACGGATCGCACATTACAAATGCCCCAAACAAGTCGTTTTCGGCGAATTACCCAAGACATCAACGGGAAAGATTCAGAAGAACGTGCTGCGAGAGTCGGCCCGAAACGCCTGACCACCTGGCGAGCACGATTAACATCGACACGCCAGCCATGACGTCGGTTAAAGCGCTGTCTGACTGCGCTGCGGTAAACTTAGCCTTTTTTCAATAATCAGGGTAGAAAGCGAACAAAATGAAGGTTCTGGTTCCGATAAAACGGGTGGTCGATTACAACGTCAAAGTACGCGTCAAGTCCGATGGCACGGGCGTGGAAACCGCCAACGTCAAAATGTCGATGAATCCTTTTGACGAGATCGCGGTAGAGGAAGCTGTGCGGCTGAAGGAAGGGGGCATGGTCAGCGAGATCGTCGTAGTGTCGATCGGTACCAGCGCCTGCCAGGAAACATTGCGAACCGCCCTGGCGCTCGGTGCTGACCGAGCGATTCTGGTGGAAACACAGACTGAAACGCAGCCACTGTCAGTTTCGCGCGTGCTAGAGAAGCTCGTCGGCAGAGAACAACCGCAGCTGGTCATCATGGGCAAGCAAGCCATCGACGACGATTTCAACCAGACTGGGCAGATGTTGTCCGCTTTGCTCGGCTGGTCTCAGGCAACTTTCGCATCCAAAGTGGTGATTCAGGGCGATGTTGCAGATGTGACGCGCGAGATCGACGGTGGACTTGAAACGCTGTCGGTGCAATTGCCGGCTGTAGTGACGACGGATTTGCGCCTGAATGAACCGCGCTACGTGACGCTGCCCAACATCATGAAGGCCAAAAAAAAGCCACTGGACACTGTTACGCCGGATGACCTTGGTGTCGATGTAACGCCAAGACTGAAGACGCTGAAAGTGATTGAGCCACCGAAGCGCAGTGCCGGGCAAAAGGTCACTTCGGTCGAAGAGTTGATTGAGAAACTGAAAAACGAAGCGAAGGTGATCTGATGGCGATTCTGGTTATTGCGGAACACGATCATGTTGCGGTCAAACCGGCCGTGCTGAATACCATCACAGCTGCCAGGCAACTCGCAGACGATGTTCATGTTCTGGTGGCAGGGCATCAATGCAACGGGGCCGGCGAGTCGGCCGCAAAAATTGCGGGCGTTGCCAAGGTACTGGTCGCTGATGCGAAGCATTACGTACACCCGATTGCAGAGAATCTTGCTGCGCTGGTGGTGCCAATCGCTTCCGGATATTCCCATCTTCTTGCTCCGGCCACCAGTTTTGGCAAAAACCTGATGCCGAGAATCGCTGCGCTGCTCGATGTGGCGCAGATTTCCGATATCGTCAGTGTCGAAACGCCGGACACGTTCGTTCGTCCGATATACGCCGGTAATGCATTGGCGACAGTGCAATCATCGGACGCGATTAAGGTCATCACGGTGCGGGCAACGGGATTCGATGCCGCGACTGTCGATGGTGGTTCAGCGTCAGTCGAGTCCATCGCTGCTGGTCCCGATGCGGGCCTGGCGAGCCTGGTTGGTCAGGAACTAACTGAATCGGCTCGTCCGGAACTGACGGCGGCGAGGGTGATCGTATCGGGCGGACGCGGCTTGGGGAGCGGCGAAAATTTCGCGATGCTCGAGAAGTTGGCAGACAAGCTCGGTGCAGCGGTGGGAGCATCGCGTGCTGCCGTCGACTCCGGATTTGTGCCAAATGATTATCAGGTTGGGCAGACCGGCAAGATCGTCGCGCCTGAGCTGTATATCGCGGTTGGAATATCGGGCGCCATTCAGCACCTCGCGGGCATGAAAGACAGTAAAGTCATTGTGGCGATCAATAAGGACGAAGAGGCGCCGATATTCCAGGTTGCTGACTACGGATTGGTTGGCGACCTGTTTGATGCCGTCCCCCGGCTAACTGACGCGCTTTAAGCAACACAACCGATTAGTAACAGGAGAAGATGAATGTCGACATACTTGGCACCGATCGATGACATGCAGTTCGTTGTCAAGGAGTTGGTCGGGCTGGAAGGAATATCGAGTCTGCCGGGCTGCGAGGAGGCAACGCCTGATCTCGTCGATGCGGTGATCGAGGAGGCAGGTAAGTTTGCCACTGGGGTGCTCGACCCGTTGAACTGGCCTGGCGATCAGCACGGCGCGATGCTCAAAGACCACGTGGTGACAGCGGCACCCGGTTTTTCGGAGGCCTATCGGCAATTCTGCGAGTCGGGGTGGGGCGCGCTTTCCAATGATCCGCAATGGGGAGGACAGGGATTGCCCCAAGTCGTTGCGGCGCTGACCTCGGAGATGTGGCATGCGGCCTGTATGTCGTTTGCGTTGTGTCCGATGCTGACGACGGGTGCGGTGCATGCAATCAAACGCCACGGCTCGCCGGAACAACAGGCGATGTATTTGCCCAATCTGATATCGGGGAAATGGTCGGGAACCATGAACCTGACCGAACCACAGGCAGGATCGGATTTGTCGGCTGTGCGCTCGCGCGCCGTTCCAGAAGGTGACCACTACCGTATTTCGGGAACAAAGATTTTTATCACTTGGGGCGAGCACGCCATGGCGGAAAACATCATCCATCTAGTGCTGGCTCGCACGCCGGATGCGCCCGAGGGGGTCAAAGGCATCTCGCTGTTTATCGTTCCCAAGTTTCTCGTTAATAGCGACGGCAGTCTTGGCCAGCGTAACGATGTGAAGTGTGTTTCGATCGAACACAAGCTGGGTATTCACGGCAGCCCGACGTGCGTGATGGCTTATGGGGATGCAGAGGGGGCCATCGGCTATCTCGTCGGTGAGGAGAATCGCGGTTTGCATCAGATGTTCACGATGATGAATTTTGCCCGGCTTGAGGTGGGCCTCGAGGGCGTCGCTATTGCAGACCGGGCCTATCAGCGCGCCCGTGAGTTTGCCAAACAGCGTGTGCAGGGGCGTGAGGCGGGTNNATCAACCATCCAGACGTCAGGCGCATGCTCATGAGCATGAAGGCGCAGACCGAGGCAATGCGCGCGCTCGCCGTACAGACAGCGGCTTTTCTCGATCTGGCATTGAAGCACCCGGATGCCGCCGAACGTGGCCGTAATCAAAGCCTGTTCGACTTGCTCACGCCGGTGGTCAAGGGGTGGTGCACCGAGCAGTCGATCGAGATTGCCTCTCTAGGCGTGCAGATTCATGGCGGGATGGGATTCGTCGAAGAAACGGGTGCCGCACAATATCTGCGCGATGCCCGCATCACTACGCTGTACGAGGGTACGACCGGAATCCAGGCGAATGACCTGATGGGCCGCAAGATCGCATTCGAAAAAGGTGCCACGGCGCGAGCGCTCATCGAGCATATTCGTGGTTTGGACGCGGAACTCGCCAAGGCAGCAGGGCAGCCAGCTCTTTCGATTATCAAGCGCGCGCTCTCGGAGGCGGTCGATTGCTTGTCGGCGAGTGTCGACTGGATGGTTGATACCTATCCCCACAACATCAAGGCGGCATCGGCCGGCGCCGTACCATTGCTCAAGCTGTTTGGCACAGTGGCTGGCGGCTGGCTGATGGCGAGAGCGGCGCTGATCTCGAAACAGCGCATTGATGACAATGCCGAGAACTTTGATTTTTACCGTGCCAAATTGGCCACGGCGCGTTTTTACGCTGAACATGTTCTGCCGATGGCACAGACCTACAGGGCGCAGATCGTGACCGGTGCTGAAAGCGTTTTGTCACTCGAGGAAATGCAGTTTTGATTGCCGCTTCAGGCTCCAGATTTGCTTCTATAGCGTATCTGTTACGGATGCATGCCGAGGCTGGGATTCGCAGTTGACTGAGGCGGGGTTCCGCTACGCATAGCGGCTTGCGGAACGGGGTTAGCTAAGGAGTTATGCGAAATGAACACGGTACTGTGGCTTGCGTGCGCGCTCGTCGTCATTTGGTCGCTGGCATATTTTAGGGTGGGCCGCTCCGCCTGGATTGTTGGCATTGGTGTCTATCTGCTTGCCCTCGAATATTGGTCGGGGCTGGGCGGGACTGCCAGTACGATAGCGTGGTTGGTCTTCCTGGTGGCTGCCGCGTTCATGCTGGTGCCGGGGCTGCGGCGCAGCCTGATCTCGGATCGTCTGTTGAAGTGGTTTCGTCGTGTCTCGCCACAAGTGTCCCATACCGAACAAGAGGCACTCGATGCCGGCACAGTCTGGTGGGATGGCGAGTTGTTCAGCGGCCGTCCGTCATGGCAACGATTACTGTCAACCCCGAAACCGACATTGACATACGAAGAGCAAGCGTTTCTTGATGGTCCGGTAGAGGAGCTGTGCCGGCTTTGTGATGACTGGGAAATCACGCATGAGTTGAATGACTTGCCCGAAGAGGTCTGGGATTACATCAGGAGCAATGGTTTTCTCGGCATGATCATCCCGAAGGACTTTGGTGGCCTTGGTTTTTCAGCGTTTGCTCACTCCCAGGTGATTCAGAAACTAGCCACTCGAAATGCAACTGCCTGCGTTACGGTGATGGTGCCCAATTCACTCGGACCCGCAGAATTGCTGCTTCATTACGGAACTGAAGAGCAGAAGAAACACTATCTGCCACGGCTGGCCAGCGGCAAGGAAATTCCCTGCTTTGCGCTCACCAGCCCGGATGCCGGCTCCGATGCAGGCAGCATTCCGGATTATGGTGTGGTGTGCAAAGGTACGTATGATGGCAAGGAAACGCTAGGCATTCGCATTACCTGGGAAAAGCGCTACATCACGCTGAGTCCGGTTGCGACATTGCTCGGGCTTGCATTCAAGCTCTACGACCCAGACGCGTTACTTGGAGATGAGCGTGATATCGGTATTACGCTCGCGCTAATTCCAACGTCCCATGCCGGTGTCAACATCGGGCGCAGACATTTTCCGCTGAATGGGTCGTTCATGAATGGTCCGAACTCGGGCGAGAATGTCTTCATCCCATTGAACTGGGTCATCGGTGGACGTGACTACGTCGGCCAGGGCTGGCGCATGCTGATGGAGAGTCTGGCAGCGGGGCGTTCCATTTCGTTGCCCTCATCGAGTGTCGGCATGGCGAAGATCGCGGCCCGCACCACCGGTGCTTACGCACGCATTCGCAGTCAGTTCAAGCTGCCGATCGGCAAGTTCGAGGGCGTGGATGAAGCGATGGCGCGTATTGGCGGGAATACCTATGTGGTGGATGCTGCGCGTCAAATGACGGCGGGAGCGGTTGATCTTGGTGAGAAGCCGTCGGTGATTTCGGCCATCATGAAATATCATGCGACCGAGCGCGGGCGGCAGGTCGTCAATGACGCGATGGATGTGCATGGTGGGAAGGGCATCTGTTTGGGACCCAGTAACTACCTCGGACGGGCGTACCAGCAGATTCCTATCAGCATCACCGTCGAGGGAGCGAACATCCTGACACGAACAATGATGATCTTTGGTCAGGGTGCAATACGCTGTCATCCCTACGTTCTGAAGGAGATCGCCGCAGCGGGGCAAAGTGATCCGGTCAGAGCCTCCGACGAATTTGACAAGGCATTCTGGGGACATGTCGGATTTGTCATCAGTAACCTGGCGCGTGCCCTATTTGGCGGATTGACCGGAGCCAGACTGATGGGTGCAGCCGGTGCTCCTGAACTCAAACGTTATTACCAGCACTTTTCACGCATGAGCGCCGCTCTGGCATTTGCGGCAGACGTGTCGATGCTGGTGCTCGGCGGCAGCCTCAAGCGCAAGGAAAAACTCTCTGGACGCCTGGGTGACGTTCTCAGCGAGCTGTACCTCGCTTCAGCGATCCTGAAACGCTTCGAGGATGACGGCCGTCAACAATCTGATTTGCCGCTCGTGCATTGGGGTCTGAAAGACGCGTTACACCGTACTCAGGAAGCCCTCTACGGAGTTTTCGCGAATTTTCCCAACCGTGTGATTGCCGCGTTCATGCGCCTGATCATCTTTCCGTGGGGGCGCGTCTTCCCCGCGCCGGAGGACCATTTGGGCACGGCGATCGCACAGCTAATGATGCAGCCTTCGGATGCGCGAGAACGGCTGACCAACAACACGTTTATATGGCGTAAGGAGGACGATCCGGTAGGCTGTCTGGAACTGGCGCTTGACGCTGTAGTTGAAGGCGAAGCAGCAGAGGTCAAGCTGCGCGCGTTGGTGAAAGCGGGAACGGTCGAAGGCTACACGGAAAGCGAGCAGCTCCAACAGGCGGTCGATAACGGAGAACTCGCGCACGACGATGCGGCAGCGTTACGCCGTTTCTGGAAATTGCGCAGAAGTTGCATCATGGTTGATGATTTCCCGGGCGACATTGGCCGCAACCAGAGAACAGACGCGTCAATGCATGGCCGGGTTGATGTGCTCGATGGTACTTACAGTAGCTAGCGCGGCGTCGTTTGCGCGATGTTGCTTTGATTGATGGATAGACGGCCGCGCTCAGCAACCGACCAACAACGTCTCAAGAGAACAGGAGAAAGAAAGCATGGCGAAACAACTCGACGTGATAAGCCCTGAAGCGGCGCGAACCCTGGACGGACTTTTCGCGACGCGTGTGCAGCGATCGAGAGATGCCGTGGCTTACATTAATTTTGACGACGCTTCCGATACGTGGAAAAAATACACGTGGGGCGAAATGGAACAGTTGGTGGCACGCTGGCAGGGCGCGCTTGCTCGCGAGAATCTCGAACCGGGCGATCGCGTCGCTATCATGATGCGTAATTCAATCTGGTGGGTCATTTTTGACCAGGCTGCGATGGGCCTTGGTCTGGTGACTGTGCCGCTATATACCTCTGACCGGCCCGACAATATTGCTTATATCGNNAAGGTCCTGTTTTTTGAAGAGCAGGAAACGTGGGATGAGTTCAGGGAAGTGATGCCCAAACTTGGTGGCTTGGTTCGCGCCGTCTGCTTGAAACCGCTCGGTGGCAGCAACCATGATCCGCGGCTGGTTAGCGCCGATAGCTGGGTTTCTGAACAGCCTGGTGATGTCAAACACATTAATAGCGATGGCGGCAAGCTGGCTAGCATCATCTACACCTCTGGCACCACCGGTCGACCGAAAGGCGTGATGCTGTCGCACAGCAATATGCTGGAAAACAGCTATGCCACTTCGCAGTGTTTTCAGGTTTTTGTCGACGACCTGTTTCTCTCCTTTTTGCCGTTGTCGCACACGCTCGAGCGTACCTGTGGTTACTACGGCACTGTCATGGCAGGCGCGCAAGTCGCATTTGCGCGTTCGGTTCAACATCTTGCCGAGGACTTGCTGACTATAAAGCCTACTTTACTGATCTCGGTGCCTCGTATTTACGAACGTGTTTGTGCTGCGATCAAGCAGAAGTTGCATGACGGACCGGCTCTGCGCCGCAAATTGTTCGAGTTTGCAACCAATGTTGGCTGGGCACGTTTTGAGCACCAGCAAAAACGTGGTCCGTGGCGGCCGGGATTTCTGCTGTGGCCTGTCCTCAACCGCCTGGTTGCAGCAAAGGTGATGGCAAGGCTCGGTGGGCGATTGCGGGCAGCGACCTGTGGCGGTGCGGCGCTGTCGCCGGATATTGCAAAATTGTTTATTGGGCTGGGCTTGCCAGTGGTGCAGGGCTATGGACTGACCGAGACCAGCCCGGTAGTGAGCACCAATCGCATCGAAGACAATGTTCCCGCCAGCATTGGCAAGCCTGTTCCCGGAGTCAAGGTCAAGCTCGGGGAGAAAGATGCGTTATTGGTGAAAGGGCCGAACGTGATGCTTGGCTACTGGAACAATCCTGATGCGACGCGAGACATGTTTACCGATGATGGTTGGCTCAATACCGGTGACACCGCGCGACTTGACGAAGGCGGGCGTTTGTACATTACCGGCCGCCTCAAGGAGATCATCGTGCTGTCCAATGGCGAGAAGGTGCCACCGGTAGATATGGAAACGGCGATCCAGCGTGACCCGCTCTTCGAGCAAGTCATGATACTGGGAGAACATAAGCCGTATCTGGCGGCTTTCGTCGTACTGAATCAGCAGCAGTGGGCCAAAGTGGCAGCCGAGCATGGCCTTGACGCGACATCTACAACCGCGTTGCAGAGTGAGCAGACAGAAGAAATTATGCTTGAGAGAGTCAGCGCACAGATTCATGAGTTCCCGGGTTATGCGCAAGTGCGGCGCGCGGCTGTACTGCCGGAAGCCTGGACAATTGAAAACGGTTTGCTGACGCCAACGATGAAAGTCAAACGCGCCAAGGTGATCGACGCCTACCAATCCGACTACGAGCGCATTTACCAAAGCCGCTAATCTGTCCAGGGGCAGCATCAATCAGTGACCGAACCGATGACCGAGCAAGGCAAGCAAGCTCCCGTAGCACTGCCGGAAGGCAAAGAACCGACGCTGCGTGTCGTACCGATGCCATCCGACGCCAATTACAGCGGCGATATTTTCGGCGGCTGGATCATGTCACAGGTTGACACCGCGGGCAGTATCCCGGCGGCCAAACTTGCAGGCGGGCGCATCGTCACCATCGCCGTCAATTCCTTCCTGTTCAAGCAGCCGGTCATGATTGGTGACCTGGTGAGCTTCTATGCGGAGGTGGCGCGCGTCGGACGCACCTCGATTACCGTCAATGTCGAGGTTTATGCGCAGCGGCGCTCACTACATGAAACCGTCAAGGTCACCGAGGCAACGCTGACCTATGTCGCCGTAGACGATCAAAGGCGACCGCGGCCAGTTGCTGCCACTTCAGATGCTTAGGCCCAAAATATGCTTATAGTCGCCTTTTGTAAGAACCGTCATTAATAAGGGGACTCATATGACAGGCAGGTTTCGCAAAGCCACGATTGTGGCGGCGTTTGCTGGTGTGTGCTCGGGGGCAACAACCGGTGCGCACAGTGCCGGATTTGCGCTTATCGAACAAAGTGCCAGTGGCCAGGGTAATGCCTATGCTGGCGCGGCGGCCGTTGCCGAGGATGCCAGTACCATTTTCTTCAATCCGGCCGGTATGAGTTTGCTTGAAGGTACATCGTTCGCTGCTGCCGGCCACGTCATCAGTCTCTCTGCCGATTTTTCCGGTACGGTCACAGATCCTGCAGCAATTCCCGGCGCGACGACTGGCAATACCGGCGGCGATATCGGCGACATTTCTTTTGTGCCCAACATTTATACCGCGATGCCGCTGGGCGAGCGTTGGCATATTGGCATCGGCATCAACGTGCCGTTTGGCCTCAAAACGCAATACGACGAGAACTGGGACGGCCGCTTCCAGGGCGTTAAATCGGAGGTGACATCGCTCAATATCAATCCGAGCGTGTCGTATAAAGTGAGCGACACAGTCGCCATCGGCGCTGGTATCAATTATCAGCGGCTCGACGCCGAATTGACCCAGGCCGTGGTCCTCGCACCACCCGTCACTGCTGGGGTCGAAGAAGGGCGTTACGCACTCGAGGCGGATGACGACGGCTGGGGCTGGAATATCGGTGTGATGTTCCAGTTGTCACCCGCGACCCGGCTCGGTATCGCCTACCGTTCCGAGATCGACTACACTCTGGAGGGTAATCTCGACGTAACGAACTCGGCAGGGGTGCTCGTCCCGCTAGTGAGCGGCGCATCGCAGGGGGATGTGACGCTGCCTGACATGCTTTCGTTAAGTGCTGCCTTTCAGGCGAGCGACCGATTGCAGTTGCTGGCCGACATCACCCGTACCGGCTGGGGCAGCGTTGACCAAATAGCGGTTGTAGACCCCGGCACGGGCGGTGTTCGCGATATCTTGGTGCTCGAGTTCGACGATGCCTTGCGTTATTCGATCGGCGGCAATTACGTGCTCAGTGACCTCTGGACGTTGAAAGGCGGGCTTGCGTTTGACGAAACGCCGGTGAAGAACGCCGAGACGCGCATAGTGCGACTGCCGGATAACGATCGCACCTGGATTTCGTTTGGTGTCCAGAGAAAAGTGGGCCAAAGCGGGCGAACGGTTGGTCAGCTCGATTTCGCCTATACGCACATCTTCATCAAGGATGCTCCGATTAACCATACAAAGTCTCAGAGGGACGCTACCGGGGCACCTATCCCTGGTACTGCAACGACAGTCACCGGAACCTATGAGGGCTCGGTGGATATCTTTAGCATTCAATATTCGGTGGCGTTCTAGGTTATTGAGGCGCGCCTGACGCGCCGCGGCCATGCTGCCTGGCGAAGCCAGCCCGTAATGCGACCGCCACGGGTTTGCGGTAGGCTAGGCGCATGCCCAACCCCGATGCGCTGAAAGTTGAAAAAGTCGCGGTGCTCGGCGCTGGCGTGATGGGTGCGCAGATTGCTGCGCATCTGGTCAATGCCAATGTCGAGACCGTGTTGTTTGATCTGCCGGCGAAAGACGGCGATCCGAATTCAATTGTTCGCAAGGCTATTGACGGCCTTGGCAGACTCGAGCCGGCTCCGCTCGCGCGCAAGACACTCGCTGCCCACATCCAGGCGGCCAATTACGATCAGCATCTCGACCAACTCGCCGACTGCGACCTGATAATTGAGGCCATTGCCGAGCGCATGGACCTGAAGCAGGCGTTGTACGAACGTATCGCGCCGCATCTCAGCGATACCGCTGTTTTCGTGACCAATACCTCGGGGTTGTCGATTGCTTCGTTGTCCGCAGTACTTGCGGAACCGTTGCGCGAGCGCTTTTGTGGCGTGCACTTTTTCAATCCGCCGCGCTACATGCATCTCGTGGAGTTAATCCCCGGACCGGAAACGCGCGAGTCCTTGCTCGACGAACTGGAAGCATTCTTGACCACGACATTGGGCAAGGGCGTCATCCGTGCCCTGGATACGCCGAACTTTATTGCCAACCGCGTAGGCGTGTTCTCCATCCTCGCCACTTTTTACCATACGGAACGTTTTGGTCTTGGGTTTGACGAGGTCGATGCGCTTACCGGCTCGCTGATCGGGCGGCCTAAAAGTGCGACCTATCGCACTGCAGACGTGGTCGGTCTCGATACGCTGGCGCATGTCATCAACACCATGAAGCAAACCCTGCCCGATGATGCATGGCATCGCTATTACGATGAGCCATCCTGGTTGAGGGATTTGATCAAGCGTGGGGCGCTGGGGCAGAAGACCAAGAAAGGCGTGTACCAGAAAGCCGGCAAGCAAATACAGGTTCTCGATCGTGCCGCAGGTGACTACGTTGCTTCGGGGCGGGGAGCTGACGAAGAGGTGGTGGCGATCCTTAAGATCAAGGATCCTGCGCAACGATTTACCCAGCTGCGCGAAAGTGGGCTGCCGCAGGCGCAGTTTCTGTGGGCGGTGCTTCGTGACATGCTGCATTATTGCGCATGTCATATCCAGGAGATCGCTGCGAACGTTCGAGATCTCGACCTCGCGGTACGCTGGGGCTTTGGCTGGGATCAGGGCCCGTTCGAGATCTGGCAAGCGGCTGGTTGGCAGCAGATGGCTGGTTGGATTGCTGAAGATATTGCCTCTGGCAAGACGATGGTCAGCGAACCGTTGCCGCGTTGGGTGACAGAGGCAACGCGTGACGGAGTACATGCCGATACCGGGTCGTACAGCCCGCAGTACGACCGCAACCAGGCGCGCTCGCGACTACCCGTTTACCGCCGTCAGGAGTTCCCAGACCGACTGATCAGTGAGCCGGCAAACTATGGGGCGACCGTTTTTGAAACGGACGCCGTACGTATGTGGAGCGCAGGTGATGACATCGGTGTGGTCTCGTTCAAGTCGAAAATGCATACGGTTGGTGCTGATGTGCTCGATGGCATTGCGCAAGCTATCGAACGAGCTGAACGCGGTTTCAAGGGCTTAATTATCTGGCAAACCGAGCCACCGTTTTCGATTGGCGCCAATCTACAGGGTGGCGGTAGTGGTGCAAAAAACGAATCGAGGCCATCGGCGGTGGCGTCCGCTTTCAAGAAATTCAGGCGCTCCGCCGAGGCTGCTGTCCTTAAGGCAGCAAGGCAGTTGAATGTCGCAGATGCGGTTATGGCAGGGCGTTTGTCAAAGGTCGAGCAGATCGTCGCGCAATTCCAGGAAACAAATCTCGCTCTGCGTTACTCGATGGTGCCAACCGTGGCAGCCGTTGACGGCATGGCGCTTGGTGGCGGCTGCGAGATCGTTATGCATTGTGACAAAGCAGTCGCCAGTCTCGAAAGTTATATAGGCCTGGTCGAAGCCGGCGTTGGACTGATACCGGGCGCCGGGGGCTGCAAGGAATTTGCGTTGCGTGCTGCCGCGGAGGCAAAGGGCGGAGATGTGTTTCCTTTCCTACGCCGTTATTTTGAAAACGTGGCGACAGCGCAAGTCGGGCGCAGTGCAGAGCATTCGCGTGAACTCGCGTTTTTGCGTCAATCTGACCAGGTAGTGATGAATCGCTTTGAGCTGCTCCATGTTGCCAAACAACAACTCAACGCGATGCACGACTCTGGTTACCGGCCGCCTTTGCGTGCGATTGGTATTCCCGTAGCCGGGCGCGGTGCCATTGCAACGTTGAAAATGGGAATGCAGAACATGCTCGCGGGCAATTACATCTCGGAGCACGATTACCTGATTGGCAGCAAACTGGCCTACGTCTTGTGTGGCGGTGATGTTGAGCCGGGCAGTGCGGTCGACGAGCAATGGTTTCTAGACCTCGAGCGCGACGCATTCATTGCACTGTTGTCGACTGAGAAGACACAAGCCCGCGTCGAGCATATGCTCAAGACCGGGAAACCGCTGAGGAATTGATGGTGGCGATAAAAGTGCTGGCACCGAAAGTTTGAATGGGCGCGGAACAGGAGACACTATGAGCAGGCAGGTGCAGGACGCATATATTGTGGCGGCAGCGCGCTCACCGGTTGGCAAGGCGCCGCGAGGTGTGCTTCGGCATGTCCGGCCAGATGATTTACTCGGTCACGTTCTGAACGCGGCCATGGCGCAAGTGCCCGCTGTTGAGCGCGGTGAGGTCGATGATGTCGTGGTTGGTTGTGCCATGCCCGAAGCGGAGCAAGGCATGAATGTGGCCCGTATTGGCCTGCTGCTGGCTGATTTTCCGAATTCGGTATCCGGGATTACGGTGAACCGGTTTTGCTCGTCTGGACTGAACGCGGTTGCAATTTCGGCTGACCGTATTCGCCTCGGTGAGGCAGACATCATGATTGGGGCCGGCACCGAGAGCATGAGCTTGATTCCGATGGGCGGCAACAAAATCGTTGCCAATGAGCGCATCTTTTCTAATAACGAACACATAGGTATTGCCTATGGCATGGGCATCACCGCGGAAAAAGTCGCGCAGCAGTGGAAAGTTGCTCGCGAGGCGCAGGATGCATTCGCGGTTGAAAGCCATCAGCGTGCCCTGGCAGCTATTGATGCGGGCGAGTTCGCGGACGAGATCGTCCCCTACACCGTTCACGAGCGTAGTGCTGATCTCGAGCGGCGAGAGATTGTCGAGCGACCGAACATCGTTAGCGTTGATGAGGGTCCGCGAGCTGGTACCACGGCAGAAGTATTGGCTGGACTGCGACCGGTGTTTGCCGCCGGAGGTTCGGTGACCGCGGGCAACAGTTCCCAGACTTCTGACGGTGCTGGTGCAGTGGTGCTGGCTTCGGAGACAGCGATCAAGCGCCATGACCTGCAGCCGCTGGCGCGCTTTCTTGGGTTTGCTGTAGCCGGAGTGCCACCGGAGATCATGGGTATCGGCCCGAAGTTCGCCATTCCCAAGGTACTCAAGCAGACCGGTATCCAATTGGCGGACGTTGAATGGATCGAACTTAATGAAGCATTTGCTGCCCAGTCGTTGGCCGTGATCAATGATCTCGGGCTGGACCGAGAACGGGTCAATCCCCTCGGCGGTGCCATAGCGTTGGGTCATCCACTAGGCGCCACCGGTGCGATTCGTACGGCGACCCTGGTGCATGGAATGCGTCGGCGCAAGCACCGCTATGGCATGGTGACCATGTGTATTGGCACGGGAATGGGCGCTGCGGGTCTGTTTGAAAATGTAAGTTAGTCAGCCGCAAAAACGCTCTGAAGCCGGGATCGCTGAGCCTTGCGCAAGATCCGGTCTACTTATTCGGGCGAGGCGACCGGCTCGAATTCGAGAGCGACACCTTCGATAAATATCTGCTGACGCGTCATAGGTAGCGGGCGAAAATGGATCGCGCGCGTACGTGGCGGACTACTCGCTCGCTCGGGTCACCGTTGAAAAACGCTAGTCCGATTACCAGTTCTGCTGCAGACTCAATCGAGGTTTTCACCCCCTTGGCAGCAATAGACTTGCGCGCAACTATGTCGCTGACCAGTGAAGTGAAGTGAAGTGAACGAAGCCGCGGTTGTCGTTGAGGTGCACTAGGTCTGCCAAAGCCAACTTCGCCGTTGTGTTTTTTGAGCGCCGTTTTCACGTCTATAATCGGCTTTGGTGGTGTCATCTCTGCAAATCAATGTGTTGGGCCGGTTCGAAGTGCGGTCGGCGAGCGGTGAGGTCGTCGACTTCAATTCGAAAAAGGCCATTGCCCTGCTCGGCTATCTGGCTGCAGAGGCAAGAAGTGCACATTCTCGGGAAGAGCTTGCGGGCTTGCTATGGAGCCGGATGGGAGATGAACGAGCGCGCCACAATCTTCGTCAGACCTTGGCGAAGATTCGCGCCCGCAGCGACGCCTTATTGATTGCTGACGGGGAAACGTTGGCAATAGATCGGCAGCGCTGCTCTATCGATGCCGTCGAATTCGAAAAGCTTGCCCTTGCGGATGACCCCGAATCCCTACGGCGCTGTCTCGATATGTATTCCGGCGATTTGTTGGAAGGTTTGACTTTGCGGGAACTGGCGTTCCAAGATTGGTTAGTGCCGGCGCGCGCCCGGCTTCGGCAAATAGCCTGCAAGACAGCGGACAAACNNNCGCCGGGAGAAATGAGGAGGCGATAGACGCCCTGGATCAGCGGTTGGAAATGGACCCGGCCTGTGAGCCGGCCCACGTTGATCTTATGAAGCTGTTCGTTCGGCTTGGTCGCCGGTCGGATGCACTGCGGCAGTACCAGACATGTGTCGAGGCCCTGCAACGAGAGCTGGATGCAGAGCCGAGCGTTGAGACCAAATCCTTGTACACGAGCATTCAGCGCATCGAGCCAGGTGTGGAGACAGCAGACAGTGCCGATGTAGTGGTGGATAAGGTGGTGCATGCGCGGCCGTCCATCGCCGTGCTTCCATTCGACAATTTGTCGGGCGAAGAGGATGCTTATTTTGTCGATGGCATCGTCGAGGATCTGATTACGGCGCTGTCGCGATTCAGCACTCTGGCGGTTTCAGCGAGGGGTTCCTCGTTCCGCTACCGGAACGCTGCCAGGTCAGACCGGCAAATCGCAGATGAGCTTGGCGCGCAATTCCTGGTGCGAGGCAGCTTGCGGCGCTCGGGTAACAAGGTACGGATTAATGTTCAGTTGCTTGATGCTTTTGCCGGAGAGCATTTGTGGGGCGGTCGTTTTGAACGGGAGCTTGAAGACGTTTTCGCAGTTCAGGATGAGATCACCGCAACGCTCGTGTCTATCCTGGTGGGTCAGGTAGAAGCGGCAAGATTGGTCAACATTCGTAAAGCGTCCCCCGAGCGGTTGGATGCTTACGACATTCTGCTGCGCGGCAAGGACCACCATCATCGTTTTACTCCCGAAGATTGTCGTGCCTGCATCGACTTATTTGAACGCGCTATCGAGAAAGACCCGAATTACGCACTGGCTCACACCTGGCTTGCTTGTGGGCTGGGCCAGGCAATGGTTTTCAGTCCTGAAGAAAAATCTCAACTATCTGTCAGAAGCGAGGCTGCAGTGCGACGCGGCCTCGAACTCGATGAGAACGAAAGCGAGTGCCATAGAATTCTCGCACAAATATTTCTAACGAAAAAAGACCTGAAACGTGCGCTCTGGCATCAGGAGCGAGCACTGTTTTTAAATCCCAACGATGATCGTTCGATATATTCGATGGGCGAGATTTTATCTTTTATGGGAAGACATGAAGAGGCTGAAGGCTGGGTGCGAAAGTCTATGAAGCTCAATCCATATCACCCCGAGAGATACTGGACGCATCTGGCGCGACCGTTATTCCATCAAGGTCGATATCGCGACGCGTTGGACGCCCTCGACCATATCAGTAGACCGCGCACCGACGATCAGATCTATCGTCTGGCGTCGCTGGCGAGGCTGGAAGAAGTTGCAATGTGCAAGAAACTGCTGGCGGATCTAAGGGAGGAATTGCCAGATCTCAGCGTACAACATTTTGCAGAGTCGCTTCCGTATGAACTCGAAAGCGATCGTCGGGACCTGCTCAACGCAATTAAATCGTTAAACGCGGGGCGGCCTTCAGGCTAGACGCGGGTTGTCGCTGCCCATAAGGCTTCCAGCCCGACACTTCAGCATGATATTTTTGAATGGTTAGTTTGGTCAATTCAAATGCCCGTGCTGCAGTGCGCCGGAGTACAATCTATGCTGAAAAAACAATGTCACGAGTGAGTGCCACTTTCAGACGTGAATGATTGTGAGTGAATCGGGGGGCCTGATGAAAAGATTAATGCTGACAGGCGCGTTGGCAGTCGCCTGTCTTGTTGGCGGGACGGTTACCGCTCAGGCCAATCCAGTCGGCCTATGGAGAACGATCGATGATGTGACCGGCAAGGAACGCTCTCATGTTCGAATTGTGGAGGTCGGCGGTCAACTGCAGGGGCAGGTCGAGAAGATATTTCCGTTTCCTGGAGATGACCCAGAGAACCTGTGTGAGAAGTGTAAAGGTGAACGGAGGAACAAACCTATTGTCGGTATGACCATACTGTGGGGCCTCGAGCATAAAGGCGGTGTGTGGAAAGGTGGAGAAATCCTTGACCCGGACAATGGTAAAACCTACCGCTGCAAAATTACCGTGTCGGAAGATGGCCAGCAGCTCAAAGTGCGCGGCTATATTGGCGTCTCGCTGATTGGGCGAAGCCAGATCTGGCACAAGGTGCAATAGTCGGGAAAGGTTTTTCGTGCGGCGTAGTTGGGAAGTAAAAATGCATTTCGGGTTACGAGTCGTTTGCTGTTTGCTGATGCTCGCGCTCAGCCGGGGGGCGGTTGCCGCCGCCGATGGACCGGTCGTGGTGCTCGATATTTCCGGCGCGATTGGCCCGGCGACGGCAGATTACTTTCATCGCGGAATCGAAAAAGCAGACGAACTCGGTGCGCAGTTCGTTGTGTTACGCATGGACACACCCGGTGGTCTCGATTCAGCCATGCGGGACATTATTAAAGATATTCTCGCCTCGAAGATCCCGGTGGTGACATTTGTACAGCCGCGCGGTGCGCGCGCGGCTAGCGCGGGCACCTATATTCTCTACGCGAGTCACGTCGCGNNCGGCTACCAACTTAGGTGCGGCGACGCCGATCGCCATTGGTGGGATGCCGGGGGCACCAAAACCGCAGGAGGAGCCCCCCAGGGACGAAAAACCGGACAAGTCGGCTGATGCGCCAAAGGCAACCGAAGAAGACTGGATGTCCGACGCGACACGGCGCAAGGCGGTGTTCGATGCGGCAGCCTACATCAGAAGTCTGGCACAGTTACGCGGGCGAAACGTTGAGTGGGCGGAGAAGGCGGTGCGAGAAGCGGTGAGCCTGACGGCTGAAGAGGCTGCGCGGATTGGCGTCATCGACCTTATCGCGAAGGACGTCGATGACTTGCTCGACAAGCTCGACGGGCGTAAGGTCAATGTCTCAAAGAACGAGAGCGTGACCTTACACACTGCCGAGGTGGAGGTGGTCGAGATTGAACCCGATTGGCGCAATCGCTTTCTCGCGACCATTACCAGCCCCAGTGTTGCCTATATCTTGATGTTGATCGGGATTTACGGTCTGTTATTGGAATTCTATAACCCGGGAACTTTGATACCCGGCACGGCCGGTGCGATTTGCCTGTTGACGGCCCTCTATGCTTTTCAGATGCTTCCAATCAATTATGTAGGGGTCGCATTGATTTTGCTCGGGATCGCATTTGTCATAGCGGAACTGTTTGTCACATCCTATGGAGTACTCGGCGCTGGAGGCGCAATTGCATTCATCGTCGGATCGGTGATGTTGATGGACACTGAAGTTCCCGAGTTTCAATTGCCGTGGGGACTGATTGTTGGTGTCTCCGTGTTAAGCATTGGCGCAGTACTGGCGATCGTCGGCATGGCGATTAAAGCACGCGATCGTAGCGTGGTCAGTGGCGTTGAAGAAATGATTGGCAGCGAAGGAGAGGCTCTCGAAGACTTTGATGGCAAGGGCTGGGTGCGGCTTCATAGTGAGAATTGGAAAGCGATATCCAAGTCGCCAATCAAGCAAGGGCAAAAGGTTAGGGTCACGGCGGTAAAAGGGCTCGAGCTTTCTGTCGAGGCAGCCGAAAACGAACAAGTTGGAGGAGATTAATCATGGGTAGCTACTTCTGGCTGGTAATTGTCACCGGCCTGCTGATATTGCTGGTTTATGCTTTGCGCATCCTGCGCGAGTATGAACGCGGTGTGATTTTCCAGTTGGGACGCTTTTGGAAGGTCAAGGGGCCTGGCCTGATCATCGTTATTCCTGGTATTCAGCAGATAGTCCGCGTTGATTTGCGGACCGTCACCATGGACGTACCCAGCCAGGATGTCATTTCTAGAGACAACGTATCGGTCAAGGTCAACGCGGTGGTCTATTTCAGGGTGGTCGATCCCGAAAAAGCGATCATCCAGGTCGAGAATTATCTAATTGCGACTGGCCAGTTGGCACAAACGACTTTGCGTGCCGTGCTTGGCAAACACGAACTTGATGAGATGCTCGCAGAGCGCGAAAAACTCAATCTGGATATCCAGACGCAACTGGATGTACAGACCGATGCCTGGGGTATCAAGGTGTCTACCGTTGAAATCAAACACGTCGACATTGATGAGTCGATGATTCGCGCTATCGCCAAGCAGGCGGAAGCCGAGCGTGAGCGACGTGCGAAGGTTATCCACGCTGAAGGTGAACTGCAGGCGTCGGAGAAGCTGCTGCAAGCGGCAAAGAAGCTGTCCGAACAACCTGAATCAATGCAACTGCGTTATTTGCAAACACTTGCCAACATTGCCGGAGACAAGAGCTCGACGATCGTGTTCCCTTTGCCGCTCGATATCATCACACCAATCATTGATAAACTGACCACGGGGCCCAGTGGATAAGCCAGCGAAGTCGCGCTGTTCCAACGCGCGCGATGGGGAGGCGGTCCGGCAGACAGTGAGCACACTTGTCTACATGTTAGGGTAGTTTGGGCCGCCACCACCTTCTGGCGTTACCCAGTTGATGTTCTGTGTCGGATCCTTGATGTCGCATGTTTTGCAGTGAACGCAGTTTTGCGCGTTGATCTGCAGGCGAGCGCCAGTTTCTTCATTGACGATTTCGTACACGCCGGCAGGACAGTAACGCTGCTCCGGCGCATCGTATTGCGCCAGATTGATCGCGACCGGCACCGAATTATCTTTGAGTTGTAGGTGGCTCGGCTGGTTCTCTTCATGATTGGTGTTGGAAATAAAAACGGATGAAAGTCGGTCGNNTCGGTCGAACGTGAGCTTTCCATCTGCTTTTGGGTAATCGATGCGCTGTGACTTTGATGCCTTGCGCAACTGCTCGTGGTCTGCGTGGTGATGCATCGTCCAGGGGGCCTTGCCACGAAATAAGTAGGTGTCGAGCGCAGAATAAGCGAGGCCGGCCCACAATCCCCATTTGAACGCGGGCCGGATGTTGCGTACACGGTGTAGCTCATCCCAAAGCCAGGTTCGGCTCAGACGCTGTTGATAATCTGTAACTTCTCCACCGCTTGCCGAAGACAGGAGCTGGAACAGCGACTCGGCCGCCGTCATTCCGGATTTCATCGCAGTGTGAGATCCCTTGATTTTCGGCACATTCAGGAAACCCGCCGTATCGCCAATTAACAGCCCGCCGGGAAAGCTCAGTTTCGGCAGCGATTGCAGGCCGCCTTCGCTGATCGCTCGCGCACCATAGGCTATGCGGCGGCCATTGGCGAAGTACTCTCGGATTGCCGGGTGCGTCTTGAAGCGCTGGAACTCCTCGTAAGGCGAGAGATACGGGTTACGATAATCAAGGCCTATGACGAAGCCGACCGCAACCTGATTGTTTTCTAGGTGATAGAGAAAGGAACCGCCATAGGTTTCACGGTTTAGTGGCCAGCCGATGGTATGAACCACCAGGCCAGCTTGATGCCGCGCTGGTTCGACTTCCCAGAGCTCCTTGATGCCAATGCCATATGTTTGCGGATCCGCGTCGCTACGCAAGTTAAAGCGGTCGAACAGCACTTTAGTCAACGAACCCCGGCAGCCTTCTGCAAAAACAGTCTGCCGCGCATGAAGTTCAATCCCTTGTTGAAAGTGCTCGGTGGGCCGACCATCCTTGCCAACTCCCATATCTCCGGTGGCAATGCCTTTTACCGACCCGTCATCGTTGTACAGCACTTCCGCGGCGGCAAATCCCGGATAAATCTCGACGCCTAGCGTTTCTGCCTGCTGGCCAAGCCAGCGCACGACGTTTCCCAGGCTAACAATGTAATTTCCGCTGTTGTGCATCTGCGGCGGCGTTGGTAAGCGAACAGCGCGGTTCCTGGTCAAAAACAGGAACTGGTCTTGTTGTACTGGTGTGTGCAGCGGGGCCTCGAGCTCTTGCCAATCCGGCAGCAGTTCGTTGAGTGCGCGCGGCTCAATCACCGCACCTGAGAGAATGTGTGCGCCGACCTCCGAGCCTTTTTCAACGACGCAGACAGATAGTTCGAAATTATTCTCAGCGCACAGTTGTTTTAGACGGATCGCGCACGCAAGACCGGCTGGCCCGGCGCCAACGATCAAAACGTCGTATTCCATCGACTCTCGGTCCGCCAATGTTTTCTCCACTTTTCCAGTTTGGTGTGACTGCTAGAATGCTTTGGTACACAACAGTACAATGATATAGCGATCGGGAAAAGATTCCACGCGGGCCGCGCCCCTCACATCGCGGTCAGTTGTTTGTCCCAAAATACAGATCCGGATATGAATGAAGAGCGAAAACTGGTCCGCAGTGACCGCATGCGTATGCGTTGGGGCGAGATGGACGCACTCGGCCACATGAACAACGTTTCCTACATGCGTTATTTTGAGCAGGCGCGCATCGCCTGGATCTATACCCTCGATACCGAGTACCGCGCTGGATCGGAGGGGCCCATACTGGGAACATTGACATGCAAATACCTTAAACCGGCAGTTTATCCAGTCGAGTTCGAGGTTACCACCTACATCGGCAAACCGGGCCACAGCAGTTTTTTCATGTGGCACGAGCTCTACAATGCGGACGATCCGACCGAACGTTTTGCGGAAGCGGAAGCAAAAATGGTGTGGATTGACATCGGCGCCGGCCGCTCACGCCCGATGCCTGACTGGTTGAGACGACAACTTCAAGCCTGATATCGAAAGGTTTTTCCGTTCACTCCGCGACTGTCCGGGCCGAGAAGGTAGAGATACAGTGGCGTCAATGCTTCGGGGGATGGTAATTCGGTTGCGCGCTCACCGGGATGCGTTTTGTTGCGTAGCGGCGAGTTGATCGGTCCAGGCACAATGACATTGGCGCGAGGATCGGTATCAGACGACCATTCATCTGCCTGGATGTGTGCCATGGTTTCTAGGCCAGCTTTGGATACGGCATAACCGCCCCAGAAAGCAGCCGGAGCCGACGCGTGTGTTTCAGAGGTAAAAACGATCGACGCGTCGGGGGCCTGGCGTAATAGCCGAGCGCAAGCCTGATTGATCGCAAATGGTGCGATCAGGTTAATCTGCAACATGTGCAGCCATTCGTCGATCGTCTGCGTTTCCAAGGGTGAGAGTTTTTCCAGGTGCGACGCGCAGTGTGCAATGCCGTCGAGCCGCCCTAATTGTCGTTCGATCAGCTTGGCAGCGTGCATGTACTCGCGCCAACCGGCCGTGCCGAGATCGAGGGGCAGGGTAGCAGGCTCGGGCGAGCCGGCAGACGTGATTTCGTCGTAAACAGTGTCAAGCAGCCCAATATCGCGCCCGTTCAACACCAGCGTAGCACCATGTGCCGCGCACGCAATCGCAACTGCGCGGCCGATACCGCGCGAGGCGCCGGTCACGAGGATGACGCGTGCGTCTAACAAATTTCGCGGCGCCTCGTATTGTCGGGGGTCAGGCATGATCCTTTGCGATCTGGCGCGCGCATTGCGAGCCGCTGCGAACGGCGGTTTCGAGTGTGGCAGGATACGGACTTTCTGTGTAGTCGCCAGCCAGGAACAGGCCGGCAACCGGGGTAACATTTGCCGGCCGCTGCAACCTGGGAAGGCATGCAAACGCGGCACGTTTTTCGGCGATTACTTGCGACCACCTTGGCTCCGGAAATGAAAACTGTTGTTTAAGTTGTTGATGAACCTGCCTTGCCAGTTCCTCCCTCGAAAGGTCCTGATGAGGCCCGGAGGCACTGATCACCACACCCATCATCCCGGGTTGATTACACAGCTTGCCACGGTCGAATACCCACTGCACCAGATTGTCCCGCATACCAATCATCAGACCCGGTAGTGTCACGTTGTGCGGATATTGTACGAATACCGAGTAGATTGGTCGGTACTGAAACTGGCGAACCAGGTTTAATTGCGATGTGAGCTGCGGTATGTGCCCTACAACTTGTTCAAGTCGGTGCGGGCCGACGGCAACGATGACATGTGAAAATCGCTGCGGCGATGAGGTAATGATTTCGAAACCGCTGTCAAGGGTGCGCAGCGCGGTGACCGTTTCGCCCAGAAGAACGTGGCCTCCGCGCTCAATGATGAACCGAGCAGCCGGTTCGGGAAACAAGGCACTGAAATCGACCTGTGGCAACAATAGGTCGCTCGCCTGCCGCGGCCCGGTCAACGAATCGCGCAGAACATGCAGGAATACTTGGGCGTCAGCTTCTGCCGGGTCCGTGTTGAGCGCAGAAATGCACAAAGGTTTCCACAGGTATTCGACAATCGCGGCCGGTTGGCGTTGCTGTTGCAGAAGCATCGTCACGGTCATCCCCTCGTCACAGCAAAACCGCTGCGACTGCATATTGCGCATAAAGCGTATCGCGGCGAATTTTTCCCCCCAGCAGAGTCCGCTCGCAAACAATAGCCCTGCGCCTGTGTGAAGCGGTGTGGACAAAGGCCACGCGCGCATGCGAAAGCCTGGTTCGACGCGAAGCTGAAGGGGCACGCGCAGCAGGCCCCGGGCTTGTTTCGGGCCACGTACCCGGTCAATCATGCGTACTGTCTCGCCGTAGGCGCCGATGAGGATGTGCAAGCCATTGTCAAGGTTCTCACCGTGGGATTCGACGCGCCTCGCGCGTCCGCCCAATGTCTGAGCTGCCTCGAATACCGTTACGCGAATGCCGCGTGTGGCCAGTTCAACCGCGGCCGCCATGCCGGCCCAACCCCCGCCGATCACTGCGACATGCCAGCCGCCGTTCGACGTTTTGGTCACGTTGTTAGCCAAGTACGCCAGGCAATCCACAACTTGCGGATTGGGCTCATGCTGGCTCGTGTTGTCAGCACGTTGGTTTGGCGCTTTTCGATATCGTCGAGTAAGGATTGGTAGATAGCCGCCATTATCAACCCCGGTCGTTGGGCACGGCGATCGGCGTCTGGCAATTCGGAAAATGCCCGCATGTAAAAATCTCTGGCCCGGTCGATCTGAAATCCGAGCAATGCCCTGAATCGGTCCGAGTTGTGCCCGTGCAAAATATCGGAAGGTTGGATATCGAATTGCTGCAGTTCGTCGAGAGGGATGTAAATCCGGTTGCGACGCGCGTCTTCACCGATGTCACGAATGATGTTGGTGAGCTGGAACGCGGTTCCGAGACGCTCCGCATACCCATGAGTAGCGGCTTGTGTGCACCCGAAGATTTCTGCCGCCATGAGCCCGACGACGCCGGCGACCCGGTGGCAATAGAGCTCAAGGTGCTGGAAACTGGGGTACCGGTTCTGACTCAGATCCATTTGCATACCGGCAAGAACTTCTTGAAAACGCGCCTCAGGCAAGTCGAATTTCTCCACCGCGGTTAACAAGGCCCGTGTAACCGGGTGCTGCGCAGTACCGTGAAACAGCTCAGAAACTTCTTCGCTCCACCAGGCTAACTTGGTTCGTGCCAAGTCAGCGTCGCTGGTCTCGTCGACGATGTCGTCGACTTCGCGGCAAAAAGCGTACAGCGCCGTGATAGCCTGGCGCTTTTCCAGTGGCAAAAACAGAAAGCTGTAATAGAAACTCGAGCCGCTTTGCGCCGCCTTCGCCTGGCAATACTCATCTGGGGTCATGGATAGGCAAATACGGCGCGATAAAGCATCGTCATCCAGTCGAACGGGCGCAACACCGGGCGATGCCGAAAAACATCGCCGTCGACGGCCCGTAGTTTCTCAAGAATGCGCACGCCACCACAAACAATGGTACGTAGCTCGATGCCGACACGGCCCGTTAGTCGCCTGCCCAGTGGTGCACCCGAGGTCAGTATTCGTGCAGCACGATCAATCTCGAAACGCATGAACGCGGTCCAGTTTCCAGAAACCTCGGCGTCAGAAATATGGCGTTCACTGAT
>JABAOE010002648.1_pt1 | contig 30445 bp, 33 predicted proteins | sample 7062141 | NCBI WGS metagenome assembly JABAOE01 (sample SAMN14538627, study PRJNA623070) | marine sediment metagenome | biome: marine biome [ENVO:00000428]; feature: marine pelagic biome [ENVO:01000023]; material: deep marine sediment [ENVO:00002113] | place: India: Gulf of Khambhat ...
GAGCTGTAGATGGTCGGATGGCAGGTCTGGCACTGGTCGCTCCCCACGAAGGTCGCGGCCGGACCTGCAGCAGGTACGACATCGTCGCTGTCGGAGCACCCGGCAAGCACGAGTGAAAATGCAAGCACGAGTACAATTGCCAGATTGGTAAACAGGTATTTCCTGCTTTTCATACCGTAACCTCCTTCGTTCTTCTGTTTTAACCATGTTTCTTTCACTGCGAAAAGAGCTCTTTCCTTGATATCCTTCGGTTTTCTATCACCCCCCTTTTGGTTTATTTGTCCGAAAACGGGTGCCATAATGGTTCCGTTTTGCACTACTCGGTTATTCGTGATTCTTCGGTAAAGACCATCGAGAGCAATTTGCATGCCACCGATGTGTTACTCGATAAACCCTTATAAACACTGAGTATTTTTTCAAGAAACGTCCTCTTTGCGATAAAATACCGGAAAATTCCTTAGTTGGTATCCTGAAAATTCCCGGGCCAAACGATGGGACGGGAGCGTCTCCCTCCCGCTGTTTCCGCAAAGCCCCGAAATAATGCTACTTTTTCTCGTTAGGGGAAAACTTATGGTGGTGGAATGGTACTTGCCTTGTCCGGAAACTATGAAGAAGATCCTGATCGTCGACGACGACCCGATGATCCATTTTGCACTGACGGAAGTTCTGCGTGACCTGTGTGACGAGGTCAAAAGTGTCGAATCGGGAGCGGAAGCCGTCTCGGAGATGGATCGCTCTCTCTACACCCTCTGCTTTCTAGATATAAACCTTCCCGACTCAAGCGGCATCGATCTGATGAAACAGATGGTCGAGATATCGCCGGATACGAAGATCATCATGATGTCGAGCAGTCGTCTCGATGATGGGCTGAAGCGGGAAATTTACAGCCAGGCACACTATTTTCTCCGGAAACCCTTCGATCTCTTCCTTGTCAAAACGATCGCAAATCAGGTGTTGAAAGTGGATAAGACGTGAGGCTATCTATTCCAACCCGTATTTCTTGATGTGATACCGGATGGATTCGTAGCTGATATTTAAGAGTTCGGCAGCCTGGGTCTTGTTGTGGTTGGTCCGCTCGAGGGCCTGAACCATGAGGTCTTTTTCCAATTCGTCGAGGGACAACCCCCCTTCGGGAAGGATGAACCTTCCCTTTTCCCCGACGGCCGTGGGGGCCGATGTTCCCTGCATCTCCTTCGGGAGGTGTTCGGGCATGATCAGCTCGTCGCTCTCGAGCACGACGATTCTCTCGATGACGTTTCGAAGCTCCCTCACGTTTCCCCGCCATCGACAGGAAACCATGAGTCTTTCAGCCTCGGGAGAGATACCCCTCGGGGTTTTCTTGTTGTATCTCGTTCCGAAATAGGTGAGATAGTGTCTGGCCAGGACCGGGATGTCCTCCACCCTCTCTCTGAGGGGCACGATATGGAGGGGAAAGGTGTTCAACCGGTAATACAGATCGGTGCGGAACGAACCCTTTTCAATGGAATCCAGGAGGTTCTTGTTGGTCGTGGCGATGACCGTCACGTCGATTGGCACCTCCTCCTTTCCCCCGATTTGCCGGATCGCCCGCTCTTCCAGCACGCGCAGGAGTTTGCTCTGGAGATCTGGTTTCATCTCCCCGATTTCGTCGAGAAGGATGGTTCCCCCCCGTGCTGCTTCGAAGATACCTTTTTTATCTGCCTTCGCGTCGGTGAAGGCGCCCTTCGTGTAGCCGAAGAGCTCGCTCTCCAGGAGGGTCTCGGGAAATGCCGCACAGTTGATTCCGATAAAAGGTGCCTGGCGCGGCGTCACCGCTGCGTGCATCATTATGTGGATGTAGCGTGCCACGAGCTCCTTGCCCGTTCCGCTCTCGCCGGTGATGAGTATCGTGTCGACCCCGGCCTTGGCGATCTTCTCGATCCGATCGAGCAACTCGCTGATCGCCTTCGATTCTCCGATTATCTCCTTCTCGAAGAGGTCGGCGCTCACCGTTCTCAGATAGTCTACCTCCTGCCTGAGCCGCCTGTTTTCTATGATATTGCCGATGATGATCTTCACTTCCTCCAGGTTGAAGGGCTTGGTGATATAATCGACGGCTCCGATCTTCATCGCCGTGACGGCGGTTTCGGCAGTTTTATCGGAGGTGAGCATCACGACGGAAGAGGGGATCTCCTGTCTCGCCATCTCTTCCAGTATGTCGATCCCGCTCATCCCGGGAAGAGCAATATCCAGAAGGACCACGTCGGGGGCTGATGACCGTATCTTGTCGACGATCTTCTCGGTGCCCGTTTCCCCAGAGACGTCGTACCCCTGGTTTGCAAGGGCCCAGGTCAGCGTCGAGACGATGAGGTCGTCGTCGTCCAGGATGAACACTTTTCCCCGGTCACTCATATCCCCGGTGCCTCCCTTTCCCCGTCTGCGGGAAGGGTTACCCGGAAGGTGGCTCCTCCTTCCCGGCTGCTGGAAACGGCGATCGCGCCGCCGTTTTGTTCGATGAGCTGCTTGGAGATGGCGAGCCCCAAGCCGGTGCCCTTCGCCTTGGTGGTGAAAAATGGCTGAAATATCTGGGCGAGGAGATCGTCTTCTATCCCCCTGCCGGTGTCGGATATCTCGATTTCTACCGTTTTTGCGGGGGCGTCGTGAGCAGCCGAGATCGTCAACGTGCCGCCATCAGGCATCGCTTCGAAGGAGTTGTTGAGCAGATTTAAAAATACCTGTTGCAGCTGCATGGGATCCGCAGTTATCTTCGGGAGGTCTTCGTTGACCCTGTTCACGATCTCTATCTCCCTCGCATCTTTGGATGTTCGAGGTTGGCGTTTCCGTGAGAAATTGACGGCGCTGGCCAGTATTTTGCTCACTTCCACGGGCATGAATTGGGGTTTTGGGGGCCTGGCAAAATCGAGGAGGTTTTCCAGAAGCGATTCGATTCGGCCGAGCTCAGAGCCTATTCTCGACAGCAGCTCCCGTTCCTTCTCGGGGAGCGTTACCTTATCGGGAAGCACTTCCAGCGATACCTTTATCCCTGCGAGGGGACTCTGTATATCGTGTGCAAGCTTCGCCGCGTACTCTCCAAAAACCACCATTTGTTCGGTCCGCTGCATCTTCTCCATCTGTTCTTTCAGGGAGCTTACCATGTTGTTGAACGATGCCGCCACCTCTCCGAACTCATCCTGCAGCGCACCGATCCGATAGTCGAGGTCGCCTCCCTCCAGTCTCCTCGTCGCGTTCAGCATCTCATCGATCGGTTTCGTAATTCCCCGTATGAAGAAGAGCGACAATCCTGCGGCAATGAACGGGGCGACCCCGATCAGGGAAAAGAGGATGAATTTCGTGTCGTTGATCTTCCCGAGCACCGTTTTCGTCTTCTTCTCGAGGTTCACGTCCGCCATGATCAGCATATCGCTCAGCTGCTCGCTGAGCTGGTCTCCTACCTTATAAGCGTTATCCGTCTCCGATTCGATTCGCGCGGCATTTGCGCTTATGGTGAAGATCCTGCTCAGCGCACGTTTGTACATCTCTATCTGGTTGTTCAGCTCGGTGAGCCGCGCCGTTACGACGCCTGAGTGGTGGCAATTGAAACATTCATCCGCTGCCTTCTTCATCGTCCTCACGTGGAAGACGATCGTGTCGAAGTCCCGCGCGTAGGGCGTGTCCTGGCGGCTGAGATCGGCCTGTACCCTCTTGATGTTTATCATAAGGTTCTCCCGCACGATCTCCGCCTGATGGAGCATGACGAGGTTGCTGAGGGTGGACGTCGCCCGCTCGATGGAGAAAACAAGATACACGGCTCCCAAGAGAAATATCAGGCAGAAGGCCCCAAGACCGATGATAATCTTCTTCTTCACTATTCGTTCCGGTAATCGTAGGTGTTGAGGTTTAGACCTATCTCCCGGGTGTAGCGATAGATGGGCTCGTAGTTGCTGTCTCTCGTCTCGATGAACCTCTTCGCTCCGAACCGTTTCAACACGTTTCTGCCCTCCGGCTCGTCTTGCATCGTGAGCAGGGAATTTTTCAGTTTGTCTTTGACCGATGCATCGAGGTCTTTCCGCACGGCGAGGGCGTTCTCCGGAACCTCAGGGGATTTCGCGAGGATGATCAGCTCGTCTATCAACCGGTTATCGAGCGTTGCGATCCTCTCGAAAACGGTGCTTTTTGCTGCCCCAATGTCCGCTTTTCTGTTCAGGACGTCGTAGATCGCGTCCTCGTGGGTCCCCGCGAAGTAGACCTCTTTCAGGTAGGTTCTGTAATCGGGTACGTCGTTCGCGATGAAGAAATGGAGAGGGAGAAGATATCCTGCCGTCGTTGCCTTGTCCACGAGGGCGAATCGCTTGCCGCGCATGTCCGCGGTGGTCGTGATACCGCTGTCTTTCCGAACGAAGATTATACCGTGATAGGAGATGGCGCCCGAGAAGGTCTCCGGTCTGGCGAGTGCTTCAACACCCAGTTTTCTGTGTGCCAGCGCGTAGGTGAAACTTCCAAAAAAGGCCCCATCGAGCCCTTTTGAAACGAAATTGTCGATGATGTTGCCATACTGGGAGAGCACTTTCAGCTCTATTTCCCTGCCGATCTTCTCCGAGAGGTAGCGTGCGAGGGGCTCGTACCTCTCCAGCTGGGTGAAGATGTTGTGCTCGGGGATGAGCCCGATGGTGAGGGAGCCTTCCATGTTCTTTGCTTCCGGTGGCCTGGGCGGACTGACGGGCGCTCTGGCCTCCTTCTTCTCGCAGCCCGCAAAGAGAATCAGCAGCAAAAAGATGGCGGCGTGTGCGGCAAGTTTCGCCCCCCCTGGTTTGACCCGTTTTTCTACCATGGGTAAAACTCCGGCCATCTGTATATTGTATACAGCCCTTTTCACTACTAATAATAGGATTTATGGGTATTGTCAACCGAATCGGTGGCTTAGGCGGTCACCGCGGGCGAGCGGTGACGGAAGAAAAGGGCCGTTTGCCGAAGATATCGCGGCAAACGGCCCCTTATTCTTTTTGAGAGGGGATGGTGCCCCTGTTATATCCCCGCCGGAGTTAAGGGATTCCGTGGCAGAGGGTGTTGTTGAAGCAGTCGGGAGGATCGACCAGGTTCGGCGGATCCGGCGGCGGATCCGGTGAGTTGAGTCCCCCCGCGTGGCATTCTCCACAGACGGGAGCGTTGCCCGGGTGGGTCGTGGTGTGAGTTGGAGGAGTAACATCGCGCCACAGAGAGCCCGTCACGAGAAGCGAGGTTGTTGGGTGAGGTCCCCCAGCAAAGTGACAGGCGAAGCAAGAGTTTCCCGAGATTCCCCCTGAAAAATTGTTGCCGTGGCAGATCTTGCATGAGATGAAACCGGAACTGCCGGGAGCCCTCTTCGCGGAAGCACCGTGTTCGTTGGCTGGGTTGTTTATGTTGATGGATACCCAGTTTGAAATGGTGTCGTGGTGGCACGCCGAGAGGAGGCAGGACACCCCCGAGTTACCCCCTCCGAGGTCGGTCCCGTGGCATAAGGTGCAGCTCGCCGCGTCTGGCAGTGCGGAAGCGGGGTGCAACGAGATCCAGTTCGGGGTCTGAGGGTTGTCGTGGTGGCACGCTGAGTTCAGGCAGGACACCCCCGAGATACCCCCTCCGAGGTCGGTCCCGTGGCAGTTCGTGCAGTCGCCCGCATCGGGCAGGGCGAAGGAAGGATGGGAGGCGATCCACCCGGAGGGATGGCCGCTATCCGGGTCGAAGACCGCCGTGGTGCTGTTGTCGCTGCATCCCGAAAGCATGAGAAGGCCGGTGAAAAGCACGAGTACGAGCAGTGGATAGGATCTTACCTGTGGCATCGCTTGCACCCCCTGTTGTTCTGGCGGCCGTGGCACTTGAAGCAGGAAGCCGGGTTGATCTTCCCGTCGATCTGGTGCTGGGTTATGTAGTCCCCCCGGTGGGGGAGTGCCCGCTCGGGGGAGTCCTTGTACTTGTCGCTCGGCTTGATCTCCTCGTAGTTGGCGTGGCAGTCCGCGCAGAAGGACTGCTTGTGGCAGACCGCGCAGGTCTCCTGCTGCTGGGAAGAGTAGAACTTGTGCCTCTCTATGTAATCAGCCGTGTGGTCCAGCGCCGTCTTGTCGTCCTCGTGGCACTCGCTGCACAGGGGTTTTTTATCCAGCTCCTCGGGGTGCCAGACGACCTCGTACCTGCGTTCGGCGCAGGCGAAAAAGGCCGCGATGACCGCGGTTAAAATGATAACGAGCGTAATCTTGGCGAAGAGGTTCTTCATTCCTAAGCCCCCCATGGGATTTCACCGAACTGGTAGATAAACTTGATGAAGACCCTCAGGTCCTCGTCGAAGTTCGGGTTTTCCGCGTATTCGAAATCGGCGCCTATCCGGGCCTTGTCGCTGATGGCGTATCCGCCGGCAAGGGAGAGGGATATGGCGTTGTCCTCGCCCCGGATCTTTTCGTCGTAGTTCACGTCGAAGATGTCGACGGTGACGTCGATCTTGCCGTATTTCTTCTGGCCGTAGACCCTGAACTGGTTGTAGGAGAGCTCGTCCGTTTCGCCGTCCATCCGGTGGATGGCCAGGCCGAGATCGAGCGACTTCGGGCCCGCGTAGGTGAGCCTGCCGCCGAAGAGGTTCGCCGTTCCCATGATGTCGTAGTCGTAGTTCTTGAAATCGACGCCGCCGCTTACGCGGGACGTGAAGGTGTAGTCGGCGCCGGCCCCGATTACCAGTACCGACTCCCCCGGGTCCTGGAAGAGGGGTGAAAAGACGCTGAGCGTGGGCGACTGGAAGTAGTGCTCGTAATCGACCAGGGACGCCTCCCCCCGTATCCTCAGCTTTGGCGCGGGCTTTGCCGTCAGGTAGTAGCTGTGTTCCATCCATCCCGACGAGATCGAGTTGTAGAAGGAGCGGCCCTGCACCTCCAGCGCCTCAATGGGGCGGAGCCAGACGTCGAACCCCTCCTCCTCGCGGAAATCGTTGCTGTCGTTGTCCTCCTTGAGTGCCGAGACGCCCAGGCGGAAGAGGAGCCCGTCCTCGCCGGCGTGCTCGTAGGACACTCTCCCGCCGAAGATGTAATCGGAGCTCCTGTTGTCGAAGTCGGTCTCCACCGGCAGGCCGCCGTAGACGGAGAATCCCAGGCCTCCCGCAAGTCCCGTCTTGAGGGCGATCCCGTCGATCTGCTCAGAGGCGACCCCTTCGGAGATCCAGAACCTCCCCAGGTCGATCGTGTTGTCCCCGGTGATTTCCCGGATGCGCAGGTAGGCGTACTGGAGGTCCCCCTCGGCCTCACCGGGATAGGTCTCGTCGGCGAGGTCGAACCTTCCCCACCCCGCTGCGTAGAAGGAGATATCCCTGCCCCCGATGTTCTCGGCGTTCACGTCCAGGTATTCGTACAGGGGGATGAGGTTGTCGCCGCTTGCCGTCTCCCGGATGCGCAGGTAGGTTTTCGATGTGCTGTGAAGCTCGGCGGCGAAGATCCCGGCCGGAGCGATGAGGAGGGTTGAAAGAACGAGTGATGCACATAGCTTTCGCATCATGACACGTGCTCCTTTACTGGAGAGTTCGTATGTTATGCTCTTTCGTTTTCTCCCTTCAGGCACAAATTTGCCCATAGAGTAGCACAAAAATCTTTCCGGTAAAAATGAAAATAACGCCGCTGCGGGAAAAGCCGGACTAATGCGGCAGAAGGCCATCGTTTGCAGGGTGCCTGTGTTCATTACACGTAGGGGAGAAAAAAACCCGGCGGGACCTTTCAGGCCCCGCCGGGTTTACTGGCTCGGTTTTGCCCATGACCGGGTTTAGGGTACGGGGGTCGCTGTCGTGAAGTCGGTGGTGGAAAGGACGTTCCCTGCGGCGCCGAGAATCGAGGTGGCGAATGGGGGATTGTGGATACCGTGGGATCCGTCGTTCTCCACCATGAGGATGTTCCACCCAGCCTTCAGTATGATAACACCCTCCTCATAGGATGCGAAGAGGTTGTCCCCCGAATCGAAAACCGTATTATTGCCTATGGCAACACGCCGGAGCTGTACGTTTTCATAGGTTGTCGTGCCGTCGTTTACGTCCATGGACATGCGGCCATGGGATTCCCCGAAGTTTGCGATGGTTACCGACGAGTCCAGGGAGATAACGGCGACTACCGCCGCATCCTCATCCCGACGCGCGCTGTCAAACAGGGTGATGTCCGTTGATGCCAGCTGGGCGTTCATGAGCTCTGCGATGGCGAGCTCTTGCTCGTCGATGAGCCTCTCCATTTCCGCTTCGATAGCGTCATGGAGCGCATCCCCGTTGATGGAGGTGTGGCACTCGGAGCAGATGTCGATGCTGGCTTCGAAGGTGTGGTTCGAACCGCCCTGGTTATAGCTGAGGAGAGCCGGCGGCGGCGACTTCTCCATGTGGCAGTTGACGCAGGTGTCGTCGATTATCGAGTGGGGCCCCCGAGCTCCAATAGTAACGAAGAAGGCGTTCTGACCCATCACCATGTCTCCCTGGGCGCCGCCGTGGGGAGCGCGGCCGTCAGAGAAGGTGACCGTGCCGGCTGCGGCTGCTGCGTCGTTGTAGAGTCCCCTGCGGGTGTTGTGGCAGGTCATGCAGATGGCGCCGTTGCCAACGCCGGAAGCGCTCCAGCCGGCTGCGAGCACGGGCGTGTCGTCGAAGACCCGGGTGGTCGCGTCCGTCCCCGTGCCGGTTGTGGTCCCGACGGCGTGCGGGTCATGGCAGGTGACGCAGGTCTGCGGGTGGGTCTCGTCCTCCGTCCAGGTGATCGCGGAGAGTTCCTGGTCACCCCAGTCGGCCTCCTCGCCCCAGGCCAGGAACCCGTTGGCCGTGTGGCAGCGGGCGCAGTCTGTTCTCTGCCCCTCATCGATGGCGACCGCGTAGTCGGCGTGGTGGGAGAGCTGCCACTGCTGGAAGCGGCCGTGCCGGAGCGGCTCGCCGTGGCAGGAGGCGCACACCTCCGAGGCGAGGCTTAACCGTGCCGGGTAACTGCTGTGGCCAAGGCTGTGGGGAAGGCCGGACGAATTCTGCGGGCCGTGGCAGTTCTCGCACTGGATGTTGGAGAGCCTGGCGGTATCTGGATATGTATCCAGTATGTCGGCCCAGACCCCGGGTCCGGGATCCGGAACAACCCACCCCTCGGCTGCGATGGCCTCGTCCCAGCCGTCGTTGTCCACGGCGGTGTCATAACCGACGCCGTGGCAGCCGGCGCAGCTCAGCCTCCAGTGGCCGCTGGGGTTGTTCATGTTGTCCGTGAATATCACTGCGTGACCGGTCTTTGCCCAATCTGGCACGACTGTTGGGTGACAGATAATGCAATTACTGGCTTCAGGCCGCCCTTCTGAGTCCTGGCCGGTGATGATACCCTCCCAGGTGCCGGCGTACACGTCGATCGATGTGCCGCTGTTGGCCTCGGCAACGGTATACGTGCCGTCCACGTCGGGCGTGAAGGTGGGGTTCTGCAGGGTGCCGTCATCGAGCGTCGCGCTCGATCCGCTGGCTGGCGTGAGCGTCCAGTCCCAGGAGGACTGCGTGCCGCCCACCGTTCCACCGTGCATCAGCACCGGTATCCCGATTGGCACGTTGTTTACCCCTGTGGTTACCTTCCAGGGGAGCGTGGCGTGGATCTCCACCTCGTCGTGGTAGGGTCCCGAACTCGTGGTGACGGTGACCTTCATGGTGACCAGGGCGGCCTCCTCGAGGGAGAAGGGATCCAGTCCCACCACCTGAAACCGGTCCTGAAGGCCGCCGACGAACCCGCTTTCGGGAAGCTCGATGTCGGGGGGAAGCTGCGCCTCGGAGATGGGAGGCTCCGTGAGCACCGTGAAGAGCTCGTCCCGGTAGGCGTCAAGAGTCCCCAGCGTGACCGTCGTGGCGAGCGCGTCAGGCGGGTTGATGTCCTGAACCGGCGCGCTGCTGCTCTGCTCCCAGAGGATGCTCTGGATCGTGGAGCCGTCGAGCGCTTCCACCGTGGCCGAGAGCGATACCGGGTCTCCCGGGCTGACAGCCCCCGACGCAGCCGAGGCGATGACCACCACGGGCTGGCCGCTGAGCTCCACATTCCTGACTACGTTAGCTTCGGCGACAATACTTACTGATTCGGTGGCTGACCCGAAGTTGTCCCGTGTATAGGTGACCTGGTATACCCCGATGGGGAGTGTAGCAGAGTAGTTTCCGCTCGCGTCGGTCGTTATGTCTCCCTGTATGTCTGGTTCGGTGGATATCGTGACGTCAGGGATGCCTATTGATGTGTCTTCTACGGTTACCGTTCCGGAAAGGGTTCCCGCGCTCGATCCGGGCTTGCCGTCGTCTCCGTCGTCACACCCGATGAACAGGGCGGTGGCGAAGAGCAGCGCACACAGCAGCACCGTATACTTGCCTTTCCTTCGTATCCATTTAATGCTCATATCCCCTCCTTACAGTTTGGCGTTCAAAGCAGTGTGGATAGTGAAATGACAGGAAAAATGGTTTTGGTCGTGCTATCACCCCCTTTTTTGTAGTAGTTTTGTTGCACAGATCAGAAATATTCCTGATTAAGCAACGACAGTTCGTAAAGAGGGCCGAAAGGTATTTCTGTGACCTTCCCTCCCTCTGAACAAAAAATCGTTTTTCCCGGGTTAAGTGCTTTTGTGCAATATGGGGCATCATGTTGAGGAATTGTGCCAGAAAGCCCCGTGAATTCATTTTGTTGCCTCTGCAACCGCGCATACCGTTCAATCCACCGAAAATACGCAATAAAAGAAGCCGCGGAACGCTCTCCCAAAAAGGAGGAGGTGTTTTGCTAAAACAGCATCTCCCCTCATAACCGTTAACTGTTAGTGAGCAATATGCATGCCGAACGGACGAATTGCCGTAACACATTGAATTACAATGGTTTATTTTTGATGGCAGGACGGGATATTGCCGGGCATCCGGTTAAATAACCGAAAAAAAGTGGTGATTTGACGGTCGGTGCCTACCGGGCAGGGCGGAACCGCTCTGGGGGGGCGTTTCCGTCGTCTGGTTCCCGGGCCCGGGGAGACGTTCTTTTTGTTGACATCGTCGGACCGCCTATTTACTGTAATACTGTTTTTTTTCGGGCACCACCGTCAAACCGTGTGCGTTCCCACGGCGCATGTGGTAAGTTGGAAGATATAGAGACGAAAGGAGGGAGAGCCGTGCGGTATCTTATCCTTGGAAGCGGTCCGGCGGGCGTGAACGCCGCCAAAATCCTCAAGGAGAGGGAGGGGGACGCGGAGATCACAGTAGCGACGGAGGAGTTCAAGCCCCTCTATTTCAGGCCGAACCTCCCCGAGCTGATATTCGGCGACCTCGACGAAGAGACGATCCTCTCGCCCCTGGGAAAGGACGTCGCCGGGGCGGGCGTGGAGATACTCTTCGGTGCGAGGGCCAAGCGGATCGATACGAGCCACAACCGGGTGCTCTTCACCGACGGAACCGAGCGGGAGTACAACTTTCTTCTGATCGCAACGGGGGCCACCCCCCAGACCCCGCCGGCCATATCCTCCTCGCAGGGGACGTTTTTGACGCTGAATTCCCTTGCCGATGCGGTGCGGATCAAGGGCAGGGCCCTGCGGTCGGACACGGCGCTGGTGTACGGCCCCGGCTACCTGGGCATAGAGACGGCCAGGGCGCTCCGCCGCCTGGGCCTCCAGGTGGTCTGGATAAACCCGGGTCTTCCCCGGTTCGGAAACCCCATAACGGGGGAGGTCGAGCTGCGTGCGAAGGAGATCCTCAAGGAGCGGGGCGTAAAGGTGTTCGACGGGGCCGATATCGCGGACATCATCGACGTGGACGGGAACAAGTACCGGGTGATAACGACCGGGGGTCAGAAGGTGGAATGCACCCTCGTCGTCATGGCCACGGAGCGCACCCCGCGGATAGAGTTTCTCGACGGGAGCGGCATAAAGACGGGGAACGGCATCCTGGTGGATGAATATCTGCGGACCAATGTCTCGAACGTGTTTGCCGCCGGTGACTGCGCGGAGATCCTGGACGTGAACAGAGGGATAAACATGATCAATTTCGGCTGGAGGAGCGCCCTGAAGCAGGGAGAGCTCGCGGGGTGGAACATGGCCGGAAAGGACATGATGTTCATCAAGAACCAGGAGGACTACTTCGGCCTGCTGGTGGGGACGAGCATTCTCGACAGATGGCCGAAATAAATGCGAGTCCCGGGTCCCTGGTTCCGGGTCCCGGGAAACCGGTTTCGCGTTTAGCGTTTCGCGTTTAGCGTTGGGTGTTCATTCCGCATTCCGCACTCCGAATTCCGAATTACAGATCATTCATCATCTATGTTTCGATATTCCGGCAGGAGGGTCTTCCGGGTGACGATGATGAAGGCGCTGTGGGAGAAGACCCACGAGACGGGGCGCACCGACCGGCCCTTCACGTTCCAGGGCCGGTGGGACACCTCGAAGACCTCGGGCTCGGTGAAGGTTTTCAGGTTGCGCACGGCTTCGCACAGCTCCCTCACCTGGATGATCGTGGGGAGGTAGGCGAGGAGGATGCCGCCGCTTCGAAGGGACGATGCGGCGTGGGTGACGGCCCTCCACGGTTCCGGAAGGTCCAGGATGATCCTGTCCACCTCCCTCTCCGTAATTCCCTCGTAGATGTCGCCGCGCCTCAGCTCGTGGTTGGGGGCGTCCCCGAGAAAGCGCCGTACGTTCTCCTCGGCCTTTTTCGCGAAGTCCTCCCGTATCTCGTAGGTAACGAGTCTCCCCTTTTCCCCGATGGCCCGAAGAAGGGCGATGGTGAGTGCTCCCCATCCGGCACCCCCCTCGACGACGAAGGCCCCCGGGTGGATGTCGGCCCACAAAAGGATGGGCCCGATGTCCTTCGGATAGATGATCTGGGCCGTCCTTTTCAGGTTCAGGACGAACTGGTTGAAGGTGGGACGGAAGGCGGTGTATTCGTCACCCCGCTCCGTGGTGACCACCGTCCCCTCCTCTCTCCCGATGATGAGGTCGTGTGGGAGCATCCCCCGGTGGGTCGAGAAGGCCTGCCCCTCCTTCAGGGTGACCAGGTATTCCCTTCCCTTGCTGTCCAGGAGGATGACGTCCTCTCCGGCGGAAAGGGGGTTCACCTCAGAGCCCCCTTCGATCTCTTCTCCCTCTTTTCCGTGACGGCGGCCCTGAGCCTGCAGTACCCGCACAGCTCCGTGTAGGTGGGCTCCCCGCAGGAGCCGCACGCAAGGCCGTTTGTGTCCCCGGCGTTCTCACCGGCGCCCTCCATTTTCCTGCCGAGCCCGGAGAGCTCGCCCGCGAGCAGGCCGTAGAGAAAGCGCGCCTTCGTGCCCGGTATCTTCTCCTCGATGCTGTTTAGGGCATCCTTGTAGACCATCGAGGTTGCCCCCCGAGCGTAGGGGCACTCGTAGAGCATGTAGTCTATCCCCCGGATGAGGGCGTAGCATGCGGTCTCGTACTCCGTGAGCCGTACGAGGGGCTTTACCTTCCGCATCATTCCCGAGGGCGTCTCCTTCAAAAGGGGGTGCTGCTTCTCGATATATTTCGTGTTCCACTGGAGAAAGTTCCCGAGCAGCCGGGAGGCCTCGTCGTCTAAGTTGTGGCCCGTTGCCACGACGGTATACCCCCGGTTGCGGGGCACGGCGTTGAAAAAATGGCGCTTGATGACCCCGCAGACCGAACACTCCTTCTTCCGCAGCGCCGCCGTTACCGACGGCAGGTCCATCCCCTCCCCCGGCAGGTCTACGATGATCGCTTTCAGCCCCTTCGCGGCGGCAAAAGCGTCGACCTTTTCCTGTGACTGCCGGGAGTATTCACCGATGCCCAGGTTGATGTAGAGGCCGTCGGCCCGGTATCCCAGCCGGAGGAGGACGTCCCACAGAACGAGCGAGTCCTTACCGCCGGAGACGCAGACGGCGATGCGGTCGTGCTTCTCGAAGAGCCCGTGCTCCGATATCGCCCGCTTCACCTGGTTCTCGAAAAAGGGGAGGAAGCAGTCCCGGCAGAAGACGGCATTGTGGCGCCGCAGGATCACCTCCGCCTCGTTATTCTTGCACCGCCTGCACTTCACGCCGGTTACCCCCCCGAGACCACGGAGATCACTTCCAGGACCGTGCCGTCCTCGACGGTCCTGTCGGGCGTGAGTATCCTCTTTTCGCTCACCACGACGGTGGTCGTCTTCTTCACGCCGATCTCGTCGAGTATCTTCGAGACCGTCGCGGGTCCGGGGACCTGGAGCTCTTTTTTCTGCTGCACGAGCAGAACCCTGATCATCCTATCGTGCCCTCCCAGCTCGTATCAGGATACCATAATAGCAGAGACGGGAAGAATCATCGCCGAATTTTGGGCCCGCCCGCCAGGCCGCAACCGGTCCCTTTCCACGCCGGTGTCATGAAAAGGGAGAGAAAGTGCTATAATTGTCTCCATGGGCAAACCGAAGGTACTTCTCCTCTGCACCGGCAACGCCTGCCGGTCACAGATGGCCGAGGGGGTGGTCACGAGGCGTCTCGGCGACGCGCTCGACGTCTTCTCGGCGGGGACCCATCCGGCGGGGGTCCACCCCTACGCGAGCAGGGTCCTCGAAGAGGAGGGTATCGATACGAGCCGCCAGTATTCCAAGCACGTGGATGAGCTCGGGCATGTACGGTTCGACCTCGTCGTGACCCTCTGCGGCCACGCCGACAGACACTGCCCCGAGTTCCAGAACGCGGAAGAGCGCGTCCACATGCCCTTCGAGGATCCGATCTACGCCACGGGGACGGAGGAGCAGGTTCTCTCCGTCTTCAGGGGGTCGAGGGACGAGATCGAGCGCAGGCTCGTTCCATTCCTGCGGGAATACTTCGACATCGATGAGCACTCCTGACCGGGCATGCCGCTCGTGGAGGCAGGGCGTGCATTGCAAAAAAGTGCCCCGTGGCAGGCCCGTGAGAAAACCCGGGTGCTGATTCCCCGCGGCGGGTAGACGCGAACATGGACATAGTGACGGCTGTATTCCCCGTTTTCATCGTGGTGCTCTGCGGTTACTCCCTGAGAAGGTTCGGCTTCGTGAACGAGGCCTTCGTGAAGGTCTCAAACGACCTGATCTACTACGTGCTCCTCCCCGCCCTTCTCTTCTACAAGATCGGTACCTCGAAGTTCGACGTCGCCTTCAGCCCCGGCCTGATATTCGGGAGCTACGCCGCCACGGTCTTCGTCTTTCTCCTCGCATCCCTTATCGGGAGGGTCTTTCGCTTTTCCCCCTCGGTGAAGGGGACCTTCGTGCAGGGGTCCTTCCGGGCAAACCTCGCCTACGTGGGGCTCCCGATCGTCTACAGCGCGGCGGGCGACGCGGCGCTGCGAAAGGCGGGAGTTCTCCTGGGATTCATGGTTCCCCTCCTGAACTTTCTGGCCATCATCGCCCTGATCCTTCCCCACAAAAACGAGCGGAAAGAGGGGGAAAAGGGAATTTTCCGTGAGATCGCCACCAACCCCCTGATCCTCTCCGCCTTTCTCGGCATCGCCTGGAGCTACTTCGAGATCGGCGTTCCCCTGATCTTCACCCGGACCCTGGATATCCTCTCGTCGGCCACGCTGCCCCTTGCCCTCCTGTGCCTGGGCGGCTCTTTCGATTTCGCCCTCTCCCGGGGAAGCTACCTGCTCACCACCCTGGCGGCGCTGTTGAAAAACCTCGTCCTCCCCCTGGTCGCCATCCTCCTCTTTCACCTGATAGGGCTCAGCGGGGACGACATGCTCACGGGGACGATCATGATGGGGGTGCCCACGGCGGTGGTCACCTACGTCTTCGCCTTCCAGCTCCGCGGCGACACGGCCCTTGCCTCCACCATCATCATCGTATCGACCCTCGCGTCGTCCCTTACCATATCCCTCTGGATATTTGCCGTTCGGGCCCTGGGCTGGGTGTGACACAGGCGTCCCGGCGAAAAAATTCACTTGCGGGAATGCCCCCCGCCCTTTTTTAGGATAGAATGAATCAGAAAGCGCACGGAAAGGGGGGCAGGAAGATGATACGCATGCGCACCGCCGTTTCCCTGCTGTGGGTGCTGTTGGCCTCTGCCGCACTGTCCGCCTGCGCTACCCTCCCGATAAAGAAGGTGGGCAGGGAGGGGAGCGTGAAGGAGATCGCGGCGGGGCCGGGCGCGGGGTTTACCATCCGGCAGGAGCTTACCTCGGTCACCGAAGCGGTCTGGAAGCTCGAGGTAAAAGACGAAGCCGCCCTGGAGCGCTCGAGAAAAACGGGGCTCAAGGTCGTCGCCCTCTACGAGGTGATGGAGAGGACGGGCGATGTGGCACGGGTGCAGGTAACGCTCGAGAAGGTGGAGATTTTAAAGGATGAAAAGTTCATCCGGGCCCCGTTCCTGCAGTTCAACCCGCCGAACCCGCTCCAGTTCTCCGTCGATTTCGCGACGGAGAAGGTCGACTTTTCATCCCTGGAGAGCGCCTACGATGACTGGGTCAGGGGGATGCAGGAGACCGCCGTCTGGGACGTGATGGGGAGCTCCTTCAATGTCTCCTCCTACGTCGCGCAGCTGGAAAACCTCCTCTCCTCGCCGCTGACGGAGTTCGCGGGCAGGACGATGGTCCTGGGCGAGGAAGAACGGGAGAGCAGGACCTTCTACCTCCCGTTCCTGGGGCCAACCATTTCCGTCGAGCCCGTGACGGTGGAGCAGACGCGGGGCCTGCACGGCGTGATGGACCTCGGCGGGAGGGAGATCGCGATGATCGACGGCGAGCAGTTCTCGGACAAGCTCTCTCTCGGCGCGGAGGTCCTCTCCGGGAGGATGGAGCTGTTCGGGCGCATCGCCCCGGAATATTACGAGAGCAGGGGGGAGCTTGCCGGGAAGTTCCGGGCGCGGGTGCATATCGATTCGGGCTGGACCGTGGAGACGACCAGGAGATTCCGTTCCGTCATCATCGTGAACTTCGAAAACGGGACGCTTCGGGAAGACATATCAGGGAAAAAGTCCGTGTACGAGATGTGAGAGCCGGGAAGGGGTCCGAAGATGCCTGCCAAGAGGATAGGGGTGCTCACCGGCGGCGGGGACTGCCCGGGAATGAACGCGGTTATACGGGCGGTCGTCAAGAGCGCGATTCTCCAGCACGGGTATGAGGTGATCGGGTTCGAGGACGGCTACTTCGGCCTCGTCAGGGACAGGTACCGCCCTCTCCCCCTGGAGAGCGCCTCGGGTATCATCACCGCCGGGGGGACGATACTCGGCACGTCAAACAAGGACAACCCCTTCAGGTTCAACGTGGGGACCCCCCACAGGCCGCGCTTCAAAGATTTGTCGGCCGATGCGGTGGCGGTCTACCGCAAGCACAGGCTCGATGCCCTCGTCGTAATCGGGGGGGACGGGACGCTGAAAGTGGCTTCCCTTCTCGCTGAAAAGGGGCTGCACATCGTGGGGGTGCCCAAGACGATCGACAACGACCTGATGGGCACGGATGTTACCTTCGGCTTCAACAGCGCCGTCACCACGGCGATGGAGGCGGTGGACAAGATTCACTCCACGGCCACGTCGCACCACCGGGTGATGTTTATCGAGGTGATGGGGCGCTACGCCGGCTGGATTGCCCTCGAGGCAGGGGTGGCCGGTGGCGCCGAGGTTATCCTGATACCGGAAATTCCCTACACGATAGAGAAGATCTGTGACGTCATCAACGCACGGAGCGAAGGGGGAAAGCGGTTCAGCATCGTGGTGATCGCCGAGGGGTCTACGCCTGTGGGCGGGCAGATGGTGATCGACGAGTTTACCAGGGACAGGCCCGAGCCGGTGAGGCTCGGCGGTATAGGCCTGGTGGTCGCGAAAAAGGTCGAGCTGTGCGCGAACATGGAGGCACGGGTGACGGTGCTCGGCCATCTCCAGAGGGGAGGCTCGCCGACCGCCTTCGACCGGATACTTGCCACCCGGTTCGGTGCCGAGGCGGTGGGGCTCGTGGCAGAGGAGAAGTATGGCTACATGGTCGGCCTGCGGGGGACCAGGATCGTCCCGGTGAAGATAACGGAGGCCGTGAGGAAACTGAAAGTCGTACCCCGCAATCATCCCCTGGTGAGGGTGGCGCGGTCGATCGGGATCAGCTTCGGGGATTGAGTGCAGAACGGGCGGGTGAGGCGAACATGAAAAAGTCACGCTATCTCAAGGGCCAGAGGATCGCCCCGGGGCGCATCCGGAGGGGGATAACCCTCCAGGCCGTGGTGGAAAACCACTTCAACGCGTTCAACGCGGCCAGGCTGCGGGAAGCGGCGCGCCTGTTCGCGGAGCGGATGCTTGCGGAAGAGGTCACCGTGGGCATGTCCCTGTCCGGTGCCCTGACCCCTGCGGGCCTCGGCGGGTCCTGTATCGTGCCCCTCATCGAAAACGGCTTCGTCGACTGGATCGTGAGCACCGGCGCGAACCTCTATCACGATGCCCACTTCGCCCTCGGCATGCCCATCCGGAAGGGCTCCCCCTTCGTCGACGATACCGCGCTCAGGCGGGAGGGGGTGATCCGCATCTACGATGTCCTCTTCGACTACGGGGTGCTCCTGAACACGGACGCTTTTTTCCGGGAGGTCCTGAGAGGCAGGGAGTTTCAACGCACGATGGGGACGTCCACCCTGCACCACCTGATCGGCACCTACCTCCTGGAGAGGGAGAGGAAGCTGGGCCTCGGGGGCCACTCACTCCTCGCGGCGGCGAGCCGCTACGGGGTGCCCGTCTTCACGCCCTCCCCGGGGGACTCGTCGATCGGCATGAACATCGCCGCCCTGAACATGGAGGGAGCCGGGCCGATGGTCGATGTGTCGGCGGACGTGAGCGAGAGCGCGGCGATCGTCTACGGGGCCAAGAAAAAGGGGGGCAAGAGCGCCGTCTTCATAGCCGGGGGGGGAGCGCCGAAGAACTTCCTCCTCCAGACGGAGCCCCACATTCAGGAGATACTGGGCATAAGGGAGCGGGGTCACGATTACTTCCTGCAGACCACGGACGCCCGGCCCGACACGGGGGGGCTGTCGGGCGCCACGCCGTCGGAGGCCGTCTCCTGGGGCAAGGTCGCCCCCGACCGGCTTCCCGACTCCGTGGTGTGCTACGTCGACAGCACGATCTCCCTTCCCCTCATCACCGCTTACGCGCTTTCGAAGGTAAAGAGGAAAAAGCCGAAGAGGCTTTACCGGAGACTTCCTCAGCTGCGGGAGGAGCTGATGAGGGCTCACGAAAGGGCGAGGAAAAAAGGGACATAGCCCTTTCGCGTCTCGAGGAGTGAGATCGTGCCGCCGGGCTCAGGCTTCTCCGGCAGCCCGGTTTCCACGCAACCGTTCTTTCCGTTTCTTCGGCGTTCTCTGTTTCCCGGCTTCCGTGCGGCTACCGGGCTCCCGCGATGGAGAGGAGCTCGGAGAGGGTCATGTGGTTGTCCCGCTCGATGCACGAAAGCTCGAGGAGTATCTTTCCCGTGGCGTGGGCGTCGTCCATCGCCCGGTGGGTGGGCTTCCCCATGCCGAGCTTTTTCGACAGCGACTGGAGGCTGTGCCCCCGCCCGCCGCCCGTGAGCTGCCGGGACAGCTTCAGCGTGTCTATGACCGGGGTTTTGACCCAGCGGCGCCCGATGATGCGCGCCTCCTCCCTGAGGAACCTGAGGTCGAAGGGCGCGTTGTGAAAGACCGTGACGTCTCCGTCGATGAAGGAAAGGAGGCTGTCGTAGATATCCCCGAAAGAGGGGGCACGGGCAAGCATGTCGTCGGTTATGCCGTGCACCAGGTACGCCCCGTACTTGACGGGTGTCCGGGGGTTGACGAGGGAGACGAAGGAGTCCAGGATGGTGCCCCGGTGAAACCGGAGGGCGGCGATCTCGATGATCCTGTCCCCCCCGGCCGGGTCCAGTCCGGTGGTCTCTATGTCTACGGCGACGAAGGGGATCTCGACTATCGGCAGGTCACGCAGGACGGACACTTTCATGGCTTTTCCTTTCCCGTCATAGTATATGATAAGTTTATATCACATGCCTCCCGGAATGCGTGCGGGAATGAGAAGGGGGTGCGGGTGAGAAAGGTCGCCCTCATAACCGGCGGAACGGGGCACCTTGGAAAGGTCATCGTCCGGTTTCTCGCCACGTCGGGCTTCGACGTGGCGTTTACCTACTGCCAGAATGCCGACGAGGCGGTTTCCATAGAGCACGAGATCGAGACGATGGGGACCCGCGCCCTTGCCGTGCGGGCAGATTTTTCCCGGGAGATGGATTTCGACGAGTTCCTCGTCTCCGTGGAGCGGAGAATCGGGAATATCGAGGTGCTGGTGCTGTCGGCCTCCCTGTTTCCCGGGGCCACAGACAGCCGGGAAGCCGACGGTCCGGTTCGGGATCTGTTCCGCGTAAACGTCGAGTCCTCCTACCTCCTGGCCGAAAAGGTTGCGCGGAAGATGAAGGCGATCGGGAGGGGAAGGATCATCGTCCTCCTCGATACGGCGGGGGAGAGGGTCTTCACGCGCTTTCTCCCCTACTCCATCAGCAAGGCCGCAGGGTTCGCCATGGTCAGGGGGCTCGCCAAGGCATACGCCCCGGAAGTGTCGGTGAACGGCGTCTCCCCGGGGATAATCTCGAGGCCGGATCTGCCCGGCGGCGCGGAGCTGGAGGACGTTCTGAAAAAGATTCCCGCCGGCAGGCTGGGGATGTCCGACGAGGTGGCCAAGACCGTGCTGTTTCTGGTGCAGGCCCCCCCCTACATTACCGGCGAGGTCATCGGCGTCGACGGGGGGTACGGTTTATGACCGGCCGGGACCTGCCGGGGGAGGCGGACCTTCGCTACGGAGACCGGACCATTTCCCTCCCCGGGGCGCTGCGGGAGAAAGCGGTCCATTTGCGGCCTTTGGCGCCAGCGGTCGCGAAAGATCCCGGGGAGCTCATCGAGAGGGCCCTCGATGCCCCCCTTGACCTCCCGCCTCTTGCGCGAATCGTGAAGGCCGGCGAAAAGGTCGCCGTCGCCGTACCCGACGTGACGCGCCACAGCGGATCGGAGATATACCTGCCCGTCGTGGTGAAACAGCTCGAAGATGCCGGTGTCGGGGCAAGGGACATTTCCCTGTTCATCGCCCTGGGCATTCACCGGAAGCTCACCGGCGATGAGCTCTCCTCGATCACGGGGGGGCTCTCCGCAACGATCCCCACGTTTCAGCACGACCCCGACAGCGATCTCACCTACCTCGGAGATACGTCGAGGGGGACGCCCGTGTACGTGAACGCACACCTTTTGTCCCACGACAGGATCATCGCCACGGGGACCGCCTCCTTCCACTACTTCGCCGGGTACGGAGGGGGAAGAAAGGTCATCGTCCCGGGACTTGCCGGGCGCGATACCTGCTACGCCACCCACTTCAGGGTTTTCCGGGAGGGGAAGGGAAAGCACCCGCGGGCAAAATCGGGGGTCCTCGAGGGGAACCCCGTCCACGAGGACGTGACGGAGGCGGCGGGGAAGGTCCCCGTCGATTTTTCCCTGAACACCTGCGTAACCCCCCAAAGAGGGCTGTTCGGCGCCTTCGCGGGGAGCCTCGTTGCGGCCCACGAGGCTGCCTGCAGCCACTACGCGCGCTTCTTCCGGGTGGACATTCCCGAGAGGCTTCCCCTGGTCATTGCATCTGCCGGCGGCTACCCGAAGGACATAAATTTTATCCAGGCTCACAAGGCCCTCGACAATGCATTCCAGGCGGTCGATGACGGGGGTGTGATCGTTCTCGCCGCGGAGTGCCGGGACGGCTTCGGCCACCCCGATTTTTTCCCCTGGTTCCGGTTCGGCGACGAGGATGCCCTCGAGGACCACCTGCGGGAGCACTACGTCGTTTACGGGCAGACGGCCCATGCCGTGCTTACCAAGGCAAAGAGGGTGACGGTTATTCTGCTCAGCGAGCTTGACCCGGAGGAAGTGAGAAAGATGTCGATGGAGCCGGCCGGGGATATCGGCGATGCCCTTGCCAGGGCGGGCGAGCGGATGGAGGGGATCGACAGATTCTACCTGATCCCCGATGCGGGGTATTTGCTCCCGCAGTGGGCAGCTTCCGCCGGGTCCCGGCAGTGACGAGAGCAGAGAGAGGGGTGCGGGCATGAAGGAACACTTTGAAGGGTTGAAGGAGGTGGAACTGCTCGAGGGGGTGCGCGCCCGTTTTTTCCCGGGCGAAAAGATGATGTTTTCCTTCATCAAGCTCGAGCCCGGCGTCCTGCTCCCCCGGCACCGCCATCCCCACGAGCAGATGGGGTACGTGCTCGAGGGCTCCTTTTTGCTCAGAACGGGCGGGAAGGAGTGGGAGCTTGAAAAGGACGACATGTATTTCGTGAGAGCCGGTGAGGACCACGAGGCGCTGGCGGGTGATGCGGGGGCGCTGGTCCTCGACGTATTCACGCCCCCCCGGGAGGAGTACCTGGAGATGACGAGATAACAATGCCGGGGGGAAGGGTCTAAAGTCCCGAGAAACCAGTTTCGCGTTTAGAGTTTCGAGTTTCTCGTTTCTGGTTTCTCGTTCAACCGGAAACGGCAAACGGTGAAGGATGGGGTCGGTAGTCCCTGGTCCCGGGTCCCGGGAAACCAGTTTCGCGTTGGGTGTTCATTCCGCATTCCGAATTCCGATTTCCGCATTACCATGTCCGCCTTCTGATCCGTATTCTGTTTCTTCGCTGTTCTCATACTTCTTCTGTGGTATACTGAATCGGTAGCAAGAAAATTAAAAAGGTGTTACCATGGGGCGGATTTCCCGGATCGGGGTATCCATAAACACGTCTCTCCTCGCCGAGTTTGACGGGCTGATCAGGAAAATGGGCTACGCAAACCGGTCGGAGGCGTTTCGCGATCTGATAAGGGACAAGCTTGTCACGGAGGAGTGGAAGGGGGGCAACGCCGAGTGCGTCGGCGTTGTGTCGATCGTCTACGACCACCACAGGCGGGATATCTCGGACAGGCTCATCGAACTCCAGCACGAATTTGGCGAATCCATAATCTCCTCCACCCACATCCACCTCGACCGCGACAACTGCCTGGAGGTGGTCATCGCCCGGGACGGCGCGGCGGTGGTGAAGGAGATCGCGGACCGCCTCATCGGCTCCAAGGGCGTCAAGCACGGGAAGCTTGCCATGACATCAACGGGAAGGGGGCTCAGGTGACGCACGTGCCGGCGAAGTCGAGACGGAAGGCGCGGTTAAGGGACAGGCCCCCGCGTGCCGTTTTCCCCCACCTCCTATTACTCTTTATCCTTGCCTGCGCCCTGCTCTTTTCCGGTGTCCCCTCTTTTGCAGGGAAAATACTGGGAATCGATGACAGCCAGACCACGGGCGAAGGCAATGCTGAGCTGGAGTTCAACGTGGAGCTGAGCAAGGAGGGAAGAGACAGGGAATACTCCCTGGTCAACGTCCTCACCCTCGGGATTGTCGAACCGCTCGATTTTTCCATCGAGTACACCTACACGTTCCTGGATCCGAAAGATGGCGAGTCCGTGAACGGCTTCGGGGATACGGAGCTGTTCCTGAAATATTCCCTGCCCTACCGGGGAGCATTTATCACGCAGGTGGCGATGGAAGTGGGGGCGATCGTTCCCACGGGGGACGAGGAAAAGGGGACGGGCGAGGGTGCGAAAGACTACGAGGTGGGCCTTATTTTCGGGAAAGGGAGCGATACAACCCCACTCCTGGTGAACCTTGCATACGTGTTCTCCGGCAACCGTCCCGAGGGCGTGGATCCCGATGACGTATTCCGTGCGTCGCTGACCCTCGAGATAGAGCTGAGCGAGGCAAAAGGCGTTTCCGCGGCGGCGGAGATCGAATACGAGACGGCCGAGTTTCCCGGAGAGCGGGACATCGTCACGGTGCGGGGCGGGTTCGAGTATGGCCTCTCCGAGGACGTTGATATGAGTCTTTCTGCGGAGACGGCGCTTAACGGTGAAGGGCCGGACATTCTGTTCACAACGGGGCTGACGGCCGAGTACTGAGAGAAAAACAGCGCCCATGCGGGCGGGTTTGTCGAAGGCAGCCTTCAAACGGTTTTGCGATGGGGAGGAATCAGAGAATGCACGTATCAGAGGGGGTTCTGTCGCCCCCGGTTCTGGCAGCGGGTGCCATCGTGACGGCTGCTGGCGTCACGGTCGGGATACGGAGGATGAAACAGGAGGGCATCCCGAAGGCGGCGGTCCTCACCTCCTCCTTCTTCGTTGGCTCCCTCATCCAGATTCCCGCCGGCGTCGCCAGCGTCCATTTGGTGTTGAACGGCATCATGGGGCTGTTTCTGGGCTGGGCATGCTACCCCTGCTTCCTGGTGGCCCTTGCCCTGCAGGCGGTCCTCTTTCAGTTCGGCGGGCTCACGACGCTGGGAGTGAACACCTTCGTCATGGCGGCGCCGGCGATCGCCTTCTCCTATCTTTTCCGGGGACTGGTGGCGGGACGGGGGAAAGCAGCTCCCTCCATCGGGGGGTTTCTCGCCGGTTTCTCCTCCGTTCTGGGAGGTGCCCTCCTCATTGCCCTGCTCCTCGACCTGTCGGGGGAGGGGTTCTTGCGGGCTGGCCAGGTCGTGGTTCTCGCCCACCTGCCCGTGATGGTGATCGAGGGGATAATCACCGGCATGATCGTCCTCTTCATACGGAAGGTGAAGCCCGAGATGTTCGAGGTGGCGCATGATTTCGAAAAGGAAAATATCTGACCTCATCATCGTGGTCCTCCTTTCCCTGCTCATGGCCCCGTTTCCGCCCCGTGCGGCGCGGGCGCACAGGGTGAGCGTTTTCGCCTACACGGGGGAGGGGAAGGTCTTCGTGGAGGGGTACTTCCCGGATGGCTCGAAGGCGGCGGGGGCAAAGGTGGAGGTCTTCGACCCCCGGGGGCAGCTTGTCTTCGAGGGTCCAACCGACCGGCGTGGCTCCCTGTCCTTTCCCGTCCCCCCCGTCGATGACCTGACGATCTTTGTCACGGCCGCGGGGGGCCACAAGAGCTCCTTTGCCCTGTCCCGGGAGAAGCCGGCGGGTACGTCTGACGGTTTCGCTGCAGGCCATACCCACGACGACGCCGGGAGCACGGGGCAGGAAACCCATCCCGTGGTGGAGGGGGCGGGCACGGAAGATGTGCGCTCCGCCCGGGACCTCGAGCGGACCCTGGACCGAAAGCTCGAACCCGTGATGGAGGTGCTCCTGGATATCCGGAGAAAGATGGACAGGCCTGCGATGAAGGACGTGATCGCCGGGCTCGGCTACGTGGCCGGAATCGCGGGCCTTCTTTTTTTCATCCAAGGATGGCGGAAAAAAAGAGAGTGAGGCGGCATGCACCTGGAAGAATTTGCAGAGGGTAGTTCGTACCTCCACCGAATGGACCCGCGGGTCAAGCTGGTATCCGGGGTCATCCTGACGGTTGCCCTGGCGCTCAGCTACAACGTGGTGGGCCTCCTGGCGGGGCTCTGCTTTTCCGCCGCCCTCGTGGTGACGGCACGCCTCGACGGCAAAAAGGTGCTCGCCCGGTTTGCCGTGGTCAACCTGTTTTTCCTCTTCCTCCTGCTCATCCTCCCCCTGGCAGTTCCCGGCAGGCCCCTGTTTATCGCCGGCCCCCTCTCCTTTACCCGGGAAGGCCTCTTCACGGCCGCGCTGATAGCGCTCAAGGGGAACGCGATTTACGGCGCCATGATCGCCCTCCTTGGCACCTCATCGATCGTTCAGCTGGGCCACGCACTCCACCACCTGGGAGTCCCGGGAAAGCTGGTGCAGCTTTTCTTCTTCACCTACCGCTACATAAGCGTTCTTCACGAGGAGTGGGAGAGGATACGGAGGGCGCTCAAGGTCCGCTGCTTCAGGGGAAAGACGAACGTCCACTCTTACCGCACCTATGCCTATGTCATCGGGATGCTCTTCGTGAACAGCTTCGAAAGGGCGCAGCGGATCTACCGGGCCATGCTCTGCCGGGGCTTCACCGGGGAGCTGCGCACCATAGACCATTTCGCCCTCGGCCGCCGGGACGTGCTCTTTCTCCTGGCCCAGGTTCTTTTCGCCGCCATGATCGTCACGGTGCAGGTGCTGTCATGATCAGGATGCAGGAGGTCACCTTTGGCTATCGGAAAGGGTCGCCCGTTCTGTCCGACGTGAGCTTTCACATCGGGGAGGGCGACCGCGTCGGCATCTGCGGGCCAAACGGGTCCGGAAAGACGACGTTGCTGCAGATGATGGTGGGGCTGTTGAAAGCCCAGCGCGGCGAAGTGGTCATCTTCGGAAAGAGGCGGAAGGAGGAGGCCGACTTTCTCGAGGTGAGGAGAAAAGTGGGGTTCGTGTTCCAGGATCCCGACGACCAGCTCTTCTGCCCCACCGTCAAGGACGACGTCGCCTTCGGGCCCCTGAATCTGGGCTTCACCGTTAAGGAGGCGGAGCGGATCGTCGAGGGTACCCTGGAGGACCTGGGCCTCTCCCACCTGAAGGACAGCATTACCTACCGCCTTTCCGGCGGCGAGAAGCGCCTCGTCTCCCTGGCAACAGTGATGGCGATGCAGCCCCGGGTCGTTCTGCTTGACGAACCCACGGCCGGTCTCGACCCGGATACGTCCCTGCTCCTCAGCCGGTTCCTGCGGGAGCACTTTTCCACCTACCTGATCGTTTCCCACGACAGGGAGTTTCTGCAGTCAACGGTCGATATCGTCTATCGAATGGAAAAGGGGCAGATCTACCGGTCCCAGCATGTGTGACCCGTTTGCGCTTCAGTCCCCGACCTTTTCCGGGACGGTGAAATCCCTTCCGCAGTGGGGGCAGATGATCGTGTCGCCCGGCTCCCAGGCCCTGTCCTTTTTGCCGTGCGAGCAGGAGACAAGGGCAAGGGAGAGCACGGAAAGAAGCGCGGCGACGAGAAGGAGCCTTCGCATGTCTATGTTCCTCTGGTGCGTTTCCCCGTATTATATAATAGCCCGGGTGAGGAAAAAACCATGAACCCTGCCGTGCTGAAACAGCTCGTCCCGCTCCTCTTCGCCGTGTTCGTGTCGATGCTGGGGGTGGGTATCATCTCGCCGATACTCCCCGTCTACGCCGAAATGATGGGCGCCGGGGGTTTTGCCATCGGGATCATCTTCGGGCTCTTCTCCCTCTCCCGCGCCATTGTCATGCCCGTGTACGGGAGGGTTTCCGACCTGAAGGGGCGGAAGGTGTTCATCATACTGGGGCTCACCACCTACTGCATCCTCTCTTTCGCCTACGTCGCCGCCGATACGGTCGCTGGGCTGGCTTTGGTCCGGCTCTTCCACGGGCTCGCCTCTGCCGCCACGATACCCATCGTGATGGCCTACGTGGGGGACATAAGCCCCCGCGGCGAGGAGGGCAGGTTCATGGGCCTGTACACGACGGTCCTCCTCATGGGCTTCGGCTCCGGACCTATCATCGGTGGCATCGTGAAGGATCTTTTGGGCATCAACGAGGCGTTCTACATCATGGGTGGGCTCGTCTTCATCGGCCTCCTCATGGTCATCTTCATGGTCTCCGAGCCGGAGGAGAAGGGGAAGGTCACCGAGAAGTACCCCTTCAGGGAGATACTCGAAAACAGGAGGATACGGGCCCTCTTCGTCTTCAGGGTTGCCAATGCAGTGGGGAGGAGCGCCATTTTCGCCTTTTTGCCCATCTTCGGGCACAACCTCCTCTCCCTCTCGGGAACGGCCATCGGCTTCCTCCTCTCGGCGGTGGTGATCGTGGCGTCTCTGTTCCAGGTTCCCTCGGGGATGGTTGCCGACCGGGTTTCCCGGGTCAACATGGTCGTGGCGGGGGGGATCCTGAACGCGGTGAGCCTGGCGGCCGTGGGGTTTTGCAGGAGCTTTTCCGCCATCGTCGTCGTGGTGGTTCTCCTGGGGCTCTCGGGCGCCATCGCCCTTCCGGCGCTGACGGCCCTCGCGGTGAACGAGGGGAGGGAGATCGGCATGGGCTCGGTCATGGGGATCTTCAACTTCGCCATGAGCATAGGCCAGTCCTTCGGGCCTATCGTGGCGGGCTACATGATGAGCACGAGCGGTATCAGGGCGCCCTTTTACTTTGCCGGGTCCGTCGCAATACTGGGCACGGGCTATTTCCTCTTCGGAATGGCCTCTGCAAACAAGGAGGTTATGGATGATGGGCGGTGAAAAGAAGGCTCTCCTCGACGACGCCGTGTACATCTCCCGGAAGGCGGGGGAGGTGCTGAAATCCCACTACGGAAAGAGGCAGGTTATCCACTACAAGGGCGAGATCGACCTGGTTACCGATGTGGATCGGGAATCTGAGGAGCTGATCGTCGCGTTTATCAGGGAGAAGTTCCCCTCCCACTCCATCCTCACCGAGGAGTCGCCCCCCCTGGAGGGGGAATCGACGTACCGCTGGATCATCGACCCCCTCGACGGGACCACGAACTATGCCCACGGCTACCCGTTCTTCGGCGTGTCGGTAGCCGTCGAGAAGGGGGGAAAGGTGCTCGCCGGGGCCGTGTACGATCCCCTGCGGGATGAGTGCTTCTTCGCCCGGGACGGCGGCGGTGCCTTTTTAAACGAAAGGGCGATCAGGGTCTCATCGGTCGATACGCTCAGAAAGTCGCTCCTCGCCACGGGATTCCCCTACGACATCAACACGTCCGACGAGTCGAACATCGATTACTTCGAGGCCTACGCGAGAGCAGCCCAGGCCCTGCGCCGCGACGGTTCGGCGGCGCTCGACCTCTGCTACCTTGCATGCGGAAGGTTTGACGGGTTCTGGGAGCTGAAGCTGAGGCCCTGGGACACGGCTGCGGGCTATCTCATCGTCTCCGAGGCGGGGGGCATGATCACGGGTCTCGCGGGGGAGCCCTACTCCATATATGACGGGGACATCCTCGGCTCGAACGGATTGATCCATGACCAGATGGTGGATGTGGCTCAGAGGGTGAGGCGGAGAAGATCGTGAGCCACGATGACCTCGGCACTTGATATCTCGAGGAAGCTCGCCACGGGGTCGGGGTTGAATGCCTCGGGATAGAGGTGGGAGAGGATCACCTTCCCGGCGCCGCACCGGGAGGCGATTTTTGCCGCCAGGTGCGGTGTGAGGTGCCCCTCCACTTCCGATTCCGATCCGGCGGGAAAGGAGCACTCGACGATCAGCAGGTCGGTTTTCGCCGCCAGGGCCACCAGGTCCCGGTTGTAGCCCGTGTCACCCGAGTAGGTTATCGACACGGAGCCGGTGTCCAGGCGCACGGAGAGCGCCCTTCCGTCTCCGTGGGCCGCAGGGCAGGAGGTTACCGCCACGGACCCGGGAAACGTCGCCGAGGGGCTCGTGCCGGACACGGTTGTTATCTCGTAGTGAAGCGGCTTCACCCAGGGGTAGAGGCGCTCGAGGTTCTTTAGAAAGGCCTCGAGCCCTTCGGGACCCAGGATCTTCAGGGGGGCCGTCCTGGCATGCCCGGGGGTGTAGTTGTTTGCAAAGAGAAGGAGGGGGAGCTCTGAGGTGTGGTCAACGTGGAAGTGTGAGAGGATTACCCCGCCGATGTCCCGGTAGGAAATGCCGCACTTGGCAAGCTTCTCCAGGCAACCGGCTCCCATGTCGATGAGCACGGCTTCGCTTCCTTTTCGGAAGACGTACGATGCGGGCCCGCGGGAACCGGTAGGGACGCACGTCCCGGAACCCAGGACGATGAGCTCGCAGGAGCCGCCGTGGTTTTTTGCCGCTTCCCTCTCCACCGCCTCCCTGTGCCTCCCTGTTACTTTGCGGGGACTCCGCCCACGAGGGTGACCCCGTACTTCTCGTTTTCAAAGGGGTGGACGTCCGGATAGTTGGAAAAGAGCCAGCCCTTGAATATCACCGTGTCTTTCTGCGTTATCTCCACCCGGGCGGCGGGGTTCTTGGGCTCGTTCGAGACGGAGGTGTACTTGTTTCCCTCCAGGGTGAATTCAGGGAAGAACTGGCCCACCGCTATGGCGATATCCGAGTCGGGCACCGGAAACGCAGAGTCCAGGGGTATGTCGAACTGCTTTTTCTCGTTCTTCTCCTTGAAGAGAACCTCTATCTTCACCGCTGACCATTTGCCTTTGACGGAATCGGGGATCTCGGTCACCCTCTCCACGGATGGCGTCATCCCGTGAGGCGAGGGCGTCTCCATCTTCTGTTCAGGCGGGGGCGGTGCCTGCTCGGTTTTGCCCTTGCAGCTCAGAGTCAGGAACGTAAGGGCCATGAGCATCGCGAGCGCTCTTGCGAGATTGGTCTTCATCTTAGTCCTCCTTGGGGAAAAGAGTTGTTCACTGCACGCTGTCAGATTTATGGCGGAGAGAGAGGGATTCGAACCCTCGAGGCGGTGGTTAGCCACCTACACGATTTCCAGTCGTGTTCCTTCAGCCAGACTCGGACATCTCTCCGCTCGTTTTATCCGGGGGGATCCTTACCTCGTGTCCCCTTCCCGTTGCCATTGGTGGCGGAGAGAGAGGGATTCGAACCCTCGGAACGGCATTACCCGTTCAACCGCTTAGCAGGCGGTTGCCTTCAGCCTGACTCGGCCATCTCTCCGCATATTCTCAAATGGCGGAGGGAGTAGGATTCGAACCCACGGAGCTTGCGCTCAGCGGTTTTCAAGACCGCCGCCTTAAGCCAGACTCGGCCATCCCTCCGCGCTCGAATGCAGG
>JABAOE010002099.1_pt9 | contig 30412 bp, 35 predicted proteins | sample 7062141 | NCBI WGS metagenome assembly JABAOE01 (sample SAMN14538627, study PRJNA623070) | marine sediment metagenome | biome: marine biome [ENVO:00000428]; feature: marine pelagic biome [ENVO:01000023]; material: deep marine sediment [ENVO:00002113] | place: India: Gulf of Khambhat ...
TGATCATCATAACTATCAAGCTTTGGAAGCTCAGATTTTGTCATACAGTCTTCTATGTTTAATGCATTGAAATTGTATTTCTTTGCAAGTTCTTCCACATCTAATCTGTCGGGGTTTTGCATATCAATCCAAGAGAAATTTTTTCCTTCAATAGTCTCTATTTTTCTTAGCATAGAGCTCTCTACAGATTTCTTACTAGAACGCAATCTATTGGCAATGAATCCTTTCTTCAAGTTGAAAACTAGCGATATTTTACAAATTTAAAGCGATCGCTACTATAAAGAAAAACTCTTTCAGTCTCTACCTTACTAATGCCAGGGCATGAGATAGGTTGCTCCAACATAGGTTAGTGCTACGGATATTGCCATGGCTACCCACCAAAATCTCATGATGATAATTTTTACTAGTCAATAATAAATCTACAGGCTAATTTTCAACACAAATGAAATCAAAGATTATTACAGGATTAACAATTTTTCACTTTCGTGGCCCTCGTAGTATAGTGGCTAGTATAGGGGACTGTGGATCCCCGGACAGGGGTTCGATTCCCCTCGAGGGCCTACACCTTTTTGTTTGACACCCTCAAATATTCTAAAATTTGAATACAATACAATAAAACCAGTCTTTGAATGTAGAGGTTTTTGAAATTATTTTTTGGGAAGGCTCAAATTTCCATTACGAAGTTACGCAGACATAAATGGTGTTTCTTTTGTATCATTATCACTGGGATCAAATCCACGTTTCTTGTGAATGGCATCTATTACTCCTTTGGTAAATCGGTCAAAATTTTTGTCTTTCATAGAATCAATTACTTCATCCACAGTTTTTGTCATATCAATTTCCTTACATCTTCGGTCTGCTTCTGAACAGTAGAATTCTATGTATTTTTGAATGTAATCATATTCAGGTCCCTCAATTCCAATTTCTAATCTTCTTCGGCTTAGCCTTTGTCTCCAAGTTTCACTCATGAATAATTTTCAATATCACTTTATAGAATTTAAAGAAAACAGTCTTTGAATATATAGGATTTTTGAGAAATAACTGGATCATGATATTCTCACCTTTGGCAATATCCAGATTTCCTAAATATTCATCAAGAATAGCAAATCTATGAAATATCTTTTGATAATTTTACTTTTGGTAGGAAATGTGATTCCTGTATTTTCTTTGGAGATTGTTCCAATAAAGATACATGAAAATCCATGGGCAATTTCAATAAACTCTGCAACAAACAAGGTATACGTAACAAATTCAGGCAACAGTACTTTGGCAGTAGTTGATGGTGACACAAATTCTGTGAAATTTCTAACAGTTGGGCAAAATCCAACAGGGATTGTGATAAATCCTTTTACAAATTTGATTTATGTCTCTATGTTTAGCTCACACACCGTATCTGTAATCAATGGCACAACTGACACCATAATTGCCAACATAACCGTTGGAAAACTGCCTAATCTGTTGGGACTGGATACAGAAATGAATAAAATCTATGTGTCGAATTCTGGTGAAAAATCAGTGTCGGTAATTGACGGAAATACCAATACTGTATCAAAAACAATACTTTTGGAAGATCATCCTGGAGGCATTGCTGTAAATCCACTGACGCATTTGGCATATGTGACAAATGCGGGAAATGTCTCTGTAATTGACAAAAATACAGATACAATATCTGAGACCATACCTGTCGGTTCAGGTCAATTAACAGGGATTGCAGTCAATCCATCTACTGACAGGATTTATGTGTCAGACATATCAGACACTGTAGTTTTTGTCATAGATACAAATTCCAATACCGTCGTTACAAAAATCAAAGTGGGCAACAACCCAGACGGAGTCACAGTAAATCCATCAACAAACAAAATCTATGTGGCAAACTCTGGCGATGGCTCGGTATCAGTAATTGACGGAGATACTGATACAGTCTCCGACACAATTTCTGTCGGAACTCATTTGTTTGCAATTGCAGTAAATCCAGTCTCGGATGTGATTTATACTGCAAACGATAGTCCTGGAATTTTATACGTAATTTCAGATATTGGAAAATCTGAGAATTTAGAAGGTTCTGGAACTATTCGTGACGATGAAACCGATACGGATTATGATGTACTACCTAGTGAACCTGAAATCATTGTTCCTGTTTTGCCTGAACAAGAGCTCCGACAAGGAGTTGATGACACAAAGCCTCAGCCAAAAATCCCTGATTGGGTAAAAAACACAATGGGTTGGTATGCAGATGGCTTAATCTCTGAAGATGAGATAATTGCAGCAATTAAATTCCTAATTCAAGAAGGAATAATCCAATTAGATTAGCGATTCACATTCACTTCGCTCATAAACACGATACATCCCATACTCTGATATGCTGAATTTTTGGCATTTGGTAACAATTTAGGTATTTTGTTAAATACAAAATCTTTGAGTTTATTTTAGAAATCAAGTTCGCCTTACTATCGCCCGATAATTAATCGGCTTGGTTTCTTTTTGTTTTTGATTTTCCAGAATTATTTTTTCCGTTTTTCTTGAAACTTTCTGATGAGACGATATCCAAGAAGTAACGGAATTAGGACCTGCCTTACGTCATAGATTACCTTGAGAAGTGACTTTACAATATTGAATGTCTTTAGCTGATTTACAAACTGCAGTACCTTGAGGATGCGAAGCCATGCAAACAGCGGAATGAGCACAAAAAACATAACATCAATCCAGTAATTTCGCAGGAACTTTTTCCAGTTCTCTGAACGAAGATACTTTATGGTAAGGTCAGGAATCATAACTACAAAGATAGCCCAGATAATTCCATCAAAGATTGCCTCAAAGTTCTCAGGCTTTGGGTAAAGGTCTGGCAGCCCTATTGATTGAGTATCAAATAGAACAAACCCAACAAAGTATACACTAGACAAGGCCAAGATAGCAATCTCGATTGCCTTTCCGACTTTGTTATTTAGCAGAATCTCTTTGGCAGATACCAGACTCAATGATTTTTCCAAAAAGAGATGAGGACTTAACCTTTTTTTGCAGATCCCATGTTGTGCCTAAAAAAGTCCAAAGCACAAAACCTAACCGTAGTCTGTGAGCACAACACATCCCACACTAATATACTGAATTTTTGGGAAATACCTGAAATTGTGATTTTTCAAAAATTACTTCAAGACTCATGGTTTGAAATTATTTTTTAAAAAGATGAAAAATTCTCAAGAAATCTTCTCAATTCGATCTAATTCAATCACACATGATTTCATTTCAGGATTGAAAGGGGTTTGATGTTTTTCATTTGTAGTTTGCCCTGCCCCTATCTGAACAAGGATAGCTTCGCGAGACAGGTCTTGATTATCTTTATTATTTAATGCTAGTTCTATTTCGAGGTAGTAATCCTCATCAAGATTATTTGTTATATTGAATTGCAACTCGACTGTATCCTCAATTACCTTACAACTAATTGGAGAAATTTCAAAGTCTTCTGGATAGTTGGATAACACAACTATGGGTAGAGGAGCTTCCGAATTAGGAGAACCAGAATCAGTAAATTCATAGACTGGGATGAAAAACAAAATCCCTAAAATTATTGCTGCTACTGCCCCACCAATTACAAACTTTGTTTTGGAGGACATGAAAAAACCAATGATTTTATTCTATTAAATTTATGTATTTGAAATTATTTTTCAGGACTTTTTGAACCGCATTTGATTGTGATACATTGTAAACAAACTTCTTTTATTTTTAATTACCACAAAACTGAGAACCAATTTTGATTTTGTAACTTCATAATTTGACAACAATAAGTTTAATTCATATATTAAATTCGTATTTTATTATGGTATTCAGAAATGAATTAACAAATCAAATTTTATTTGGTAATACAGGATACCTTCCGACCGTAAAACCCCTAAATGAGGATGAAAACCTGATCGAGCCTATTGGAAAACCAACTTATTTTTGTGTTGGAATAGCGGACATTGTCAATTCCACTCGTACGGTTGCAGGATTATCGCCTATGCAATCTTCAAAATACTATTCAATTTTTCTAAACCACATGGCAAAGGATGTAAATCAGCACAAGGGTCAAGTTTTAAAAACTATGGGAGACAGCCTTTTGTTTTATTTTCCAGAAACAAGCCATTCTGACCGAAAATTTGGATTTTTAAGTTGTCTGGAATGTGGTTTTTCTTTAATTGAATCTCATGAGAAATTAAAGACCATTCTTGAGCAGGAAAATCTTCCCTTGATTGATTTTAGAATAAGTTTTGATTATGGAATTGTTACAATGATGAGGAACCACGATGGAATAGTAGACCTTGTCGGACCCACAATTAACACCTGCTCAAAAATTAATGGATTATGTTCTGTTAATGGCATCGTAATAGGAAGTGATCTTTATGAAAAAACTAAAACCTTTAAAGAATATAAATTCAAAAATAAGGGAAATTTTTCAATTGATTTGAAACGACCTTATCCCGTATTTACAATATCAAGAAAGTAGTTTCAATTAGAGTTTCAGGCTAATTTAGTAGATTTTTTAAGAAGGTTTTGTTCCCACAGATAAATACAAAAACCCTCCCCATCCTTCTTGAAACGTCGAATTTTCAAAATATTTCTCAATTGATTTCCAAGCTTGTCTTTTCAGGTATTCTTTGTCAGCTCCAAATGGTTTTGTAAAATTAAGTAAAATTGGTGCAAATATTTTTGCTAGACCTTGAGACATCTTACCATCAACTAAAACAAATTTTTTTCTAGGTTTTAATGCATCATATCCATTTTTGATAATTTTATCAAAATGTGGAGAATATTGAAGCGCCCCTGTTGCAAAAATTCCATCCAATTCTTTGGGAAATTGATAATCGGCAAAATCACTATGTATCAATTCGATGTTTTTCCATCCATTTTGATTTACTTTATTTCTAGCCTGATCAAGCATCTTGTCAGTTATGTCTACTCCGATAAGTTTTCCTTCCTTACCAATTACCTCAATCACTCTGGAAAAATTTAGTCCAGTTCCACAACCAAGCTCAACAACTGTATCTCCTTTGGATAATTCTAGCGCATCAACGGCCATCTTCCTAAATTTATCAATGTCTAACCCCAAAAGACGATAAAGCTTCACTGCAGAATCATAATTTTCTGCATATTTTCGATAAGCTGTTACAACTCTGTGTTCCTTCATTGATTACTATACACTTTAGAAAGTGATAAAGTATCTCCAATAATTTCTATAAAATCATATCGTATAGTTTCATCAGTAAATGCATCCACAAAGTGGACAAATTTCCGAGTGACCAGCTTTCATTAATGGAATTATCAGTTTACCTTTAGAGCACTTTCTACATTCTGTAAACCCGCTCATAATTTTTTTATAAAATCGTGATATTTAGCGGCATGTCAGTTTTGATTTTTTCAGACTATCTACTTCAAACCTTATGACCATGTTTTCCCAATCGGCAACTTGAACAAAGAAATTGATCGTCCTTATCCATTGACAAAATCACCTCTTTACAATCACATTCTGTGCATTTACAATTAACAGTCATCAATTTAGGCAGAACTACATCTTTGAAATTTGTTACGATTTGTCAAAATTACTTATAATTTGAAGTAACAAGAGTGGTTTTTCCTAATTTTACCTTTGATTCTCAAAACAGAAAATAACTGGAATAAGTTAATTATGAGAAATTCAAAAAACGATCAATGGCAAAACCCAAAAAGAAGGCTACTGGAATAACTCCTTCTTGGACCTCAAATTGGTTGGATATTGACAAATCCATTGAGAATCTTCGCAAGGATATGGAAAAAGCATTTGCATCATTTCCATCTGCTCAATTTCCATCTATGCCAAAGATAGCTCAAACATCTTGTGATGTAATCGATGAAGGTAAGCAATTCCGAGTCAAAATGGATGTTCCAGGAGTAAAAAGAGATGAAATTAACTTAGAAGTAACAGATAACTCTCTGGAAATATCAGCCGAACATAAGGAAGAATCTGAACAAAAGAAAAAGAACTATCTTAGAAAAGAAAGAAGTCAAGTATCTTACTTTAGAACACTTCCGCTATCTGAAAACGTTGTGGCAAGTAAGGTCAAGGCCAAACTCATAGACGGAGTACTTGATGTTACTCTTCCAAAAGCAAAACCAACTGTAGTTTCTAAGAAAAAATCAATTCAGGTTCAATAATTTTTTTTAAAAAATACCAAACTTGCTTGATTCCATTTCTTCTTTTATGGCCAACTTGAATCTATGCTCTTTGTTTTGCATATTTTTTGCAATCCAAGTTAGGAATTTTTTTTCCATTCCCTTGCCCTTTAGTTGCTCAAAATCAGAACCCATTTGTTCGGCTAATTTTTCAATTAAGGACCTATTTACTCCAACCACGAAGAAATGCCAGCCAAAGGCAAATTCAGAGTCTGTCATAGCAAAACCGTCTTCCTCATGCACCATTTCTTCTAATAAGGTCAATTTGTGAGCAATTGCTTTGCTAGTTTTATCGTAATCAATTGCCGAGACATTAATGTTAATCCGTGCGCTCATGATATTTTTTAAATTAAACAAAATAAAAGGATTAATGATTACTCTTTCAATAGATGTTCAAAATCAATATCAAAATGCATCTTCATAATATTGATATAAGTTTGAATTGATTCTGGAATTTCTTCTCTACAGGCAACACCAAGATTTTTCGCATTTATCCATATGACCAGCGTTTGAATAATTGTCAAAAACCGATCGTTTGGAATATTTGGGTCTCCAATGGCTTTGGTATACCTTTCAGCATATTCCCAGGCTGTTACAAAATCAACGCACTTTACACCAAACACCGCCAATAATTGCTCTTGTAAACTTTCAGCTTTTTTGAAAGGAACTGTATTCAAGATGTAAGGAAAGTTTACTTTTTCTGGTAAACATTCTGGCAATGGGCCCCATATTGTTATAATCCTAGTTCCAGGGGTTAGTTTTTCAAATTTTTCCATCATTGGTTTTAGAATCTCTTCTTCGGTAAACCAAAACAAAATTATTGTTGCATCAGAAAAATCAAAATCTCTTACATCTTGGCAAACAAATTCACCGGGTAAATTTTTTGCTTGATTAATTTTTTCAGAATCATTATCTATTCCAACTGCTTTTTTTACTTTGTACTCATCAATTGCAATTTGAACTCCAATTCCATTCCCACATCCTAGATGATAGAAAATATCGTTTTGATTCAAGTTTACGAAATTGAAAATTTCTTTAAATGATTTTTCTGGTAGTTGAACATCATTTCCACTAAGAAGGTTTTCAGGCAGGGTCTTTAGATATTCTTCAATTTTCAATATTGGAACTAGAACAATTGAGAATTTATTCCCTTATGCTTTCAAGTTTTGATACTGCTTGCCATAATTGAGTTCTAACGTAAGATGGTAAATTTGGGTCCTGGGTAACATCATCAAGAAGGCTAATAGTATTTGCTGCTCTTACTGCCAATGGATATTCTTCATCATTTAGGTCTTTTATCAAGTCAGAAATTGACTTTTTGATGGTTTTTGGAGTAGATGAGCTTGCAACAATTTGATTAAGAGTATCTATTGCCTCTTTCATCGATTCTTTGTTCTCTTTTTCATCAGCCATTCTAGTACACCTTTTCTAAATATCGGAAGTATTTAGTTACATCTCTACAAAAACGTTGTCAGATTCAACTGAAACTTTGTAGCTCCCTAAATCACGTATTTTAGCTGGAAATTTTGCCAATTTTCCGGTTTTACAATCAAATTCCGCTTTGTGCCAACCACATGTGACCACATTTCCATTCAATTCTCCTTCTGACAAGCTTGCTCCTGAATGAGTACAGGTATCATCTACTGCACAAAATTCTCCATCAATATTTGCAACTAAAATTTCTCTTCCATCAACTGCAACTTTGATCATTTTTCCTGGAGTAATGTCAGAAACTTTTCCAGCTATAATTTTTCCCATTGATGCTCTTAATTTATTATTCTTAATATTTTTTCTTTATAATATGATTAGAGAGGCAATCTCCTCAGATAAATTTGAGGTTCTAAAATTTTGTCAAAATACATTTTCTTGGGGAGATTACATCAAAGAAGTTTGGGATCATTGGATTTCTGAAGGAGATCTATTTGTGGTTGAAAAAAACCAACCAATTGGTATTTGTCATGCTGTTTTTTATCCTACCCAAGCTTGGATCGAAGGAATTAGAATTAATCCTGATTTTCGAAGGCAAAGTTTAGCCTCAAAATTGGTGAAAAATGTAGAATCAATTTCAAAACAAAAGGGAATTCCTATCTCATTAATGTTGATTGATACTGAAAACGAACCTTCTCTTTTAATGGCAAAACAATTAGGGTACAAAATTTCTGAAACTTGGAAATTTTATTCACTTCAATCTCAAAAAAACAATGATTTTGAAATTTCTTTGGGAAATCCATTTCAAAAAAACAAACCAACTCATTATGTAAAATCTTGGAGATGGGTCCCCCTAAATGAAAAGGAAATATCCTTGTTGATTTCACAAAACAATATTGTCTATTCTGATACAACTAACAACAAGTCAGTTGCAATCTTAGGTGAGTCGGAACATTTTGATAACACACTAATTGTAACTTTATTTGCAGGATCAGAATCTGACACAAAAAATATTCTTTTGTTTTTACAAAATTTTGGAGCTGAAAAACAGTATAAGAGAATTCAAATTTTGTCTAAAGAATCATTTTCAAATTTTAATAATTTGGAGCACCGATTGACTTTTCATTTAGTGCAAAAACTATTGTCTTGAGCTTTTACGGTTTTTATTGTATTTCTCAAAATTCCAAGATTTTCTATTTCCATTTCCACCAAATCTCCATCTTTTAGAAAAACTGCGTCAGGTTTGTTTAACATTACTCCAGCTGGAGTTCCAGTTGATATGATGTCTCCTTTTTGTAGAGTCATTACATGACTAATCTTTGAAACGATTTCTGGAATCTTTATGAACATTTTTTCAGTAGATGAGTTTTGTCTTACCTGGCCATTTATTTTGGTAGTTAGTTTCAAATTCTGTGGGTCTGAAATTTCATCTGTTGTGGTTATCCAGGGTCCACAGGGTGCGAAGGTATCAAATCCCTTACCTCTCGTAAATTGCTTATCTTTAAACTGAATATCTCGAGCAGAAACATCATTGAAAACCATGTATCCAAAAATTGCATCTTTGGCTTCCTCGAGGCCAATATTTTTGCAATTCCTACCTATAATCAAGGCTAATTCTACCTCATAATCTAGTTGGGAAACAAAATCAGGGCATTCTATGTGGGAATCCATGCCTGTCAAAGCAGTCCTTGGTTTAAGGACGATGGCTGGATCTTCAGGAGCCTTTAGGCCTTGTTCTTCAGCATGGTCGATGTAGTTGAAAGCCAAACAAATTATCTTGTTTGGATTTGGGATTGGTGGAAGTAACTTGAAGTTTGAAATATTTTCCTCATAAGGCAGATCATTTATCTTGTCTTTGATTTCATCGTACCATCCATCAAAAAGAAAATCTTTGATACTTTGAGGAATTGGCACACCTGTTTTGTAAGTTATTTCATCTTTTGTCGAAACTTTATCTCCTTTTACAAATCCGTAAGTTTCACTATTGTCATAAGACAGTCTTGCAATTTTCATAGTCTAATCACTTGTGTGTAAATATTGCTTGATTTTGTGAATCTTTTCTACAGTATCCAAATCTAACAAATTGTATTTCTTCTCCTTCTTTTAATTTAAGATAATGAGGTTCTGTATAAACGTCTAATTCTTCTAAACTGCCTTCATTGAATTCTTCATCAATAAACAGTTGGTTAGGAATTAAAAGTTTGATCTCATGAGCGTTTTTTTGAGGAACCCATTGAATTTTTGGAATGTTTGTTGTTTCCCCACCTTCCACAAAGTCTCCTTCTACTTCATGATCATTTTTTGTAATTGTGACATTTCCTAATCCTAGCAATCTAACTTGTGAACCTAATTGAAGATCTTTTGCATCTTCTGTAGAAATTAAAATATTTTCATCAAACTCTACGGTTCTTTTTCCCATATCCTTTACTGGATGGTTAGGAATTTCTACAAGTGAAAATGGAAGATTGCTGATTTTCAAAACCTTTGGATTATTTACCATAAACAATCTGATACTATCCGCATCCACAAATTTTCTGTTAAAAGCCTCCAAGGCATCAAAGGGCGCCAAAGTATTTGCTTTTGTTAATCCCAATGAGAGAATGAATTTTCTAATTGCCTCTGATTTTATTCCCCTTCTTCGAAGGGCTTCAAGGGTGGGAAGTCTAGGGTCATCATACCAGGAAACTTTTCCTTCCTCAATTAGTGGTTTTAGAACTCTTTTAGAAATTGGCATTCCTTTGAATTCGAGCCTAGAGAAGAATCCTTGATAGGGCTTTCTCATACTTAATGCATCTAAAATTCCATCTATCAGTTCTTTTCTTAATTCAAATTCCTTTGAACGAAATGCATGAGTAATTCCATCCTTTGAATCTTCTATTGCAACTGCCATGTCATAACTTGGCCAAACCCTATATTTGTCGCCAAGTGTGTAGTGTTTTTCATCTATAATTCTAAAAAGGACAGGGTCTCTCATAACCGCATTATCTGCTTTCATATCTCCTCGAAATCTTACGATAGCTTCACCTGGTTTGAATTTTTCAAACATTTTTCCCCAATCTTTGTTATTATGTGAAATATCTTGCATGCTGCACTTGCAAGCTTTTCTTTCCTTTCGGTTTTGGCTTATTGTCTCTCGTTTACAAGTGCAAATGTAGGCTTTTCCAGAATCAATCAATTCTTTTCCTTTTTCATAAAAAAACTCCATGTCGTCTGAAGTACTTTTGATAATATCAAATTCAACTCCTAACCAATCTAATCCAACTTTGATTGCAGCATGATACTCCATCCTTTCAGCTTCAGGATTTGTATCATCAATTCTCAAAATACATTTTCCTCCATACATTTTTGCATATTCGGAGTTGATTATTGCTGCCTTTGCATGACCTATGTGAGGATAACCATTTGGTTCGGGTGGAAATCTTGTAACTACTTTTCCTTGTTCGGCTCCTTGTAATGGAGGAAGGCCTTCTTTTTCTTCAACTTTTTCTTTTGGTTTTAACAAATCAGGAAATTTTTCTTCGATCTCTTTTTTTTGATCTTCTATTGATAACTGATTTATTTCTGAAACAATTTGTGATATGTCTCCAATAATCTCTTTTACTTTGGTACGAAATTCAGGCTGAGTTCCCAAAATTTTTGATAACACGATTTTGTCTTGAGTTTTTCCATCATGTTCAAACGCATTTTGTAAAGCAAATTTTCTTATTTCTAATCGTATATCCTCATCCAAATTTGAAACGCCTTTGTAGGGATGCTAATTACGGCTTTTTTATACTAATTGACAAATTTGTACCTAAAATAAGATGAAATAAGGATGAAAATAATCCCAAAGTTTTTTTATTTTCTCTAATACAAACTCCAAATGGTTTCGGAGTTTGATGTAATTCCAACAATTATTGGAGTATTGTTTTTAGTTTTACCCGCACTTGCTTTAGGAAAACTTTGTTCTCATTTCAAAATTTCTGAAGTAATTGGATTTGTTACTGCCGGGATAATCTTAGGACCAACTGCTCTAGGAGGATTGATTCCAATTTTTGATAGACCAATTGTGGAGCTTAACGAAGTAATGCTTTCCTTGTGGCAAATTTCTGGTATCATAATTTTATTTTCGGCTGGATTACATTTTACTTTTCATGATTTAATCAAGGCAGGTCCAAAATCTGCAATTATTGGTGTCTTTGGAGTAATCATTCCGTTAGTTTCAGGTTACTTTGTCATGCTTTGGCTGGGATTTGATTGGACTGTGGCGGTTCTTGTTGGCGCCACCCTCAGTGCTACAAGCATTGCGATATCTGTGATAGTTTTAGAAGAAATAGGTAAAGAAAAAACTAAAGAAGGAAATATTCTTGTTAATGCTGCAGTATTAGATGATGTATTAGGACTTGCTATCTTATCTGCAGTAATTTCTTTGGTTGCTTTGAATACTATCCCTACAATAGAGTCAGTAATAATTACAACTCTTACTGAGATAGGATTTTGGATCCTGATCCTGCTAGGAGCTGTATACATTTTACCAAAAATTGTTCATGTTGTAGCAAAGACTCACCCATCAACACTTGAAGCAAGGGGAATTCGACAGGGTGTTGCTTTAGGGTCTGCCTTTGGTTTAGGTGCAATTGCAGCCAGTGTTGGGTTGAATCCTGTTGTTGGTGCATTTGCTGCAGGAATGGGATTGGCCGGATCAAAACTTGCGATTCAAACTCGTGAATTTGTTGGTAGGTTAAAGGTAATAGTAGCACCCTTGTTTTTTGCTATAATTGGTGCACATGTCGATATTACACAAATTTCCTCAATCAATTGGGTTTTGTTTGGAATAATTTTGGTTATTGCGGTTATTTCTAAAATTATCGGCTGCGGACTACCTGCAACTCTTATGCTAAAAAATCGAAAAATTGGATTTCGGATAGGTTATGGAATGATAGCAAGAGGGGAGGTTGCTTTCATTGTAGGAGGAATTGGGTTAGCTTTTGAAATTTTATCAGATGAACTTTATTCTACAATTATTTTTGTAATTTTGGCAACAATTTTCATTTCTCCAATATTGCTAAGAAATTCGTTCAAATCTAATATTAAAAATTAATAACGAAATAATCAGTTCAATTTAGCATCACACTATCTTAGTTTAAAAAATAAAAAACAATTAGACTTCTAAAGAATTTGCTAATTCAGCTTTCTTTGATCTGGATTTTGTTCTTAAGATTGCACCGCAACAAGGACATCGTAGGCTTTCAACTGTTAGAAAAACACTACACATAGAACATCTCTTCTGACCTACTTGGTAGCGGGATCCATTAGGCACTCTTTTGCCTTTGTAATCTTCACAAATTCCTTTACAACAATAACCCACTATTCATACACTCCTTCCAAATGAGTCATGACAACAAGGACATCTAGAGTATCTTGAAACCAATTCTAGATTACAGGTTGGACAGAATTTACGAAATATTGCAATGTTAGAATTTCTATATGAGGAATTTGCATCATAGTATCTACATACACTTCGGCAAGAATTCTCACTCAATTTTTGCTCTCCTTGACATTGAAAAAAGTACCACATTCCTTGCAAAATACTCCATAGTTTTCAATCTGAACTGAAATGCTTCCACAATCCACACAGATCCTTATTGCATTGTTTACGGTCTGCTTTTTTTCTTCAAGATCGCTTATTTGTGCCATTTGAGTATTCACAATGTTATTAAGAATGACTCCTAATTAAGTATTATTATTAATTAGGAATCATTATTAAATAATAATAGGTATAAATAACATTGTTTGCAATGAAAGACATGCAGCAATTGGAAGAATTAGTCTCTCATCTAAGAGAAGAAGGATTCAGAATTACTCCACAAAGAGTAGCAATTTTGGATTATCTATTAAAAACAGATGACCATCCAAGCGCTGAATACATACACAAAATAGTAAAAAAACAGTATCCTATGGTTAGCCTATCCACAGTTTACAAAACATTAGACCTTCTGCGAGAGAAAAAACTTGTTAATGAGATTGAAGTTGATGGAGAAGCAAGGTTTGATGCTGATGTTAGTGCTCATATCAATCTGGTTTGTATGAACTGTGGTAAAATTGATGATATTGATGAAGAATCACTAAATGAAATTCAAACCCGGGCTGAAAAAAAATCAAAATACCATATTTTGAAGGGAAGTTTTGAATTATTTGGTTACTGTGATCACTGTAAATCTAAATTCTAACCCAACTGCTTTTACCTTGGCTTGAGAATATTAAATTGAAAATATCACTATTGAAATTTGTAAGGTAATATAATAGAGATAAAATATTATAGTGTTCTATGAAAAAATCTACTTCAAAAGATTATCGTATAGCTAAATCCAAAATTCGTAATATTCTTGTTCCCCTTGATGGGTCTAGAAATTCAATCCGTGCATTGAATGCTGCAATAAATTTATCAAAATTTACAAAATCAAAAATTATTGGACTTCATGTTTTACCAACGGACGTTTCATCACTTTCAATTATCGAATTAATGAAACCCCTATCATCCATTCAGTCAATTGGCTATGAAGAAAAACTTCAAAAAACAGGTGAAAAAATTGTCAATTCTGCCAAGATAAGATGCAATCTAAACAAAATACGATTTTCATCAAAAATTCTTAAAGGAAATCCAGGATATGACACTGTAAAATACGCTCACAATAAAAAGAACTCCGTAGATCTAATTATTATGGGCTCAAGAGGGGAAGGCCATGCTGAAGAAATTTTGCTAGGAAGTGTTTCTTACCATGTTGTTCATAAATCAAAAACTCCCGTAATGATTGTAAAATAACAAAATTTCAAAATGAATTTTTTAAAGAAAAAGACAAAACAAAATTTTCAAGAAAAATATGATGAGCTAATTAATCATATGAAAGCAACTGGCTTTCTTACAGACAGTAAGGTAGAATCTGCAATAAAATTAGTCCCTCGTCATAATTTTGTACCTGATTCCTTGCAAGATAGAGCATATGAAAATGGACCTTTACCAATTATGAATGGGCAAACAATATCGCAACCTTCAGTAGTTGCTAGAATGACCGAGTGGTTAAATATTGAAGAAGGTCAAAAAATTCTAGAAATCGGTAGCGGTTCAGGATGGCAATGTGCAATCCTTGCCAAATTAGTTGGATCTGGACAAGTCTTTACAGTTGAACGTCATGAAAATTTATCAAATTTTGCTAGAAAAAATCTTGAAAAATCAGGAATAAAAAATGCTCAAATTATTAATGATGATGGACGATTAGGATTGCCAAGCAAATCTCCTTTTGATAGAATAATAATTACAGCTGCTTGCAAAGAAGTACCCAAGAATTTGTTGGATCAATTAGCAATTGATGGCATGCTAATTGCTCCGGTAGGAGAAAACATTCAATCCTTAATTCTATTAAAAAAAACCTCCAAAGGAATTGTAGAGGTAAAAAACCAGGAAGGATATGTTTTTGTTCCTCTTGTTTGAAAATTTTTTAATTAGAATTTCAGATATTCCTTTTTACCACAAAATCCAAGAGGCTTACTAATTCTTTTTTTGCTGATCCTGAATACTTTGATAGGGATTTTTCTGCCTTTTCAGCATATTTTAGAGCCTGTTTTCTTACATTTTCCTCTATTCCTAGAGCACGAATTGTATCAACTGCCTTTTTGAGGTCAGATTTTGCGACTTTAGAATTTCCAAAGCATTTCAAAATTATTTTTTTGTCTTTTCCCTTTGCAGAATTTATCGCCATTAAAATTGGAAGCGATTTTTTTCCTTCCCGTAAATCATTTCCTACTGGTTTTTTGGTGACTTTGGGGTCTCCCATTACGCCAATTAGATCATCTGTAATTTGAAATGCAATTCCTAAATTCTTTCCAAAAGACGATAGATTTTGAATATCTTTTTTGTTGTTTGTTGCGCAAATGGCACCCATTGCACAAGACACATCAAAAAGAGCAGCTGTCTTTTTGCTAATCATGTTAATGTATTCTGATTGAGAGGGAATTCTTTTTTCCTCAGCCATCTTAATATCAAATAACTGACCTTCACAAACATCAACACAAGCCTTTGCAAGTCTAGAAATTAATTGATTATTGGATTGACTTGATAATTTAGAATCAGAAATAGTTTGGTAGGCCTTTGAAAATAAAACGTCTCCAGCTAGTATTGCAACTGGCATTCCAAATTTTTTATGGACTGTTGGAACTCCATGACGCATCTCATCATTATCCATAATGTCGTCATGAACTAATGTAAAATTATGAACCATTTCGACAGCACTAGCTGCTGGCATGGCCATCGAGGCCCTTCCGCCTAAAATTTGACAGCTTCTAATTACCATGTAAGGTCTAAGTCTTTTTCCTCCATTTACTATAAGATGCCCTGCAGCATCGTAGAGTCTCTTTGGATTTCCTTTTAGTTTTATCCTAAGATACTTGTTTACTGTTATTGCATTTTTTTCTATAGGATTAGTTTTCATTCTACTATTCTCCAATTATCATCTGGTAGATGAATTTTGATGGCTTGCTTATACACCTGACTTGTCTCATTACTCATCCATCCTGATAGAATTTTATCATATTTTTCAAGCATTGCCTTTTCTGATTTTTCTAAAAATTCAAGAGCAATGATTAGCCAAGGACAGTAAATTTTTGGGTTTTCTTTCAATTCTGAGAGCATTTCTACGCCTGAAAGCCACTTTATTTCGTCAATTTCCCCCTCAATTGACTTTAGTGAGCTAGGATCATCCACAATGCCAAGCAAAGTACCACAAATTTCATTTTCTGAACCCACATCTTTGTATGGAACATGATACTCGAATTTGAAAAGATACTCTAATTTCCCTTCAATTCCTAGCTCTTCAGGCATTCTTCTCTCTCCGGATGAAACATAGGTTTCTCCTTCTCTTGGATGACTTGCAAAAGTTCCATCCCAATCACCTGGCCAGAGCATTTTTTCTTTTGCTCTTTTTGTTAATGCTAATCTTCCATCCTTATCAAACAATAATGCCGTAAAAGCTCTGTGTAAAATTCCATTAGGTAAATGACACTTTACTTTTTCTTCTTTACCAATAGGATTATCATTTTGGTCAACTAAAATGAGATATTCTTCAGCCATGTCTTTTCCCCTTGAACAAAGTCCCTTCAAATTTCTTATTTTTAACAGCTTGGACAATTCGGTCAGGTTTGTTTCCGTTTACAAAAAATACATCCATTCCCATCTTTGCAATTTTTGAAGCCTCTTCAACTTTTCTAGTCATTCCTCCTGTCACATCCATTTTGTTTTCCGAAATTTTTGGCGATTCTCCTTTTAACTCTCTAATCAATTTTTTAGTTTTTAGGTCTGAATAAAGTCCATCCTCATTTAGAGCAAAAATACTCAATCTTGGTTTTAGTATCTTGGAAAGATGTGTCATTATTTTATCTCCAGATAAAATGTATGTTTTATTTTGACCAAACCACAAAGCATCTCCAAAAGTTACTGGAATCAAACCAGATTTTGCAATCTTTTGAATCTCTTTTACTTTTTTTGCTATTGGTTTGTTTCCTGTCATAAAATCAGTAGGTGGAAGACAATATGGAGTTAGTCTATTCTTTACAAATGAATCTAAAATTATTTTATTCAAATCAATCATGGAATTTTTTACAATTGAGACGCCCTTGATGTCATATTTTCGAGGCTGAGTATGCATATCGTATTTTACAGACCAATAGTGACCATAGGAGCCTCCTCCGTGAACAATTATCATGGGCTCTTGGATTTTTCTCAAACTTTTTGCCAGATTATCTATTGTTTTTCTTCTAGGAGAGAGAGGTTTTTCCTTATTGGTAATTATTGAGCCGCCTAATTTGATTAGAATCATGCTGTCACAAAATATCTATGCCATTAAAAAGTATCCAATCCTTTGTAATCGATCTTTGCTGAAAAGCATTCATACTCTTTTAGATCATCCATCGTAGATTGAAGGTTTGTTTCATCAGTTAGAGCAAATATACATCCGCCTCCACCCGCACCCGTAATTTTAGATCCGTATGAGGAATTATTTGCAACCTCAATCATTTTTCTCAGTTTTTCGTTTGAAATGCCAATTAATTCTAAAAACTCTTGATTTTTCTTAATATCCAAACCAATTCCACTCCAATCATTATTTTTAATACAAGAAAGAGCATCTTCAATTAATTTCTCTTCTTCATTACATAAATTTGAAAACTCTAATTCATTTTTTTCTTTAAAGTCTTGTACTGCTGAAACAACCTCTTTTGTTGAATGCTCAATTTTTGAATTTGCAATTACTAGATGAAATTTGGGTTCTGATTGGATTTTTGAATGACCTTCATTCTTTTTGTATTCCATAATTCCACCAAAAGTACAAACTGTACAATCTGCTCCAGATGTATTTGGAAAGATTGTTTTTTCTGCTTCAATAGCTAGTTGTAAAATTTTATCTTTTGATTTTTTTGAAAAAACCCCCGAAATTGCAGCAGCTGCTGCTACACAACAAGCAGAAGATGATCCTAATCCTACTCCCTGGGGAATTTCTGAAATTATGCTGATTTCCATGCCTGAATTGGCATTATTTTCTTGTATCATCTTTGTTGCCAAATAATAAAATGGTCGAAATTCGCTTTGAATTTCCTCTATTGGTTTAGTTGGTTCGTTTTCAAAATTTCCTATGTTTGATTTTATTGAAATTTTATTTTCAGGGATTTGTTGTGCACTAACTGTTATTCTTTTGTCAATGGCACAAAGAATTGCTTTTACTCCATGTACTACAAAATGCTCCCCAAAAAGAATAACCTTTCCAGGTGCTGAGGCTTTTGATATCAAGTGAAAATTATAGATCCATATCCGACAACAGAACTCGTATCTCCAGTAACATCTCCACTTGTGGCATATCTGAGTAGTTCCCCTTTTGTTGCTCCAAGTTCCTTACACGCTATCATTGTAGAGGCCATTGCTCCATACCCACAGGAGGTAACTTTTCGTTCTTGTAAAACGTCATAAAATCTATCCACATCCATTTCCAAAATAGGTTCGATTAAGGCCATGTCTTGTTTGTGAGCAAAGTCATTTGGCTCATAGTGAGTAAAATCAGAAGAGCCAATTATCATGGCATCTCTTTTTTTTGCTATTTTTGCCATTGCCATTCCGACATCTTGTGCTATTTCTTTACTTTGATTAATTAGAGATATTGGCAGAATTTTAAAATTTGAAAATGTTTGCTGTAATATTGGAATTTGAACTTCTAAGCTATGTTCACGTGTATGAGAAAAAAAATCTGACTCTATGTTTTTGGAAAGGGTTGTAATTTCGTCAGCAGCATCTGAATCCACTTCTACTTTTCCAAGAGGGGTTTCCCATTCACAATCTTTCATAGTAGCTACACTTCTTCCTATTCCCCAATGATTTGGGCCAATTATTATGAATAATTCAGGATTTGAGCCTGAAATTGAATAAATTGAATTACAAGCAACAGGACCTGAATAAACAAAACCTGCGTGAGGGCAAATTACCCCAAAAATTTTCTTCTCATCTTTTGTAGGGGGTTTATTTCCTGGCCCAAACTGGTGCAAATAACATTCATCAATTAGTTTTGTTAGTTTGTTTTTTTCTTCTGGATAGAACATCCCGGCAACTGCCGGTGTTCTAATTTGCATTACTCGATTTCCTCTTCACTTATTTTAGTTTCAAAATCATCGATTTCGTATTTCATTGGCTCATCTTCTTTTAGCTCACCTCTTTCGATGAGGACTTGTCGAACCAATAGCCAATAGACAGTTGCAAGAGCTTTTCTTCCTCTGTTATTTGCTGGGATTACAACGTCTAATTTTGAGGTAAGATTGTCAGTATTTGATATTCCAATGATTGGAATTCCTGCATTGGTTGCTTCTATCACTGCTTGCTCATCAACTTGTGGATCAGAAACTAAAACTAATTTTGGCTCAATGTAGTATGGCAATGAGGGATTTGTTAGGGTTCCAGGCAAAAATCTACCTAGTAATTTTTTAGAATTTAACATTTCACAAAATTTCTCAATTGGGGTATTGGCATATTGTCTGCCTGAACAGACAATTAGATTCTCTGTTCCAAGACGATTGATGAATTTTGCTGCAGTTTGTATTTTTTCTAGTGTAATATCCAAATCAAGCATGTAAAGGCCTTCAGGGCTTGCTTTTGTGATAAAGGGTTTCATGAATTTGGTTTTTACTTGAGTTCCTACTCTAATACCAGTTGAAAGAACTTTCTTTTTTATGTCAGTTGACCCTGCTTGTTGGCTCATAGCGATTTTAAATCTCAATCATACCGCGTATTAAATCATGCTCTGATAGGCGTATCAATTCGTTTAACTTAGCTACTCTTTCGCCTCCAACAACGCCCACTTTGAGCATTTTGGACTTGGTAGCCAAACCAATATGGGATATGTGAGAGTCAGTTGATTCGCCAGATCTATGTGAAGTGATTAATCTTACATTGTTATTGTTTGCAAGTTGAGCAAACTCCATTGCATCATATAGACTTCCTGCTTGGTTTACTTTCAAAATTGCAGCGTTGCAAGAGTTTGCATCTATGGCCTTTTGCAAAATATTCTTGTTTGTTACCGTGAGATCATCACCAGTAACTAAAGTGTTAGGAAATTTCTTGGTCAACTCTGCCATATCTGAAAATGCCTCTTCATGAACTGCATCTTCAGCATAAATCAATTTGTATTTGTCAATGATGTTTGCAGCAAAATCAATTTGTTCTGAAGGTGAGTTTTCAAAACCAGCCCTATTGTATAGATATTTTTGTTTTGTCTCATCCCATTGAGTCGACGATGCAAAATCTACTCCCAATGAAACTTCTTTTCCTAAACTAAATCCTAGGTTTTCAATTGCTTGTGCAGAAACTTCAAGAGCCCTTTCATTATTGAGCTTTGGAGCCCATCCACCTTCATCTCCACGTCCGTTTGTAAAATTAGGATCTTCTTTTTCAAGAACCTTACGTAATTCTTTGTGTACTAAGAGGTTAGTTTCGATTGCTTCTTTTATTGACTTTGCACCTGTTGCACAAATCAAAATTTCTTGAATGTCTGGAGTGCCTGGTCCTGCATGAGCACCACCCCCTAAAATATTTCCAAGGGGAAATGGAAACTTGAATGATGATTCTGAAGATAGAGTTTTGAATAAAGGTTGGTCTGTAGCTTTTGAGGCTGAATCCATTGATGCTATGGTAACTGCAAATGCCAAGGCGCCTCCAATTTGAGAATAGTTTGAAGAATTATCCAAGCTCTTCAAAGTATCATGTATTGATTTAAGATCTGAAGATTCTAGTCCAATAAATTTTGAAGAATTTTCTTTTAGTACTCTAAGACTTTCTTCGGGTTTTCCGTCAGGAAAACTAACTGCTTCATATTTTCCAACACTAGCACCTGATGGGGCACAAACTCTCCCCAAAAATGTGTTATCAGATACAATATCTACTTCAATTGTTTTACTTCCTCTACTATTGTAGAGAACTCGTCCTTCAATAGATGTAATTTTTGGCAATCTATTCTAGCTCAGTTTGAACTTCTTGATGCCTTCTCTGAATTGCTTCATAGAATGGAACAATTTGTTGAATTGACTCTACACTGGTCAATAACATTCTTCTACAGCAATATCTGCTCATTCCAAGGGAATCAAGAGCCTTTCCTGGATCTTCTCCAGATTTTACTTTAGTCTGATAATCTTCAAATTTATCTGCAATTAGATTTCCACAAGTAAAACATCTTACAGGGATTAACATACGAACGAAAAAGTAATCAAGGATTATAAAAACCATGCAAGAAATTTTTCCTGCGGGCGTCGCCCAGCCTGGCCAAAGGCGCTAGCTTGAGGGGCTAGTCTCTCAGGAGTTCGTGGGTTCAAATCCCATCGCCCGCATACAAATTTTTTATTTTTTGAGTTTGTTTATGGCATCAATAATTTCAGATCGTCTTTTCTCTTCTGTTACGGCTCCTCGCGTATCATCTACTAAAATTCGGTCTACATCGACTTTTCTTCTTGCTTCTTTAAGCACTTTATCGTACATGGAAAATGGATACAGATGCAAATACAATGTTTCCATAACCTCAAAAATTCTCAAAGCCTCATCAATATTGCCTGTACGTATTTTATCAAAGACCATTCTTTTCATTTCTCCTACACAATCAAGGAGTCCTAGAACATATCCTTCTCCTGAAACTTTTAATTTTTTATCTGTGGGAATTTCTTTTCCTTCTGTCACTGCTAGCAAACAAGAAGCTTCAACAAACTCTTGTTCTGAGGTAATTAGGTAACGGTGTAAATCTGATATTGCTTTTTTTCGATATTTTTTTATCAACAAATCGGCTTGCCTTAGATTTTTTTTACCAGTTTTCAAATCACCCTTATGAATAGAAATTATTGCACGACTGCAAAGAATAATAATTTCTCTTGTATTTTTGAGTAGAAATTCTCTGTTATCTTGTACATCAGCTAATGATTTTCCTATTCTATCAAGGGAGGGTTTAACATTTTTTAAAGTCATTTAGATTTATGAAATAAAACTAGGATAAAGTCGTTTGCAAATATGTGAAAATAAAGTTGCCACCAAATTTTATTTGTTATAACTATTACTTTGGATTTTTACTGATTAATCATCCGTGTAACTCCTTCTTGTTCCTTATTAAGAAAAACTAGAAAATTGATTTTGTGAAGAAATCTGATAACATTGAAGTCATTTCTGTATCACTTTTAGTAATTACAGGCTTGATGATTTTTCCTTTGCTTGATACTAATCAAATTGCATTTGCTCAATCAGATGACATTCCACAGGTCAAAGCATCAAAGCAACTTCAAAAAAATCCATTTGCGATGAAAATAATTGCCGAAATGGAGGCTCAAAAATTACGATACAAACAACTTTCTGAAGAAACAACCCCAAAGTCCATCCCTACCCTTGAACAAATCGAAATAGAGAAAAATAGAAAAATTTCTGCAGAGATGCTCAAAGAAGACCTAAGGTCTATGGAGAAAAAATACATTGATTTTACTCCAAAAAATGCATTTGCAAAGTTTGTTTCTAAATTAAACGAAACATATCATGGAATATTTTGGGATCAATTTGATTATCTAAATGCAAAAGTACAGCTAGCAATAGCTGCTAAGAATGTAGTGTTAGAGAATGGAGGTTCTTACTATGAAGCCCAAAGAGAGTATTTCAAGTATGCATCAATGCCAAGACTTGAAATGATTAGCTACATAAAAGAACTAAATGTCAAGTATGGTTTTGCTGACAAAGACATTCAATCAAACTTTGACCCAAATGGAAAATTACCAAGATTCGAGGATGATAATAATGCACCATGTTATGGATGTAAGAATTCAAATGCTAATTCAGGATTATCAAGTATTCAAAATGTGGAGGTAGATCCTAAGGCAGAACTAAAAATGCTTCAAGAGAAACTGGCAAATCTACAAAACGAATTTTTGAAAGAAACCAATACTTTTGCCAAAAAATCAATAATGAATGCACTAAATGACACAGTAAAACAAATTCAGAATCTTACTTATGATAAAAAAGTAATTTAGACCTGAAAAGGATGTCCAAAAATTTAATTTTACATCTATTTTTCATTTGATTATGGAAATATCAGTAGATCAAATGTATCAAATTGAAAATAATGGTCATGAAATGGGCTTTTTGAAAAAATTCATGATGGAAAATGCTGGAGCTGCAGCAGTTAGAAGATTAATAGAAAAAATTGGAGATCCCACCTCAAAAAAGATTGTAATTTTTGTTGGAATGGGAAATAACGGGGGTGATGGGTTAGTTATGGCAAGACACCTTGCAGGTTATGATGCTGATGTAACTGTGGTTCTCCTAGGCCCTGTTGATAAAATAAAGACTGAAGAAAGTAATTGGAATTGGTCTATTTTAGAAAAAATGCCTTCTGTAAAATTAATTTCAGGTGATGATACCAATTTTGATTTCACTCCAGATGTAGTAATTGATGGGATTCTTGGTACAGGAATCTCAGGAGAAATTAGAGAACCCTATGCATCTGCAATAAATTACATCAATGGACTAAACTGTTTTAAATTTGCAGTTGATGTTCCTTCTGGTTTGAATCCTGATACAGGAGAGACTGCAAACATTTGTGTAAAGTCAGATATGACAGTTACCTTTCATAAAATGAAAAGAGGCATACCAAAAAGAAAGGATCTTACTGGAGAATTATTTGCCGAAAAAATTGGCATCCCTCCAGAATCTGAAGAGGGAGTTCTTTGAAGGTACATCAAATCCAAGTTGGAAACATGGCAAACTTTACCTATGTGGTTGAGGATGATGAAACAAGTGAAGCGATTGTAATTGATCCTTCATGGGATCTTGATGAAATTGAACAGGTAATCAAAAGAAATGATTTGAAAATCAAATACATTGTAAACACACACCATCATTTTGATCACACCTTAGGAAACCAAGCTATGGCAGAATCAACTGGTGCACCAATTGTTCAACACGAGGAATCTGAATTGGAAAATGATATCAAGGTAAAAGATGGTGATGTGATAAAATTTGGAAATTCAGAATTACGAGTATATCATACTCCAGGACATTCCAAAGACAGCATCTGCCTAGTTGGAGATGGAAAAATCTTTTCAGGAGACACTCTTTTTGTGGGTAATTGTGGGAGAGTTGACCTTCCTGGAGGAAGCGCCAAGGAGCTATATCACAGCCTATTTGATATACTATACACGCTTGATGATAATCTCGAACTATACTGTGGGCATAATTATGGTCATACCAAAATTTCTAGTATTGGAAAAGAAAAGACCACTAACCTTGTAATGCAAAGAAGAACTGAAGAAGAGTTTCTTCAAATGATGGGTCAGTGAATCAGTTGACAGATTTTGAGTTTTTTGGAAATACTCAAAAAGCTGAAAAATTTATCGAGTCAATCAAAGATGGAAAATTTCTTTTTTCTTTTGTAATTTCTTATACTGAAACTTGTGAGATTCCAGGAATTACTTTTGCCGGAGCTGACAAAGATTCCATAAAATTCACACCACCTGCTGATGCAGAATATCTTTACTATGGCAATTGTAAGACCATTGATAAAATTCCCATGACTCCTGATGGAAAACCAACACCAGCTCTTCTAACAAAAGCTGCACTAGAATCTGCATCAATTCCACACATTGTAATTAATGCAGGAAGTAAAGTTGCTCCTCAATTACCATTTATTCAAACTGATTTGACACCTGGAAAAAATATTTCAGTAAATCCTGGAATGACAGATTCACAAGTTGCAAAAGCAGTAGACTTTGGACGAATTGTTGGAAGAACTTTGGCATCAATGACAGACTGTCTATTAATTGGAGAAAGCATTCCTGGTGGAACAACAACTGCACTAGCTGTAATGAGAGCATTTGGACATAAAGCTCAAGTTAGTTCCAGCATTCCAAATAATCCAGTTATTTTAAAAAATCAAATTGCAAGTATGGCGCTAGAAAATCTTGAGACTGATAATCCTTATTCTATAATTGCCAAAGTTGGGGACCCAATGATTCCTTTTGTTACCGGAATGTTGAGTGCAGCATCAGAAATTAACCCTGTAATGTTAGCAGGTGGAACACAAATGACAGCAGTCTTGTCGTTTGCATCAAAAATTGGTTTTAATGAAAAAAATACAGCCATTGGCACCACCTCTTACATAACTGGAGATAGCACTGCAAATTTCAAAGATTTGGTATCTGAAATTGCAGATATTCCTGCAATAGCCGTGAATCCAGGCTTGGAAAACTCGAAATTTCCTGGCTTGAGGGCCTTTTCTGAAGGATTTGCAAAAGAAGGTGTAGGAGCTGGTGGAAGTATCATCTCCTCAATTCTGAAAACAAGAAATGACAGTTCAAAATTTTTAGAGTTTGCTGAAAAAGAGTATCACAGAATTTTTACTTCACTGTAACTGATTTGGCAAGATTCCTTGGATAATCTGGGTCAGTTTCTTTTTCAAGAGCTGCATAGTATGATAACAATTGGATAGGAATAGTTTCAGAAATAGGATAGGTTAACTCATCAGTTTTTGGAATTTTTACCCAAAAGTCATAGGCATCACTATTTTTATCTGAAATTCCAATAATCTTTGCACCTCGAGCCTTTATTTCTCGTGCACTTGTCAAAGTGTCTTGGTATGTTGAATCCTCAGGATTGATGATAATGACAAAAACATTAGTATCCATCAAGGCAAGAGGTCCATGTTTTAACTCTCCTCCTGCAATTCCTTCTGCATGGATGTAGGTCAATTCCTTTATCTTTAATGCTGATTCAATAGCTATTGGATAATGAATTCCTCTACCAAGAACATAGATATCAGAAATTTCCTTAAGCTCACTTGCAATTTTTTTGATTAGATTATGCTCTTCTAAAATTTTTGAAATAGATGAAGAAATTTCCTCAAAATTAATTTTAATCTCCTCATTGAGTTCCTGTATGATTTTATACAAAATAATTAGTTGAGATGTAAAACTTTTCGTTGCAGCTACTCCGATCTCGGGACCACAATTCATACCAATCACAATATCTGATTCCCTCGCAAGACTAGATGTCAGAGAATTTATTATTGAAATAATTTTACAATTACTTTTCTTTGCAATATTTACAGCTTCTAGTACATCAGCGCTTTCTCCACTTTGAGATATGGCAACAAGGATAGAATTAGGCTCAATTAGGTCTGGAGAAAATTGAAGTTCACTAGAAATTATGGATTCTGTCTTTATCTTAGCATATTTTGCAAGGAGATATTTTGCAACTAGTGATGCATTATAGCTAGTACCGCTACCTGTTAAGTAGATATTCTTTGAGTGTCGCAAATAATCTACAGCCTCTTTCAAGGCTTCCTTTGTACTTTCTCCCGCTCGGAAAATAGTATCAGATTGCTCAGAAATTTCTTTTAAGGTAAAGTGAGCATAATCCCCCTTGTAAACATCTGCAAATTCTTTTGAAACTTTTGTTATCTCTGGTTTGATTACGTTTCCATCAAAATCAAAAATCTGTAGTTTAGCCTGATTAATCAAAACAAAATTTCCATTATTAATGTAAACTGCATCATCTGTTTGTTCGATAAACCCAAGTACATCACTTGAGAGGAAATAATTTTTTTCTCCAACTCCTATGATTAATGGTTCGTGAAATCTTGCAGCAGCTAGCTCTCCATTTTCAAACATTGCAATAAAAGAATAGTGACCTTTCAGTTCAGCTGTTGTTTTTAGCATGGTTTCCTTTACGTCTTTAGAATCTTGAAAATGTTTTTGCAAAAGATTTGCTATAATCTCACTATCTGTTTCGCTTTGGAACTTGTAACCCTCTTTTTCTAGTTCTTGTTTTAGTTCTGTAAAATTTTCAATAATTCCGTTATGAACTATTGCAATTTTTCCGGAATTGCTTGGATGGGGGTGTGCATTAAGATCTGTTACTTTTCCATGAGTTGCCCATCTGGTGTGACCAATTCCAATTTTACCAGGTAACTTCTCTAGATGAAATTTTGTGTTTACTTCTTCAACTTTTCCAACCCCTTTTTTTAGTTCAATTTGATTTTCAGATTCTGTTGCAACCCCTACACTGTCATATCCTCTATACTCCATCCTTCTGAGGCCTTTTACTAAAATCGGAGCCGCATCATCTTCTCCGGTATAGCCAATAATTGAGCACATAATCGTTCTTTCTCTAATTTTGTGGATATTTAGTAATTAGCTTGTTTTTGCAACTATTCGCTTTTAGGACTCTCGCTCTCAGAAGCAGATACTTCAGCAGCAGGCTCAGGTTGATCCTCTGCGGAGGATTCTTCAGTACTTTCTACTGGGGCTGGTTCTGATGGCGCTTCTTTACTTTTCTCTAAAATTTGTGGAATTTTTGATTCTGGTGTAAATTTGATGTTGTCTTCTTCTGAAGTTGTAACCGTATAAGATGGAATGTTTACTACTCTGTCTCCTATCATTATGTGGCCATGCACTATAGCCTGTCTTGCTTGGTATGGAGTTTTGAATCCAAATTTCTTAAAAACCAAAGTCTGCAATCTTCTTGTTAACAAATCTGTAACTTGCAAGTTCAAAACGTCATCTAATGTAGCATCACTACTTACCAAGCCAATTCGAGCTAATGACTTCATCAAGATTGGTTCTTTTTGTTGCCTTACTTCTTGTTGCAAAGCAAGTAAAGATCTTGCTTGATTTCTTACCGTGGATAATTTGGTATGTGCTTTCCACAATTCTCTTTTTGTTCTTAAACCAAAAGTACCTAGAGTCTTTAACTCTTCCATTTTCAAATCATAATTTAGAGGACGTTTTGGTTTTCTCCATGCACGTCTTGGATATTTAGGATCTCCCATTCATCTCACCTATTCTTTTGCCTCTGCTGGTTCTTCCTTCTTTTCTGGTGCAGGTGCGGCTGGTGCAGCTTCACCAGTTGGTGCAGCTACTGCTTGAGGTGCAGCTTGTTTCTGAGGAGCTGCTTTTCCACCTTTGGCTACTCCGACAGCACCACCTTTTCTTCCGGTACATCTAGTTCTTTGACCTCTAACTTTTAATCCATAAAGATGACGATAGCCTCTCCAACTGCTTGTTATTCTTTCTCTTTCAATATCATTTCTTAAAGTAAAATCAATATCTGATGTGAGTAGATGTATATCTTTTCCAGTCTCTACATCTTTTCTTCGGTTCAAAAACCAAGTTGGAAAATTACCTGAACTTGGATCTGTGACCAATTTTTCAATATTTTGAACATCTGAATCAGTTAGATAGCCAATATTGGAATTTGGGTCTATTTTTAGAGCATCTAAAATTGCCGTTGCAAAATTAAATCCTACTCCCTTTATCTGGGTTAAACCAATTATCAATTTCTTCTCTCCGGGAATATCATTACCCACTATCCTTACAATGTGATTATACTCTTGACTACTCAAGTATTCAAAAATGCTAAATTCCCCCGATAAAAACCATGCTGGGCATAAAAATATCTCAATTTTCAAATTTTTCTTGAAAACCTACTAAAAATGATTTATTTTTTATCTAAAGTCTGAATCCTCAGTCCAGTTGGTCCCTTGGATATTCCATTGGTTGCATTTGCAACATTTTTTGATGCCGCTCCTAGAATCTACTTCAATGCAAAAACAGTGAATACCTTTCCCTGTTGGGTCTTTTGAGCATAATTTTTGCAATAATATTCGTGCGTGTTTTTTCTTAATATGTTGTTTGTAGACATTTTCATAAAACACTCTCGAAAAGTTATTAGTTTAGAATTTCCAAGAATACAAAATGGATAATTCCTTTGATCGAGAAAAAGTAATTGACTGTATGTTTGATCCAATTACCTCTGAAATAATTGCTGAACTAGAAGATGGTCAAAAAGATTCAAAATATTTGGAAGAAAAATCTTCATTATCTGAAACTGAAATTCGTGAACGGCTTTCTTATTTGATTGATCATGGATTTATTACCGAATCAAAAAAAGACCAAAAAACAATATTTTCAGCTAATGTGCAAAAATTCTCTCTACTTATGGAAGATGGTGAAAACTTTGGTGCTGCAATAGAGGGATTAGAAAAAATGGATAGTTTCCTTAACTAGCTGCTCTTTTTCTACTAATAACCAAATATGCTGCTAATCCTGCCATTCCAAATAATCCTGCCACAAGAATGTATAATGATATGAAAGTTAATGATTTCTTACCTTCATCTGGTTCTGGCCCAATTACTCCAAAAATTGTTACTGCCTCCCCTCTATTTTCTATCATTAACTTGTAAGTACCAGAGTCTGTAACCTCAAAATATCCTTCAAAAACTTCTTCATTGATTGATTGAGATTCAATGATGGAATTGAAGGGATCTAGTACATTTGCAGAAACTGTCTGTCCTTTAAAATCAATAATTTGGACTGCATAAATTCCAGACTGGGTATTTGTTTTGTCAATTTGGATTTCTATTATCAATTCTTCTCCTGAACTGATTTCTCCATCTCCTTTCACCAACTCTTCAAACACCACATAATTTCCATAAAATGACAAGATTATCCCAATTCCAATTAAACTTCCTACAACAGCAAAAAGTATCCCTGTTTTTTTCACCCTTTTCGAATTAATTTTCTTTAGTTTAAACCTAATTTTTCTACTAATGTTAACTTGATTTAATAAATTTAGTTTAGGGTAACAAATTTAGCCTAAGCTAAATTATAAATAATCAAATTCCCTATTGAAAAATGACTTGAAAATCAGTCGCTCCTCTTTTATGATTATAATTTTAATTGGATTGTTTGGAGTAACTGCAGCTTTAATTTTTCCAACAATCTCTGAAGCTCAAACTGAACAAAAGACCTTTGTTACTCACACTGGGGCAGTAATTACAACCTCTGGTGAGGTAATAGATCCACTCTACGTCGAATCCACTGTAGAATTCGATCCAATGGAATTTCTTAGAGAATTCAATTATGGCAAAGTTTCCAAACTTCCCGATGGAACTACTCTAAGAGAATTTACAATAATTGCTGAGGACGACAAAGTAATGGAAGTAGCACCTGGAGTTTTCTATAATGTCTGGACTTTTAATGGAACTGTCCCAGGACCAACTATCAGAGCTACTGAAGGTGATATAGTACGTATTTATTTCATCAATAACGGTTCAAAAGAGCACACAATACACTTTCATGGAATCCATCCTGCTGAGATGGATGGGGTTTTTGAAATTGTAGGTTCAGGAGGTGGTAAATTCACTTATGAATTTGAAGCAGGACCTGTCGGAGTTCATCCATATCACTGCCATGTAATGCCACTAGAAGAGCACATTGTACA
>JABAOE010010573.1_pt1 | contig 30404 bp, 28 predicted proteins | sample 7062141 | NCBI WGS metagenome assembly JABAOE01 (sample SAMN14538627, study PRJNA623070) | marine sediment metagenome | biome: marine biome [ENVO:00000428]; feature: marine pelagic biome [ENVO:01000023]; material: deep marine sediment [ENVO:00002113] | place: India: Gulf of Khambhat ...
GACGATCATGCTCCTGTAGGTTGCTTTCATAGTCGTTCTTCCTCGAACGCGCTGCATCACGGAACGTGCCGCCCCTGACTCCGAGACCCGAACCGCCCTCGGTGCTGCTGCTCGGGATCGCCAGCAGCCTCTCGCCCTTTGGCGTGACCATTGCGGTACCCATCCTGGCGGGCATTGCCACCACCTTCGCTGCCAGCGCCGGCGCGGCGCAGTTCGTGATTTCCGCCTACCTGCTGGGCCTCGCACTGGCACAGCCGTTCAATGGCTTCCTGTGCGATCGACTCGGGCGCCGCCCGGTGCTGCTGGGCGGGTTCGGGGTGTTCGTGGCGGCGAGCGTGGCGGCAGCGTACGCAACGCAGCTGGAACTGCTCATCGCATGCCGGTTCCTGCAGGCCGTCGGGGTGAGCGTCGGCACCGTCGCCAGCAGGGCCGTGGTGCGGGACACCCGCGACGCCGCGGGCGCGGCGGAGGCCCTGGCCTATATCGCTGCCGCCATGGGCTTCGCGCCCGTCGTGGCGCCCATCCTGGGCGGCTGGCTGGGCGCGTCCTGGGGCTATCAGACCGTCTTCTGGATCACGGCCCTGATGGGGGTGGTGACCCTGGCGGCCATCTACCTTCTCCTGCCAGAAACGCTGCATGCCGACTCGGCCCGCCCGCGGTGGTCGCAATGGATGCGCAATTACCGCGCGCTGTTCACCAGCGGCCCGTTCATCGGCTACACGCTGGTGTTCGGGTTCATCCAGGGCTGCTTTTTCGCCTTCCTGGCGATCGGCGCGACCCTGTTCGAGCAACGCTTCGGCATCGGCGCGCGCCAGTTCGGCCTGTGGTGGGGCCTGATGGCCATTTCATACGTGCTGGGCGCGGTGGCCAGCGGACGCCTGACCCGCCGCATCGGGCCGGAGCGCGTCATGCGTTACAGCGTGCTGGCGGCGCTGGCCGCGGGCTGGCTGGCGGTGGCCTGGGTGAGCCTGCGCGGAGTGACCGTCCCCGGCGTGCTGGTGCCCATGGGCCTGCTGATGCTGATCGCCGGGTCGGTGACCCCGGGCGCGCTGGCCGGCGCGGTCAACCTGTTCCCCCGCATGGCGGGCACCGCTTCCGGCCTGTCCAGCGCGGCCGGCATCGTCATCGGCGGCCTGTTTACGGTCATCGCGGGGTACAGTTACGATGGAGACTACCGCGACATCACTTACCTGATCGCCGGCTGCGCAACGCTCACGGCCGCGAGCTGGTACCTGGTGCACCGCCACCCGACAGCCACCGGAGAGCCCCAGACGCCTGCGGCCAACCGTCCCCGAGAACCCTGAAGGAGCCGAACATGAACCATCCCCGCCACCCAAACCCCACCGTCCTGATCGCCCTGCTGGCCACCTGCTGGTTGGGTCAGGCTGCCGCCGTCGACATCAGCGGCGGCACCGAGCAGGACCGCCAGCGCATGGTGGAAATCGCCCAACAGTGGGTCAGCAACTACCTCGATGGCGACCTCGACAGCATGATGACGCTCATGGACGAGGACGCCATGATCATGGCCGAGGGCCAGGCCACCGTGCGGGGCACCGAGGCGGTACGGGCCTTCCTCGCCACCCGCGTGGGTCAGCCGGGGGTGAGCTTCCACGACGATCTGCAGGAAATCCGCATCAAGGGCGACTGGGCCTTCGTGCGCGGCGCATTCGCCCTGGAAGTGGCGCCGCGCGAGGAAGGCCAGGCGCCATACCGGCGCAAGGGCCGCTACCTGGTGCTGTATGAAAAGAACGAGGCCGGCGAATGGCTCATGCTGCGCGACATGGACAACGCGGCGCCCATGGCCGAGTGAACGGGGGCGGCGCTCAGTCCTTGGCGCCGTAAGCGAGGTCCCCCGCGTCGCCCAGGCCCGGGACGATGTATTTGCGGGGCGTCAGCTCGTTATCGATGGCGCCCACCCAGAAGGTCACGTTGTCCGGCAGGTTGGCGCGGGCGAACTCCAGTCCCTGGGTGCTGGCGATGACCACTACCACGTGCGTGTGCCCGGGCGTGCCGCGCTCCAGCAAGGCCCGGTAGGCCAGCACCATGGAGGAGCCGGTCGCCAGCATGGGATCGCACAGGATGACGGTCTTGCCGTCCACCGACGGGCTGGACAGGTATTCGATTTCGACCTCGAAGGCATCCTCATCGCCCTCGTGCTTGCGGTAGGCCGAGATGAAGCTGTTCTCGGCACGGTCGAAATAGTTCAGCAGGCCCTGGTGCAGCGGCAATCCGGCGCGCAGGATGTTGGCCAGCACCGGTTGCTCCCGCAGGACCCGGCAGCGGGCCTGGCCGAGCGGCGTGGTCACCTCCCGGTCGACGTATTCGAGCTGCTTGCTGATCTCGTACGCGAAGATTTCCCCGGCCCGTTCGAGGTTGCGCCGGAAGCGCATGCTGTCGCGCTGCAGCTCGGCATCGCGGATTTCCGCCATCAGCTGCCGGAACAGCGAGTCCTGCTCGCCAAGGTTGTGCACGTGCTGGGTCATGGGCAGCAAAGTGTAGCAAAAATGGACCGCTGGCCCGGCCGGGCGGGCGACCGCCGCTCAGGCACCCTGCACCCGCCGTTCGTGGCACAGCGTGAGGCGCCACGGCCTGTCGTCCCGGAACCAGTGCCAGGTGCGGATGCGGTGATCGCGGTCCGGCGCCAGCGCGATCAGTTCCAGGTAACTCGCGCCGGGCTGGTCCTTGCGGTCCAGGCGCAGCAGCAGCACGCCCTCGGCGCTCTGCCAGGCATGACCCGTGAAGGTGTCGGTATCCCAGTGCAGACGCCCGTCGACGAGCGTCGCGTGCAACTCCGAGCGTTGCTCGCGGCCGTCCTCCCAGGTGAACAGGTTGCGCTGCACGTAGGCATACGGCCCCTGCTCGGGAAACACGCACTCCACCCGCGCCCGGTGGAGGTCCAGCGTGTTGCCCGCCAGGTCCATGTGGCGGTAGGTGCCCTGCCAGATGCCTTCGTGCTCGAGCATGACGGGCAGGGCCGCGCGTACCCGCTCCCGCATCATGTTGCGCCCCTGGCCATGCCGCTCAGCGCCTCAGCAACGCCCACCAGCGGGCAATGTTCAACAGGCTCATCAGGGAGGCCGACACGTAGGTCAGCGCCGCCGCCCGCAACAGCCGGCGCGCGTGCGGCAGGTCCACCCGGTGCAGCAGCGGGCCCCGCTGCAACAGCGGCAAGGCGCGGTTGAAACTGGCGTCGAACTCGGTCGGCAGGGTCAGCAGGTGCACGACGGTCGCGGTCGCCAGGCTCAGGAAGCCGCCGATGAACATCAGGCCAGTGATCTGCGGCGCGCGGGTCAGCAAGCCGATGAACGGCGCCGCCACCAGTATCCCGGCGCCAAGCCGCTGGATGTGCTGCATCGACTCGACCATGCGGGTGCGCAGCCGGAGCGGCGGGTAGCCCTCCGCGTCCTGCAGTGCGTGGCCGACCTCGTGGGCCGCGACCGTCACGGCGGTCAGCGAGCGGCCCCGCAGCTTGTCCGGCATCAGCCGCACCGCCTTCTCGCGCGGGTCGTAATGGTCTCCCTGGTCGGTCTCCTCGACGCGCACGTGCTGCAACCCGGCCTGGTCCAGCAGGTGCCGGGCCAGCTCGCCACCGGTCCCCTCGTACCGGTCCCCGGGCCGGCTGTAACGCGCCATGACGCGGCGCACCCACAGCCCGGGGCCAAAAACCAGCGCGAGAATTGCGACCAAGAGAGTGATCCAGGGCATGCCGTGGATGATAACGCAGGCGACCGCGAAAGATGCACGGCCGAAGGCGCGGTTCGCCCTGGCTCAGAGCCCGGCTTCGATGGCCTGCCGGAACTGTTCGACCAGCCAGTCCATGGGATGGTCGGTCTCGGTCAGCACCATCCAGGGAACAGCGATACCCTGCCAGCCGCCATCGTGCCAGGCCGCTCCGTCCAGCATCTGGGCCTGCGCCAGCCGTTCCGGCTCGGGGTAACGGGTGACGTATACGTAGGGCTGCGCAATGTGTTCGTCGCCCGGCGAGAAGCCGAAGTTCAGCTGCTCGTCGTACCGGGTTTCATCCTCGGGATCGGCCCCCTCCACCGTGCCGCCCGTCAACACCAGCATGGCCAGGTCGAAATGGTGCGGCCACACCTGGATCGGGCTGGTCTCCTGGCTCAGGGTCGAGCGAAAACGGTCCAGGCAACCCGAGAATGACAGCAAGGAGACGTGCAGCTGGCTGGACTGATCAGCGTCGACCTGGTGGGGTGCGTCACCGATGCTGTCGTCCTCGAGAGTGATTTCCAGGCCCCACTCCAGCAGGCGCTCGTCGATGGCCATCTGCAGGTCCAGGCCGCTCTCGCCGCGGATGTTCACGCGCTGGCGCTCGCCTTCCCCGTTGCGCATGATGACCCCGGGCCGGCGCAGATCCAGTTCCAGGCTGAACCACTCGCCATCGCTCCACAGGGGCCCGGTATTGAGCCCGGTCAGCGTGGGCCTCAGGCTGATGTGCCACCAGTGTTTGCGCCTCGGCGAGAGGGTCTTGCGGTAGGCGCCCAGCACTCTGGCGTAATCGTGCAGGGCAGTGCGCGTTTGCGCCCATGCCTTGCCTTCCAGTGACGGAAAAAAGTCGCTGCTCACGTCAACTCCCGCAGAGCCCCGGTCGGGGCGGGCCGACGCCCAGGGCGCCAGAGCTGCGCGTCGCTGGTGCATCTACCGGGTTCTTTTTAACCGGTTTTCGTTCACGGTGCAAAGGGTCCCCGTTTTTATCGATCGGGCGCGCCGGCAGGGTAGAATCGATCCCCTCGAACACGCCAGACCACCGGTGCGAGCCATGGCCAGCACAGCACAGCAACCATCATGACCCTCGCGACCTGGTTGGCCGTCGTCAGCATCTGCGCGCTCGGCGCGATGTCACCCGGCCCCTCGCTGGCCGTCGTGTTGCGCCAATCGCTGAGCGGCGGCCGGCGCAACGGCTCCATCGCGGCCGTGACGCATGCCGCCGGCATCGGCGTTTACGCCCTGCTGAGCATTTCGGGGCTGGCCGTGCTGATCACGGCCTCCCCGGAGCTCTACGGCGCCTTCCAATGGGCCGGGGCCGCGTACCTGGCCTGGCTCGGGGTGCGGGGCCTGGCCGCGCGCGGCGGCACGCTCGCCGAGGGGAGCGACCGCCCCAGCACTGCGAGCGCGGCGCGCGAGGGCTTCCTGATCGTGTTTCTCAACCCCAAGGTGGCCGTGTTTTTCATCGCCCTGTTCAGCCAGGTGATCGGCGCCGACACCTCGCTGGCGGCCCGCCTCGGCTATGCCGCGACGGCCTTCGTGATCGACCTGCTGTGGTACCTGCTGGTGGCGTGGGTATTTTCCAGCCCGCGCTGGCTGCCGGCCCTGCGCGCCCGCGCCATCTGGTTCGAACGCCTGTTCGGCGCCATCCTGCTGGCACTGGCCGCACGCCTGGTCGTCGAGAACCTGCTGTAGGCTAGCCGGCGGTGACCTGCGGGTCGCTGCGCCACAGCAGCAGGACGAACAGCGCCAGCAGCGGGATGCACACCTGCACCAGGCCCTGCCAGCCGAGCAGGTGCAGCAGCCAGCCGGAGCACAGCGAGGCCAGCGCCTGCACCGAGAACACCAGGAAATCGTTGACCGATTGCACCCGGAACCGCTCGTGCGGACGATAGCCCCGCGGCAGCAGGTTGGTGCCGCTCAGAAACAGGAAATTCCAGCCCACGCCCAGCACGATCAGCGCCAGCCAGTAGTGCGCGAAGCCAATGTCCTGCCAGGCGATCACGAGCGTCAGCCCCAGCGCGGCGGCCCCCGCCCACAACATGCCGCGGAACCCGAGCCTCGCCAGCAGCCAGGGAAATGCCAGCGAAGGCAGGTACATGCCGGCTATGTGTGACTGGATCACGACCTTGGTCGCCGCCAGGCTATGACCGGCATGCTCGTGCATGCTGATCGGGGTGGCCGTCATCAACAAGCTCATGACGCCGTAGCCCAAGGCGGCCGCCGCGATCGCCAGCATCAGCACCGGTGAGCGCAGGATGCTGCCCAGCGCCGGCCCCGTCTGGCCTGCGCCTGCCGCCCCCGGGCCGGCCTCCACATGGAACAGCAACAGCACGAGCCCCGCCACGTAGGCCACGACCAGCAACAGGTAGGAGCCGGTGAACTCGGTGGCCAGCAGGTAGCGCCCGCGCAACGCGATTTCGGGGCCAATGAAGGCCGCCAGGATGCCCCCAAACAACAGCAGCGACGTGGCCCTGGCGACCATTGGCGCCGGCACCGCCTCCAGCGCGGCAAAGCGGTATTGGTGGCCGGCCGCGGACGACCAGCCGATCATCAGGGCCGCGGCGCAGAAGCCGGTGAAGTCCTGCCCATGGAGGCTGGCCATGGCGACGCCCGCGGCCACGATGGCCAGGGCGGCGTAGGCAAGAAACACGCGCTTGCGTCCCAGGCGGTGCATGAGGCGGCCGGTGGGCAGGGTAGAGGCCGCCAGCCCGACCACCAGCAATGCGATCGGCAGGGTGGCCAGCGACGGGGAAGGCGCCATGCGCAGGCCGATGATGCCGGCCAGCAACACCATCAGGGAGGTGCCGGCCATCATCAGCGCGTAGGCGATCATCAGGCGCCACACGACGGGCGGAATGTGTCTCATGCGCGTCCAGCATCCGCGGCGGCCTGGGGGCGGCGCCCATTGTACGCCACCGCCCTGCCCGCTTCACAAAGCCCGCAGCCGCGGCGAACCGTCGCCCGAATAAAAAAAACCGGCGGCACGCAGCCGCCGGTCATGAGGCAGTCACTGCCGCGGATCAGCCGTCGAAGTTGTACATGAACCGCACGCCGAACTCGCTGCGGTCGTTGTTGAGGATGATCAGCACGTAGTCGGTCGGCAGCAGCGCGGCGTTCCCGTATTTCTCGTCGGTCACGTTGCGGCCGTAGACGCCGAGCGTCCAGCGTCCATCCGGGTTGTTATACGAGATATCGAAATTGAAGATATCGCGGCTTTCAAGCTTGGTGAAGCGCGCCGGGTCGTTGGTCGGCTCACCCCACATCTCGTCCCGGAAGGACCAGTCCGCACGCCACACCAGCGAACCGCCGTTGGCCAGGGGCTGCACGTACTCCGGGCTGATCGAAAAGGTCATCTCCGGGGTCAGCGGCGCCACCACGTTGGGGTTATCGTCCTTCACGTCCACGTCGATCCAGCCCAGGGTCGCATGCAGGCGGAAGTTCTCATTCGGCGCCCAGGAGCTTTCCCACTCGAAGCCGGTGGACTCCTGGTCGACGATGAGGTTGGTGGTATTGAATCCTCCCACATCCGCACTGCTGACCTGGTAGGGCAGGTCCTCGTAGTCGGTGAAGAACAGCGCCGCCGACATGCTCAGGGTGTCGGTGGGCTGGCCCTTCAGGCCGATCTCGTAGTTGGTCGCCGTCACGTTGTCACCCGCTCCGTAGACGTAGGCGGGATTGAACAGATCATACGCGCGGGCTGGGAACTGGCCGGACTGGTAACCGGTCTGAATGGTGCCATACAGGTTCATGCGCTCGTTCATGTCCCAGGTGGCCGCGACTTCCCAGGTGGTCTCATCCCAGTCCCGGGCGCCAGTGGCTTCGATGATCGTGAGCAGGTCCCGGTTGGGCGGGTCGATATCGACCACGACCGGCGCCGTGTAGGCGGTCTTCTCGTCCTCCGTGTAGCGCCCGCCCACTGAAAGCCTCAGGGTATCGGTCACCTGGAAACCGAAGTTCGCGTAAATCGCCTTGCTCTCGGTCTCCTGTTGGCTGATGAAGATCGCCGGACCGCCGGCAAAGAAGTTCGGGTCCTGCAGGTTGCCGCCTTCTTCCTCGAAGCGGTACAGGCCAGCGACAAAATCCCAGCCATCAAATGCCCCGAACAACTGCAATTCCGCCGAATCTTGGTCGGCGAAACCGACCTCGGGATAGGTGTAGTAGGTGATGGCAATGGAGTCATCGTCGAGGCCGGATTCGTACTCGGAACTCCGGTCGCTGTAAATGAGCCTCCAGGACAGCGCCTCCGACATCGCCCAGTCGGCGGTGATGGACCAGCCATCGGCCTCATTGGACACCACGGAGCGGTCGACGATCTCGCCGGTCACGGGATCCTGGTAGAAGCCGCCGTTGTTGTCGTACGGGTCCCGCGAGACGTCGGAGTTGCGCGCGCCGGTGGCGTACAGCCCGCCGGAGGGCACCTCGTCGATCAGGGTGGTGTAGGGGCGCAAACCGCCCTCCCCGTCGTTCTTGTCGTAGGCGAACAGGATGGAGAAATCCTCGCTGGGCGCCCACTTGGCGGCCACGCGCACGTTCCATTCCTCGAGCTCACCGACCTCCTTCTTGGCCTTGTGGTTCAGGAAGTCGCCCACGCCGTCACGCTGCGTGTAGCCCCCGGTAAAGGAGGCGGCGAAGGTCTCCGAGAACGACTGGTTCCAGTAGAAATCGCCCCCGAAGCGGCCGCGCGAACCGGCGGTGGCGGTCACCCGGCCACCGCTTTCATCGCCGGGCTTGCGGGTGATGATGTTGATGGCGCCACCGATGGTGTTGCGCCCGTACAGGGTGCCCTGCGGGCCGCGCAGCACCTCCACGCGCTCGATGTTGGCCAGGCTCCAGTTCTGTCCGACCTGGCGGCCGAAGTAGACGCCGTCCACGTACACGCCAACACCCGGTTCGGTGGTGATCAGGTGGTCCTGCAGGCCGATGCCGCGTATGAACGGGTTCACGGACGATACGTGGCCGGCGGAGAAGCCGGTAATCGTGAGATTGGGCACGAATTTGCCCACGTCGGTCATGTCGACGATGCCTTGCCGGAACATGACGTCCTCGGCGAACGCGCTGACGGCGACGGGCACGTCGTAAATATTTTCCTCGCGCTTGGTGGCCGTGACGATCACTTCCTCGAAAACGGCCGCCTCCGCATCTTCCTGGTCCTGTGCCAGAGCGACGCCGGTCGCGGCCGGGCCCAGCAGGCCCAGCGCCGCGCACGCGGCGGGCAGATGTTTCTTGATCATGTGTCTCTCCCGTGATGTGGTCGGATCAGACCGGCATGCCCCAGACCCATGCCCACCAGGCGCGACAAAGCCGCAGGCGCCCGCGTCGGGTGCGGGGGCCCATGTCCGGTAGCCGTTGGAGCGATTGCCATTATGTCTTTGTTATGTGCCACGGGCCCGGCATGGTAGTGGGTTCTGGGGCGCCGGGCCGTCGGCGTATCATAGCCGATTTCTCAGCGCGCAACGACATCCCTGGCCAGCGTTTGCTCGAAAAAAATGGCCGTGGCTTCCAGCACGTCCGCGGCCACGCGAGCCCCATCATCGTAGAACCCCAGGCCGTGGTCCGCGCCGGCGATGACCCGGTGCTCCACCGAGCGGCTGTTTGCGGCCGCCGCCACCACCGCAGCGCCGACTGCCGGCGCGATGACGTCGTCTTCGCTGCCGTGCACGACCAGCAGCGCGCCCCGGAATTGGGCGATGGCGTCCAGCGGCCTGCTGGCCGCGAGTTGTTCGAACCACGCCAGGCCGAGCGCCTGCTGCTGACCCCAGCGGGTGGTGAACGATACCTGGCCCGCTTTACGGGCCGCGGCCTCCAGGCGCGCCCAGGCCTCCACCCCGCCGACGAATCCCAGCATGCTGTCGGCGCCGTTGCTGCCCACCGGCGCCCACAGGGCGATGGCCCGGTAGGCATCCGGCTCGGCGGACACCATCATCGCGACCCGCGCACCCATGCTGTAGCCCAGCAGGCCGACCCGCGCCGGATCGACGGCCCAGCGGGCGCGGGTGAACCCGATGGCGGCCTGCAGGTCGGCCTCCATGTGCTCGAGCGTGTTGGCGGTGAACGGCTCGCTGCTCTCGCCGCAACCCGGGAAATCCAGCCGCACCGAGGCAATGCCGGCGACCGCGAGGCGCTCGGCGAGCATTGCGAAGGCGCCCGCCTCGTCGCGGTCCGCCCCGTGTCCATGGGCCATGGCGACCAATGGCATGGGGCCTGGCGGTGCGCCCGGGTAAGTGACCGTCAGCGGCACCGCGATGCCGCGCGACGACGCCGCGTGCTGCTCGGCGTGCCAACCGGGGGCGGTTGCCGCCGGCTCGTCCGCGCGGATCGGCCCGACCAGGGCCACGGCCGTCAGCAGCCAGCCGATGGCCTGCGGCACCCACCGCAGGGGCCGGGCGCCGGGTGTCATGGCGCGTTGCCGGGCGCGAGCGTGAACTCGGCCACGGGTTCGCCGCCAGGACCGTGCAGCACCAGCACGGCGCCCTCGATCGAGAACGCCACCGTGCCTTGCAGAATCTCCAGCAGCCGGTCCTCGCGATCCATGCCCACCGCGCACATCCGGCGCGTGGCACCGACCGGCCCGAAGCTGAGCTGCGCGCCCGTGACGGCATAGCTGCCGAAGAACGCATTGCAGCCCGCATGCCCGGACATGCGCTCGGCCTCCGCGTCGAATTGCAGGTAGGGCCAAGGGTCCGTTTGCGGCTCAGCCAGCGCTGTGCCGTCGAGCGCCGCCAGCCGCCAGCGGGTGGCGGCGAGCGGCGCGCCCACTGACCCTTCGACCATGGCTTCGACCGGCACGGCGCGGCAGCCTTCGAGGCCGCCGCCGAAGATGGCCGCCAGCACGGCCCCGAGGCCCAGCCATCGCCAGCGCGGCACGCGTGTCACGCGCAGGTCCATCGACATCACTCCTGATTGCGGTCCGGGGAGTTTAACCGCGGCGGGGCCGTGCCGGCCATGTCCGGCGCCCGCGGCGGCACTACAGCGCGCAACGATCGTCCCGCTGATGGTATATTTGCACGTCGGCGACGTACGCCTCCCGCGCGACACCCGAATTTTCACCCAGGAGCCCTTGATGAAAACCCGGATCACCACCTGCAAATCATTCGTGCCGGCATTGGCGCTGGCGATGGCGCTGATCTCCGGCCCGGCGGCGGCGCAGCAGTCCGCGGCCGGTGCGTCCTATACGCGGCCGGGAACGGATTTCTCCACCTACCACTCGTTTCTGATCCGTCCCCTGGACCTGTCGGATGTCAAGCTGTTGAAGCCGGTCTGGGAACAGGACGACCCCGAGGAATGGGCCTTTAGCGGCGAGAACCGGGAAGCGGTCCAGCAGATGTTCATGGAAATCATGAGCGAGGAGTTGTCCGCGAACGACGGCTTTCCGGTGGTCGATGCCTCCGGGACGGGCGTGTTGCAGCTGGAGGTCGAGATCCTCAGCGTCACGCCCTACGTGAAGCCGGGCACGCAGAGCGGCGATGGCGAGCCTGAAATGCTGATGCTGGGCTCCGGGGACGTGGTGGTCTCGGCCGAGTTGCGCGACTCGGTCACTGGCCAGCTACTGATCCTGGTCGAAGGGGAGCGGACCATCGGCGGCGGGGAGTACAGACCGGTCTCCCCCGAAAGCCACATGGAGAACATTCGCGCCCTGTTCACCACCTGGGGCCAGCGTCTGCGCGCCCGGATGAACGCCGCCCACGCCCGCTAGGCGGCGCGACTCAGCCCGACGCGAGGTCGCGCACGGCCTGCGCCAGGCGCTCCGGATCGACCGGCTGGTCCGAGCGAACCGGGATGGTCCTCGAGCGTTCGTCCGCGAGCAGTGCGTCCGTGTTCGATAGCTGGTAGTCCAGCACCTCCAGGCCCGCGTCGGACAGATCGGCGCCGTCTTCCAGGCGCTGGCGGACGCGGGCCCGCAGGGTCGCCTCGGGGGCGCTGCAGTCCAGGATCACCCACCCTGCGCCGAACTCATCCGCCAGGCGCTCGAACCGCAGGCGCTGCGCCCGTCGCAGGAACGTCGCGTCGACGAGCATGTGAAAGCCGGCTCGCAGACCCGTCGCGCTGTGCCGGACGAGGGTCTCATACGTTTTTTCGGAGGCACCCGCGGAGTAGATGCCGGCGGACGGCGCGCTTGGCCGGTGCTCGTCGGCCGTCACGCCGAACAGGCGCTTGCGCTCGCGATCGCTGCGCAGGCGCACGGCCGGCAGGCTGGCCAGCAGGCGCTCGCTCACCCACGTCTTGCCGGTTCCCGAAACGCCATGCATCAGCACCAGGCCAGGGCGACCGGGCGCATCGCTCAGCGCCTCCGCCAGCGCCAGGTAGCGACGCGCATCGAATGCATGCTCACCGTCGGCCCCTTCATGCAGCTGCTCGACCAGGATGGAGGCGACCTTGACCCGCACCATGCAGCGGTAGACCAGGTAGAACCGCAGCACCTCGAGTGCGTCGTAATCCCCGGTCTCCTCCAGCCATCCGTTGAGCAGCACGTAGGCCAGGTCGGTCCGCTCGTGCGCCATCAGGTCCATGACCAGGAAGGCGATGTCGCTGGCGGTATCGATCCAGCGCAGCTCGGGGCTGAACTCGATACCGTCGAAGGGCACCACGCCGTCCGCGATGGCCACCAGGTTGGCCAGGTGCAGGTCGCCGTGACACTCGCGCACATGGCCCGCCGCCGCCCGGGCGGCAAAAACCGGCATCAGCGCTTCGGCCTGCTCGCGCGTCCAGCGTTCCACCTTGGCCAGCACCCGGCGCGAGGCCTCGCCCGGATGACTGTCATGCAGATGCTCGAGGTTGTTGAGCGCCGGCTGGCGGGCCATGCGACCCGCCGCAGCCGGCTCGAGCTCCTGGCAGGGTGGCAGGCGCGCGTGGAAGCCGGCCAACATCCGCGCAGCCTGCCGCATATCCTGCGCGCTGACGCGGCCGTCGTTCAGGCGGTGATCGAGGCGGTCCCGGTCGGGGAACTGTCGCATCTGCACCGCGTATTCGAGCGCCGGCTCGGCCCCGAAGCACAGCCGTCCGCCGCGCTCGCCGATGGGCACCACTGCCAGGTAAACCTCGGGCGCGGTCCGGCAATTGAGGCGCAACTCTTCCTCGCAGTAGAACTTGCGCGCCTCAAGGCTGGAGAAATCCAGGAAGCCGAGGTCCACGGGCTTCTTGATCTTGTACGCGAATTCACCAGTGAGGAGGACCCAGGAAATGTGGGTCTCGATCAACCGCATCTCCGCGACCGGATGCGGGTACGCCGCCGGCTGCATCAGGGCCCTGATCCATTCCGGCGGCGTCGCTTTGGATTCAACCTGACCCGCCATAACTGTCCTTATAATGCAGCCTCGGCCGCATGGCACTGACCGGCGTCAACTGGCATCCGGCGCCGCCATGCGGGCGCCAATGGACAGAATTTTCCAGCCCCCCCTTCGGAAGCCGGTTCTTGATGCGCGTTGACGTTTTTAACCATATGTTTTTTCATTATTTTTTGGGCGGGAAATTTTTTTTCACATTGACTGAATTTCAGGCTTCCCAAACGCAAAAAAAAGGCGTATAAGGCAGCTGAACCCATAAGGGTTTACACCATTGTCCAATGGACACAGGAGCCTGAAATGGCAACCAAGAAAGCACCCGCGAAAAAAGCTGCAGCACCCAAAAAACCGAAGAGAAAGTAGCGGGACAACCGTAAATCGAATCAAAGGCCGGAGCAGTCGCTCCGGCCTTTTTTGTTGATACGCCAGACCTGCTCGCTACACGTTGAGCAGCAGGTATTCCCGCTCCCAGGAGCTGATCACGCGGTTGAATGCCTCGAACTCTTCCCGTTTCACGATGCTGTACGCCCGCACGAAACGCGTACCGAGCACCTCCTTGAGATCATCGTGCTCGTCGAGCAGGCGCAGCGCCTGCTCGAGGCTGCGCGCCACGGTAATGGGCTCCTGGTAGGCGTCACCGTCGTGCGGCTCGGAGGCCGCCAGCTCCTGCTTCATGCCCAGGTAGCCGCAGGCCAGCGAGACGGCGATGGCCAGGTAGGGGTTGGCGTCGACCCCGGGGAAACGGTTCTCCACCCGACGCGCCTCGGGACCGCTGTCCGGCACCCGCAATCCCGTGGTGCGGTTCTCGTAGCCCCAGTGCAGATTGATCGGCGCCGACACATCGGGGGTGAAACGGCGGTACGAATTGACGCTGGGGGCGAAGAAGGCGATGCCGCCCGGCGTGTAGCGCTGCAGGCCACCGATGAAGTGGCGGAAGCGGGCGTTTTCCGAGCCGTCGGGGTCGGAAAAGATGTTCCTGCCGCTCTTGCGGTCGATCACGCTCTGGTGGATGTGCAGGGCACTGCCCGGTTCGTGTTCCATCGGCTTGGCCATGAACGTGGCATAGATGCCATGACGCAGGGCGGTCTCGCGCACCGTGCGCTTGAAGACGAACACCTGGTCCGCGAGTTCCAGCGCATCGCCGTGCAGGAAATTGACTTCCATCTGCGCCATGCCCGATTCGTGGATCAGGGTATCGACATCCAGCTCCTGCGCCTCGCAGAAGTCATACATGTCCTCGACGATCGGATCGAATTCGTTGACGGCATCGATGCTGTAGGACTGCCGGCCCGCCTCGCGTCGCCCCGAGCGCCCGATGGGCGGCTCGAGCTCGTTATCCGGATCGAGGTTGCGCTGCACCAGGTAGAACTCCACCTCCGGCGCGACGATCGGCTGCCAGCCTTCCTGCTCGTACAGTGCAAGCACGCGCTTGAGTAAGTTGCGCGTAGCGAGCGGATGCGGGGTGCCATCGCGCTGGTAACAGTCGTGAATGATCTGGCCGGTGGGTTCTTCCACCCACGGCACCAGCCGCTTGGTGCGGGCATCCGGCTCCAGTTTCATGTCGCCATCGATGGGCCCTACCAGCTCGAAGTGCTGGGCCGTGTAATCGCCGGTGACGGTCTGCACCAGGATGGACTCCGGCAAACGGCTGTCTTCCTTGATGAACTTGTCAGCGGGAATGAACTTGCCGCGCGCCTTGCCCGTCATGTCGGGCACCAGGCATTCAATTTCGGTGATGCGGTGCTCTTCCAGCCACTTGCGGATCTCTTCCAAAGGCATAAATCACCTGTTTCGTCCTTTTTCCTGGCATCGGCATAGCATACCGCCAGCCCGGGCTACGTACTATCCGCGGCGGCCCGCGACGCCACTCTGACGTGGGTCAAGCTCCGCGAGCCGGCTTGCCACTATAGTGCGAATCAGGAGGACGGCTGGAAGGAGGCAACCATGTACAGAATGGCGCTGATCGTGCTGCTCGCGATGTTGTTCATGCCCGCGCCCGCGCCGGCCGGCGACCTGGCGGCACTGGCGGCCGGCTGTGACGATTGCCACGGGCCCAACGGACAATCCACCCACGCGGACGTGCCGATCATCGCGGGCCAGTCGGAGCGCCTGATCGGCAAAGCCCTGGACCAGTTCGCCGACTACTGGCGGCCCTGCAGCAAGACCGCATACCGTCACGGTGACACCGGCCGGCCGGAGACCAGCATGTGCGAGATCAGCGCCGCCCTCAGCGCCGAGGATCGGCAGGCGCTCAGCGCGCACTACGCCAGCCAGCCGTTCGTTCCCGCCGTGCAAGCCTTCGATGAGGCCAAGGCGGTGACGGGAGCCGGCCTCTACGGCATGTATTGCGCGACCTGCCATCCTGCCGGAGGTGCCGAGATCGGTTACGCCGGCCGTCTGGCGGGCCAGTGGCAGGCTTACCTGAGAACGTCCATTGCCCAGATCGCCGCGGGTGAATGGATGGTGCCCAAGCCCATGGAGCGCAAGATGAGCAGCCTGAGCGAGGAGGAGATCGACGCGCTGGTCAACTATTTCGCCAGCCATCAGGACTGAGCCACGGGAACTCCCCCGATTCGAGCCTGAAGCGGCTACCCGCACGTTCGACGCGGGTTTGCGTTACAAGGTCTTCGAACCCCAAAACGTGTGGGTGGGCGTGGATGTCGCCCGTGGCCCGGAGGAAACCAACTGGTACATCCAGGTGGGGCATCCCTGGTAACGGCCGGGCGTTGACTACTGCCGGCGGCGGCGCCACCAGGCCTGCACCGGCAGCGGCAGGCACAGGGCGAAGAAACCCGCGATGATGAATGCCATGCTGCCGGTGCCCAGCCAGTCCATCCCCGCGCCCACCAGCAGCGGCCCGAGTATGGTCCCCATCCCCCAGCTGGCAGTGAAGGCGGTGCTGGCCATCGCCAGGCTCGCGCCCTGGAACCGCTCACCAATGAGCATCACGCCCAGCGCGTAGATCATGCCTTCCACGCCGCCGAGCCCGAAGGCGTACACGCCGGACAGCCAGCCCCACTGCACCGCGCGCGGCAGCACCAGGAAGGCCGCCAGACTGAGCGCCAGGCAGGCCGCCATCAGCCCCATGCGGTCGATGCGATCTGCCAGCCAGCTCAAAGGCAGCACCATGAGCATGCCGCCAAGCGCGATGACGGCCATCAACCCGAGGGCGTGGTCCTCCGTCAGGCCGAGGTGCATGCCGAACAGCGGAAAGAAGGTACTCATGGACTCTGCGGCCGCCGCGTAAGCCACGTTGGCGAGCATGACCACGTAAGCGGCACGAAACGCCCGCCACACGCCGCCGCCGACCGCCCCCGCACCAATCGGCTCGTGCACGGCCACCCAGAACAGCGGCACGGTAGACAGCGCAATGAACGCGCTGGTGCTCACGAAGGGCAGCATGCCGCCGGTGCCGGTCACGATCAGCACCAGCGGCCCCAGCGCAAAACCGGCCGCGCCGGCCGAGGTGTAGAGGCCGATCACCCGGCCGCGCCAGCTGTCCCGGGTCAGCGTGTTGATCAGGGCCTCGCTGGCAATCCACAGGATGGCCGTCATGCCGCCCATCACGAAGCGCAGCGGAAACCAGAACCAGATGTTTGGAAAGCCGCCGGCCAGCAGGAAGGAAAGCGCCAGCGATACGCCCATCACCTGCATCAGGCGCGCGGGCGCGAACCGCCGCAGCAAGGCGGTGGCGATGGGCACCACGGCCACCACGGACACCGCCTGGCTGAAGGTGCTCAACCCGATCAGGCTCTTGCTGACACCCTGCGCGTCGAGCACCAAGGCCAGCAACGGGAAGGTCATGCCATACACGAGGTTGACCACCGCCATGGCGGCGATCACGCCGACCAGGCTGCGGTTGCGCGCCGTCCGGGAGCGGGCGCCCGCTGTCACCCGGCCGCCACCTCCGCGCAGACCGGGACCCCGAGCGCGACGGGCGCATTCAAGCCGTGTTGCCGCCGTCGATCGGGATCGCCGCGCCGGTGATCTGGCGCGCGGCCGGCGAGGCCAGGAACAGCGCCAGCGCCGCCACTTCCTCCACGCGGGTGACGCGCCCGGTGGGGCTCGAGCGGCCGTATTGCTCGACCGCCTGCGCCCGGGTAAGCCCGTCGGCATCGGCCTCCGCGGCCAGCATGGGCGTGTCGACGTCGCCGGGGCAAATGGCGTTGACGCGAATGCCGTCGCTCGCGTGGTCCAGCGCCATGGCCCGGGTGAGCAGCACCAGCCCTCCCTTGCTGGCGCAGTATGCAGCGGCCCTGCGGCCCGCTTTGAGCCCCCAATCGGAGGCGATGTTGATGATGCAACCAGAGCTCTCGCGCAGGTGCGGCAGCGCCGCCTGGCTGAGAAAAAACGGCGCATCGAGATTGATCGCCATGGTCTGCCGCCACTCCGCCTTGGTGGTTGCCGGCGCATCCCTGCGGAAATAGATGCCGGCGTTATTGACCAGCACGTCCAGCTGCCCCCAGCGCCCGAGGCAATGCGCTACCAGCGCTGCGCAGGCGGACGGCGAGGAAAGGTCGCCCGACCAGGTTTCCAGCCGGGACCGGTCCTCGCCCAGCGTGGCGAGGCGGGCCGCATCGCGGCCGGCCGCCGACACGTGGTATCCGGAGTCCAGGAACTGGCGGGCAATGCTGCACCCGATCCCGGAACTCGCGCCGGTGACCAGGACGACCTTGCGGGGTGACGTGTCGGGCATGATGCCGCCAGTTTAGCAAACTTGCCCGCGCGCGCTGTCCGGCCGCGGCCCCCTCTGGCCGCGCGTTTCAGCCCTGCCGGTAGGGCAGGAATTCGGCTGCCCGTTGCCGGTATCGCTCGCGACCGCGCCGCTCCAGTTGCAGGTAGGAGCCGATGGCGCGGCGGAACTCCGGATCGGCAATCCAGTGACAGGAGTGCGTGGTCACCGGCTCGAAGCCCCGGATCAGCTTGTGCTCGCCCTGGGTCCCGGGATCGAACCGCCTGAGCCCCCGCTCGATGCAGAATTCGATGCCCTGGTAGAAGCAGGCCTCGAAGTGCAGGCAGGAGACCTCCTCCAGGGCACCCCAGTAGCGCCCGTACAGGTTGTGCCGGTCGAACAGGAACAAGGCGCTGCCAACGATCCGTTCGCCGCGCCTGGCCACCACCAGCAACAGTTGCTCCCGCGCGCTGCTCAGCAGGCGCTGGAAAAAGTCCCGTGTCAGGTAACCCGCGTGGCCGCTGCGCCGGTGATAGGTCTCGCGGTAACAGGCATAGAAATCCGCCCATTCCGCCGCGCTGATCTGCTCGCCCGTGCGGCGCTCCAGCACGATGCCCTGCTCTGCGATGCGGCGGCGTTCGCGGCGGATGTTCTTGCGTCGCGCGGAACGCAGGCTGGCAAGAAACGCCTCGAAGCATCGGTAGCCGTGATTGAACCACTGGAACTGGACATCGCGCCGCTGCAGCAGTTCGCCGGCGGTGTCCTGCGCGCCCAGGCGGTCCGTCAAGGAGCGTTCGGGAAACAACAGGTGCCAGCCGGAGGCACCGAGCTCCGCCACCCGGTCGCGAATGGCCTCCAGCAACGCCTCCAGCAGCGCGCCGGAAGGTTCATTCGCCCCCAGCCCCAGGCGCGGGCCTTCCACCGGGCTGAATGGTACCGCCGTGACCAGCTTGGGGTAGTAGCTCAACCCGTGCCGCTCGTACGCCTCTGCCCAGGCCCAGTCGAACACGAATTCACCCCAGGAGTGCGCCTTGACGTAAAGCGGCATGGCGGCCAGGGCGCGGCCCGCATCGAACAGGACGAGATGGGACGGCTGCCAGCCGGTCTGAGCGGAAACCGAGCCACTGGCCTCCAGGGCATGCAGAAACGCATGACGCGTAAACGGGTGGCCGTCGCCGAACAGGGCGTCCCACTGCGCCGGGTCGACGTCGTTGATGGAATCGAAAAAGCGGGCCTCCAGCATGCGTCCATTCTATGCCAAGGACATGTCGCGCAAGGCACACTTGCCCCGGCGGGATTCCGCCCCAACTGTTACCCTCTGAGGTGAGCGCCCCCCGGCCAGGCAGCAGGCATGATCAATCACCGGTATCGGTTCATATTCGTCCACATCAACAAGTGCGCCGGCCAGAGCGTCCGGCGCGCCCTGCCGCGTGGCAGCCGCGGTCACTACACGATCATGCATTACCTCGACCTGTGCCGGCGCAAGGGCCGGGATCCCGATACGTACTTCAAGTTCACCTTCGTGCGCAATCCCTGGGACAAGCTCGTGTCGTTCTACCACTACCACATGCGGCGCGGCTGGGACCTGTTCCCCTGGACCGTGGACACGGCCCCCGACTTCAACCTATTCATCCAGAAGATCTACGTGGACGATGGCGGCGCGCTGGCTTTCGATATTTTCCGGGGCCGCAAGTACGCATCCACCCATCGGCTCCGGCTGGTCAACTCGCTGGATTGGGTCTCCGGACCCGACGACGAGATCCTGGTCGATTTCATCGGCCGGGTCGAGACCCTGCAGGCCGATTTCGACATCGTCTGCGACCGCATCGGCATCCGGAGGCGCCAGTTGCCACATGCCAACCGCTCCCGCCATCAACCCTACTGGGAGTACTACGACGAAGCCTCCCGGCGCGTCGTGGCCGAGAAGTTCAGCCGCGACATCGAGTATTTCGGCTATCGGTTCGGCACCTGACGGGCCGGAGCCGATGCATTACTCCGAAACGGCCTCGGTGCGCTTGCGCTGCAGGCGGTGCAGCGTGTTGATGTAGCAGGTTTCCACCATACCGGACGGCCCACGGACCATGACCTTGTCCTTGTCGGTGAGGTCGCTGACGGTGGTGCTGAATGCCAGCCGCTCGGCGCCGCGCAGGTCGCGGCAGGATTGCCGCAGGCTGATGAGATACGCCTCCGAGGGGCCCGACAACATGATGACGTGCCAATCATCGAGATAATGCCATCCGTGCAGCCGGTAGTTCTGCACGCGTTTGACCTGCTCGCCCACGGCATAGCCCCGGTCTTCCAGTTTCCGCACCAGGCTCTCCGGCTCCTTCGCCTGGCCGGCGCAGCCCGCCAGCGCGATCGCCGCCAGCGCCGCCAGCAACCCATTCAATATGCCCGTTCGCCACATCATGCCTGCTCCGCCGCCAGGGGCTCACTGCTAAGACCGCAAGCCGCTGATCGCGGTTCCGCGCACCACGCCATGCAAGAGCGGGTGCCAGAAGATATAGTATTGATGAACCGACAAGGAGTGCGCGTGCCCATGAACCTCCTGCTGCCCACCATGATCTGCGCCGCTGGCATGCTGGCCGCTGCCGCGCCGGCCCGAGCGGGGCAATCGCTGCCGGGCGACGAAGGCGTGCCGGTCAGCGGCAAGGAACTGCAGCGCCTGGTGCGGCTGTGCGAGTCGTGCCATGGCCCGGGCGGGGCATCATCCCGCGATGACGTGCCGGCCATTGCCGGCAAGAGCGCGGCTGATATCCTGTCGGCGCTCGAGCAGTTCTACTACTTCGAGCGCCATTGCCCGGACGTGCCGAGCGGCGATGGCGCCGGAGGGCGCATGAGCATGTGCGACATCGTCAATGGCCTCGTGCGCCAGGATGCAATGGCCCTCGGGCACTATTTCGAAACCGGCAAGTTCCCGCAAACGAGCGACTGAGCCTCAGCCCTTCGGCGGCGCCTGCCACCCCTGGATGATGCGTTCCAGCTCCGCCAGGCCATCGGTGAGCGCGGCGGGGCCAGGCTGCAGGATCAGTGCGGATTTCACCTCGAACACCTGTCCGTCACGCACCGCCGGAATCACCTCCCAGCCCGGCCGCTCAGCCACCCGCTCGGGGCGGAATTTCTTGCCGCACCAGGAGCCGACGATGATGTCCGGAGCGCGGCGCACGACCTCGGAGGGGTCCGCCACGATGCGGTCCTTGCCCAGTGGCTGCACGGCGTTTTCGGGGAAGCTCTCGCGCCCGCCGGCCAGCTGGATCAGTTCCGAGACCCAGCGGATGCCGGTGATGATCGGGTCGTCCCACTCTTCGAAGTAGACCAGCGGCCGCTGGTCTTCGGGCGGCAGGGCCGCGCGCCGCCGGGTCGCCTGCCGCTCCCAGTCGTCCACCCAGCGTCGCGCGCGCTGGCCGGCGCCCACCAGTGAGCCGAGCTGCACCACCATGTTGAGAATCTGCTCCACCGAGCGATGGTTGAAAACATGCACCTCGACCCCGTGGCGGATGAGTTCGGCGGCGATGTCGGCCTGCAGATCGGAGAATCCCAGCACCAGGTCGGGCTGCAGGCCCAGGATGCGATCGATCTTGGCGGAGGTGAATGCGGAGACCTTCGGCTTTTCCTTGCGCGCCTGCGGTGGCCTGACCGTGAACCCCGAAATCCCCACGATCCGGTCCTGCTCGCCCAGCAGGTAGAGCGTCTCGGTGGTCTCCTCGGTCAGGCACACGATGCGCTGCGGATAGCGGTCGCTCATGCGGCTAGCATAACGCCAATTCCGCCGCGCTGCAGAACGACCGGCGACCCGGCGCCGCGCGTTGGGAGGACGCCGGGCCGGCCGCCCGCCGGTGGGCAACACCGGGGTTTTGCGCGACAATGGCGCCAGCCATGGCCGCCGGTTCCGAATGAGCGAAGCGAACACCACCCGCAGGATCATCATCGATTGCGACCCCGGACAGGACGACGCGGTGATGCTGTTGCTCGCGCTCGCCTCACCCGAGGCGCTGGACATTCTCGGCATCACCACGGTGGCCGGCAACGTGCCACTGGACCTGACCCAGCGGAATGCACGCCTGATGTGCGAATTCGCCGGCCGGCACGATGTGCCGGTGTTTGCCGGCTGCGATCGGCCGCTGCAGCGCGCGCTGGTGACCGCCGAGAGCGTTCACGGCACCACCGGCATCGACGGCGCGAGCATCCATCGGCCGGCGGTGCCGCTGCAGGACCGGCACGCGGTGGATTTCATCGTGGAAACCCTGCTGGCCGCCGGCGATGACCCCGTCACGCTGGTGCCCACCGGGCCGCTGACCAATATCGCCGCCGCGATCGAGGCGGACCCCCGAATCCTGCCCGGCATTCGCCGGATCGTGATGATGGGAGGCGCCATGCGCGAGGGCGGCAACACCACGCCGTCGGCCGAATTCAACATCTACGTGGACCCGGAAGCGGCCGAAATCGTGCTGGGTTGCGGGCGGCCGCTGACCATCGCGCCGCTGGATGTCTCGCACCAGGTCGTGGTCACCCATGAACCGCTCGACGCCCTGCGGGCGATGCCCTCGCGGGTGGCGGCCGAGACCGTCGGCATGCTGGAGTTCTTCAACCGCTACGATAGCGAGAAATACGGCACGGAGGGTGCGCCGCTGCACGACCCCTGCACCATCGCCTACCTGCTCGCGCCCGAACTGTTCGAAGGCAAGCTGTGCCACGTGGCGGTGGAGACCGGTTCCGCCCTGACCCGCGGCCACACCGCGGTCGACTTTTGGGGGGTCACCGGGCATCCGCCCAATGCGCTCTGGCTGCACCGCGTGGACCCGGCGGGCTTTTTTGCGCTGTTGATCGAACGCCTGGGGCGCTATGACGGCTGAGCGCACCCCTTCGATTGCCGTGGTCGGTTCGGTGAACCTGGACATCGTGGCCCGCGTGCAGCAATTCCCGGTTCCCGGCGAAACCGTCACCGATGCGGTCGTGGAGCGCTTCCCCGGCGGCAAGGGCGCCAACCAGGCGCTGGCCGCACACCGCCTCGGCGCGCGCGTGAGCATGCTCGCCTGCGTGGGCGACGACCCGGCTGCGGACGAGGCCCTGAGCGTGCTGCGCGACGAGGGCGTGGACCTCTCGGGATGCCAGCGCCTCGCGGGGGTCAGCACGGGCCTGGCGCTGATCCTGGTCGCCGCGAGCGGCGAGAACCAGATCGTGGTGGCGCCGGGCGCCAATGCCGCCTTCGAACCCGCCCGGCTCGCCCTGCCCGAGGTCGATGCGGCCATCTGCCAGCTGGAGGTGCCGATGGCCACCGTGCACCGGGCGGCGACGGCCGGCCGGCATTTCTTCTGCCTCAATGCGGCGCCCGCCCGGGCCGTCCCCGGCGAGGTCCTGGACCACACCGACCTGCTGGTGGTCAACGAGGTCGAGGCCGCGGCCATCGGCGACCAGCTGCCGGGGTTTCGGGGCTTGCTGGCCGTCACCCAGGGTGCGCGCGGCGCGATGCTGAGCCGGGACGGCCGGGAAATCGCGCGGGCCTCGCCGCCGGCGGTCGAGGTCGTGGATACCACCGGGGCCGGCGATGCGTTCACCGCCGCCCTCACGGTCGCTCTGGTCAGCGGACTCGACCCGCAAGCCGCCCTGGCCCGCGCCTGTGCGGCCGGGGCGCTGGCCACCACCCGCCTGGGCGCGCAGTCCTCACCGCTGGCCGCCGAGCTGGATCACCTGGGCGCCACCCTTGGGTAAGCCCATGGCAGCGCCCCCCCGCACCGCACGCACCGGCATGCGCAATCGCCGGGCGAGGAAGGCAACATGAAGAAACTCGACCTGCCCGGCTGGGCTTCGGTCGCCGAGATCGTCGCCAGCATCGCCGTGGTCGTCTCCCTCCTGTTCGTGGCCTACAGCGTCAAGCGCAACACGGAGGAAATGGCGATCGCGAATACCAATTTCATGTATGAACTCGACGCGCGGATCACCGCCGACCTGTCCAGCGACCCGGCGCTCGCGGCCATCACGGTCAAAGTCGAGCAGGGCCAGGCGCTATCGGAGATCGAGAAGCTCCAGTACCTGCACTTGCAGCACCGCTACCTGACGGTGTGGGAGATCGCCTGGACGCATTATCACCGCGGCTCCCTCGATGAGGACGAATGGTTGGCCTGGAATCAATACTACGGGGCCACCGCCCGGGCCGGCCTGCCCAGGGAGTGGTGGCGCGAGATACGGGCTTTCTACAAGCCCGCTTTCGCCGCCCACGTCGAGGCGGCCTACGCCGGCCGATAGGGCTTCACGGCGTGTACCAGACGGGCGAGGTGTAGGCGCGTTCCTGCAGGGTCATGGGCACTTCCGCCGGCATCGGGGTGCCGAACCGGACGGCATCGTATGCAGTCCAGCGCGGCGTCGGTATCTCGATCACGCGGACGTACCAGAAGGCTGGCTGCGCGGCATCGAAGTGCGGATCCCGCCAGACCACCTGCAGCGTCGCGGCGCCGATGCTGTCCTGCCAGGTCGCGGTGGCCAGGTCCACCGTGTTGCCGACCGGAACCGGGCGCCCATCCGCGGCGCTGCGCCCATCCGACAGGGCCACGTCGTAGATTCGCTCGTGGGTCTCGCCCCCCGCATCCAGCCAGCCCTTGATGACCTGCACGCGGTCGAGGTTGGCGCCGCGGGGATCCTTCAGGGCGCTGATGATGAAACTTGGCGCCCGGCCGTCTTGCGCCGGGCCCAGCTCGCCGCCCATGGGGACGCCGTTGGCGTAACCGTGCGCCACCCAGTCCTGGCGCGCCAGGTCGGCAGGCTCGAAATTCCACCCGCCGAACAGCCGCACGGTGATGCGCGGCCCGGTGGTGGCGTACACCTCCCGGCGGGCCATGGCGTCGAACAGGGCGGCGCGGGTATTGGCGGTCGCCCACACCGCTGCATAACCGCCCGCCGCCATCTCCCATTCTTTCTGCGGGATATCCGGAATGTTCACGAAAGGCTCCAGCGCGCGCGTGGCGCTTGGCTCATGCCAGCTGAACTTGCCCCAGAAATTGTCTTCGTCTCCCGAGGCAATGCCGGTGTGCGAGTCGGTGCTGCCGAGCATGCCGAATTTGAAGGGATTGACGCCCAGCTGCGCCGCCAGGGCGAGGCCGTTGCGCAGCGCCGGGCGCGCATACTCGCCCGCGAACATGCTGTCCTGGTGGGGCGCCACACTCCAGCCCGCGAACCGGTCCCAGGACTCGAAATCGGCGAACTCGTCAGTGGGTGACACGAACGGGTGGGTCTCGCTGTCGCCCTTGAACTGCGTGACCTCGAGCAGCGGCTCGCGAAGCACGCGTTCCCGAGCGTATTCGGGGGTCATCGCCTGCCCGTCGGAGTCCGTCATGGCGAACATCAGCCCGGCGCTGACGTTGGAGTTGTGCGGTATGGCCAGCACCCGGCCGCCGGTGGTTTCCTCGTAATTACGCATCGCCCGCCACAGGTCCCGGGGCCGGTCGCCATCGAACGAGCTGAAGGGAAGAATTTCCCGGACGCGCTCGGCGCCATCGCGGAACAGCACCACCCGGTGCATGTTGCCGCCGCCACGCCCGGAACTCCATTCGTAACCGATGAATGCGGTGAAGACGCCGGGCTCGTTCCAGGCCTCGGCCGTGTCCACCACCGTTTGCCACACGGATTGAGTGAAGGCCGTGCTTCCCAGCAGGTCGATGCGGTTGCGCAGACCATTGCCGTATTCGACCATGATGTTGGCCGCTTGCTCGGGCCCCGCCTCGAGCATGGCGCGCCAGCGACGGCCGGTTTCACTGGCCATCAGCGCCGGGTCGGCGGCCTCCAGACCCGGGAACAGCCCCAGGTATTCGGCGTGATCGGCCACCAGCAGGAAATCCAGCGGTCGGTTCAGCCGCGCCGGCAAGCCGTTGTGGGCCGTCACCGTGCCGCCACGCGCCACGCGGTAGGCCTGGTCGAGGCCGAAGCTGCGGTTGCCGCCGGCGGCCGCGTCCGGCGAGAGATTGGAGTGCAGGTGGGTGTCGCCCCAGTAGAGGTTGCGCGGCAGGCGCTCGGTCACCGTGGCAACCTCGTGCTGCCCGGCGGCGACGAGCGGCGCCAGCAGGGGCATGGCCAGCGCCAGAGCGCGGAGCCCGTTAACGAACGATGGTGCGTGGCCTTGGCTCATGTCAGTCGTCCGGCACCCAAAGGGCGATGATCCGATCGCCGCGCGGCGTTTCCCGGTACCGGTTCGCCGGCCCGTCATGCCGGCTCCACTCAAAAGTCCCAGGTGCCGCGCAGCCCGACGGTGCGGGGGCGGTTGACCGCCGGCCCCCAGAAAGGCCGGCAGCAGCCCACTTCGGCCATCTCGTCGAACAGGTTATTGACAAACAACTCCGCCCGCCACTGGCCGAAGTCCGCGCTGGTCCTGAAATGGACCAGGGTGTATGCGTCCAGTTCTTCGACGTAGGGAAAGGGAACGTCGAACGATTGCGTGAAGGTGGTGTTTCTCGACCCCACGTACTGGACATCGGCGCGGGCCTGTCCGCCGATGCGCTGCGCCCATCGGAAATCCAGGATCCCGGACAGGTTGGCGGTCCATTCCGGCACATTCGGGATCGGCGTGCCGGCTGGCGCATCGATGGCCGGGTCCGTCAGGCCCTCTTCGAGTTGGGCCTCGTTGTACCCGAACCCGCCCTGCAGGGTCAAACGCTCCGTGGCCAACCAGGTGAAATCCACTTCCACCCCGCGGCTGCTGGCCTTGCCCGCGTTCTCCACGAAGGTGAACCCACAGGTCTGTTCGAAAAAATCGATTTGCATGTCGTCCCAGTCGATGTAGAACAGGGTGGCGTTCAATACGAATTGCCCGTCGGCCGAGCGGGATTTCAAGCCCGCTTCGTAGTTGGTCAATTCATCCGAATCGATGATCTCGCGGGCACCACACCGCTCAATGGCGTTGGCGCTGTTGAACTGGCCTGGACGGAAACCCTGCGACACCAGGCCATAGAGCGTGGTTTCACCCGTCATGTCCCAGGACAGGGACACCTTCGGCACGAAGTCATCGGCGTCTCCCGCGACGCGTCGCTCGAATGGCCCCTGAATGGTGAAGCCGGAGCTGCGCAGGTCCCGTTCAATCCGGTACCAACGCCCGCCTACCACGGCTTCCAGGTCGTCGCGAAAACGCCAGCTGACTTCGCCGAACACTGAAACGTCCTCTCGTTCCAGGTCCTCCATGATGTTGAGGGCCACGCCGAACAGCCCGGGAACCGTGATGACGTCTCTGCGCTCCGATTCCTGGTCGAGGAGGTAGACGCCACCCAGCCAATTGAAACGTCCGGAGCCGTCCGAGGTCAGCCGGAATTCCTGGGAGACATCACGCTGATCCATGTCGGCCAGCGCGGGGGCGGGGTTGTCGAAACCGAAGTTGCCGTAGAGTTCCCAGGAAAAGTCGTAATTCAGGCTCAGGTCCTTTTCGAACCATGAAGTCGCCGAGTACAGTTCTCCCCAGTCGGAGCGCCAGCGCAGGCGAAAGGCCGCCAGGCGCAAGGACTCGTCGCGAGTCTGCGGCGAGTACGACACGACCTGGTAATCGTCGTCGGTCAGCAAGCCCGCCCAGGGCCTGCCAATGGGATCGGTGTAGTTGTAGTCTCCGGTCTCGATGTCCTCCGCATAGACCCTCGCAAGAATGTCGAGCGAATCGGTTACCTCCCACAACCACGACAACCGCGCCGCGCTGCGCTGCTTGCCGTTGATGTCGCGCCTGTCGAGTCCGACATCGTCGATGAATCCCTCGTCGTCCTGGTACAGGGCCGCCAGGCGCACGGCCGAGTGATCGCCCGTCGGCTGATTCAGGACGAAATTTCCGCCGTAATTCCAACCGCCCTCCCGGGTAGTCGACAGGTTCAGGTCCAGGCTCCGACTGGGCCCAGAAGGATCAGGGTCGTTGGTGATCATGCGGATGGCGCCGCCCATGGCGTTGGCCCCGATCAGGGTGCCCTGGGGGCCCCGCAACACCTCGATCCTGGCCAAGTCCAGGATGGCCATGTCCGCCGGCGTCGAGAACAGCCCCGTCACGTAGGTGAGCGCCGTGTCATTGACATAGAAGGCGTTGATGGACTCCGTGGACTGGAAGCCATCCGAATCCGAGAGGCCGCGAATGATGACGCTGTTCCCGCCAAAGGGGGCATCGCGAACAGTGAGATTGGGTACCAGTCGCCAATAATCGTCCAGCGTGATGGCATTGATCTGGCGAAGCTGCGAATCGGTGACGACACCCACGCTCATCGGCAGATCCTCGAGCCTGACTTCCCGCTTGGTGGCGGTGACGATGATTTCTTCCACCACCCGGATCTCGCCTTCTCCCTCCTGGGCCGATACGGGGCTCACGGCAAGCAACAGAACGGCGACAGGAACGATGCGCGCTGACTGGGGCATGGGAGACCTCTCCGTTGGGTTCTTTTCAGTTCTCTAAATCGGGCCGTTTCAAGCTCATTCACACAAGCCTGCAATGGACTCGGTGGCGCAGAAATCCGGCAGTTCAACCTCCCGCCAATAATCCACCAGGCCCAGGCCAGTGTAGATTTCCAGCCAGCGCGGGTGCTGGCGGTATCGGCCGGCCCGTGGATGAATCAATGAAATCGGGTTGAACTGACCCAGCGGGATGGCCTGCTCCACCAGGTCAAAAATTTTGTCCTCGGGCGTCCCGGCGGCCATGTAATTCCAGATCGCCTGGCCCAGCACCAGCATCTCGGCCGCCAGGGCCTGGTCGGTCAATTGCTCGAATCTTTCGCTGCGCCCGGCAAGCCGGGCCTCCAGGTAGGCCGCACCTTCGCTCTCGGGAAGGCCATGATCCGCAGCCCACACGCCGGCCAACTCCCGGGCGGTGTCCATATCGCCTTGGTCGGCATAGGCCTCGACCAGGTAATGACGCTGGTAGCGGTCTCCACGCTGCAGGATGACCTGCTCCCACTGCAGCGCTTCCTCGTGCTGACCGTCGTTGGCGTACTCGCTCATCAGGTTGCGGGTGATTAGCGGATTGAGCGGATCCTGCTCGAAGGCCCGCTCCAGTATGGCGCGGGTCTTTCCGAAATGACCGAGATTGTTGTAGGCGAAGGTATACAGGATGTTCAATGGCCGCGAGCCGGCGACCTCGAGGGCCTTGTCCGCATACTGCCTGGTCTCTTTCCAGCGGTATTGCAAGGCCATGTTCAAGCCGAGATTCGCGTAGGCCTCGGAAAGATCCGGGTCAATCTCCAGCGCTTTCAGAATCTGGGCTTCGCCGACCTTCACGAAGGGCGCCTTGCGGTTTTCCATGGTCCAGGCAAGGCCGGTATTGAGCATTCCATACCAGGCCAGCGCTTCGGGAAAGTTCGGCTCAATCTCCAGGATGTCCTGCAGTTGAGCCATGGTGGCCTCGGTATCCTGCCAGGGGTTGACCATGGTTTCCCTGGCCTGCAGATAGCGCTGGAATACCCGCGGGTTGACCTTGCGCGAGGTCGTGCGATTGGACGCCGGATGCAGCATGCCGAATTCGCTGGCGATGTCGATGGCGATCTGCTCCTGCATCTGGAAGATGTTTTCCACCGAGTCCGTCAGCATGCGGGTCCAGACCACGTCGCCGGTTTCGGTATCCACCAGCCGCGCGCTGATGCGCAGCATGCCATTGTTTTCGCGGAAAGTGCCATCCAGCAGGCGGTTCACTCCCAGTTGGTCGGCGAAGACCTTCGAACTGCCCTCCTCCCCTGACCCGGCCAACGCGAAACTGGAAAACGTGGCCTTGACCCGCAAGTCCGGGATCATGGCCACATCGCTCAACAGGTCTTCAGCGATGGCCCGGCCGAGAAAGTCGAATTCGTCTCCCGCAGAAAGGTTTCTGAACGGCAACACGGCCATCACGATATCGTCTGGCGGCGCGTATCCGACGGGTGAATCATCCCGCGGCAGGTAGCGGTAGATGCCGTAGCTGGCCGCCAGCAGCACGGCCACCGAAAGCGTGACGATCAGCTGGCCCTTGCCGCGGGTTGGCACGCGATGCACACCGTCCTTGTCCATGTCGAACATCCAGGCCAGGAACAGGACGATGGGAAAACCGACGATGAAGGCAATCGTGACAAAGGTTGAAATCGCCTCGGGGCCGCCCATCTGGCCTACCACGCCCTGGACGATTTCGGTGAAACCCCAGCCGGCGGCAATATAGATCGCCAGCACCCGGAACACGTGGCGTCGAGCCATTTCCTGTAGCCAGCTGGTGAAGGGCGACTTGTGTTGCTCTTGCTGCGGACTCATCCGGGCGCTCAACCTGTCGGGCGATCGCACAAGAATAGCGGGCCTGCAGGCAGGGTTCCATTCCGTCAGGGCCGGCACCTGGCGGCCCGAACGGATGACGACTGGCGTCGCCCTTGCATGGCGACATAAAAACGGGCTACGCGTCGTACACGTAACCCGTTGATTTTTATGGTGGAGCCGAGGAGGATCGAACTCCCGACCTTCGCATTGCGAACGCGACGCTCTCCCATCTGAGCTACGGCCCCGCCACGCGGATTCTAGCAGAAGGCGCCCCATGCGGGAGGGTCTTGCAGCCCGGCGGCGCACCCCGTCCGGCGCCCCGCATGGGGGTGTGCGCCGGGATCTGGCCGCACCTTGATCTGCATCCTTGTTGCCCATCGCCGCAGCCCCTAGGATGGATGGCAACCGGATACGACCGTGTGGACCGCTGAATGCGAAGCGCGCTCAGATTACTGCTGGTGTTGGCGTGCGGCCTGCCGCTCGTGGCAGATGCCCAGGACTTCGAGGCAGAGCGCCGC
>JABAOE010000624.1_pt1 | contig 30260 bp, 30 predicted proteins | sample 7062141 | NCBI WGS metagenome assembly JABAOE01 (sample SAMN14538627, study PRJNA623070) | marine sediment metagenome | biome: marine biome [ENVO:00000428]; feature: marine pelagic biome [ENVO:01000023]; material: deep marine sediment [ENVO:00002113] | place: India: Gulf of Khambhat ...
AACGACATCATGATCGATCGCGCGCGCTCGAATCTCTGGATCGTCGATGCTCGTGGCGGGCAGCACCGGCCGGTCGTGTCCGGGACCGATTCCTACACGAGTCCCCGCTGGTCGCCGGACAGCACGCGAGTCGCCTATGTCTCGAGCGCCGAAGGGCGCGGCCCCGAGCTCTATGTTCGCTGGTTGAGCACCGGGCAGACGGCGTTAGTCAGCAACCTGGCAACCTCACCCAGCGGCATCGCCTGGTCGCCTGACGGCGACTGGATCGCGTTCTCGGCGCTCGTCAAAGGCGAGGATGCGTCACTCGCGGAGGCGCCCGAGAAGCCCGAGGGCGCCGAGTGGGCGCCGCCGGTCACGGTCATCGACGAGATCTACTACCGCGCCGACGGTCGTGGTTACCTCGAACCGGGCTACACGCATATCTTCGTGATCCCGGCGGAGGGCGGCACGCCCCGCCAGGTTACGTCCGGCGACTTCAACCACGGCGGGCAGCTCGCCTGGTCGCCGGATGGGGAGTCGATCGTATTCTCGGCGAACCGCAACGAAGACTGGCAGTACCGGACGCGTAACACCGACCTCTGGTCGGTCGATGTCGCGAGCGGCGAGCTGACGCAGCTGACCACCCGCGACGGCCCGGATTCGTCGCCGGTGTTCTCACCCGATGGCTCTAAGATCGCCTATCTCGGCTATGACGACCGCAGCATGGGTTTCCACACGACCAATGCCTACGTGCTCGATGTGGAGGACGGCACGGTCGAGGAACTGACGACCGACTTCGACCGACCCGTATTCGGCGTGCAGTGGGCCGGCAGCAGCAATCGACTCTATGTGCTCTATGACGACCGCGGCAAGCGCTACATCGGCACCTTGTCGATGCGCGGCGATGTCGAGTTCTTCGTGGACGACGTCGGCGGCACGGGGATCAGCCGGCCTTACACGGGCGGTGGCTTCTCGGTCGCAGACAACGGCGCCTATGCCTATTCGGCCGGCACGGCGTATCGTCCCGCCGATGTCGCGGCAGGGCAGCGTGAGCGGGCGGCGAGGAAACTCACAAATCTCAACGATGACCTGCTCGCGCACAAGACGCTCGGCGCGGTCGAGGAACTGACCTGGGCGTCGAGCGCCGACGATCTCGAGATCCACGGCTGGATCGTGACCCCTCCGGACTTCGATCCTGCGCAGAAATATCCGCTCGTCCTCGAGATCCATGGCGGGCCGTTCACGGCCTACGGGCCGTCATTCAGCGTCGAGAACCAGCTCTATGCCGCGGCAGGCTATGTCGTGCTCTATACCAACCCGCGCGGCTCGACGAGCTACGGCGACGCCTTCGCGAATGAAATCCACTACAACTATCCGGGCGAGGACTACGACGATCTCATGTCGGGCGTCGACGCCGTGATCGCCCGTGGCTACATCGACGAGGAACAGCTGTTCGTGACCGGCGGTTCCGGCGGCGGCGTGCTGACCTCGTGGATCATCGGTAACACCGACCGCTTCGCCGCGGCGGTCGTCGCCAAACCCGTCATCAACTGGATCAGCGAGGCGCTCTACAGCGATATCCATCGCACGGTGCCGGGCTACTGGTTCGAGAAGTTTCCCTGGGAAGACCCGATGGAATACTGGCGCCGGTCGCCGCTGTCGCTGGTCGGCAACGTGACCACGCCGACGATGCTGCTGACCGGCGAAGAGGACCACCGCACGCCGATGCCGGAGTCGGAGCAGTATTACCAGGCGCTGCAATTGAGAAAGATCGACAGCGCGCTGGTCAGAGTACCTGAGGCCTCGCACGGCATCGCCGCGCGGCCGTCGCACCAGATCGCCAAGGTGGACAACATCCTGGCGTGGTTCGGGAAATACCGAAAACAACCGTAGGAGCGCGCCCAGCGCGCGATTGCCGCCGGGGTCTGTCCCTGGTCGTAGCGGCCTGCGCCGTAGCCGATCCGGAGTTGAAAGAATGAAAAAGACAATCCTTGTTACTATCGCCCTGCTCGCACTCGCCGCCTGCTCGCCGGAGCCGGCCGTCGAGGAATCAGCGTCGATCAGCTATCCGCAATCGGCGACCGTCGATCACGTCGACACCTACCATGGCACCGAGGTCGCCGATCCCTATCGCTGGCTCGAGGACGATGTCCGCGAGAGCGCAGACGTCGCCAACTGGGTCGATGCCCAAAACGAGGTGACCTTCGCCTACCTCGGCAGCATCGAGGAGCGTGCGCTGATAGAGAAACGCCTGACCGAGCTCTGGGATTACGAGCGCTATGGCCTGCCGAGAAAAGAGGGTGGGCGTTATTTCTACAGCTATAACAACGGGCTGCAGAACCAGAGCGTCGTCTATACGCAGGCATCGCTGCAAGAGGAAGCGACGCTACTGATCGATCCGAATACCTGGTCCGAGGACGGCACTGTCGCGCTGGCTTCCTATTTTCCCAGTCCCGACGGAACGCACGTCGCCTACCTCGTGCAGGACGGCGGCTCGGACTGGCGGATCGGCGAGGTGCTGAACGTCGAGACCGGCGAGAAGCTCGGCGATCGGCTCGAGTGGCTCAAGTTCACGGCCCTCTCCTGGGCCGGAGACAGCTCGGGCTTCTACTACAGCCGCTATCCGGCGACGTCGGCAGCGGAGAAGTTCCAGTCGCTGAACAAGGACATGAAGGTCTGGTTCCACCGCGTCGGCACGTCGCAGGCCGAGGACGAGCTGGTGTACGCGGTACCGGAACAGCCCGACTGGGGTCCGCGCGCGTCGGTGACCGACGACGGTAATCATCTCATCATCACGATCTCGGTCGGCACGGACGACCGGTATTCGATCGTCTACAAGGACCTGGCGGATCCCGGCTCCGAATTCCGGACCATCATCGAGGGCTTCGACTACGACTACAGCCTGGTCGGCAATATCGGCAACGATTTGTATTTCCGCACCAACAATGGCGCGCCGAAGAATCGCCTGATCGTGATCGACGCGAAGAACCCGGAGCCGGAAAACTGGCGCGAGATCATCCCCGAGGCCGAGGATGTGCTGAACGGCGTGCGTATGGTCGGCGGACATATCATCGTCGACTACCTGCAGGACGCCTGGTCGGTGGTGAAGATCTTCGATCCCGAAGGCAATCATGTCCGCGACGTCGACCTGCCCGGCATCGGTACCGCGGTGGGGTTCAGCGGCAAGTTCGACGACCCGGAGACGTTCTATGGCTACGTCAGTTTCAACACGCCGAACACGATCAATCGCTTCGACGTCAGCAGCGGGGAGACCACCGTGTTCAGGGCGCCGGACGTCGCGTTCGATCCTGGCGACTATGTCGTCGAGCAGGTCTTCTACAGCTCCAAAGACGGCACGCGCGTGCCGATGTTCATCGCGCATCACAAGGACGTCGTGCCGGACGGCAACCGACCGACGCTGCTGTATGCCTACGGGGGGTTCAACATCTCGCTGACGCCGTCGTTCTCAGTGACACGCATGGCCTGGATGGAGATGGGCGGCATCTTCGCACTGGCGAACCTGCGCGGCGGGGGAGAGTACGGCGAGGAGTGGCACCAGGCGGGCACGAAGCTCAACAAGCAGAACGTGTTCGACGACTTCATCGCGGCCGCCGAGTACCTGATCGACGAAGGCTACACGCGGACCGAGAAGCTGGCAGTGCAGGGTGGCAGTAACGGCGGCCTGCTGATCGGCGCCGTCACCAATCAGCGGCCCGACCTGTTCGGCGTCGCGCTGCCCGCGGTCGGCGTCATGGACATGCTGCGTTTCCACCAGTTTACGGCGGGCCGGTTCTGGACCGATGATTACGGGTCGTCAGATAACCCGGACGAGTTCGCGGCGCTGCTGGCCTACTCCCCGTATCACAACATCCAGGATGGCACCGAGTACCCGCCGACCCTGATCACGACCGCGGACACGGACGACCGCGTCGTGCCCGGGCACAGCTTCAAGTATGCCGCCAGGATACAGCAGGCGCAGGCCGGCGATGCGCCGGTGCTGATCCGCATCGAGACGCGGGCCGGCCACGGCGCCGGCATCCCGACGGAGAAGCGCATCGCCGAGTACGCCGACATCTGGGCGTTCGTCGTGCAGAACCTCGACATGCGCCTGCCGGAGGGCTACGGAGAGTGATCAGAGCCAGCGCCTGACGCTGCCCTTGTACGCGCGGTAGCTGTCGCCGAATTTTCTCTCGAGGTAGGCCTCCTCGTGGCGGATCGCGGTCAGGTAGATCACGGCCGCGCAGGCCGGTGTCAAAACGAGCACCCAGGCTTCGTCGAGGATGATCGAGAAGCCGATGCACATCAGCAGCATCATCAGGTACATCGGGTTGCGGGTGAGGCGGTACGGTCCCTTGACGACGATCTCCGGGGTTGCTGTCCATGGCCGCGCATCCTGTTCCGTCTCCTTGAACAGGCGGATAGGCCACCAGCCCAGCACGATGCCGGCAATCACGACGACGGCGCCGCCGACCCAGTAGCGTGCAGGTGACGGCAACAAAAAGTTGTCCGCGATCGGCACGAAGCGGCCGAGGACGTAGCCGATGACAATCGTCAGGATGCCGACGAGCGGCGGCGGAAACCTGACCGCGGCGTGATCTTCTTGCTCATTCATCGGCAGTGCCTTCCACCCAGTCGAAAAACTTCTCGACGGTCCGTCGATAAGTGTCGGGCGCCCGACTCAGCGACGCATGCGCGACGCCCTTGATCACGACGAACTGCGCGCCGGGCGTCATCTGCTGGAAGCGGGCGACGGTCCGCGGTGTCGCCTCGTCGAATTCCCCGGTGATGTAAAGCACCGGTATGTCGATGGCGCCGAGCGAGTCCGTCACGTCGAAATCAGCGAGGTTGCCGGTTGCGTGGAATTCCGTCGGCCCCCACATGTGGTTGTAGATGAGCGGGTTCCATGGCGCGTCGCCGCAGTCTGCCATTGTCTCTGCCGGCTCCCCCCGATACACGTGGCGCTCGTAGAACACCATCGACGCCGCCTGGTATTCCTCTGAGTCCGTCGTGCCTGCCTCCTCGTGCTTGCGCAACGTTGCCTGCACCTCTTCAGGCAGGTCCTCACGCAGCCGGTTGGCGTCGGCGATCCACATCGGCGTGCTCAGCAGCGGGCTCGAGAAGACAACCGATGCGAGGCGATCCGTCCCTTTTTCGGCGACATAGGCGCCCGCGAGGGCGCCGCCCCAGGAATGGCCGAGCAGGTGGTACTTGTCGGCGCCGAGTTGCTCGAGGACGACATCCAGCGCTTCGACAAATCTTGCCGTTTCCCAGAGCGACAGGTCTGCCGGCCTGCCGGATCTTCCCGTGCCGAGCTGGTCGTAGCGGACGATCGGCCGCTGATCCCCCAGCGGTTCCAGCAAGGTGTAGCCACAAGAGGTGCCGCCGGGGCCGCCGTGCAGCGCGACCAGCGGGATGCCGTCGCCCGTGCCGACTGCCTCGAACCAGACAGGCCCGCCGGGAACCTCGATAAAACCTTCGCCGGGTTCGATGACGGGTTCCGCGGCCGCGAGCCCGCCAATGATTGCGAGGAGAGAAGCAACTGCTGTTTTATGCATCGCGCCGGTTTTCGATAAGGGATGAAGACCGTTATAGACGATGTCGCGCAGGGATGCATATCTCAGGCAGGATTCCTGCTGCCGGCACACTGCTGAAAGCGCTCGGGCGCTGTGTGGCGGTCCCGATTAGGGCCGCCCCCAAGCGCTTGCAGCAATGCGCTAGTCGCGGTCCTGCTTCATCAGTTTTGCTTTGAGGATGACGTGCTTGCCGGTCGAGTTGTAGGGATCGCAAAAGTCATCGGCCTCGTCAGCGAGCGCCAGGTCGGCTGCATTGAGCGATGCACTGACGATCTTTGCTTCTTCCTTGTCGTCCCTGGTTACCGCCGGCGTCTTGTGAAATGCAAACGCCGCTTTTGTATTATGTGAATTCATGATTCGTCTCGTTGAATCTCTTTCCTGTGATTATTTTGAGCGAGGTGGCGCTTGAACATTCAGTCGCCCGTCGGCCCGTTGATACCGCTCGTCGGACGCTCGCCGTCAGTCAGGTGAAAACGACCGCTCGTCCGCCGGCGGCAGGCTGGGTATTCGCGGCCGGGAGAATTAGCATGAAAAACGCCAGGTTCGCCTGCCTGATCTTTTTTCTTATTATGTTCAATTACAGGGCCTTAGCGCAAGGACCTGGAGTATTTCTGGGAGAACTCAGCTGGCCGGACGCCGAGCAGCGATACCGGGAGACGCCGCTCGTCATCCTGCCGTTCGGCGCCGGCGCCAAGGAGCACGGGCCGCACATGCCGATGAATGCGGACCGGGTCGTGATGGAGCATCTTTTGAAAGCCGCCGTCGATTCCCGCAACGTCATCGTCGCGCCACCCATCCTGCACGGCTGGTTTCCCGCGTTTCGCGATTTCCCGGGCACCGAGGTCGCCGATCCCAACGTCTTCCAGGCCTACGTGCAGCAAGTGGCCTTGTCCCTCGTCCGGCAGGGCGCGCAGCGAATCGTGTTCCTGAACACCGGTATTTCCAAGGCTACCGGGTTGCCGATCTCGATCGCCGCCAGGGAGATCCGTGTCGAGACCGGCACGCCGACGCTGGTCGTGTCCTGGGACGATCTCGATACGGAGGAGGGCGCAGCGCTGGCCGAACAGGAGCGCGGAGGCCATGGTGACGAGATCGAAACGTCGATCAATCTCTATTTGCAGCCGGAACGCGTGCGCATGGCGCTGGCGGTCACCGACTATGGCGAGAGACCGCCGCAGGACTATGGCGGCTACCAGCCGGGACGGCTGACGCGCGATGAGACGGACCCGAATTACACCGCTTCGGGCATCTTCGGCGATGCAACGCTGGCCACGGCGGAGAAGGGCGAGCAGGCGCTGGCAATCCTGACCGAGGAATGGCTCAAGGCGCTCGACGGCTTTGCGGAAGTGCCGCTCAGGCGCGGCGAGTAGCCGCCAGTTAAGAAACGGCTGGCGGACAAAATCGCCGAATAAACCTAGCTGCCGGGCGCCGGCAGGTGCCCCAGCACCTGTTCGATCGCCAGGCCGAGCTGCAGCATACGCTGGTCGCTGCCGGCCGGGCCGTCGAGTTCGATGCTGACCGGCAGGCCGTCGCCATCCAGCCCGGCCGGTATCACGAGACCCGGGATGCCGGTCGTGCTGCCAGACGCAATGTTGCGCCCCATGACGCCCGCGAACGGCACCATGCGGCCGTTCAGTTCGACTTCCGTATCCTGGCCAATCGGCGGCGCGGCCATCTGGGTGCAGGGCAGGATCATCCCGTCCAGTCGATTGTCGGCAAAGTAGTCGGCCATCGTCTGGCGGAATATCGGTAATCGTTCATCGCGCAGCCGGGCAAACGCTTCGTCAGTTGGCCGCATCGGCGCGCCGGCCACGACGTATTCGGCAAACAACCCGGCAATGTCTTCACTGACCTCGGCGACGACATCGTCGAAGCTGACGTCAGCGCCGGATGCCTCGAGGTATGCGTTGAAACTCGGCAGCGTGTCATAGACCTGCACGGGATCGGTGATCTCGGCGACCAGGTCGCGGACATTCGGAACGTCCGCTTCGACGATGATCGCGCCTGCGTCGGCGAGCTTCTGGATGGACTGATTACTGATCCGCTCGACGTCCGGGTGCAGCATCTCGAAATAGAATTCCCTCGCAACGCCGAGCCTCGCGCCGTCGAGGACAGCCATCGGGTCTGCCGGCCAGTCGAACCGCTCTCCCGTGATGATCTCATCGAAGAGCACCAGGTCGTTCACGGCCCTGCTGTGCGGGCCGACCTGGTCAAAGAGCGCCGTGATAGGCGCGACGCCCCCGTTCGGGTATCGATTCTGGGTTGGCCGGAAGCCGTAAAGTCCGCATAGCGCCGCCGGAACCCGGATCGATCCCTGGGTGTCCGCGGCAATGCCGATCGGCGCCATGCGCGCAGCGATGGCCGCACTTGTGCCGCCGCTGCTGCCGCCCGGTATCCGCGAGGTGTCGTACGGATTCCTGACGGCGCCGAAAGCGAGATTGTTGCTCGACCAGCCGTACGACAGTTCGTGCAGGTTGGTCTTGCCCATGACAATGGCCCCGGCCGCCCTGAGGCGTCTGACCAGTTCCGCGTCTTCCGCCGGCTGAAAATCCTGCAGCGCCCTGGTGCCTGCCGTTGTCGGGTATTCGCTGGTGTTGACGCTGTCCTTGACGGGAATCGGCAGGCCGTGCAGCAGTCCGAGGACGGCGCCGCTTGCGCGCTTCGCGTCGGCGGCCCGGGCCGCGTCGAGCACTTTGTCCCGGTCGAGCGTTATCCAGGCGTTGAGGTGCGCCCATGATTCACACTGGTCCAGCAACGCGGCCGCATATTGCTCGGCGGACAGCCCGCCCGAGCGCATCGCCGAAATCGCATCGGCCGCCGTCAGCTCTGTGAGATTGTTCGTCATTGATGATCTCTCTTGTTCGACGCGGCCGCAGGCCGTTGCGCCCGCGACAGCAGCGGTCATGGCAATGAATTCGCGTCTCGACGTCTGGTTACCCATTCTTTTCTCCCCGACTGGACTCGCTGAGTTCGGCCGACAACGCTTCCCAACTCGTCATCGGCAGAGAGCACTGGTGACCCACGCAGCGATAGGCAATGGTATCGCCCTCGACCGCTTTGCGCTCGGACAGCGCACCGGGCAGTTCCCCGGCGCTGGCTGGGATGCCGAACACCATGCGGCGCGGCGCATAGATCTGCGCGGCATTGCGGCGCCAGTCCCGAAGGTCCGGCCCGTCGCCGCGGATGATGATGATCTCGGGGTGATCGAGATATTCCTCGAGCGCGGTCACCAGGGACACATGGCCGTGCGGATATTCCTCGATTGCCGGCCACGCGGCCTCGAGCGTCCGCTCCGCGGCGCCGAGATACTTTGCTTCGCCGAGCAGGAAGCCCAGTCGCTGCAATGCGAACGCGGCGACGCCGTTGCCGGAAGGCGTCGCATCGTCGGCCAGCGGTTTCGGCCGGTGCATCAGCGTTTCGTGATCGTTGGCGGTGAAGAAGAAGCCGCCGTTTTCCTTATCTTCGAAGTGCTCCAGCATGAGATCGGCGAGTTCGATCGCAAACCGCAGCTGGTCCGGATGCCAGGAGGCCTGCAACGCCTCGAGAATGGCGTCGAGGAGGAATGCATGATCGTCGAGGTACGCGGGGAAACGCGCCCGCTCGTCCTTGAAGCTCGCCAGCAATCGACCGTCGACGAGCAGATTGTCGCGAATGAAATCGATCGCCCGGGTAGCGGCAATCGTGGCATCGTGCCTGTCGAGGGCATTGCCGGCAATGGCCATGCCGCGGATGGCCAGGGCGTTCCAGGACGTCAGTTGCTTTTCGTCGCGCCCCGGCGGTACGCGATTCGCGCGGGCGTCCAGGAGTTTCTTCCGCGCCGCATCGACAATCGTTTTGACCTCATCCGCCGAACGGCCGTCGTCGGCGGCGATGTCCGCGATCGTCCGCCGAACCGCAAGGTGCCACCTGCCCTCGAAATTCGGCGCCGCATCGAGGCCGAATCGCGCAGCCAGCAGCCCGAATTCGTCGTCGGTCAATAGCGACTTCGCCGCGTCGGGCGTCCAGACGTAAAAGCGGCCCTCCTCGCCCTCCGAGTCGGCGTCCCGTGACGAGTAGAAACCACCCTGCGGCGTCTGCATGTCAGCGAGCATCCAGTTCGCGGTTTCGACGGCCACCTCCCGAAAAAGCGGCTCCCCGGTGGCAAGCGCGGCCTGCGCATAAAGCGCGAGCAGTGGCCCGTTGTCATACAGCATCTTCTCGAAGTGCGGTATCTGCCAGTGGCGGTCGACCGAGTAACGGCAAAAGCCGCCGCCCAGGTGATCGTAGATGCCGCCTTCCGCCATGCGGGTCAGGGTCAGCGAGACGAGAAACAGCGCATCGACATCGGGTTCGCCGCCGTTCGCGCTGGCGCGCCAGTGCCTGAGCAGGCGATCCAGGGTTGTCGGGTGCGGAAACTTGGGGGCGTTGCCGATGCCGCCGTACTCGCGGTCAAAATTTTGCGCGATCGCCGCTCTTGCGCCCGCCAGGGGGGCATCGCCGATCGTATGGTCTCCGGGGACAGGTTCCAGGCGCCTGAAGACGCCTGCAAGCTGTTCGCCCTGCGTCCTGACGTCGTCGCGCTGCTCCTCGAAAAAGCGGGCCACGCGCGTCAAAAGCTCGCGGAAAGACGGCAGGCCGTGGCGATTCTCCGGCGGGAAATAGGTGCCGCCGAAGAATGGCCGCTGGTCGGCCGGGTCGATGAACATGGTCAACGGCCAACCGCCCGGACGGTGCGTCAGCAGCTGGTGGGCGGTCTGGTAGATGCGATCGATGTCGGGTCGTTCCTCACGATCGACCTTGATGTTGACGTACAGCCGGTTCATGAGCTCGGCGGTCGTCTCGTCTTCGAACGACTCGTGCGCCATCACATGGCACCAGTGGCAAGCCGAGTAGCCGACCGAGAGCAGGATCGGTTTGTCCTGCTGGCGGGCGAGGTCGAGCGCTGCCTCACCCCACGGGTACCAGTCGACCGGGTTGTCGGCATGCTGCAGCAGGTAGGGACTGGTCTCGGTCGCCAGGCGATTCGAATGACTCATCGGCGCACTATAACGCATGGATTGGGCGGTCAACGGAATCGTGTAAACTTGGCGCCCATGCTGACCTATCCGGAAATCGACCCGATCATTTTCACGATAGGTCCGCTCGCCATCCGCTGGTATGGCCTGATGTACGTCATCGGTTTCGTCGCCGCCTGGATCCTGGCCAGCCGCCGGGCCAGGGAAGACTGGTCACTCATCAAGCCGGCGCAGGTCGACGACCTGATCTTCTTTGCCATGCTCGGCGTTATACTCGGCGGCCGGCTGGGCTACTGCATCGTCTATGGCTGGGAACTCTGGCTGCAGGATCCCCTCTACGTCTTCAAGATCACCCAGGGCGGCATGTCGTTCCATGGCGGCCTCGTCGGGGTCATGTTCGCCATGTGGCTTTTCGGTCGCAGGCTCGGCCTGGGTATGTGGCAGGTGACGGACTTCGTTGCGCCGCTGGTGCCGATCGGCCTGGGCACCGGCCGCATCGGCAACTTCATCAACAACGAACTCTGGGGCAAGCCGACGGATGTGCCGTGGAGCTTCAACATCAACGGCCAGGCCCTGCACCCGTCGCAGCTTTATGAAGCCTTGCTCGAGGGGCTGGTCCTGTTTGTCATCCTCTGGGTCTTTTCGTCGCGCCCGCGACCGCACATGGCGGTATCCGGCATGTTCCTGCTCTGGTACGGCGTATTCCGTTTCTTCGTAGAATTCTACCGGGTGCCGGACGCCGATCTCGGCTACCTGGCGCTCGGCTGGGTAACGATGGGGCAGATCCTGTCTGCGCCGATGATCGTCGCAGGCCTTATCCTTATCGTAATGGCGAATCGCACCAAACAGGTGGAACCGATCGGAGCCTGACATGCGGCAATATCTCGACATGATGCGTCACATCCGTGACAGCGGAGCGCGCAAGGACGACCGGACCGGCACCGGCACCCTGAGCGTCTTCGGCCACCAGATGCGCTTCGACCTGTCGCGCGGGTTTCCGCTGGTCACGACCAAGAAGCTGCACCTGAAGTCGATCATCCACGAATTGCTCTGGTTCCTGAGCGGGGACTCGAACATCGCTTACCTGCAGGACAACGGCGTCTCGATCTGGAACGAGTGGGCCGATGAGAACGGCGATCTCGGTCCGGTTTACGGCGTGCAGTGGCGCAAATGGAAGACCGCCCGCGGCGAGACGATCGACCAGATCGCGGATGTCATCACGCGGCTGACAGCAGACCCCGATTCGCGGCGCATTATCGTCAGCGCCTGGAACGTCGGCGAACTGCCGGCGATGGCGCTACCACCCTGCCATGCGCTGTTCCAGTTCTATGTGGCGGACGACAAATTGTCCTGCCAGCTGTACCAGCGCAGCGCCGACGTATTCCTGGGTGTGCCCTTCAACATCGCATCCTATGCCTTGCTCACGCACATGGTCGCGCAGCAAAGCGACCTCGGCGTTGGCGATTTCATCTGGACCGGCGGCGATTGTCACCTGTATCTCAATCATCTCGAGCAGGTCGAGGAGCAGCTCGCGCGCGAGCCCTTGCCGTTGCCGCGGCTGGCGATCAAGCGCAAGCCGGACAGCATCTTCGACTACCGGTACGAGGACTTCGAGATCCTGAATTATGAATCGCATCCGCACATCAAGGCGGCGGTTGCCGTCTAGCGCGCCGTGAAGATTTCCATCATCGTGGCGGCGTCGGCGAACAACGTCATCGGCGTGGGAGGCGGCCTGCCCTGGCATCTGCCCGAGGACCTGAAGCGCTTCAAGGAAGTCACGATGGGCAAGCCGATGATCATGGGTCGCGCGACTTATGACTCCATCGGCCGGGCGCTGCCGGGTCGTACCAGTATCGTCGTAACGCGCCAGGCGGGCTTCGAGGCGGAAGGCTGCATCGTCGTCGACAGCATCGACGCCGCCATCGAGGCGGCCGGCGACGTCGAGGAGATCATGGTGATCGGTGGCGGCGAGATCTATCGGCAGGTTTTGCCGCATGCCGACCGGATCTACATGACGCGCCTGCAGGCTGAACTCGAGGGTGATACCCGGTTTCCCGAGCTGGACATGGACCAGTGGGAGGTGAGCTCGGTCGAGGAATTTCCCGCCGGCGACGAGCGCGAGTTCGGGTTCGACGTCGAGACGCTGGACCGGGTGACCTCAGCCCTCAGTCGCGGCTAATCGGCTCGAGGCCGAAAATCTCTTCGAAGTAGCCGGCGCTCCGTGTGCCGAATCCATAGCGATACTTGTCGTATACGAGCTTGTAACCGGGCCGGTTCCATCGCAGCCGATAGAATTTATCCCAGGCGAGCCAGTCGACTTCACTCATACTCCCCGCCAGATAGGTGTCATATGAATTTTCCCACATTGCCAGCCTGGGTAGCGCAATATTCTCGAATCGCGCCATTTCGAGGTCAGTCAACGAACCGGGATCATTCTCGCCACGAAAAACGATCTCTGATAACTCGGAATCTTCCGCAATCCGTATCGACAGCCCGGCGTTGGTCATGTCGGCGTCGATGTCACTCGTCAAAATCAACTGCTGGGTGGCCTGGCGTAACTCGACGCCGACAAAGATCAGTGAGCCAATGATTGCGATACCGCCGACGATCTCGGCAATATCAGACCAGTCAGACAGCTTCAGATTCTTCATTAAACCGTCCTCGAATCGGACACGGACGCCGCAGGCGTCGGGGATTCAGGGGCACATTGAACCGCCGATACGGGCCGATTTCAATGTGGGGTGATTATCGACAGGCAATGAATGGCACGCGACCTGCGAGGGCCGCGCGACTTGAATGGTCCCGCGGCAATCAGGCGGGGTGTTCGGCGTTCGACGGTTTCTCTGCAGGTGCGGATTCAGCCTGCGGCGCTTCCGCGGCCGTAACATCGCCGTGGGGCGTAGCGGCCGAGTAGGGCGTACCCGAAATGAAATTCGGTGACAGGCGGGTGTCCTTCGTGGACTTCGGCGCTTCGCGCAGCCGGAATATTAACAGCGCGACGCCGTAGGCGCAGCAGAAGGCGCCGATCATCATGTACCAGAAGGCCATCGTGTAGTCGAAGCCGAGGTAGAGCCCGCCGGAAAAGAACAAGAGACCCAGCAGCGTCCAGACCATCGGCGCTCTCTCGAGCAAATCTTTTGGTGACAACATCGTTCGTCTCAATCGTCGCGTGTGGTTTATCCAGCGCAAAAATGCGGTTTCGGGCAAATAATTGGCGGGATAACGGTCACAAATAGCCGCTTTGTGACACATGTCAGGCTCGAACTGAGAGCTGCCTCACAGAAATCGAGCGCCCGACTGATCGCTCGCCGGTCAATGCAGCGGCGGCAGCCGGGACTCGACCAGGCTGACCGCCGCATCGAGGTCGACGTCATCGAGGCATTCGGCGTCCGCAGTCAGTTCCTCCAGCAGGCGCTGCTGTATGGCGCCACGCTCCTGGGCGACGGCGTAAGGGACCTCGTCGTGGAACATGATCATCGAGTAGCGTGGAATGAAGCGCTGCGGCAGGCGACGCTCGAGGGCGAAGCCGAGCTCCTTGCGGAGCAGGTAATTCGGCTCGCGAAGCGTATCGCGCATTTCGATGTAGTTCTCCAGCGCCATGTCGGCAATCGCGTTGGCGTTGTCGATCTGTTCGTTTTCGAAGACTTCGAAAACGGTCTCCCACCCGGCGTCCGGGTTGTCGAGTACCTGGTCGAGGATCACGCAGTCTTCGAAACCGAGATTCATCCCCTGCCCATGGAATGGCACGACGGCATGTGCCGCGTCACCGATCAGGAGCACTTTGCCGCCATCGTGCCAGTGACTGCAGCGAACAGTGCCCAGCAGGCCTTCCGGGTTTTCATGCCAGGACCGGAAACCTTCCTTGATCAGCGGGGTGGCATCCGGGAACTGCTGGTCGAAAAATGCGTACACCTTGTCGTCGGTATCCAGCGACGCGAAGCTGTGTTCGCCTTCCGCCGGGATGAAGAGCGTCAGCGTGAAGTCGCCACCCGGATTGGGCAACGCGATCAGCATGAACCCGCCCCGCGGCCAGATGTGCAGCGCATTCTTCTCCATCAGGAATTCGCCGTCCGGGCCCGCGGGTATCTCGAATTCGCGATAGCGATGCTGCAGGAGTTCCTCGGTCGCCTCGATGACGCTCGAATCGGCGTATGCCCGGCGGACAATCGATCCGGCGCCGTCGGCGGCGATCAGGGGGTCCGCACTGACATCGTAGTCCGCCGACTTCGAAAGATCGCGAACGCGCAGGACGGATTCGGCCGGATAGTAGGCGACGGCTTCCTGCCCGAATCGAATGTCGACCTCATGGTCGGCGATCGCCGCCTCCACCAGGGCGCGATTCAGCTCGGCTCTCGATACCGAATATATGACCTCGTGTTCGCGTTGGCCGTACGGATGAATGGTCGTGGACCCGTCGAGTTCATGAACGCAGCGCCCCGTCATGGGGATGAGCAGCCTTTCGACGGCAGCGAAGACGCCGGCATGTTTCAGGCCGCGAATCCCGCGCGCGGACATCGCGAGATTGATCGAGCGACCGCCGACGGCCGCCGTCGTCCTCGGGTCGGGTCGCTGATCGAGGACCGTCACCTTCATCCCGCGACGGGCGAGCACGATCGACAGCAGCGAGCCGCACAGGCCCGCGCCGAGAATCGTCACGCTATTCCTGCTCATTGGCCCTGACCGCCTCTCCCAGCCGTGCCGATAATTCGAAGATGTCCTCGAAGCTGTTGTAAAGCGGTACCGGTGCTACCCGGATCACGTTCGGTTCGCGCCAGTCGCCGATGACATTCAGCTGTTCCAGCGCCCTGAACACACCCTTCGCGTCCAGCCTGGCATCCGTAATGACCAGCGACAACTGGCAGCCGCTGGCATCCCGTGGCGTGATCGTGTCGATCCGACCGGCAAACCGGTTCGCGAGCAAGAATCGCAGATAGTCTGATTGCAGTCTCGATTTTTCGCGCAGCGCGCCGATGCCCGCTTCTTCAAATATCTGCAGCGACGCAATGACCGGCGCCAGTGCAAGGATCGGCGGATTGCTGAGCTGCCAGCGATCGGCGCCCTCGGCCGGCTCGAATTGGCGGCTCATGTGAAAACGGCTTTCGAGATCGTGGCCCCACCAGCCCGTCAGCTGATCGCTGCCGTCGCCATCGAGGTGTCGCTCGTGTATGAATGCGCCGGCGACCGCGCCCGGGCCCGCATTCAGGTACTTGTAGGTACACCATGCCGCGAAATCGGGCGCCCAGTCGTGCAGCGACATCGGCACATTGCCGATCGCATGCGCGAGATCCAGCCCGACCCGACAGCCAGCATCCCGGCCCAGTCTGCACGCTGCGGCCATGTCGATGACCTGGCCGGTGTAATACTGCACCCCGGGCAGCAACAGCAGGGCAATTTCCTCGCCCTGTTCGGCGAGGATTTTCTCGAGGTCCCCGGTGTACAGCAGTTCGTCGTCCCTGGGTTGCCATTCCACGAGGCACTCGGCGGGATCGTGTCCATGCAGCTGCAGTTGCGAGGCGACGGCGAAGTAGTCCGAGGGAAATGCCGTCGATTCGATGACGATCTTGCGGCGCCGGTCGTCCGGCCGATAGAAGCTTGCCATCAGCACGTGAAGGTTGACCGTCAAGGTATTCATCGCGACGACTTCGCATTCTTTCGCCCCGGTCAGCGCCGCAAACCCCGACCTCGCATTCTCCTGGTAACGGGCCCAGGGCCTTTTCGCCCCGAAGTGCGCCTCGACGCCGAGGTGCGCCCACTCCGTCAGGACCTCGTTCACGTACTCCACGGCCACCTTCGGCTGCAGGCCGAGCGAGTTGCCGCAGACGTAAATGCAGCTGCGCCCGTCCCGGTCGTCCGGAAAATTGAATCGCTCACGGTACGCGGCGAGCGGATCCTGCTCGTCGAGGTTCCGTGCACAGTCGCGGCTGGCGTCGAATCCAGTCATGCAAAGTCCTTTCGACTGAGCGCCAGCCACTCGAGTGCGGAGTCCGCGAGCAGGTCGGCCTTGGTTTTGGCGTCGAGGTCCATCTCCTCGATCATTTTGCCGGGATGATGTTCACCGAGCGGGAAGGGGTAGTCACTGCCGAGCGCGATGCGATCAGAGCCGAGCAGGCCGATCATGTATTTCAACATCTCGGGTTCGTGCACGAGTGAGTCGACGTAGAACTGGCCCAGGTATTCGCGCGGGTTCCGTTCGTTCGCGGTCGCTACGATGTCCGGCCTTACGTTGAAACCGTGTTCCAGCCTGCCGACGATGCCGGGGAATGCACCGCCACCGTGAGCAAAAGCGACCCGCAGCTTCGGCAGTCGCTCGAAGACGCCGCCGAAGATCATCGAGCAGATCGCGAGCGCGGTCTCGGACGGCATGCCGACCAGCCACGGCAGCCAGTAGAGCCCCATGCGCTCCTTGCCGAGCATCTGCCACGGATGGACAAACACGGCGGCGCCAAGCTCCTCGGCGGCCTGCAGGACCGGGAATATCCGCGCGTCGTCGAGGTTCCAGCCGTTGACGTGCGTGCCGATCTGGACGCCGGCCAGGCCGAGCGACTGCGTGCAGCGCTCGAGTTCGGCGATCGACAGGTCCGCGTCCTGCATCGGCAACGTGCCGAGGCCGACGAATCGCTTCGGATGCGCGTCGACGACGCCCGCAATATGATCGTTGAGGATTCGGGACAGGTCCGCGGTGTCGGCCGGTTTCGCCCAGTAGCTGAACATGACCGGTACCGTGGACAGCACCTGCACGCTGACGTCGCAGCGATCGCAGTCCGCAAGCCGCGTGGCCGGGTCCCAGCAATCGGATTCGATTTCCCGGAACAGCTTGCCGTCCTGCAGCATGCGGGCGCAGCCGGGCCCGTGGTGCTCGAGCTGGATGAATCCGCCGTAGCCGTAGCGCTCTTTGAGATCGGGCCAGTTCTCGGGGAGGATGTGCGTATGGATGTCGACTTTCAAACCGGGCATTACTCCCGGTCGGGCATGACAACGCCACAGTTGTCGCAGGTACGGTTCTCCTCGGAACCGTAAAAACGATCGAATACCGGTGGTAGCTGGCCGACGATGTCGTCCACGTACAGGTATTCCTCGTAGAGCAGGTGGTCGCAGTTCTCGCAATACCACATGAAGCCGTCGAGCTCGTCCGGCAGGCGCTTGCGCTCGACGACCAGGCCGACCGAATTCTCGAAGCGCTGCGGCGAATGCGGGACTTTCGGCGGCAACAGCAGGATTTCTCCGGCCCGGATCGGGATGTCGACCCGCTTGCCGCCCTGGATGGTTTTCAGCAGCATTTCGCCCTCGAGCTGATAGAAAAACTCCGGGCCCTCATCGTAGTGATAGTCGGTCCTCGAATTGGGACCGCCGACGACCATGACGATGAAATCGTTCTCTTCGAATACCTGCTGATTGCAGACCGGTGGCTTGAGCCGATCGCGATGATCGTCGATCCAGGCATGGAAATTAAAAGCGGTCAGGGACTTCACGAGCGAATCCTCAGTTCTTTTGGGCGATGCATTTCAGCTCGATCGCAATCGGCGTCGGCAGGCGGCTGACCTCGACGGTCGTGCGGCAGGGTCCGTCGGCAGAAAAGTAATCGGCGTACACGCGATTATACGTGTCGAAATCCCGTTCGATGTCCGTCAGGAACACGGTCACGTCGACGAGGTCGTCCCAGTCGCAGCCCGCGCTCTCGAGGACGGCGCGGACGTTGGCGAAGACGGCGTGGCACTGCGCCTCGATGTCGACGCTGATGACCCGCCCGGCTTCGTCGGTCTGTGCGCCGGGGATCGGACCGCCGCCCGGCGGGCGCGGGCCGATGCCCGACAGGAAGACGAGGTCGCCGACTTTCTTTGCATGCGGATACGCACCCACCGGAAGCGGGGCGTTGCAGGCATTGATCGTCTCGTTGTCAGCCATGAGCGATATTCTACGGGATCAGCGCGGGCACTGAACGGCGGTTATTTTCGGCCTGCCGGTCAACTTGACGGCCGTGAGCTGGCGGCCCCAGACGCAGCCCGTGTCGATGGCAATCAGTTCCTGGTTGACGATCAGCCCGAGCGCGCTCCAGTGGCCGAAAACGATGCGCGTCCCCTGCCAGCGCGCGGCGGGCACCGCGAACCACGGTGTCAGGCCGCTGGCCGCAGTCGTCATTGGCCCGGTATGCGTGAAGTCGATCCTGCCTGCACGGTCTATCATTCGCATCCGGGTCAGCGCGTTGACGATAAAACGCAGTCGATCCGCGCCGCTCAGGCTACCCGACCATTTGTCGGGTTGGTCGCCGTAGAGTACTTCGAGGAACGCGTCGTAATCCTCGCCGCCGAGGACGGCTTCGACTTCGGCCGCCCGTTTCAGCGTCTTCTTGACCGTCCACTGCGGCGGGATGCCCGCATGCACCATCAGCGTATTGAGCTTGTTGTCGTAGTGGGCGAGCGGCTGCACGCGCAGCCAGTCGAGCAGGTCCTCACAGTCTTCGTTACCGAGGATCTTCCAGAATGCGTCGAAACGGGTCTTCGTGAACTTGACGTCGTGCGCGAGCGTCAGCAAGTGCAGATCATGGTTGCCGAGCACAGTGATCGCCGCTGCGCCGAGACTCTTGACGAATTTCAGCGTCTTTCTGGATTTGGGCCCGCGATTGACGAGATCGCCGGTCAGCCAGAGCTTGTCTTTCCCCGGATCGAATGAGATTTTGTCGAGCAAGCGGCGGAACGGGTCATAGCAGCCCTGCAGGTCGCCGATCGCGTACTGAGCCAAAACCGGATCTCCGGGTCACCGGGTCGCTAGTGAATGACGCCCGGCACGGCGAGCGTGAAGGCCGGTATCGGAGCGTCAAAGTCAGCGCCGTCCTCGGCATGCATGTGATACGTGCCCTCCATCGAGCCGACGGGCGTTTCGAGTATGGCGCCGCTCGAATAGCGGAAGCTCTCGCCGGGGCCGAGGTTCGGCTGCTCACCAACGACGCCCTCTCCCGAGACTTCCTGCACCTTGCCGTTGGCGTCGGTGATTACCCAGTGCCGACGAAGCAGCTGCGCCGGCACGTCGCTCAGGTTTTCGATCGTGATCGTGTACGCAAAAACATAGCGGTCGATCTCGGGTTCCGACTGGTCGTCGACATAGCTGGTGGCGACGTGGATCCTGATCTCGTAATTCTTGTCCTGCATATCGCTGCCTGTCCCGGGAGAGCCTATCCGCTGCGTATATTACCCCAGCTGCGCGCAACGGATCAGTCGTTCGCCGACAACCGGTTAGCAAGGCGAATCCAGTCCGCGACGGCGACCTGCTCCGGTCGCAGCGACGCGTCAAGGCCAACGTCTGCCAGGTCTCCCGTTGTCGCCAGTCCGCCGAGGGCGTTCTTCAGCGTCTTGCGGCGCCGCGAGAACGCGAGCTTGACGACAGCATCCAGCGTCGATTCGTCGTCGATGCCGTACTTTCCCTCGGGGAGCGGGCGCATCCTGACGACCGACGACATGACCCGCGGCGGCGGGCTGAATGCCTCCGGCGGCACGTCGAAGAGGGGCACGGCTTGCATCCGGCAGCCCAGCATGACGGTCAGGCGGCCGAAATCCTTGTTGCCGGGCTCGGCACAAATTCGATCCACAACCTCTTTCTGCAGCATGAAGTGCGCATCGACGATCGCAGCGCGGAAGCCGAGCAGGTGGAAGAGCAGCGGCGTGGAAATGTTATAGGGGAGGTTGCCGACGAGCCGCAGCGAATCGCCGATGGATGCGAAATCGAAGGTCAGGGCGTCCGCTTCGTGGATCGAGACGTTCGGCCGGCTGGCGTATCGCCTCGCAAGTTCGGCGGCAAGATCGCGGTCGAATTCTATGGCGTGCAGGGACGGCGCCAGGACCGACAACGGCTCGGTAATGGCGCCCCGCCCGGGGCCGATCTCCACGATCGTGTCGCCGTCCCGCGGGTCGATCGCCGAGACGATCTGCTCGATAACCTCTGGAGCCGTCAGGAAATGTTGCCCGAAGCGCTTCCGGGGACGGTGCTTCATCCGCTCGCGAGCTGCTCGGCGAGAGCGACGGCGGCAAGCAGGCTGCCGGCGTCCGCGATACCCTTGCCGGCAATGTCCAGTGCCGTACCGTGGTCGACTGACGTACGGATGATCGGCAGCCCCAGGGTGACGTTGACCACCTTGCCGAAACCGGCGTACTTGACCACGGGCAGTCCCTGGTCATGGTACATCGCGAGCACCGCGTCGGCCGGGCCGCCGGCCGCGGTGAAAGCCGTGTCCGCGGGCAGCGGCCCGCGCACCTTCATACCGGCAGATCGGGCGCGCTCGATAGCGGGTCGAATCACCGCATCGTCTTCTTCGCCAAGATGTCCGCCCTCTCCGGCGTGCGGATTCAGGCCGCAAACTGCGATTTCAGGATCGTCAATGCCGAATTTTGCTCGCAGGTCCGCATGCAGCACATCGAGTACCGCGGCGATGCCGTCGGTCGTCAGCGCCCCTGGCACGTCCTTCAATGGCAGGTGGGTCGTCGCCAGCGCGACGCGCAGATCCCCGGTCGTCAGCAGCATGACCGGTCTGGCGGCGCCCGTCAGCTCGGCAATGAATTCGGTGTGTCCGCAAAACGGGATGCCGGCATCGTTGATTGCGCTCTTCTGCAGCGGCGCCGTGACCAGCGCGGAAAACTCGCCGGATCGGCAACCGTCCACGGCCCTGCGCAGCCCGTCGAGGAGGCTTTGGGCATGCTCCGGATTGGGCGAGCCGATCTCGGCGGCGGCAGCCAATGGCATCGGCAGCACCCGGAGCTCGCCCGGCGCGGGCAGTCCGTCTGCATCGTAATCCCGGATCGTGATCGTCTTGCCGATCGCATTCGCGCGCTCGGCCAGCATATCGGGATCGCCGATAACGACGATCTTCGCGGACCAGCGGCTGTCTGCGAGCGCAAGACAGAGCTCGGGGCCGATGCCGGCGGGTTCCCCCGCGGTGACGGCGAGCAGATCAGATTTTCGTTTCGACAAACGCTTCGTCACGGATGCGCCGGACCCAGAGCTCGGTTTCGTTATTCAGCTTGCCGTTCCGGACGCGTTGAATGCAATTGCTTTCCTTGAGATCTTCCGTGTTGTCGTAGGTGCGGCGCTCCAGCACCTCGAGGATGTGCCAGCCGAAACGACTGCGGAAGGGTTCGGACAGGACGCCGATCTGCGAATTGTCTGCGACCTCCTCGAACTCGGGAACGAACTCACCCGGGCTCGTCCAGCCCATTTCGCCGCCGTCATTTGCGGAGCCCGGATCGTCGGACAGCAGCTTGGCGACTTCACCGAAATCCTCGCCATCGAGGATTCGCTCGCGGGCGTCCTCGAGTCGCTGTTGCGCAGTCTGCTCGTCGATGATCTGGTCAGGCGTGATGAGAATGTGCCTGACACGCGTCTGCTCGATCTCGCTCTTCTGGGTCGCGCCCTGCACCTGGTTTATCCTGACGATGTGATAACCGCTGACCGCGCGAATCGGCTCCGACACGTCGCCGGTATCCATGTTGCCGACGACGTCGAAGAACAGGCTGGGCAGCTGCCCGCCGGGGCGCCAGCCGAGTTCGCCACCCTGCAGCGCCGTGTCGCCATCAGAGTGCTGGATGGCGAGTGAGCCGAAGTCGGCGCCGTTTTGCAACTGATTGTAGACATCGCGCGCTTCGTCCTCGGCTTGCTGGAACTGCTCGTTGGTTGCCGAGTCAGGGACCGAGATGAAGATATGTGACAGGTTGTAGTTCGAGTTGGCGACCGCATTGTCCTCGAGGTCGGCAAGGCAGGCTTCCACTTCGCGGGGCGACACGGAAATTCGGTTCACGACATCGATTCGCTTCAGCTGCTCGAGAATCATTTGCCTGCGCATGTCCCGCCGGTACTCCGCATAGTCGACGCCATCCTGCGCCAGGATCGCCGGCAGGTCCTCGAAACGCATGTTGTTCGATTGCGCGATCTGCGCGATCGCCTGGTTCAGCATCTGGTCCGAGATCTGGATGCCGATCCGGGCGGCGCGCTGCATCTGGATTTCTTCGATGATCAGCCGTTCGAGCACCTGTTCGCGCAGGATGTGCGCCGGGGGCAGCTGCATCTGCGCCTCGGTTGCGCGCATGATGATCAGGTCCTGCTGGCGATTGAGCTCGCTCTTCAGGACGACGCCTTCGTTGACGACGGCGGCGACGCCGTCGAGGAACTCGCCGGTCTCGGACAGTTCTTCCTGCGCATTTGCCGGGGACAGCGCCAGGGTCAGCGCGATGGCTGCTGATAAATGTTTGATTTTAAACATAAACTTATTGATAGCTTTGCTGGCTCGGCGTTGGACCGGTGATATTAGAGGACGTCGGCAGAATAGCCAAGTATCCCTCTCTCGAGCAGCCTGCCGGCCGCCGTGCCTACGCTGGTCATTCCCTTCAATACCAGTTGCAGACCGATCGATGAGTCCTGGGTTCCGTCGCGCGTAGAGATATAGCGGCGACCGACCAGGCGCAGACCCCAGCAGCAGCTCTCGTACTCCAGGCCGTAGAACTGTTCGAGCACCTCATCGTCGCGCAGCGAGAAATTGTAGCGGCCGACGAAATTCCAGCTTTGCGTGATCGGCCACGACCAGGAGATGTCGCCTTGCTCGAGCGACCCCTGGCGGAAACGGTACGCGAAATTGAGGATCTTGTTGCCGGCCGGCCGGTACTGCAGGCGGGCTTCAGACTTCGTCGTTCCATTGTCGTTCCACTGGTGGCCCACGTCGAAATTCAGATTCTCGTAGACCAGAAAGCGCAGTTCGGCGATGTAGTCCGAAGAATCGCCGACCGCGAAAGCCTGGCCCGGCAGGGTGACCGCCTGGTTGCTGAGGTACAGGGCCTGGCCAATCGTGGCCGACATCAGTTCGCGGCCGGAGCCGGTCTCTATAATGCGGGACGTCACGCCGATGCTCAGCTGGTCGGTGTCGGTGATCCTGTCGACACCGAGATAACGGTTCTCACGATACAGCTGCACCAGGTTCAGGTCGGGCAGGATCGTATCGAATACCGGCAAGGTATCCTGCGGCGTATAAGGCACGTTGACATACAGGATGCGCGGCTCGATCGTTTGCACGCGATCTGCGCCGTTCATCAGCCGCTCGAAGTTCAGCCCCATGTCGACACTGGCAATCGACAGCGTGCGCTCCGGATCGGCAGGCAGGCCGGGCAGCCTGTTTTCGAGTTCGTAACGCGTATGGTCCAGTTTGATTCCCGGCTTCACGAACCAGCCGGGGCGCTCGATCGGCAGCTCGATGCCAGGCACGATATTCAGACGCCAGCCCGTGTCACCGACGTCGCGATCGAAATTCACCAGTTCGCTGTCGATGCCGTAGTCGAGGCCGAGGAACCCGTCAGACCAAAAGCCCGAGACACGAATTTGCGGCAGACGACGATAGGGTTCGTCGACCGGCGCGATGGCCTGGTCGATCGTCTGGTAGTCCTGGAACAGCGCGAGCATCGACCAGTGATCGCCGTAGTAGTCGAAGAGCGCGCTGCGATTCAGGTGCGTGATACTCGAAATGCTCAGGCTGCCGCCGAGGTCCTCGTAGTACTGGCTGTCCGATACCTCGTTGAAGTCGACCCGGTTCCGCCAGCCATTGTCGAACAATGTCCGGTGATCGAAGGCGATCATATGGCGGTTGTCGTTGAACTTGTTGTCGTTCGGCAGGTACTCGACCTGCGCCTGGCCCTCGCTTTTCAGGAACAGGTAGCGAAACTCGGCGCCCATCTGCAATCCTCGATCGGTCAGCAATCGAGGGGTAAACGTCGCGTCGTAGTTCGGTGCGATGTTCCAGTAATAGGGGACGCTGAGTTCATTACCGCTGCGGCCGGTGCTGCCGATCTCCGGCGTCAGGATGCCGGACTTTCGTGCGTCGGTGATCGGGAAGGACAGATAAGGCGAGTAAAGAATCGGCACGCCTTTGAACCTGAGCTTGACGTCGCGTGCCGTGCCCACGCCTGTGCCGGTATCGAGCTGGATGTCGTCAGCCTCGATGATCCAGTCCTCGGATTCGGGTGGGCAGGTCGTGTAACCGACGTCGCCCAGTTCGAGCCTGCCCTGCTGATTGATCTCGAGAAAGCCCGCCGCTCCGCGTCCCCGCGCACCGAGCTGAAATTCCGCGCCTTCGAAGCGGATGCGCCCGGACATATAGGCGAACTCGGCGGAATTACTGATGACCGCGGTGCCGGGGTCTTCGTAGCGCACGTTGCCGACGAGAGATATGGCGCGCTGAACCGGGTCGTACGAGGCCTCGTCGGCGCCGGCCAGGCGGTCGCCGCGCCGCAGCAGCACGCCGCCGGACAACGTCGCGGTCGGCAGGTCGCCGAACTGCGCCTCCATTTCGCCTGCCTGCAACTCGATGACGTCCGGATTGCCGGTTCCGAAGCGCGTCAGCAGCGATTCCTCGCCGTCGCCGATAATGCTACCGGTTTCGCAGCGCATAGGTTGCTGCGCACTGGCGGCATCGCACGCCAGCAAGATCATGAAGCCGGAAACAATAGCGGGGAGTTTGAACAAGTCGCAGCCGTGAACTTTGCTAAAAGTGAATCAGGACAGGATGTTACGACGAAAAAATGTTATCACTTAGTGCAATTTGTTACCTTCGCACAGATTGCCGGGCCCTTCAACGAAACTATGGACCGAGACCATTCGGCCAGGGATATGAACACGGACGACAGGCTGGACCAGCTGACGCATTGGGTGCGCCGATTCGAAGGCCTGGACAACGCGATGCCGGTGCCGGCGTCCATCGACGCGAGTTTCCGGCGCTACTTCCGTGTGCAGGGTCAACGGAGTTACGTGGTGATGGACGCGCCGCCGGTCCAGGAGGACAGCCGGCCTTTCATCACCGTGGCCGGATACCTGGAATCGATGGGCCTCAACAGTCCGCGCATCCTGGAAGCAGATCTCGAGCAGGGCTTCCTGCTGATTACGGACCTCGGCCCGGTCCAGTACCTGCAAGCGCTGCAAGCGGACCCGTCCCGCGCCGAGGCGCTGTACGCGGACGCCATTGACGCCCTGCTCGTTCTGCAGTCGGCCGGCAAAGCGTACCAGCACAAATTGCCGCCTTATGACGACGAGTTGTTACGCTTCGAACTGTCAATCTTTCGCGACTGGCTTTGTGAAAAACGCCTGGGCCTGTCTTTTTCCGCGACCGACGAATCGGGCTGGCAGGCGTGCTGCGATATTCTCGTCCGCCAGGCGCTCGAGCAGCCGAAAGCATTCGTGCATCGCGACTATCATTCGCGAAACCTGATGGTGACCGAGATGAATAATCCCGGCATCCTCGATTTCCAGGGCGCGCTGGAGGGGCCGTACACCTATGACATCGTGTCGCTCCTGAAGGACTGCTACATCAGGTGGCCGGCAGAGTTCGTCGCAGCACAGGCCGATCGCTTCCTGGCCCGATGCGACTATGACCCGCCGCCGGAACAATTCCGTCGCGACTTCGAGTTGATGGGCGTGCAACGGCATCTGAAAGCCGCGGGTATTTTTGCGCGACTGTTTCACCGCGACGGCAAGGACGGGTACCTTGCGGACATCCCGCGAACGCTGGCGTACGTCGCCGATGTGTTGCCGAATCATGCAGAACTCGGCTACCTGGCCGCGCTCCTCGACGAGCGCGTGCTGCCGCGGCTCGCGGAGACGGGCCCGTGACGGCGATGATTCTGGCGGCGGGGCGGGGCGAGCGCCTGCGGCCGATTACCGATACCGTGCCAAAGGCGCTGGTCGAAGTTCGAGGTGAAAAGCTCATCGATCGGCACCTGGCGATGCTCGCCGGCGCGGGCATTGGTTCCGTCGTGATCAATCTCGGCTGGCTCGGCGAACAGATTGTCGAGCACGTCGGCTCCGGCGAGCAGTTCGGCATCCGTGTCGTATACAGCCCGGAGTACGACGATGTTCTCGAGACCGGGGGCGGCATCTGCCGCGCGCTTCCCGTGCTGGGCCATGAGCCATTCTGGGTAGTCAATGCGGATATCTATACGGATTTCGAGATCCCCGCTCGCGACCTCGAAGAGCATGTCGCCGCCGAACTCGTCCTCGTCGATACGCCGGCGCACAAGCAGGGCGGCGATTTTGACCTGCAAGACGGACTGGTAAGGAACGGACCCGGGCGACCGCTGACCTACGCCGGAATCGCACGTTATCGACCGGAATTCTTTGCCGAAGCCGGGGATGGCCGGTTCTCGGTCGTGCCGATGCTGCGTGCCGCTGCGGATGCGGGCGCTCTCGGCGGCGCGCACCACCGGGGCGCCTGGCACGATGTCGGCAGTCCCGAGCGGCTCGAGGCGCTCAATCGGCCCTGAAGATTTCTTCGTCCTGCAATCGCAGGTGGCGCAGCAGGCTGGTTTCGACGGCGGCCCGAATGCAGTCACGCTCATCGTCGATGCCGAGCGCGCGCAAGTTACTAACCTCCAGGTTGCTGAACCCGCAAGGGTTGATCCTCGAGAAGGGCTCCAGGTCGACGTCGATATTGAGCGCCATGCCGTGAAAACTTGCGCCGCGACGGATGCGCAAACCCACGCTCGCCAGCTTGCGGCCGGCGACGTAAACGCCCGGCGCGTCCCTGCGTGCAACCGCCTCGATGCCGTGCCCTGCAAGCAGGTCGATGATGCTCTGTTCGAGCCCGGTCACCAGTTGGCGCACGCCAAGCCGGGCACGCTTCAGGTCGATCAGGGGATAGATCATCAGCTGGCCGGGGCCGTGGTACGTCACCTGGCCGCCGCGATCGACCTGTACGACCGGAATGTCGGCGGTGTCGAGCAGGTGCTCGCGACCGGCGTTCAGGCCAAGCGTAAAAACGGGCGGATGTTCGGTGAACCAGATTTCGTCCGCGGTTGACTCGTCACGGGTATCCGTGAATTCCTGCATGCGCCGCCAGAGCGGTTCGTAGGTCTCGCGCCCGAGGGAGCGCACGACGATCATAGTGCGACCAGCACTTCTTCGTGATCGCTCAGCGCCTGGTAGATATCGTCCAGCTGCTGCTGGCTGCGGGCTTCGATCGTCACGGTGATCGACACGAAGTTGCCGTTGCTGCTCGACGCCTCCGTGACCGAGCCGTCAGGGAGCTTGCCGGCATGTGTTTCCACGAGCTCCATGGCCGCCTTGCGGAAACGCTCGTTGTCCCGACCCATCATCTTGATCGGAAAGCTGCAGGGAAACTCGAGCAGCGATTCGTCAGGCGCATCACTCATTTATTCGAACCAGAGTTTCACTCCGTCACGCGTGCGCTGCCAAAGCGAACCGTCCGGATTGTCTTCCAGCGCGCGCAGCGGCGTGTTCAGCAGCTGATCGCCATTCAGGCTGACCTGCAGCTCGGCCAGCGGCTGACCCTGCGCTACCGGCGCCACCAGCTGGGCCGGCATGTTGAGGACCGATTCCACGTTGTCGAACGAGCCGCGCGGAATCGTGACATAGAGGTCCTCGGGGAGGCCCAGCGGCGTCATCTCGTTCTCGGCCTTCCAGATTCTCGCCGTCGCGACGGTTTCGCCGGCGCGGTACAGCAAGCGCGTTTCAAAAAAGCGAAAACCGTAATTCAACAACGCCTGGCTGCCGTCGATGCGCGCCTTCGCGCTGGAGGTGCCGAGGACAACCGAAATGACGCGCATGTCGTCGCGCTGCGCGGAGGAGACGAGGCAATATCCGGCCTCGTCCGTGCGGCCTGTCTTCATGCCGTCGACGCTCGGGTCGCGCCATAGCAGCGAATTGCGATTCGGCTGTTTGATGCCGTTGTACTCGTATTCCCTGACTGAATACCACTCGTAATACTGGGGGAACTCATTGATGATCGCCCGCGCCAGCCGCGCCATGTCCCGGGCGGTGGAATAGTGATCCTCGTGCGGCAGGCCCGCCGAGTTCATGAAGTTGCTGCTCGTCATGCCGATCTGTGCCGCATACTGGTTCATGAGCTGGGCAAACACTGCTTCGCTGCCGGCAACGTGTTCGGCCAGCGCGACGCTCGCGTCATTGCCCGACTGGACGATCATGCCGAGCAGCAATTCCTCGACGCTGACCTGTGTGCCGACTTCGATGAACATCCTCGATCCTTCGGTACGCCAGGCCTTTTCGCTGACCGTCACCTGGTCGTCGAGTGCGATCTGTCCCTCGTCCAGGGCCCGGAAAACGGCATACGCCGTCATCAGCTTGGTGAGGCTGGCGGGCGCGAGCCGCTCGTCGGGCTTCAGCGAGGCCAGTTCTGCGCCGGTGGCGCCGTCGATCAGCAGGTAGCTCTTGGCGCCGATGATCGGCGGTTGCGGGATCGGGGTCTGCCGGGCCTCTGCGGATACGCCGCACAGGAGTACGACCAGCGAAATCAGGAAGATTCGTAGTTTCACGGATATTTGCTCAAGCGAATTGGAAGCCAGGACGCATATTGTAGCGTGTAGCGCCGAAAATGTGAGGCCCGGCGCCGGCTCGTTCAATCACGACGCGGCGCGCTTCCGGCGCCTATGGCGTACAAAGCCCACGCGGCCCAGAGCGCGACCAGTGGCAGGACGATCCAGTAAGCGTTGAGGTCCGTGAGGCGCCAGCCCGGCGCATCCTCCGCCGCGACCAGCGTGGCCAGCGCGACAATCGGCCAGTAGATGGTGATGCCGAGGGCAGCGCCGAGCACGACCGGATACCAGCGGGCATTCCCCAGGTGACCGACAAGCCCCGCGATCATTACCGGGATATAGAAAACCAGGTCGGCAAACGCGAAGCCGTACCAGAATGCGGCGCCGACCTCGGTGATGACCTCGGCGGATTCCTGGGTACCCATGCTCACGCCGAGTTCATAATCGAATGCAGGTATGCCCTGGGCGATGACGAGATACGTCGTCAACAGCCAGCCGGGCCATTGCAGCAGGTGAAACCTCGAGGATCGTTTCGGCATGTCAGCGCTAGTATAGTGCCCTGTCCGCAGCCGGAGTCGGGGAACGATGACATTCAAACTGACTTATTCAACCATGTTCGATCCGCCGCCCGAGATGCACGAGCGGTTTGATGCGGCGATGGCGCGCGTGCGCGGCAGTCTCGGCCAGGTGCACGGACATCTGATCGACGGCGAGGACGTGGTCGATGGCGATCTTTTTGATGACCTGAGTCCGATCAATACCGACTGGGTCCTGGCGCGCGTTCCAGAAGCGACCGCCGAGCACGTCGATGCGGCCGTTGCAGCGGCGGCACGCGCCTTTCCGGGATGGCGTGACACGCCGCCGGCAGTCAGGAACCGGATGCTGCGCAAGGCCGGCGAGCTGATCGAGGAACGGGTGTACGATATCAGCGCCGCGCTGGCGCTCGAAGTCGGCAAGAACAGGATGGAGGCCATCGGCGAAGTCCAGGAGACCGCCGATTTCTTCTATATCTACTGCGACGTCTTCGAACAGCAGCACGGGTTCTGCGAGCAGCTGCCCGACGACCCGGTGCCGAACGGCTCGATGCGCAACCGGTCTGTCATGAAACCCTACGGGGTATGGGCAATCGTCGCACCCTTCAACTTTCCTTTCGCGCTGGCTGCAGGGCCGGCAGCCGCGGCGCTGGTCGCCGGTAATTCCGTCGTCATCAAGGGTGCGCCGGATACGCCCTGGTCGGTTCGCCTGCTTGCCGAGTGTTTGCGCGATGCGGGCGTACCGCCCGGCGCCTTCAACTGCCTTGCCGACCCGACGGACGTCGCCGGCCCGCTGCTGGTCGATCATCCGGACGTCGCCGGGGTCACGTTCACCGGTTCGCACGAGGTCGGCATGGAGATATGCCGCAAGGCGTT
>JABAOE010003873.1_pt6 | contig 30238 bp, 31 predicted proteins | sample 7062141 | NCBI WGS metagenome assembly JABAOE01 (sample SAMN14538627, study PRJNA623070) | marine sediment metagenome | biome: marine biome [ENVO:00000428]; feature: marine pelagic biome [ENVO:01000023]; material: deep marine sediment [ENVO:00002113] | place: India: Gulf of Khambhat ...
AGAAATTCGTCGTGTTCGTACTGCTGCTGATCCTGGCGCCTGCCGCCTGGCCGCAGGGCACATTCCGCTATGGTCCCGACGAGCGAGCGGGTGAATGGAACCTGTCGCTGCTTACGGTTTATCAGGGGTCCGAGAGCGTGTCCGGCCAGAATGGCTCCGGCCTGAAACTCAGCGACGACTGGGGCTTCGGTTTCGCGCTGGGCTATAACTTTAATAATCATCTGGCGCTATCGGGCGAAGTCAGTTTTCTGGATCCGCGCTACGACTACACGATCGTGCCCGACGACCCGAACCCTGAGCCGCAGACCGTGAGCCATACGGCGAGCGTCTTCAACGCAATGCTGAAAGGCACGTGGAACATCCTGAGCGGCCCCGTGACGCCGTTTATCGACCTGACGCTGGGCTGGCGTCATCTCGATTCCAACATCGCCTCCGGGCCGCCGATCACCGGCTGCTGGTGGGATCCCTGGTGGGGCTATATCTGCCGGCCGTTCTGGACTACGTACTCTGATTCCAGCACGACCTACGGGGCGGGAGTCGGCGTGCGCTGGGACTTCAACCGGGACATGTTCCTGCGGGCGAGCTGGAGTCTGATGAAGAGCGATACCGGCAGCAGCAACGACCCGACGTTCGACATGGGTCGCATCGAGATCGGCTGGCGCTACTGAGCGTCGGACCGGGGTCGCGTGGCGCGGCAGATGAAGCCCGACTCGTCCGGCGTCAGCTTCGGACCGTTTTGGCTGACGCCCGGAATTCGGCCGGTCAACGCGATTGCGTTCTTCTTTTCGTCGTTCATGTTCGTCACGCTCGTGACGTTCCTGAACTTCGTCCAACCCTACGTCCTGAACGAAATTCTGCAAATCCCCCCCGAGCAGCAGGGTCGCGTCACCGGAATGTTGAACTTCGTCCACGAAGGTGTAGCGCTGATTGTCATGGGGCTCGTCGGGGCATGGTCGGATCAGACCGGCCGTCGTACGCTGATGATCGTCGGGCTCGCGATCTGGATGGTCGGTCTGCTCCTGTTCCCGACGGCAACCGAGGTGGCGCAACTCTACACATACCGGATTGTGGTTGCCGTCGGCGTCGCGATTTCATCGGTCATGGTGATCGCGACGATGCAGGACTACCCGCAGGAGGTCTCGCGCGGCAAGTGGGGCGGCATCAACAGTTTCAACACCAGCTTCGCGATACTGCTCGTCTCGCTGGTGCTGGTGCGCCTCCCGAACTGGCTGGCCGATGCGGGCATGGATTCGGTGCAGGCGGGTCGCTGGACCTTCTGGATCGGCGCCGGCCTCGCATTCCTGTCAGCCGTCGTGATTCGCCTCGGCTGGTACGGCGGCAGTATCGCCGGGTCGACCGCTCGTGCGTCGCCGTTCGCCGGTTTCGTCGCGGGGCTCGGGGCGGCCCGCGCCAATCCCAGACTCTCCCTCGCCTACGGCGCGGCATTCGCGGCACGCGGGGACATGGTGGTCGTCGGCGCCTTTTTTTCCCTCTGGTTCGTTCGGGCCGGCGCGGAGCAGGGTATTTCGAGCGCCGATGCACTGGTGCGCTCCGGCATCACCCTGGCGGCGCTTCTGGTTGCGAACTGGATCTGGGCGCCGACCTTCGGTTTCCTGCTGGACCGCATCAGCCGGGTTACCGGGCTGTGCATAGCGATGACGCTGGCGGCCTTCGGCTATTTCACGATCGGCCAGGTCGATGACCCCTACGATCTGCCGGTCATGCTGTCCGCGACGTTCGTGCTCGGCATCGGCGAGATCAGCGCCGTGATCGCCGGCAATGCGTTACTCGGCCAGGAGGCGCCGGCGCGGATCCGGGGCGCCGCAGTGGGCGTGTTCGGGCTCGTCGGCACCGTTGGTATCCTGTTTGCGACCCTCGCCGGGGGGCAGGTGTTCGACACATTCGGCTACGGGGCGCCGTTTACGATGATGGCCGGGGTCAATCTCGTGATTGCGGTCTGGGCGCTGCTGGTCATCGGTCGGGGCGCCGGACGTTCCCCGGGACTGACCTGAAGCCTCTCGGTGGTTACATATACGTATCCGCGCTGTGGTTTTCGCCGTGTAAAATCAACGATGTTCGGCCATGATCGAAACGTGTGCCCGAATAATAACGAATGACAGTTCCCCCGCCAGCAACGCGTTCTCGCTTGAGATCGATAGCACTCCCCCTGCTGATCTTCGTCACGGCGATGGTGCTGATCTCGGTGCTGATGGCGACGCGTCCGCGCCTCGAGGTCACGCCGGCCCCGGAGCGGGTCTGGTACGTCGAGATCGCGACGGCCGAGCACCGCACCCGGCAACCGCAGCTGAACCTGTTCGGCGAGGTGGTGGCCGGTCGACGCAGCGAGCTGCGGCCGGCGGTCTCCGGAGACATGGTCGCCATCGGCGAGAATTTCCGCGAAGGGGCCTTTGTCAGAAAGGGTGAATTGCTCGTTCAGATCGATCCGTTTGACTACGAGACCGGACTCGCGGAGCAGCGGTCGATGCTGAAGGAGAGCGAGGTGAAGCTCGAGATGCTGCGGCGTGAACTGGCGCGCGCCAAGGAGCTGTATGCCGCGAACAACGTGTCGGAGCAGTTTCTGGATGGCGCCGAGCTCGACGTGGCGCAGCAGGAGGCCATCGTCGAGCAGCGCGAGATCGGCATGCGGCGGGCGGCGCGGGATCTCGAGGAAACGCGGCTGGTCGCGCCGTTCGACGGTGTCGTGCACAACGTTAACGCCGCGATCGGCAAGAATTTCAGCGGCTTCGGCGCGGACATTGTCGGCGAAGTGATCGACACCAGTCAGATCGAAGTCCGATTTACGCTCAGCAACGCGCAGTACGGCCGACTGCTCGAGAGCGGCGAGTCGATCGTCGGGCGCCCGGCGCAGATTCGCTGGGAGGTCGGCGACAGCTTCTTCGAGTACCGTTCGGAGATCAGGCGTGTTGGTGGCGAGATCACGTCCACGACCGGTGGGGTCGAGGCGTACGCCGTCATCGCGGAGGCGGATGGGCCGATCCTTCTCAGGCCCGGCGCGTTCGTGCGAGTCAGTCTGCCGGACACGGCGTTCAGCAACGCTCTGCAGGTACCGGATACCGCACTGTACGGAGACGATATGGTCTATGTCGTCGAGGGCGACCGGCTGGCGGCACGAACGATCGAGGTGCTCGGTTTCACCGGCAGCGACGTATTGTGTCGCGGCGTCGGCGACACGCCCATTCGCGACGGAGACCGGATAGTGATCACCCAGCTCCGCGAGGCCGGGCCGGGCTCCAGGGTGTCGATTCGGCAATGAGCAGCGAGCGCCGCGGCATCATCGCGTTCTTCGCCGCGCATCAGGTCGCGGGCAACCTGCTGATGATGCTGCTGGTGTTGTTCGGCCTGTACGGCCTGACGAACCTGAACCGGCAGGTCATCCCCACATTTACCTTCGATGTCGTCACGGTCAATGTCCAATGGCCCGGTTCGAGTCCCGAAGACGTCGAAGACAACGTGATCGAGGCGATCGAGCCCGAGGTCCGCTTTCTCGACAACGTGGAGCGCGTCGACTCGGTCGCTTACGCCGGGATGGCCGAGGTGCAGATCCGCTTCGAGGACGGTTCCGACATGTCGAAGGCGCTGAGCGACGTGCAGGCGGCGATCGCGCGTATCACGACGTTTCCGGTGGATATCGAGGAACCCGTCGTCGTCCAGTTCCAGAACACGGACATGGTCTGCAAGATCGAGGTCTCGGGGCCTTTCTCGGAGGTGGCGCTGAAGAACGTGGCGAGGCGGATTCGCGACGATCTGTTGAACCTCGGCATGAGCAAGATCCAGCTCGCCGGCGTCCGGGATTCGGAGATCTGGGTCGAAATCCGCCCCGACGTGCTGCGACGCCTCGACATGACGCTGCAGGATGTAGCACGCCGTATCGAGGACTTCAGCCTCGACCTGCCGTCGGGTTCGATCGAAAGCGGCGGCGTCTCGCGGCAGATTCGCAGCGAGTCCATGGCACGGTCGGCACGAGAGGTCGGGGCTATCGAGGTATTGTCGAAGGCCTCCGGCGAGAAACTGAAGATCCAGGATATCGCGCGGATTACGGAGACGTTCGAGGAAGGTTCCGTCTCTCACGAACGCCACGAGGAGAAGTCGATCGGGGTATGGGTCAATCGGGGTATGCAAGTCGACTCGATCGACGCGCAGGAAATCGTCACTCGATACATCGATCAGTTGCGGGCCGAGCTGCCGCCGACGCTGCACGTGGAGCTGTTCGATGTGTTCGCCAACGAGGCGACCCAGAGAGTCCGCATGCTGATGACCAACGGCTTGACCGGGCTGCTGCTCGTGCTGATCATTCTGTTCGTCTTCCTGAACTTCCGCGTGGCGTTCTGGGTCGCGATGGGCATACCCATCGCCATCATGGCTGCATTCGGGGCGATGCACCTGCTCGGCATGACGCTGAACATGATCAGCATGTTCGCGATCATCATGGGGCTCGGCATCATCGTCGACGATGCGATTGTCGTCGCGGAGCATACGGAGGCGCTGCATCGGCGTGGCTTGTCGCCCCGGGACGCGACGATGACCGCCGCGAAGGTCATGTTTGCGCCGGTGCTGGCCGCTTCGCTGACGACGATCGCCGCGTTCTTCCCCATCCTGACCGTCGGCCGGGAGGTCGGCCGGATCATCCGGGAGATGCCGATCACGGTCATCGTCATCATTATCGCCAGTCTCGTCGAGTGCTTCCTGATTCTGCCCAATCACCTCCGTCACGCGCTTAGCAACATGGACCGAGCGGCGGAGCCTAAGGAACCGTCCGGCTTCAAGAAGGCATTCATCCAGTTCCGCGAGCGACGTTTCAGTCGGGTCGTCGCGTATTGCTTCGATCGCCGTTACACGACCATCGTAGCGGCGGTCAGCACATTCCTGATCGCGGCCACGTTGATGGTGTCGGGTCGCATCGGCTTCGAGTTCTTCGCATCACCCGAAACCAATATGGTGTTCGGCAATATCGGCATGGCGCCCGGGACGCCCCGCGATAAAACGGCGGCGATGACCCGCGAGCTGGCGCGGGCGGCGCGGGAAGTCGAGCGGCGATTAACCGGCGGAGAGGGCGGTCTCATCGCTTTCGACTTTGCGACCGTCGGCACGACCGAGGGGCGACAGGGGGAAGGACTGACCAGCGGCGATCACGCCGGTGCCTATACCGTCCAGTTGATTCCGAGCGACGACCGCGATATTCGAACGTACCAATTCCTCGCCGAATGGGAGCGCGAGGTCGTGCCGGAGGCCGGGGTCGAAAGCCTGGTGTTCTTCGAGCGCAGTGCGGGCGGACCGCCGGGTCGCGACCTGGACATCCGGCTGCACGGTGCGGAACTCGGTGTGCTGAAGGCCGCGGCGCTGGAGATCAGGAGCGCGATCCAGAACATTCCCGGCGTCAGGGCCGTCGAAGACAATCTCCCTTACGGCAAGGAAGAGATTCGCTTGGAGCTGACGCCGGCCGGACGGGCAATGGGGTTCACGACCCAGTCGGTCGCGCGCCAGGTCAGGAACGCTTACGAGGGCGCGATCGCCAAGCGCTTCTCGCAGGATCAGGAAGAGATCATCATTCGCGTCAAGCTGTACGAATCGTTCGAGCAGACCGCGCAGAGCCTGCGGGAATTGTACCTGCGCGCCCCCGGGGGCGACGACGTGCCGCTGACGGAGGTCGTGACGTTCCAGCGCTCGGTCGGCTATGCGACGATTCGGCGCGAGGACGGCCTGAGGCAGATCTCGGTCACGGCGGATGTCGATCCGACGATCGCGACGTCGAATGCCGTGCTCGCGGTCATCGACCGCGGCGTCGCGCCATCGGTACGCGAGAAGTACGGCATCGACGTCGAATTCAAGGGGAAGGCGGAGGAGCAGCGCGAGGCGCTGGGGGACACGGGTATCGCGCTGGTGCTCGCCATCATGACGATGTACATCATCCTGGCATGGGTCTTCTCGAGCTATACCACGCCATTTATCGTGCTTGCGATCATCCCGTTCGCGCTGGTCGGTGCCTTCGTCGGGCACCTGGCGCTGGGTTACCGGATGAACATGCTGAGTATGATGGCGCTACTCGGGCTATCCGGCGTCATGATCAACGATGCAATCATCCTCGTCTCCCGCGTCAAGCTGCGGCTGGAGGATATCGCGGAACTGCGCGAGGCCGTCGTGCTCGGTGCATCCGAGCGCCTGCGGCCGGTCATCCTGACGACGCTGACGACGATCGGCGGTCTGACGCCCCTGCTCTTCGAGGGCAGCATTCAGGCACAGCTGGTGCAGCCGCTCGCGGTGACGCTGATATTCGGGCTGATGTTCTCGCCCTTCCTGGTGCTGCTTGTGGTTCCGGCGCTGATCGGCATCGGCGCGGACATTCGCGGACGCAAGCAATCGGGGCCAGCTGCAGTTTCGTTCAACGAGCCGCTCGAACGCGAAATCTGAGCCGGGAAATTTCGCTTCGCGCCCGATTGTTCGTTAGCGACCGGGTCGTCGCGCCGGGACAAACGCAGCCAGTTTAAGGGCCCCGAAACCCAGGATGCCGCACGCGAGCGATGCGACGATGATGGCGAGCCGGTCCGGCCTGCTGTAACCCATGCCGACCTCCTCGAAAGCGAGGCTGCTGATAAAAAGGCTCATCGTGAAGCCAACGCCGGTGAGGATGGAAGCGGCATAGAGCTGCGCCATCGACACCCGGTCCGGTAGCTCCGCGATGCCGGTTTTGATGCTGAGCCACGCGAAGCCGAATACGCCGAGCTGTTTGCCGATCAGCAGCCCCAGCATGATGCCCAGCGGAACCGGTTCGAGCAGCGACGCGGGCGTCATCCCGGTCAGGTCGACGCCGCCGTTGACGAAAGCGAAGATCGGCAGGATGACGAATGCGACCCATGGGTGGAGCGCATGCAGCAGGTTCTCCAGAGGCGAATCGTCTTCGGTCTGGTGCTTGCCCATCGGGATGAAGAATCCGAGCAGGACTCCGGCGATCGTTGCATGCACGCCCGATTTCAGAACCGAGACCCACAGGATGAAGCCCAGGATCATGAAAGGAGTGATTTTCTGGGTGCGCTTGAGTGCCAGCCAGATGAGGCCGGTCACGGCGAGCAGAGCGACGAACAGTGACACCATTGACAAGTTGGACGTATAGAAGGCGGCGATGATCAGGATTGCCCCCAGGTCGTCGATGATCGCCAGCGTCATCAGGAAGAGTTTCAGCGTCGTGGGCACGTTGCCGACCAGCGCCAGCACCCCGAGCGCGAACGCGATGTCGGTGGCGGTCGGTATCGCCCACCCCTGCAGCGCGGCCGGGTTCCCGATATTCAGCGCCGAATACAGGAGCGCCGGCACGATAATGCCGCCCAGGCCAGCCATGCCCGGCAAGATGACCTGCCGCGGATCCGATAGCTCGCCGACGAGGATCTCGCGCTTGACCTCCAGGCCGATCGTGAAGAAGAAGACCGCCATCAGCCCGTCGTTGACCCACAGAAACAGGGGCTTGTCGAGGTCCAGCGGGCCTACGCGAATCTGGATCGGGACGTCGAGGAATGCGGTGTAATAGCCGCCGATCGGCGAATTCTTGAGCAGCATGGCGGCGGCGGCCGCGATGATCAGCAGTATGCCGCCGGCGGCCTCGAGCTTGAAGAATGCGTTGAAGGTATTCCGGGGCATGATTCGATTTGCCACTCTGCCGGGATACGATTCTACCGCGCGCAGCGGGAAGTTATGGTTCGATCCCGATCCTTTTGCGCTACGATTCCGGTATTTCGATGACGGGGAACTGCGTATGCAACTCGGACGCGAATCGTGCGATGCCGNNATATGCAACGCGGACGCGAATCGTGCGATGCCGGCCTGAGGCACGTGGCTGTGCTGATCGTGTCGGCCATTCTTTTGACCGCCTGCGACAGCATTCACGAATCGAAAGATTTCGAGCGCCACCGATACAGTCAGCTCAGCGAGCCGCGCGACCGGGATGACGTCCTGTATTTCGACGTCAAGTTCGACGCGAATTACCCCGCAGACAGTCCGGTCGCCGAGGACATTCGCATGGACTGGCTGCAGGCCTGGCTGCAGCAGCGGAAAATCTGCGCGGACGGCTACGAGATAGAGAGCCAGCGGCCGCTCGATCCGATGGAATACAACCCCGGTCAGTATGACCGGCGCTATGTCGTCAGGTGCAAGCTCGTCGCGAAGTCCTGAATATTGAACCCTGATGCAGAGGCGGAGTCTGTTGTCTCATGGCCTTGTTGATACTGATTGCCGTTGTGGCGCTCATCGCGCTCGTGTTCGGGCCCAGCTGGTGGGTCAGGCGCATCCTGTCCCGCTACAGCAAGCCCGCTGACCGGTATCCCGGCACGGGCGGGGAGCTGGCCCGTTACCTGCTCGACCAGCTCGGCCTCGCCCACGTGGGTACCGACATCACGGATCAGGGCGATCACTACGATCCGGACGCGAAATGCGTGCGCCTGACGCCCGACAAGTTCAACGGGCGTTCGCTGACCGCCATCACGGTCGCGGCTCACGAAGTCGGACATGCCCACCAGGACGCGACCGGCTATGCTCCGCTCATATGGCGCACGCGGCTGGTCAAGCTCGCGGCCCCCGGCGAACGGGTCGGCGCGGCCGTGCTGATGCTGGCGCCGGTCGTGACGCTGGTGACCCGCGCGCCGGTCGCGGGACTCCTGATGCTACTCGGCGGATTCCTGGTACTCGGCCTCAGCACCGTGATTCACCTGATCACACTGCCGATGGAGCTGGATGCGAGCTTCGGCCGCGCACTGCCGTTGCTCGAAAAGGGAGAATTTCTGAAACCCGGCGACGAGCCGCACGCGCGCAAGCTGCTCACGGCGGCGGCGTTGACCTATGTTTCGGTCTCGCTCGTCAGCCTGCTGAACATCGGCCGCTGGTGGGCCATCCTCAGGCGCTGAAGCCGGCGCCGAAAATGGGGAACGCTCCGCTCGGTCGGACACGAGCTGAATGCCCCCGGTTCGCCAACTCGACTAATTGACCGCCAGCAGGCGGTTGCCGATTTCGATCCCCCAGCGCTCGGTCATTCCTCCATTCACCTCGAGGACCAGCGAAACCGGCTCCGGGGACGAGATCCGCGTGGTTGTCATCGGCCTCGTGCGCCGCTCGACGCCCGCGATTTCGCCGTCGCTCCGAATGAAGACCATGTCGAGCGAGATGTGCGTGTTCTTCATCCACATGTTGATTGTCGCTTCCCGGTCGTAGCGGAACAGCATGCCCTCGAATTCTTCCATTCGGTCGATAAACATCAGGCCCTGCCGGTGCTGATCAGGCGTGTCTGCAAGATAGGCGTCCAGCATCAGGCAGGCGATTCGCGAAGTCTCGACGATTATCCGGGTCTGCGCGAAATTCCTCACGTAGGACGCGGGCTGAATCCCGCTGGCCGAATGCGCCGCTGCCAGCAGAAGTGTGATCGCCGCGACGCGGTGGGGCGAAGCGCGGCCAACGTACCGGCGGTCAGGAAGCATCCAGAACCAGCCCGCCGGAGTAGCGGAAGTCGCGCAGCGTGACCGAGCTGCCGTCGGACAGCGACGGAAGGCTGCCCTGGCAATAAACCTCTCCGCCGATCCGAACCTGGCCGCCGTCGTACTCGACCGACTCGACGGTTGTCCAGCAGCGCTCCTGTCCGCCCGAACTGAAGAAACGGCCCGACGCTTCGTCGATCAGCGTGATGTTGGCCAGGCGCTCGCTGCCGCTCAGGTCCCCGACGGTTCCGGCTACGCCAATGACGAAGACGAGCCGCGGTCGACTGTCGTCCGCCGGCGCGGCAAACACCAGCCGCAGCCCCTCACCGTTCGGGCGCGGGCCGCCCTCGCAGGTCATGTCCGTGCCGCGCCATTCGATCGCGCGGTCGAGCGCACCGTAGAGATGTCCGGACAGGTAGCCATCGTCGACCGCTCGACACAGGTCGAACTGCGCGGCGGCCAGGGTGGCCCCCGGCATGCCGGCCCCGTCGTCGTCGAGCGGCACACGTGTCGCCAGCAGACCGATCGCAGCGACCGCGGCCAGCGCCGCCAGCTCGATCGCAACGCGCGCGGTAAACGGCAGTTGGGGCGGGGTTTCGATTGGCGCGGAGTTCATGATGCAATCGCTGCGAAAGGCGTTATTGTCCGCGGCTGAGCCGATAACTCAACCGCGCAGAGTGGACCCGCGCCCGGCATCGATGCCTCTCGAAGGTCGCCTATGACCATATGGGGTATATCGCTCCAGCCGCCGGCTGGCGGGATCTAGCCGTCCGCCTTATGTCCCAAACTGTGATTCATGCCATGGAGGCGACTCGATGAGCGGTCTATCGTCCGCCGTTGTTGCGCGCACCCGGGTTGGAGCATTGGATCGCCGGTGACTATCGAGGAAAGTCATAATCTGAAGTCCCCCTATGCAGATCAGCTCGAGGCGGGCTTTCCGTGGCTGTCCTTCCTCGGTTTTGTGGAGGAGGAGTTTCGCCAGCATTACGCGACGAGCAACGTGGTTCGGGCTCGCCTGCTGCCTATCGGCGGCATTATCACGATCCTCATCGGCGTCGGGTTCATGCTTGCGGCAGACTACAGGCATCCGGTCGTTCTGACCTACAACCTGGGAATCATGTTGCCGACGCTGATCGCGACGTGGTGGGCCTCGAGTCGGCCTCCCAAGCATCGCCTCTACCAGTTCCTGCTCGCGACCAGCGCCCTGCTGATCGGCATGCAGATATCTTCCAATGTCACGCGCGCAAGTATGACCGGAGACTCATATTACTTCGGGGCGGAGATTGCGTGGATACTCATCATCTGGCTGATACTCGGCCTCCCTTTCCGCCATGCCGCCTTTACGGCATTGTCGCTGTCGGGAACCTACATCTTCGGCCTGCAAGCGTTCGGAGTGAACCCTGCAGAGTCGGTGTTCTCGACATCGATGCTGTTNNCATCGGCGCCTACTGCTGCTACCAGCTCGAGCATACGGTGAGGCGCTCGTTCCTGGAGTCCAAAGTCCTGGGTCAGTTGGCAGAGCGAGACGGGCTCACCGGACTCTATAACCGGCGCAGCTTCGACGAATACATGGAGCGCATCTGGCGCCAGTCGCGGCGCGAGCACGAACCGCTGAGCGTCATCCTGGTCGACATTGATCATTTCAAGGCATTCAATGATCGCTACGGACACCAGGCCGGCGACGATGCGCTAAGGGAAGTCGCGCGGGTCATCAGTCTGGCTGCGCAGCGCCCGCTCGATTTCGCCGCTCGCTTCGGCGGCGAGGAGTTCGCACTGATCCTGTACGGCCCGGCCAGCGAGTATGGACGCGAATTGCCTGACCAGCTGCGTGAGGCTGTCCGGGGAGTGAAGATCGTTCACGAAGACTCGCCGACGGATCATTACCTGACCGTCAGCATCGGGGTGGCCATGGTCCATCCGGACGCGAAACGAAGCCTGACAGGCGCGATTCAGATGGCCGACGAGGCGCTCTACGAAGCCAAGGAGGCCGGCCGCAACCGGGTCAAGGTTCGCGGCCCCGATGCGCACATCCAGACCGGCCGCTTCCGGGCGAAGCGAAGCGCCGCGGGCTAGCCGGTCGCAGTTCGGCGCCGTCTACCAGTGGCCGGTATTGGGCATCGATGCCCACGGCTCGGCGGGTGACAACGCCGGCCCCAGCTGCAGCAGCTCGATCGAAATGTTGTCCGGCGATCGCACGAAAGCCATGCGGCCGTCGCGTGGCGGCCGGTTGATCGTGATGCCGCCGTCCAGCAGCCGCTGGCATGTCGCGTATATGTCTTCCACCCCATAGGCGATGTGCCCGAAGTTCCGCCCTTCTCCGTAGGCTTCGGGATCCCAGTTGTAGGTCAACTCGATGCAACTCCCTGAGTCCCCCGGCGCTGCCAGGAAGATCAGCGTGTAGCGCCCGTTATCGTCGTCGTGGCGCCGCAGTTCCTCCAGCCCGAGCAGGTTGCAGAAGAAGCCGAGTGACTCCTCGACGCTGCTGACCCGGATCATGGTGTGCAGGTATTTCATCGTCATTCTCCGTAACGGTAGCTTCGCATACACGGACACGGCCCGGCGTCTTGCAAAGCCGATCGTGCCCGGTAAAGTTACGCCGAGTCTACCGGAGCATGCCAATCAAGAACGACAAGATCATCTATGTGCCGGGCATGAAGCCGAAGCCCCCGGCTGCGGACCACCGCGCGATGCTGTGGCGCTGCCTGCTGGACGGTGTTCGGCGCGCAGACCCGGCGTGGGTAGCGCCGCTGAGGGACGAGCCGCATGTCTTCGAGCTCGCGGCCTGGTCCACGCTGTTCTATCACGAGCAGGCATCGATCGAACCCGACGTCCCGGGCGTGGAGCGGCTGCTGGAGCTCGACGGGCCGGAACCGGCGGACGTGAAGGAAGCGATGCACTGGCACAAGCGGATCGCGCAGTTCCTGTACCTGATGAGCGACGCGTTTCCGGTGCTGATCGATATCGTCGGTAATCCCGCGATCAAGGCGCTGCTGCAGGATGCCCGTCGCTACTTCCGCAACGAGAACGGCCGGGCGGTCAGGATCCGCGAGCGGGTCGCCGACGAACTCCGCTCGGCGAGTGGGGCCGGCCGGCGTATCCTTCTGATCGGTCACAGCCTCGGCTCGGTCATCGCCTTCGATACGTTGTGGGAGTTGAGCCGACTCGACGGCAGCGACGTCCGCATCGACCAGTTCGTGACAATCGGCAGCCCGCTCGGTCTGAACTTCGTGCAGCATCGGATGCTGGGCGCGCGCGAGCACGGATTGCTTCGCTATCCCAACAATATCCGGCGCTGGACCAATCTGTCGGCAATCGGCGAGATGACCTCCCTCGATCGTTCCATGGCCGACGACTTCGCCGCGATGGTGGACGGCCAGCTGATTGATAGCATTACCGACCGGACCGATCTGCAGACCTATTTCCGTGGTCCTCACGGTCTCAACGTGCACAAGTGCTACGGCTACATGGCGAACGTTGAGATCGGCCGGGTGATCGTCAACTGGCTCGAAGCCGGGCGGGACGGGGATCCCTAATACAGGGATTCGGGGTTGGGCGTGATGATCAGGTCGATACGCCGATTCTGTGCGCGCCCATCCTCGGTCCGGTTGCTCGCGACCGGGCGACTGTCGCCGTAGCCGACCGCGCGGATCCGGAAGGCCGGGATACGCAGACGCTCGGTCAGGTACTCCATCACCGCCTTCGCTCGCTCCTCCGACAATCGCTGATTTCGTTCGACCTCGCCTATCGAGTCCGTATGACCCTCCACGGTCAGGCTGCACTGCGGGAACACTTGGATCGCGGCGTCGACCTTGGCCATCAGCGGCTCGAATGACGAATCGAACTCGGCCGAATTGCTGGCGAACCGGAGCCCGAGCAGGCGTATGATCAGTTTGTCGCCATCGCGCAGGACGATCGCCTCGTCCGGCTCGAAGGTTTCGGCCACCTGGACGAATTGTTCGCGAATGCGCGCCTGCCGTTCGACCTTGCGTATCAGTGCGTCGCGATCGGCGGCGGCACCGCCGAGGCGCGCATCGAGTTCGCGAATCTCTTCCTCGAGTCCGCGGATGGCTACGCCTTGCTCGGCGACGACCTCGCGCAGCTCCATCAATTCGCGCGCGTAACCGATCAGCGCGTCCCGGGTGGCGGCGGGACCCTCGGACAGGTCCGGTTCGAAGTCGAATGCGTTGGCGACGGACAGAAGGGCCGATTCCCATTCGATGATCACGTCTTCCGGGGTCAGATCCTTGCCGCGCACCTGCTCGACGACCTCGGCGATATACATCGCATGCCGTGCCTCGTACTCGGAGCGTCGGGCCAGGTCGATCGCCGGGCCGGTGTCATATCGATCGGCGACCAGCAGCGCATCGGCATCCGCCAGCAGCTTTTCTGCCCGCGCGGTCGTTCTCGGCGCCGTCTTGTCGGTTCGTTCCGCCCTCGCCAGGGCCAGCGTGTTGCGGGCGACGCCCAGGTGAAGCGCGCGGATTGCATTGAGCTCGGCCGCGCGGAAAAGCTCTTCCGCCTCATCGAGGCTGCGCAGGACGCGTTCTGCGTTCTTGCCCCGATCGAAATCGCGCAGTCCGTCCGCGTATTTCGACGTCGCGCTGGCGAACTCGCCGGGCGAGAGCGAGGCGGCATCGGCCGCCTCCGCGGCCTCCCGCGCCCGGTCCACGTCAGCGAAGATTTCGCTGTCGGGTGCCTGCGCCAGTGCGAGCACCGGCAACAGGCCGAGGATCGCCGTCGTCCGCAGAAAGGCCCGCAGGCGGCGGGTCCTGACGGCGCGCGCATCAGGGCACCGCGGCGCTGGCTCGGTCAATCTGGCGGTCGCGCGGGGGGTGTTCAGGGGTGGCTGATTTGTGCGGTCGCTCACAGTAATTCCGTGGCCCTGTCCATAGGATATGGACCATGCGTGCGAAGTATTACACAAGGTTTTTGCTTCGATCGAGCGAGGAGAGCGTCGCCGACGAGTACAGCGGCGTGGTCGAACTGACGCACGGAGCCGAGCAGCTGCTGGATCCGACCGAGATCGAAGCGCTGCTCGCGAAGAACTTCCAGATGGAAGCGGAGCAGGTCGAGTTACTGAATTGGTCACGATTGCACTGATACGCAGAGGTTTCGAATACTGACCGGCTGATAGTTGGTCTACTGGCTTCCCCCTGTATTGCCCGGCGCTTGTAGCCGGGCTTTTTTTGCCCGCGCGATTCATGGGGATGGACATCGGGGGCGGTTCCGGGCGCCGGCAACTGTCCCGGGCCACAAGGCTGCTGGGTGCGGACAGTGGCCGGGCTGGACGGCTCCGTGCGAGAATACGCGCCCAGACTCGCACCGGGCCAACTTTGTGAGCAAGTTCAAAGGCATTCCGATCGTCGAGAGCGGCGAGAAATACCAGACCGATGCCGGTGTATCGGCGATCCGCAACGGCGTCAGCAAGAACCGCGGTTGGGGCCACGTGGCGAATCAGCGCAAACCCGAGTGGCTGCGGGCCAGGCTCCCGACGGGGCCAGGCCATGCGGCGATCGGGCGCAACGTCAGGGCAAATCGGCTGGCGACGGTCTGCGAGGAGTCCATCTGCCCGAACATCGGCGAGTGCTGGAATGCGGGCACGGCAACGCTCATGCTGATGGGCAGCGTTTGCACGCGTGCCTGCCGATTCTGCGCCGTGGACACCGGCAACCCCGGAGGCGCGCTGGATCCGGCCGAGCCGGCCAATGCCGCAGAGTCCGTGCGCATCATGGCGCTGCGCTACATCGTGCTGACGTCCGTCGATCGCGATGATCTGCCGGATGGTGGGGCCGGACACTATGCGGCGTGCATTCGGGAAATAAAGAGGGTCAATCCCCAGACCAGCGTCGAGGCGCTGACACCGGACTTCCGCGGTGACGCCGAAGCCGTTCGGACCGTCGTCGATGCACCGCTCGAAGTGTTTGCACACAACGTCGAGACCGTGGAGCGGCTGACCGGCATCGTCCGCGACCCACGCGCGGGCTACCGGCAATCCCTGTCCGTGCTCGAGGCGGCCAGGCGGCACAATGGCGATGTGTTGACGAAGAGCAGCCTGATGCTCGGACTCGGCGAGAAGGACGGAGAGATCCGAGCGGTGATGGACGACCTGCGCAACGTGGGTGTCGGGCTGCTAACCCTCGGGCAGTACCTGCGACCGACCCGAAACCACCTCCCCGTCCAACGCTACGTGCATCCCGACGAATTCGCGCGGTATCGGCAGCTGGGTCTCGAACTCGGCTTTGTCGAGGTCGTCTCGGGACCGCTCGTGCGTTCCAGCTACCGTGCGGAGCGGGCGCTGGAGAAGAACAATGCGGGCCTCGATGGATGATCGATCTGATTTGCCTGGAGTTGAGTAGATAAATGGGCGAGTTTTTGTTCGAGTACGGCATGTTCCTGGCCAAGGCGATCACGGTGGTCGCATCGATAGGTGTGATCCTGATTCTGATCGCCGGTGCGTCGCGGCGAGTGCAGTCTCCGCCCGGCCTGGCGGTCGAGAAGCTTAACGACAAGTACCGCAAGATGGCGGACGTGTTGCAGCAAGCCGTACTGAACAAAGCGTCGTGGAAGAAGCGCGAAAAGCAGGAGAAGAAGGAGGCGAAGAAGCAAAAGAAGGCGGCGACCACGGAGAAAGATCATCGCAAGAGGATCTACGTCATCGACTTCAAGGGCGATATCAGGGCGACTCATGTCGCGAACCTCCGCGAGGAGATCACTGCTGTGACGAGCGTTGCGACGGATCGGGACGAGGTCGTGGTGCGCCTCGAGAACCCAGGCGGTGTGGTGCATGAGCACGGCCTTGCTGCCTCGCAGCTGCAAAGAATCAGGGACCGTGGGATACCGCTGACCGTGATCGTCGACAAGATCGCGGCGAGCGGCGGCTACCTGATGGCGTGTGTGGCGGACCGGATAATTGCGGCGCCGTTCGCAGTCGTCGGTTCGATCGGTGTCATCGCCCAGCTCCCGAACTTCAACCGCGCGCTCGAGCAGAAGGGGGTCGATTTCGAACAGTTCACAGCAGGCAAGTACAAGCGCACGGTCACGATGTTCGGCAGAAACACCGACGAGGATCGCGAGAAGCTCAAAGAGGAGCTGGAGGATATCCACGTATTGTTCAAGCTGCTCGTGGCGCGGCATCGGCCCAGGCTGGACATCGAGGCGGTGGCAACCGGCGAGCACTGGTATGGAACACGAGCCGGGGAACTCGGTCTAATCGACGAAATCGGTACCAGCGACGACTACCTGGTCGCCGCCGTGCCGAATGCCGATATTTTTAGGGTAAGCTACCGGGGCAGGCACACGCTCCAGGAACGGCTGCTGTCGGCGCTCGAATCGAGTGTGGACCGGCTGGGGCTGTGGTTCGCGGAGCGTCAGAATCGGAGTCAGTACCGCTGAGTGGACAGCGGATCGGAATGGATGCACTGGGAATGAATAGAGTACGGAGCCGGATCGTCGGGATTTTCCTGCTCGCGCTGGTCGGATGCAGTTCAGAAATTTTTGTCAGCGAGCGTGAGATCGAGATCGAGTCGGAGAAGGAGTTCGAGAAGATGCGCCAGCAGACGGTGATCTCGAACGACGTAAACGTCCGCAGCTACATATATTGCGTCGCGGACGCCATCATCGCTGAGCTGGAAGAACCGTACGCCAGCATGGACTGGGAGATCGAGATCTTCGACGAGGATGCGATCAATGCCTTTGCGATGACGGGCGGCAAGATCGGCGTGTTCACAGGCATCCTGAAGGTCGCCGAGGACCAGGACCAACTGGGTGCGGTGATAGGGCATGAGGTCGCCCACGTCACGGAGCGGCACGCCGTCGAGCGGGTCAATCAGGCCATGACGACGCAGATCGGCGCCGTCGCCGCCGGCGCGGCGCTCGGCGGCGGCTATGCCGGCGACGCGGTGCAGATGGCCGCGCAGGTCGCGCTGACGTTGCCGTACGGGCGCAAGCAGGAAAGCGAGGCCGATACGGTCGGGCTGGTCTATTCGGCCAATGCGGGCTTCGATCCTCGCGCCAGCGTTCAGTTATGGAAGAACATGGCGGAGTCTAACAAGGGCGCTCCGCCGGAATTCCTGTCGACGCACCCGTCGTCGGATACGCGAATCGAGGATCTGATCGCCGAGCTTCCCGGCGCCCTCGAGAACTACAACAACGCGAAGAGCGGCGGCAAGGTCCCGAATTGCGCGCCCTGATCCTGTCGTCGTTCGCGGTCATCGGCGCGGGCTGCACGTCGGTCGAACGGCCCGTCCTACCCGAATGGCCGGGCGATGCTGCTGTCACCACCGAGGAATTGGCCCCGATCGTGGGCGGGCGCTACGAGATCGAAGCGGGCCAGGAAGTGATCGGCGAATTGCAGGTCATGCAGACGCGCTACCAGGACACTTTCGTCGACATCGCGCGTGCCTATGGCCTCGGATACGACGAGCTCGTCGCCGCGAACCCGGGCGTCGACCCGTGGTTGCCCGGCGACGGCACGGCCGTCGTTCTGCCGACGCGCTTCGTTCTGCCAAATGCCCCGCGCGAGGGGCTGGTGCTGAATATCGCTGCCAAGCGGCTGTTCTATTATCGACCGGTCGAGGACGGGGCGCGGCAGGTGGTCGAGACGTACCCGATCGGCATCGGCCGAGCCGGATGGGCCACGCCCACCGGTGTTACGACCGTCGTTTCGAAGGCGCGTGATCCGGTCTGGTTCGTGCCCGCGTCGGTCCGACGCGAGCACCGGGAGGCGGGCGATCCGCTGCCGCCACAGGTGCCGCCGGGCCCGGATAATCCGCTCGGCAAGTACGTGCTCGGGCTCGGTCTTCCCGGTTACCTCATTCACGGAACGAACAAGCCCGCCGGCGTCGGCATGCGCGTAAGCCACGGCTGCGTCCGCCTGTTTCCGGAGAACATCGAGCATCTGTACCAGGAGGTTGCGATCGGAACGAAGGTACGCATCGTCAACCAGCCATACTTGTTTGCACGCTCCGGCGAAGACCTCGTGTTCGAGGCTCATGCTCCACTCGAAGACGACGACCGTGACTGGCACAGCGGCCTCGTGCAGCGTGCCCGCGCCGGCCTCGTCGGTCACGCCGAAGAGGTGATGTCACTCGACGAGGAACGGATGTACCGGATCGCCGACCAGTCGCGCGGCTTCCCCGTCTCCGTCATCAGCTGGCGCCCCGACACGCGAGCGACCGTGCGTTCCGCCCGGCGCGTCGTCAATATCGTCGAGCAAAACCGCTTGGCCGATCGCGGATCCGACTGACCGTCCATTTTTCTTTCCCGCATCCGACAGCTCGTTTAGACTAGCGAGTGTTGTTATTCGCGGGGTGTGCCTGTTGACGGAAACCGCTAGAAGCGGAATCTGCGTGCTGGAGGGGCCCGCGCGCGGTCAGCGCATTCCGGTCCGTCGCGAATCCGTCGTCGCTTTCATCGGCTCGGCCCCACGCGGGCCGGTCGGGATTCCCGTGGCGATTCGCGGCCTCGATGAATATCAGCGGCGTTTCGGCGCGGCCGGCTACCGCGGTCGCATGCACGATCTTCTCGCTCAATTTTTCGACAATGGTGGCACGCGGGCGGTCGCCGTCCGCGTGCCCGTTTCGGAACGCCGGCATCGACTCGTCGTGCCGGGGCCGGCCGGAGACCTGGTGCTGTGTGCGGTGAACCCCGGTCCTCACGAGTGTCTGCGTGTGTCGGTCGACTACGATGGAATTCCGCCCGATGACGAAGAGAGATTCAACCTCGTCGTTCATCGGCTCGCGTCCCGTCACAAGCCGATCGTCGAGCAGCAGGAGATTTATCGTGCCGTGTCGATCGATCCGGGCGATCCGGATTTCTTCGTCCACGCGCTCAGCGAATCGGAACTCGTGTGCCCGGACGGCCCCGCTCCGATGGCGCGACCCGATATCACGCGTTGCCCGGGCGCTTCGAATACAGCGCCTTACCAGTACTCGGATGAAGACTGGCGGGAAAACTTTTCGCTGACGGACTATGACCTGATCGGCAGCAATACGGAAGGAACCGGGATCTTCGCGCTCGATCGCGTGCCGACGGTCGATATTATCTGCCTGGTGCCGGAACGCGGCGATCTCGGTCCGGTGGCCTTGTTCGCGGCCGAGCGCTATTGCCGTAACCGGCACGCGTTGCTGTTCGTCGATCCGCCGTCGGGCTGGCGCACCGTCGCCGACGTCGTTCGTGAAAGGTTGTCTTCGGTGTTCGCGAGCCCGAACGTCGTGACGTATTTCCCCCGGCCCGACGCGGCACAGGGCGGCGGCATCAATCGAGCACCCGGCGTCCTCGGCGCGCTGGCCGGACGCCTGGTAGCCGGCGATCCCGAGTATGGCGTATGGGGATCGCGCGATAAGCTGATCCTCCGCTGTCGCGCGAAGCTGGGCTGCATTCTCAGCGAAGAGGATCAGGCTGCCGTCAGACGCCTCGGCGTGAACGGGCTTCGGGACTGCGCCGGTGGCTATCTTCAGGCCTGTGACCTGGTGACGATGGATAACAGCAGCGGGCTCGATGCAGAGTGGAGCGACCTGCGCCTGCGCCGGATCGGATTGTTTATCGTGGGCAGCATCGCGCGAGCGACGCGCTGGGCGGCATTCGCGGATGCCAACGAACAGACCTGGGACGACGTGCGGCAGCAAGTGTCCGCTTTCATGCATGAGGTCGAGGCCGCGGGAGCCCTGCACGGCGGCGCCGCGGGCGGGGCCTGGTATGTGACGCGCGATCGTGACATGTTCGGTGACGCTGCAGGTCCCGCCGAGGCGGTACCGGGGCTGGCGAGCTTCATCCTCGGTTTTGCCCTGAGCGACGACGGGTTCATGGCATTTCGCTTCGTTCAGAATCGTCTCGACTGCAAGACGCAGCCGGTCGGGTGGCAACCCGGCGTGGCGCTGGCCGTCTGAGCCTTTGCACAAAGGGTCACGCGTGGGCGCCACGACCTACTATTTCGCGTATGGCTCGAACATGCACGTGGGCCGAATTCTCGCCCGCATACCGGAGGCGAGCCCGATCGAGGCCGCCATTCTCGAGGGGCATGAACTTAAATTTCACAAGCGAGGCCGTGACGGTTCCGCGAAATGCAGCGTGGCACCGGACGCGACGCAGCGCGTGGCCGGTGTCGTGTATCGTGTCCTTGCCTCGGCGCTGCTCCGGCTCGACAGGATCGAGGGCCCCGGCTATCGTCGCGGCTCTTTAGTCGTCAGCGGCGCTCGGTCCGGGCGGAGTTACCGTGCTCATTGCTATGCGGCGAAGGCGCATGCGATCGACGAGGCCTGCATCGCGTTTGACTGGTACCGGGACATCATCGTGGCCGGTGCCGAGGCGCATGACCTGCCGGTCGACTACGTAGACAGGCTGCGCGGGGTCCCTGCCCAACGGGACCCGAACGGGAGACGACACCGGCGGCATGTCGCGCTGCTGACGCCTCGCGGCCGGTTCTCGCGACGCGTGGCGCGTTCGCGGTTAGCTGCATGACAGGATGCGATCGGAGATTCCTTCAGGTGGTCTTCCACGCACCGTAATCCGGGTTTCTTGTACGTCTCTTCAATGCTTATGTCCGGTAGCGTGAATCAAGTCCTGTCCTGCCATTGACTAAACCGGTATAACGTATCTACGGCCGAACCGCCCAAGCCGCCGAGCAGCGCTGTCTGCAAGGAGTACGCATGGTCGAGGAAACCAGGTATCCCGTCGAAGAGCTCGTCACGATCTCGAGCCTGGAGGAATTTTTTCACGATTCCGTGGATGCGGCACTGGCCACGAACCAACTCGTCCTCGAAGATCACACGACGCATTATGTCGTGAACCTATTGACGCTATTCTCGCGATCGGAGGCATTGTACGAGCGCACCGAGGCCGGTTTTCGATTGCGGCCGCTGGCCTCGATGTTCGCCGATGCGGTAGAAGCTCGCAGCGAGGCGGAGCGAAACTACAACCTGCAGCGAATCGGCGACGTCGCGCTGTTCATTGCGGGCTTCTTTGCGCAAGGTCTGGAGCGTGCGGCGGTCGATGTCGACTATTACATCTACATGGGCGGCGGCGCGTATCGTTCCCTGTCGGTACACACACGCGGGACGCTGCGCGGGCAGGCGCTGAGCGCCGTGTTCGACGAACTAGGAGCGAAATTTCAGGATCTGGTCGACGTGCTCAACGAGGTTCGTGAGTCGGCGCGGAGCGATTCCGATACGGACCTGCTGCGCGCCTATGAGTTATGGCTCAAGACCGGCAGTCGCCGCGCCGAGCGCCTGCTTCGCGAAGCGGGCGTGCACCCCATGCCACAGGCGCGTGTCGGTTACGAGCATTAACGGGCGAGCAGCCGACGATGATGTTGCGCGATCTGCAATCGATGTTGAGCCGCATTTACGGTATCGATCACTCGCTGGACATATACGACTTCCTGATCACCGATGCCGAACTGCTGGGCGAGATCGAGTGTGATGCAGAGGCGCGGGAGACGACCGAGAAAGTGCTGATTTGCCAGTCGCGCGGCGAGGTCGGCATGACGCTGTACCTTGACCGCGAACTGCTGCAGCGGTTGAATGTGCGCGACCCGCGGCGGCGACTCGGCCATGCAAACCTCGCAGATTTCTGGACCGTGCTCGAGGGTATCAGCCATTTCAACTACATCGCGTGGAACGCGGCAGCTGACAAGTCCGTGACGCTGATGGAAGTCGAGATGCAGGCGGAGGTGGATAAATATATCGGCGCACGGTTGCTGTCCGAACAGCAATCGACGGGCCTCGGCGAGTGCGTGTATCGCTGGCTCTTCGACGATCCAAAATTCGATGACAAGCTCGGACCAGACGAGTTGTCGCGGTACAGAAGCGCATCTCGCTACGCAGGTTACTTCTGCCGCAGCCTGGAGCGGCGCTTCCCCACCGCGGCACTGATGCCCGCGATGCTGGAGGAGCTGCGCACCTTTTACCGTTTGCCGCAACCTGCCAAGGTCGGCCACATCCAGTCGGCCCTCTTCGCCTGAGTTCCGGGGACCGTTTGCCCGTCTTCTGTGATACGCTCGGTCACGGCTGGCCGCCGCCGATTCTCGAGACAACCAGGCACTCCCCGGAGCTAAACAATGGAAAACAAGACTGCTGAGTTGATGGCCATCGTCATGTCGTGCGTCGCGATGACGCCCGGGCTTGCCGCTTCGGCGGAAGTATTGGCTCCCGATCTGGCCGAGATAGCTGTCGGGGAACATCGCTCGGCCGAGAACATTGCCCGTAACGAATACCGCCATCCGGTCGAGACTCTCGAGTTCTTCGGCATACGTCGCGACATGCGGGTCGTGGAGATCTGGCCGGGCGGGGCCTGGTACACGGAGGTGCTCGCACCGTATCTCGAGGGTGAGGGGCAGTACGTCGCGGCGAGCTGGGATCCAAACTCCGAGATCGAGTTCGTCGCACGTGGAGTCAAGGCATTCCAGGACAAGCTGGCGGCGCGTCCCGAGCTGTACGGAAATGCCCGGATGACGGTGCTGATGCCGCCGGAACAGTGGAATTTGGGGCCGCCCGACTCGGCGGACATGGTGCTGACGTTTCGCAACATTCACAACTGGATGCCGCGCGGCTACGCGGAACAGATGTTCGAAAAGATCTACGAGGCCCTGAGGCCGGGCGGCATCCTGGGTGTGGTCGAACATCGCGGAAATCCGGACCTGCCGCAGGACCCCAAAGCGGCGTCCGGTTATGTGAATGAGGACTATGCGATCGCAATGATCGAGGCGGTCGGCTTCGAGCTGGTCGCGAAGTCCGAGATCAACGCCAACCCCAAGGACACGAAGGACTACGCGACGGGCGTCTGGACGCTGCCGCCGACGCTGCGTGCCGGCGACGATCCGAAGTGGCGAGAGATCGGGGAGAGCGACCGCTTCACCCTGAAATTCGTCAAGTAGGGAGGCGGCCGTCCGGCAGGCGGGGCGCGTTCGGAGACACGGCCTGGATCCGGACGAAGATGGCTACCGTGGCGAGTGTCGTCATGGAACTCTTTTTCCCGCCGTGCGATCCGGCAGTGCCTGGAGATAGAAGGGCAGTCTGCGAAGCAGGTGCTCGGACGCGGCGCGGGCGCCCTTCGTGTTCCAGTGGTCATCGCATGAATGAAAGTAGGAGTCCCAGTCTGAGGTCGCGTCATGCATGGGTGCGAGCAGATCCACGTACTGCATGTCTTCGCTCGCCGCGAACGATAGCAGCGCCTTGGTCAGAGGAGCGCCGCCCTCCGCGGCATATCGCTGGATGTCGGTCAGGCGAGGAATCGTGAAAAACATGACATCTCTCTCCCTCGCCAGAGTCCCTATCAGGCGCAGGTTGTGCTGCAGCCGAAGCAACTGCTCATCGGAATAGTCGTAGTATCCCGAGTAGGGCGCGTCGGTATCCTGGGCGGGCGCCTCCGACTCCCCGACTCCGCGCGGTTCGGTGTCGCGCGACTGGTGATTTCGGGCACGGGCATCGAGCACAATTTGCTTGGCGAAGGTCAACGCATTATAGGCATGTGTGAACTCGCTGAGGATGTGCTTGACGCTGGCGACATTCCGATTTGCGGGCGCTAGGGACTCTTGGTAGTAAGCAAGTTCATAATTTGGGTACTCCCCGATCCAGTAGGGGCGATATCGAGACGAATGGACGGTCCTGCCATAAGCGATGTCGTCATCCAGAAAGTCATTGTCCGGCAGGACGCCGATCAAAACCGCGTCATGTGAAAATGAACTGGCAAGCGATTTGTAGACGAGATAGTACTGAGTAGGGCCGAAGTGCCCTGACGTTCCGAAATTCAGATGGGGCATGCCGGTATTTAGCTCGAGGAAATTAGTCGTGCGATCGGTCAGAGTCAGTCCGTATCCCTCGATGAATGAGTCACCCAGCACGACGACTCGCCGTTCATCGGAATCACGCACTCGCTCGATGTCACGGGCGCCGTAGGAATTGGTCCGGTAGGTGACGTCGAAGCAGGACTTCTGGTGGCGCGCAGTCGCATTTGCTGCATGCCAGGTACCGAAGACGGGATTGGAATCCGCCAGAAACGGCTGCTGCGTCAGACGATAGTTAGGCTTCCGAAGCGGAATGTATTCTGAACGAGACAGCAGATACAGGCCGATTTCGAGCAGGAGAAACGTCACGCACCCGAGGTATAGAAGGTATAGGTGTTTCATAGTTCCGGACCGGCGTGCGCCGAATCGGCCAGAAACATCCGGTATGCCGGGTTGTCGCTCTCATCCTCGAACGGGTACCCGAAATCCGTGAGGTGACGGTCGAATTCGCCGCGTTCCGCGTCAGGCACCTGTACCCCGGCTAGCACCCGTCCGTAGTCGGAGCCGTGGTTACGATAGTGAAACAGGCTGATGTTCCATCGATGTCCGATCGCCTTCAGGAACGCCAGCAAAGCGCCGCGGCGCTCCGGGAACTCGAAGCGATACAGCCGCTCGCAGGCCAGGTTCGCCGCCGGCCCGCCGACCATGTGTCGGATATGTAGCTTGGCCATCTCGTTGTCGGTCAGGTCGATCACCGGATAGCCCAGTTTCCCGAGTCGCTCAATGATCTCGGCCTGTTCCTCTCGGCCGCGGGTGAGCTCCACGCCGACGAAGATCCGGGCGGTGTTCTTGTCGTGATAGCGATAGTTGAACTCGGTCAGGTTACGTTGCCCGATCGCCTCGCAGAACGCGATGAAACTGCCAGGACGCTCGGGTATTTCGACCGCCAGAAGCGCCTCGCGATGCTCGCCGAGTGCCGCGCGCTCGGCGATGTGGCGCAGTCGATCGAAATTGATGTTGGCACCGCAGTTGACGGTGACGAAGGTCCGATCGCGCAGGCCGTTTTTCTCGATATAGCGCTTCATACCGGCGACCGAAAGTGCGCCTGCGGGTTCCACGATTGCGCGAGTGTCTTCGAAAATGTCCCGGACCGCGGCGCAGATCTCGTCGTTGTCGACCAGCACAATGTCGTCTACGCATTCCTTGCAGATCCGGAAGGTCTCGTCGCCCACGCGTCGGACCGCGACACCGTCCGCGAAAATACCGACGTGGGGCAGCGTTACCGGCTGGCCCGCCGCCAGCGCCGCCGTCATGCTCGCGGAGTCTTCCGGTTCGACGCCGATGACCAGCGTCTGCGGACTCAACGCCTTGATATAGGCCGCGATTCCGGCGATCAGCCCACCGCCGCCGACCGGGACGAAGATGGCGTCGACTTCGCCCTTGCACTGACGATGGATCTCCATTCCGATCGTACCCTGTCCAGCGATGACCTCCGGATCATCGAACGGGTGGATGAACAGCAGTTCGTCGTTCTGTGCGAGTTCGACCGCTCGTTCATACGCGTCGTCGTATGTCGCGCCGTCGAGAATTACGTCGCCACCGAGATCCTGGACTGCCCGCACCTTGATCGTAGGGGTCGACTCCGGCATGACGATGACGGCGCGCACTCCGAGTTCGCCCGCGGCGAGCGCTACGCCCTGCGCGTGGTTGCCAGCCGACGCGCAGATGACGCCCCGTGCGAGTTCGTCGGGGGGGACTTGCACCAGCTTGTTATAGGCACCGCGGAGCTTGAACGAGAAGAACGGTTGCAGGTCTTCGCGCTTGAAAAGCACGTGGTTGCCGAAGCGCGACGAGAGGCGGGGAGCTCGCTCGAGCGGCGTCTCTATGGCGACGTCGTAGACGCGCGCCTTGAGGATGCGATACAGGTATTCGGTGATCACGGGAGCAGTTTACTTATTTGATAGGCAAATAAGTAAACCGTCCCCGGAATCACTCCGGCGTGTTTAGAACGTCGTCGAGGCGCCGGACGAGCTGGTCGGACTTGAAGCTCGGCAGCGTATAGATCCAGCCGGCGAGTTCCCCATTGACGCGCTGAGCCTCCTCGCTGACCGCGTCGAATGAGACCCGGTCCGACGGCCCCGCTTCCTCCGCGCCTGGCGGCGCGAAACGGTCGGCCAGCGCCCGGTCCGCGCGGGCGCTGAATCGAACGCGTCGGCCCTCTTCGCCGTCTTCAACAAGGGCTTCGATCACGAGTCCGTCGAACGCCTCGAAGCGCGTCACCACGTCGCCGCTCGAACCCCGGCCAGCGGTGCCCGCTCCGTCTCGCGCGACGTCGTCCATGGTCAGCTCTGCCAGGACGCCCGTCGTCGAGTTCAGGATTGTTGAATACCGTAGTTCACGACCTTCCGGCATGTCGACGATCCCGAAATCGGCCCCGTCGGGCGCGGACTTCTCGATGCGCAGCACCTCTCCGTCCGGATGCGTGATTGTAATGCTGTGCAGCCGCTCCGCCCCGACATCCAGCAGGTCGCGCCTCAGCCAGTCCACCGTCTTGTCGCCGGGGTCGAGATCGGCAGACACGAGGAAGGACTGCGCGGCGTCCGGCCGTCTGACATACGACATGCTCCCGCGAACCCCGGTCTGCCCGACGATCAGGTCGAACGACATCGATCGCGCCCCGATGACGAATTTCTTCCCGGTCGCGTCTGGATCCGCGATATCCTCGACGCCCAGCCGCGAGTGCAGCGCCGGGTCGGCGGTCTTCTGCTCGACGACGCGCGCCTCGGACAGTGCGATCAGGTTCCTGCGGATCCGCCCGACATCGGCGCGATAACCGCCGCGCTCGACCACTGTCCAGTAATTTTCGCCCCGATCGAGCGTTGCGATCGGCGTGTTGCCGGCACCGATCACCGTCACTCGATCGACGTCGTTCAGCGCGTCGGCCAGACCGGGCAGGATCAGCTGCTGATCCTCGGGCGAGGGATCCTGCGGCCGAATGTACAGCAGGGCGACCATGATCAGCACGGCCGCGACCAGGATCAGAAAGGCCCGGTTCTTCATGACCTCGACCGGACGCTGGCAGCGGTCCGCTGCTGTCGGCGCAAGAGCACCAGTGCGATACTGACCAGCGTGATGATGGCCGGCACGAACCCGATGTTGATGATCTTGAGCCGTGTGCCGAGGTCTTCGATCTGCTGGTCCAGGTCACGTTGCACCTGGCGCAGTTCCTTGCGGATGCGCAGCCGCTCCTGCTGGAAGCGCTCGAGCTCGGCCTCCTGCTCGCCCGTCAGGATCAGCGCGGAACTGTCCTCGCGATTGGCCTGCAGTGCCGCGAGCTTGCTCTCCGTGACCTCCAGTTCTTGCTGCAGTCTCTGTTCCGTCTCACGGAAGCGAGCCTCGGCGACCCGTCGCAATTCCTCGACTTTCGTGAACGGTCGCGTGAACGTGGCGCGGCCGCGGATGCTGATCAGGTCGCCACTGCCCGTCAGGTTGTCCAGCGAATTGGCGACCAGGTCCCCGTTGCCGGCGAACGGCGCCGCGATTCGCTGACCGAAGAAGTTCTGCACCTGCGCCCAGAGGCGGTCGGCCAGGAAGTCGGCGTCCGCGATCAGCACGACGTTCAGCGGCTCGGCCGAGGCCGCGAGGTGGCCAGGATTTTCGACGCCCTCGGGCGGGCCGTCGGCGAACGCGCTCGGCACCTCGCCGCCGATCCGGACCGCGAGCGCGTAGCGTTGCCCGTCGGGCGCAAAGCCGTCCCGCAGCGCTTCCGGGTCTTGCGTGAAAGCCAGGCCGCCGGCCGGCATGGCCGCGGCCAGGTCGCTCGATTCGATCAGCGCAGTGACCGTGGCGGCCGCGTCATCGGCGACCGTGATATAGCCCGGATAGCCGAAGTTCACGCTCCGCAGGTTGCCGGTGATGATGTCGTCCGGGTTGATGCCGGTCGCGTCGACGCCGATCAGCCCGATGTGGCGAACCGGCCTGCCGTCGATCCCCGAGACCGTCAGCGCGAAGCGTTCGTCCGCGACATACTCTTCGGTCGAGGTGCTGACCCCCCATGCCTCGGTCAGGCGGTTAAGGTCGGAGGAGCGGCTCGCCATCATGGCGGCCGCGGGATTCGCAGGGTCCGGCGCCGGCATGTCGATCTCGGCGTAGGGGTCGCTGATCAGCAGCGCGTGACCGCCCCGCATGATGAACTGATCGATCGCGTACCGGGTCTCCTCGCCCAGTGCCTTCGCGTGCGCCACCATCAGCACGGCAATATCGTCCTCGATCTCGGTGGCGCCCGTCGGGACGCGGCGCACGTCGAAGAGCTGCTCGATCTGCGTATTGATCACCCAGGGGTCGATCGGGCGTCGCATCTGCGGGTCGAATCCGCCGGACATCTGCAGATCGGTCATCAGCCCGATCACCGGGCGCTGCGGATTCGCGAGGGTATCGACCAATTTTGCCAAGTCGTACTCGAGGAAGGCCTCCTTGCTCGGATCGAGGAACGCGATGATCTCCTCGTCGCCGGTGCTGTTGGTACCGGCCATGCCCATATAGATCGGTTCGGCCGCGCCACCCACGTTGATTGCCTGCAGCCCGAATTCTGCGGCGCGATCTTCGTCTTCCGAGAAGGGGAGTGGGTCAATCACCGCCAACCGGAGCTTGCCGTCCGCGCGCTGCGAGAATTCGTCGAGGATTTCCCTGACCCGGCCGGCATAGGTGCGCAGATAGGGTATCTCGGCCGTCGCGCGGTCCGAGTAGAAGAAATACAGATTGATCGGCTCGGCGATGTTGTCGAGGATGTTGTCCGTTCCGTCGGAGAGCGTGTACAGGCGATTCTCCGTCAGGTCGACCCGGATACCCCTGAACAGCGCGTTGCTCAGCGCGGCCCGCCAACAAGAACACCACAGCGACAACGATCAGGCCGACCCGGCCAATCAACAACTTGGTGGAAGAGGAAGTCATCTCCATCACGTCAGCCCGCCTTCTTCATGTCCAGAACGACGGCGTTGGCGTATAGCCATGTGCCGATGACGAGCAGAAAGTAAACGATGTCGCGCAGGTCCAGCACGCCTTTGCTCAACGCGTTGAAGTGGGTCAAAAAGCTCAGGCTCGCGATGGCGTCGACGAGGCTCTGCGGCGCCCAGCCCGAGAAGAAATCGAGCACGAGCGGAAATCCGCTGAGCAGGAACGCGAAACAGATCACGACGGTGATGATGAATGCGACCACCTGGTTGCGATTCGCTGCCGAAATGCACGCGCCGATCGCCAGGAAAGCGCCCGCCATCAACAGGCTGCCGACATAGGCCGTCACGATCACGCCGTTGTCCGGGTCTCCCAGGTAGTTGACCGTGATCCAGATCGGAAACGTCAGCGCCAGCGCCACCGCGATGAAGCACCAGGCCGCCAGGAACTTGCCGAGCACGGCCTCGAACATCGTCACCGGCAGCGTCATCAGCAGCTCGATGCTGCCGGACTTGCGCTCCTCGGCCCACAGTCGCATCGAGATCGCGGGCACCAGGAACAGATACAGCCAGGGGTGAAAATTGAAAAACGGCTCGAGGTCGGCCTGACCCCGCTCGTAGAAGCCGCCGAGGTAGAACGTGAAGACCCCCATCAACGCGAGATATATGACCAGGAATACATACGCGAGGGGGGTCGCGAAGTATGCCTTGAGTTCGCGCAATGCGATGACCCGGACCGGGCTCACGTCGGGTTCTCCGGGGCGGTGATCGATCGGAATACCTCATCCAGCCGGCCGGACTCCATCTGGAGCTGTTCGACCGGCCAGTTCTGTTCGGCCGCGAGGTCGCTGATCGGCGTCAGGATCAGGGCGTCCGCGTCCGGGAATGCGGTCAGCGAGCGAAATTCCTCATTCAACTCGACGTGATTCACGCCGGCCAGACCGACGATCGCGTTCCGGATGTCGCCGAGTTCCGCCGTCCGGTCGAAGCGGATCGTCACCGCATTGTGATACCGCGAACGGTTGATCAGCGATTCCGGCGTCTCGTTGGCGACGATTCGGCCGTTCGCGATGATGATCGACCGGTTGCATACCGCGTCG
>JABAOE010001223.1_pt8 | contig 30204 bp, 22 predicted proteins | sample 7062141 | NCBI WGS metagenome assembly JABAOE01 (sample SAMN14538627, study PRJNA623070) | marine sediment metagenome | biome: marine biome [ENVO:00000428]; feature: marine pelagic biome [ENVO:01000023]; material: deep marine sediment [ENVO:00002113] | place: India: Gulf of Khambhat ...
GCGTCATTGGATGCGATGTCCATGATGGCCGTCCTCGACGCGAGATAGAGATCCTTGGTCATCTCCGCGCGCGAGACCTTCGTGCTCTGGCGGATCTGGATAGACAAGTAAATGAGCGAGGCGATCACGCCGCCGGCGCCGACAATCTCGGCAATGGTTGCAGCGGCGTCCCAGTTCATCGGCTATTTCCCGGCACGGCTGGTTTCGTCTGCAACTTGCATGAGATAAAGCGATTCCAGCCGTTCGACTTCTGCGAGGAAGCCTTCGGGATCGACGAAGGTGTCGGGGCTGTACGGCTGCCCCGGATGGTATTTCTCAGCCATACGGTACTGGCTGCCGTGTGCGGCGACCCAGACGTCGACCTGCATGGCTTTCTGCTCGCGAAACGTTTTCGCGAAATCCTCCGCCACGCCGGGATAAGTGGGCTCACCGATAAGCCGCTTGCCATCGTTGATCGTACCCATGTTGGCGATGGCGACCGTGTAGTCGCGGCCAGCTTCCCGGACTGTCATGGTGTAGCTGGAGCTGCCTTCCGTGTGTCCCGGGTGCTCGTGGACGGTCAGCTGCAGACCGCCGAGCGCGATCACGTCGCCGGCCGAGAGAATCTTTTCGACGGACACCGGCGCGAATCGGGCCACGGCGCACTCACCGAAATGGGCGTCGCTGGCGCCGCCATCCTCGAGCACGCGCGCGTCATCTGCGGTCGCCCACATCCCGGCGCCAGAGATTTGCTTGATCTCGGCCAGCGCAGCAACATGATCCCAGTGCGCCTGCATGGTCAGCAGGATGCTGACATCCTCCAGCCGGAATCCGAGCGCTTCGACGTTCTCCCTGATGATTGCCGTGGAATCCTCGAGACCGGAGTTGATCAGGATATGGCCATCAGCCGTGGTAACCAGGAACACACTGAGCCCCGCCGTGCCGACGGCGTAAAGAGGCCCGATCACCCGGTGTGCGGGATAGGGTTCCGACCAGTCCGCGGGTGGCGCCATATCATCGAGCGGGCACGCCGATTGCGCCCGGGCGGTATGCCAGGGAAACAGGATCGCGAGGACGCCAAGAACGACCAGGCACCCGGACGTTTGGGCAAACATCGCGGATCGGGTTTCAGAGACTGTCACGGTAGTTCTCCAGGTCGATAATCAGCGTGCGCAACTGATCTCGCACTATGGCGTGGTAGGTGTAGTGCACACCCTGAGTTCGCACCATGTTCTCGATCGCGGGCTTGATCTCGGGATGCACGATGAGCTTCTCCAGGATCTCGTTCGCATCGGCCGCTGACGGATTCAGTTCCCTCGGTGCCCATGGCGGCCCGCCGGCATTCACGTACTCGTAGGCATCGCGAAAATGCAGCGGCACGACATCCGGAACCATATGACCGAGCCGCACCTGGTACTCCCGCCAGTTCTGGTTCCACTGGCCGCGATTCTCCGCGCTCGTGTAATAGTCCGAGATGCTCGAGCGGATGCGATCGTCCTCGATGAGCCGCAGGTTGCCGGTGCTCATCAGGTCATTGATCGTCGCGCGCGTGTAAGTCGGGAATCGCAGGTACGCAGCCGTCGTCGCGGCGGTGACGAAGTCCCTCGGCGATGCCGTGATCGCCCGCGACTCGATCGCGGAAAGCAGCAACCTGCCGCGGTTGGCGAAGGTCTCGGCACCGTCCAGCGCACTGGCTATGGCAGCATCGTCTTTGCGCAGGTCTTCGAGGAGCGCGTCGACGTACCGGGCTTCAAGCAGGCGATCCTTGCGCTCGTCGTTCCAGTTGTCGACGGCGAGCGCTGCGAGGACGCCGACGACGATGATCGCGAACTCGGCAACCGGTCTTGCGTAAGGAATGTCCTTTGGCGAAGCGCTAGCCATCGGTGTCTACGCGCTGTGCCTGCGCACCCGGCCGAAAGGGATAGGTTTTTGGCGCTTGCTCCGGAGCGCTGTCGATGTACTGCTGAAATTCGGCCGAGAAAGCGGTCTTCTGGGACTCCCACCAGGCTCGGGACCCCGGGTCGCCGAACGTGCCGAGTATGCGAGTCGACCAGCCGTTCCAGACGCTGTCATCGATCGCGCCCGCCATGTATTGAAAGTGAATGTTCTCGAAGTGCCGGATGAGGCTGCCGAGCAGGAAACTGAACTGCAGCTGCTCCTCCTCGCTCAGGTCTTCAATGCGTTCAAGCCCCCTGAAATAGAGGCTGGTCGCTTCGGGGTTCTGACCCAGCTCCAGCGTCCACCGCGAGATGTCGGCGACCACGGAATGGTAACTGGCGCTTCGCGTCGACGCCGTGTTCTGCCGGATCTGGTAGGCGAGGTAGATAACGGTGACGACGACGCCGAAGCCGCCGATGAAGTCGCCGATGTTGCCGAGCGACTCGATCATGACTCGGCGCGCACTTCCGCCGCCAGCTTATCCAGAAAATCCAGGTAATCCGCGCTGCGGGACTGGCCGCCCAGGGACTGCCGCCATATGTCGAATATCGGCAGCGTCACCATGTTGCGGAGAATCGCTACGCGGTTCGCCCAGGAGCGATCATCGAAATAACCCGCCTCGTGCTGATGAAACCGATTCTCGTAGTCGATCATCAGGAGATTAACCAGCAGGATGGCTCGCCGGGTATCGGTGGCGCCAGTGATCGGCGCGCCGGTCGTCGCTTTCTCCCAAATCTCGGCGTGGTCGGCAAAGGTGCTGACCATGGCGATCTCCGTATCGGTGGTCGCCTGCTTCGTTGCGGCCCTGGACTCCGCAGTGCTCTTACGGACCTGCAGGCCGACGAATATCAGCGAAATGATCACGCCGATAGCCGCCAGCAGCTCGGCGACGGCGCCGATCGCATCCCAGTTCACGAAGATTAGCCCGGCATCTCGCCGGTCGCATGCCAGTGCGCGCAGTCCGGCGTCATGTTCTCGGCGACGACCTGCTCGTACTTTTCGATGTCTTCCGGCGTCAGCGTGTCGGCCCAGCGTCGATTCGTGCCTTTGTAGACAAAGTTTCTGAGGCCGCCGGTAAAAAACTGCTCGAACATGTCCGACAGCGCGCTCGCATTCTCCTTCATGTAATCGAACGTGCAGTGCTCGACGATGTCCGGGAAGCGCTCTTCGTCAATCTCGATCTCGAGAAATTCCGCCATCTTCCGGATCTCGCCCGGCATATCGTCTTTCAGGTTGTTGAAATGCACGAGTTTGACGTTCGGCAGGTGGCGCAGGTCAAACCAGGACTGGACGTGCTGGAAGTAAGGCCAGTCGTAGAACCCGTCCTGCTCCATCCACTGGTGGAAGAATTCGTGGACATCGCAGGTCGGCCGCTCCAGCGGCGGCCCGGCCCGTCCGGGCACACTGTTCAGTGCATTGTAGAACTCGTCGTTGTGATGCTGCAGGTGCCGGTACCAGCTCCAGATGACATCGCGACCGTCTCTCGCGAGGAACAGGTATTTGACGTTCGGCTGAATGTCGAGCGTGTCGGCCGGCGCGTGACTCTTCATAAAGCGCCGGTGCGTTTGCGCCTTCAGCCCTTCCATCAGTTCGTCGAGCGGGATGAGCCGCACCTCCACCCAGGGCGCCAGGTCCATGGCCGGAAGGTTCTCTTCGCCATTGAAGACGAGCTGCGAGACGATCTGTTGCGTCCACGTCGTGCCCGACTTGGCCCAGGTGTTGATAATGATGTCGTCGTCGCGATACTCGAAGCCGTCCCAGCGGTCGGTATCCATCATCGCGTTGTGCAGGTCGCGTTTCCTGGTCGGGTAGATTACTGATTCCTCCGTCATTCCGGGTCCCCTGTCGAATTCTCGGCCTTCATTCCCGATCGTCGGACGAGCCGGCCTGCATGGCGTGCGATTGCAATAATACTAGTAAAAGACCGGCCGGACCGTCGGTCAGCCGGCCGGCTTCTGACCGCGGCAATAACACTGCCGCATTTCCCCGGAGTCGATGACCACGATCATCGCCCGCCAGTTCTCGATGCGGAGGTCGGCCTCTTCCTGGCCGATCAACTCCAGCATCGTGGGGTAGAGCTCGCCCTTCATCAGCTCGATCTCCCGGTGCGCCTCGGCCTGGTACCAGTCGGTGGCGTCTTCCGTTGTGACGTCGATGAAGCCGCAGTTCTCGAGCTGCTCCTTGTACTTCTCCAGGGTTGCGAGCGAGAACGTCAGTCCTTCCATTTTGAACCAGTAGTACATGTCGTCGGACAGCGGTGCGTCCGATTTCGTCCAGTCGTATAGGCTGATCCAGCCGCCGGGCTTCAGGATCCGGTGGCATTCTCTGAAAATGCTCTCCTTGTCTTCCGTCTGCGTCAGCGCGCCGGACGAAACGACGATGTCGAAGGATTCGTCCTCGAAGAAAGCGTAGGGCCCGATCTCGACGGTTTGGAATGAACAGCGGTCGGCGAGACCTTTCTCTTCGGCTCTCCGGTTCGCGATTTCCACGAGCGGCGCCTCGAGATCGACGCCGACCACCGTCGCGCCGTGCGTTTCCGCCATCTCGAACGCGGGGCCGCCGAGGCCGCTGCCGATATCGAGTATGCGCTTGCCCTGCGGCTCGGTGCCTTCGAGGATCTTGGCCACGTTGCCGGGTCCGCCCGGCGCCATGTAGCCCTCGCCCCAGATCAGCTCGAGCAAGGTAATCAGTTTGTCGTGATATTCGTCTTCGTGCGCCATCGTCTTTCCGTGTTGTTGTTATCAGGCCGGGGTCAGAGTCAACTCTGACCCCGGATGTTGTGGTGGTTAGTTTAGCGGCACCGCCGTCAGGTAGCTGTCGTCCGGCGTGCCGATCGGTTCCTTGAACGGGGTGTGGTCGAACGCGGAGAGAAACGCGCCGTTCTCGAGCACATCGTCCGACACTTTCTCGATAGGCCGGAACTTCCGCTCGTCAGGCGTAATTCCCATGAAGCGGCCTTTCTTGTTATCGCCGATGATGCCGTCGACCGGCTCGTTCGAGGCTGCGTTGTAGGAAGTAAATAACATCAGGCGAGAGGATGCGCTGTTGTTCGGTCCGGAGCCATGCAGCGTATTGCTGTGAAAAAACACGGCATCGCCCTGCTTCAGGTCGCAATAGACGAGCCCCAGTGATTCCTTTGCCGTCTCGACCCGGGCGTCGAAGTTGTCCCGGTCCTCGTGGTTCAGCAAGCCCATCAGGTGGGAGCCCCTGACGACCTGCAGGCAACCGTTCTCCTGGCTCGCATCCTCCAGCGCGACGCCGACCGTCAACATCGTCGGAAACATCACGCCGTCGTCATACCAGCTGACGTAGTCCTGGTGCCAGTCGATCCGGGCATGACAACCGGGCGGCTTGTTCGTGAATTTCGAATGCCAGTGGTAACAGGGCTCGCCGAAGATCTTCTCTGCCGAGTCGACCATGCGCGGCATTCTGGGGATCAGGCCGATGATGTCGTCGCCGAGATCGACCCAGATATTGATCGGGTGCGCCTTGCCGGCGCGGTCGAGCATGCCGTAGAGCGAGCCACCGATCGTGGGGTCGTCCCGGTAAGCATCGTAAAGCGGTCGAATTTCGTTTTGGGAAAACCAGCCGCGCGCGATCACGAACCCGTCGCGGTGATAGTCGGCAACCTGTTTATCGCTCAGCACCGTCAGTCGCCGTTGCCCAGCGGTTTGATCTGGTCGAGATCCGCAGTCATCAGCACACCGGTCAACTCGGTCATCGTGACTGCCTGGTTCCGGAACAACACCTTGTTCCAGCGCTCGATTCCCGAGGCCGTGGTCCAGTAGAACCCGAGGAAGCTACCCATACCGAAGCCGGGCAGGTCGAGACTGTTCTCCCGGCCGGGCAAAGCGATGGCGCCAACGCCCCACCACACCTGCTGCAAGCCGCCGTTGATGCCGGGTCGCTCGGGCACCGCCACCTGCACGCGCTCCCAGCCGTGGCGCTTCGCCGCCGCGACCGCGGCGTCGATCAGCAGCGGATTATTCCTCGACCAGAGGTAGGACTGCTCCGCCAGGCCGACAGCCTCCACCCTGCCGTCGACTTCCCGGTAGTCCATCTCGCCGAGATGCTCGGCCTGCACGATGCCGACCAGCTTGTCCTTCGCTTCCGGGTAGCGGGTAAGCCAGCTGTATTCCTCGGACGCGCGCTCCATGCCCGGGTAGTAATGCCGGCTGTCCAGGAATACGGTCAGCGTGCGCGGCCGGAGTTCCCGCGGGATGTGCGAGAAGTACTTGACGATCGCGAGCAGTCCGAGGGCGCCGTTGTCCTGGGTGATCGACGGGCCGTCAGTGTGATTGATCAGCAATATCTGTTCGTCTTCAGGGGCGCCGTAATCGCGGCCAGGCAAGTACGCGATCGTCTGGTAGGCCTCCGACTCCTCGATCGTCGCCTGTAAAGTGAGCGTCGCGGACTTGCCGGCTTTGGCATCGGCGACGACCTTGGCACCGTCCTCGCGACTCAGCACGACGCCGGGCGCCTCGTGCAGCGGCGGCACCGGGAAGGTGTACAAACCTTCGGTACGTTCCCACGCCATGTCGTAGACGATGACGTGGCCGGCGGCGTTGCCCTCTACGGCGATATCCCAGAAACGCTGGCGCAGCTGCCACCAGATGTCGAAGGTGAAGCTGAACGCCGGCGGCACCATCTCGAACAACTCGTAATAAGAGTCGTCGTTGGCCCGCCACTCGTAATCGTTGAAGGTGAAGTTGGCGATGTAGTTGTCGTCGTAGGGCGGCTCGGGATGCGGCTGCGTCTCGAACACGACGATCTTGCCGGCGATCGATTCGGGCGGGCTGTCGTGATCGTAATAGACCAGTTCCGCGGTAATGCCGTCATTCGCGGTCACACCGGAGTTCGCCGCATAGTAAGCGACGCGCACCGGTTCGCCGTCGGAGACGAGCGTCCAGCTGCCGGCATCTTCAGACGTAGACCAGCGATCAAAGGTCCAGCGGTTGCGAAACAGGTCGACGGCGCCGTATTCGAGGAGTTTCTCCTCGAGGAACGCGATGTAATTGTTCCACTCCGGGCTGCCCGTTATTGCGGGCAAATTGGCGTCTTTCACCAGTGCCCACTCGTAGCCCTCGTCGGCGGTGACTGCCCAGTCGGGATCGATGGTCGTGAACTTGTCCGCGTACTGGTCGGATGACGCACCGCAGCCGACCGTCGTCAAGGAAACGACGACGGCGAACCACAGGCTACGTTTCATGCCGGCTTCTCAGACCGTAAGGTCCGGCGTCTTGCCGGGCGCCAGCTCGGGCGACTCGAGTTGCGGATGGACCTTCGGCCTGCCGCGCAGGATGCGGACGATCTCCCTGATCGGCGTCACCAGGTTGTCCTTGAGCGTCGTGTACTCGGCCTGGTCTCTCTCGGCGAGACCCCACGGCGTCTCTTCGTATTTGTCGGCGATGTAGATCGTGCCCATCATGCGATCCCAGATGCTCGTGACGAGACCGAGATTCGAATCCCAGTGTTTCTCGAGATAGCTGTGGTGCGTGTGATGCATGCCGGGGCTCTGCAGCCACAGTTCGAGCCAGCGCGGGTAGCGGAACGACACATGGTAATGACGGAAATTGCCGTTCAGCGCATACAGCACCGAGAAGATGCCGACGTTGACGATCGTGATCTGCGTGATGTTGCCGTTGAACACCCAGGCGAAGATGCCGCCCGAGATCGCCAGTCCGATCGCAGGGCCGAGCGCCCACAGCGGCCCGACGATGAAATGCTCGCGCGGCCGCGTCCACGGCGTCAGCACCTGCGCCGAATGATGCACCTTGTGCAGCGCCCAGCCGATCTGGGTCTTGTGCATCATGTAGTGCGTCCAGTAGAAGATCGCGTCGACGATCAAAATCGACACCAGGCCGTAGAACAGCCGCCACATGATCGTCGGTTCGACGGCGGGGCTCGCGCCGAACATAGCCTCGACGCCGGCGATCGTGTTGCGCTCGAAGAAGGGTGCGACGGCGCCCATGGACAACAGGAACCAGATCGGGAACATGCCACGGTCGAGCAGGTACAGCCCGATGTCGACGCGCGCCGACTGGTGCGTGTAGATGTCCTTGGGGAACAGGTACTGCAGCAGGCTCTTCGCAGGCCGCTCCTTGCCACTGGCGTCTTTCGATCCCCGGCCCTTCCTGAAAAACCAGAAACCGGCGGCGCAGATGAAAGTGAATGTCAGGAGCTCCCAGGACAACGAGGAGAACGGCGAGCCGGGCAGCAGCGCATTCCAGAGCGCCTCGGCGACCTGGTTGGTGATATCGGAAAACGGGCCGAGGATCTCGTCGGTCGTTTCCTTGATGCCCGATTCCTCGAGGTACTGCTGCACCTCTTCCTTGAACGGGCTTTTTGGCGATAACAGGTCTGCCATCAGGCGTCCTCACCGCTCCTGGACTGCGTCGGATGGGTGTACACCACGGGCCCGGACAGTGTCAATTGCGGGCAAACAAGCCGCTGATACCTATTGACTGAAGTCCGGGCACTCCGCTTCGACCTGGCGCAGGATGGCGGGCCACTCGTAATGGCCTGGCGGGAAGCGCGTCAGCTGTTTCGCCGTCCGCTCGCAGACCTCGGCGCTCGGCAGTTCGATCTCCCGCCCTGTCGCCATGACCTGCAGCTGCACCTGGCAGGCGCGCTCGAGGTAGTACATCCGGGTGAATGCCGCGCCGACGGTCTCGCCGCAGGTGAGCAGGCCGTGATTCCGCAGGATCATGACCTGCTTGTCGCCGAGGCTGACGGCGAGCCGATCGCATTCTTCAGGGTCGTCCGACTGGCCTTCGAAATCGTGATACGCGACCCGGTTGAAGAACGCCATGCCGTCGATCTGCATCGGGATGAGCCCTTCCTTTAGCGCCGCCACGGCCATGCCGCCGTCAGAGTGACTGTGCATGACGCACTGGACGTCTTCCCTCGCCCGGTGCACCGCGCCGTGAATCACGAAGCCGGTGACATTGACGTCGATCTCGCTCTCGCCGGAGCCGGGATTGATCGTGTTGCCGTCGAGGTCGATTGTCACCAGGTTGGACGCGGTGACTTCGTCATAGCGATAGCCGAAGCGGCTGATCAGGAAGTGCTCCGTGCCGGGAATCTTGGCGGTGATGTGATTCCAGACGATGTCGGAGAAGCCGAACAGGTCGGCGGCGCGAAAACAGGCGGCAAGCTCGAGTCGCGCCTGCCACTCTGCTTCCGAGAACTGCGCATTGCGCGGGTGTTCAACGACGGTCATGGAATATCCCACATTGTGCAATTTAATCCGGTCGAAAACGCTTTTTCGCGCATCGATTTCAAGGGCATAATCCCAAGGATAGTACTACAAAGCGATTCAGACTCAGTCGAGGTAACGGTACATGGCGCGACGATCCGGGGGCAGGCAGGCGAGGCATGCGTTGCGGGCGGCGCCGCTGGCGGACGACATCAAGCCGGTCAATCCCGGCGAGCTCGGGGGGACCTACAAACCGTTGAGCGACGCCAACGTCGCGGCGATCGACGAGAACATCTTCCGCATCCTCGAAGAGGTCGGCTTCAACCAGGCGACGCCGCATTGCATCGAGACCTGCACCGCCTACGGCGCGGTGCTCGGCGACGACGGCCGCCTGCGCTTCCCGCGCGACGTCGTCGAAAAAGCGCTCGGCCAGGCAGAACGCCAGCTCGTGCTTTACGGCCAGGATCCGAAGTACGACCGCCACGTCTACGGCAACCGCGTGCACTTCGCGACCGGCGGCGCGGCGGTGATGATCGCCGACTCGGCCAACAACGAATACCGGGAATCGACGGCGCAGGATCTCTACAATCTTTCGCGCATTGTCGACACCTGCGAACACATCCACATCTTCCAGCGCATGTGCGTGCTGCGCGACATCGAAGACAACTACGAGATGGACCTGAACACGACCTATTGTTCAGTCTCCGGCACGAGCAAACACGTCGGCGCAAGCTGGGTCGACCACAAGCACCTCGAGAAGACGCTCCAGATGCTGCACATCGTCGCGGGCGGCGAGGACCAGTGGCGCGCCCGGCCGTTCGTCAGCCAGTCGAACTGCTTCGTGGTGCCGCCGATGAAGTTCGCGGAAGAAGCGCTCGAGTGCCTGCGGGTCGCCGTCGAAGGCGGCATGCCGGTGCTGCTGTTGTCGGCGGGACAGGCGGGCGCCACCACGCCGGCCTGCCTCGCGGGCGCGGTCAGCCAGGCCTGGGCCGAGTGCCTCGGCGGCCTGGTCTACGTGAATGCGATCAAGCCGGGTGCGCCCGCAATCCTCGGCGCATGGCCTTTCGTCTCCGACCTGCGCACGGGCGCGATGAGCGGCGGCTCGCCCGAGCAGGGCCTGATCTCGGCGGCCTGTGCGCAGATGGGCCTGCACTATGACCTGCCGTTCGGGACCGCCTGCGGCATGACCGACACCAAGATGCCCGACTTCCAGGGCGGCGCGGAGCGTGCGCATACGCTGCTGCCGCCTGCGCTGGCCGGCGCGAACATCATTTATGAGTGTGGCGGCATGTACGCAAGCCTTTTGGGCGCCTGCCCGGAGAGCCTGTTGATGGACAACGACATCCTCGGCGCCACCCTGCGCGCGGTGCGCGGGATAGAGGTCGACGAGAACACGCTCAGTTTCGAGAACATCAGGGAAGTCTGCCTGGGCGGCCACGGCCACTACCTGGGTTCGGACAAGACGCTGCAGGTGATGCAGAGCGAATACATCTACCCGGACTTCGGCGACCGGACCAGCCCCACGGTCTGGGCGGACGGAGGCAAGCCGGTCATGCTCGATCTCGCCGTTCAGAAACGCGACGAGATTCTGTCGGCGCATTTTCCGAAACACATCAGCGACGAGACAGACGCGTTGGTCCGGGAAAAATTCCCGATCAAGCTGTCTCGTGAAGCAGTCGGGCGCCCTTAGCTCCGCCAGACACGCAGCGGTATTGTCGACAACTCGAGGTCGGCCGCCTTTGCCGTTCGCCTTGCAATCGACGGCACACTGTTTCCGAGGGCATGCGGCCAAATGACTCGTCTCCGGCCAGTTTCACAAGCCCCGGGATTACGATTACAATGGCGCGAGCAACGAGCGACAAACCCGGGCCCGGCCCAGAGAAAAACGACAACACGGCTCGTTGCCTTTTTGCGCCGAACATCGAGTACGGAGCGGCGTCGGTAAGACAGTCGACCCCCTGTTCCTGTTCGTGATGCCGCGGCGCTGCAGACACCGGTCCGCGCATTGCTGACCGTATTTATCGCGATACATCACCAGGAGAGATAGCGCCCCGGCGGACTGACAGGCGATATGAGCACTCTCTACTATGGAAACACGGTGCTGGAGTGGATCAGTGCAGGCGCATTGATCCTTATCTCCCTGGTCGCCGGAAAGTCCATCTACTGGCTGTTCAAGAACATCGCCGGACCGCGCATTCAGAAGTCGGGTAGAGAGTTTCTTGCCCTGGTCATCGACATGATCGAAGAGCCGATCGTGTTCATGATCGTGATCATCGCGATTCGCTACAGCCTCAACACGCTGACGCTCAGCGAGGCCGTCATCCAGAACGCGGATTATGCGCTCAGCTTCGTCATAACCCTGACCATCACCTGGCTGATAACCCGGCTCTATAACGCGATCCACAAGCGATATTTCATCCCCATCGCCGAGAAGACGGACACGACCCTCGACGATCACCTGTTGCCGCTCGTTCGCAAGGGCTTCAACTCGGTCGTCTGGATCCTGGGAATCATCGTCGCGCTGAATAATGCCGGCTACAACGTAGCGCCGATCCTCGCCGGGCTCGGTATCGGCGGCCTCGCATTCGCGCTCTCTGTCCAGCATACCTTCGGAAACATCCTGAGCGGCTTGCTGATCTATACCGACTCTCACTTCAAGGTCGGCGATCGCATCCAGGTGCGGGGACAGTGGGGCGAGGTCGATGGCGTCGTCATGGATATCGGTCTCAGGACCACGACGGTCAGGACGCGCTACGAAGGACGGGACGTCAATGTGCCGAATTCGTTCCTGACGGATCGCGATGTCGTCAACGTGGAATCTGAGAGCGGCCGCCAGCTGTTCGCCGTCTACAAGCTCGCCAACGACACCTCGCCGGGCAAGGTCAGGGCCTTTATAGCGATCGTCAAGGATGCCGTCGCGACGACCCCAGGCACCAGGGAAAAGGTGGTGACCGGCCTGGTGGCCGTCAACGAGGTCGGCCTGGACGTCATGCTGCTGTACTGGATCGACGCTGACACATCCAAGCTGGATACCCGGACCGCGATCAACATGAAGATTCTCGAGGGGATGGAACGCGAAGAGATCCGCTTCTCGGATCGGAACACGATCACCTACACGAAGGAAATCCCCTACTAGTCAGTCGAGCCGGGACGTTTTCGGCTCCAGCGCTCCTAGCCCGACGGAATCGTGATCAGCGGCATCAGTCCCGTTGTGTCGCCGGACTTCAACGTAATGAGCGTGCTCAGCAGGGCAAAGGTCGTTTTGCTGTCCTGGTCAGAGTCAGAGACATAAAACCAGTTGTCGCGGTAGAACACCTTGACCGCGGCGTATTCCGGCTCCTCCGTTGAAGAACGGACATGAAAGAGTTCCCGCAGCGCGGTCGCCGCATCCGACGAGACGCTGCCCAGATCATTGGAGGATGAAGCGAAACCAGCAGCGACGTGCGCCGCGGGCGCATCGACATGCCGGGACAGGTGGTAGATGGCGGAGAACAGGGAGCGGGTCGACAGCGCCAGCGTGTTGGTGTCGGGCGCGGTCCCGAAACCCTGCCGCAGTCGGAGCGGCTCGCCATCGCAGGCAACCTGCAGGACTTCGCAGACCAACTGATAGTCTGCCGAGCCGACGGCGTCGGCGCCGATCATCAGGGCCAGCACCACGTCACTTTCGCTCGCACCGGGTTCGAGACCCACATTGAGCTGACGATCCCTCTGTAGATTACGCAGCGCTTCTGCAACCCGGAGGAACTGGTGGTAGGGGTCGCCCGACTCATCCCCGGCCGGCCTGTTGTATAACTGATTCGCCGATTCGCCGAGCAGCAGCATAAGGCGCTCGATGCTCCAGCCCCCCTGTAAGAGGAGCGCGATCGTTCGCAGGTCGACGGGGGTCAGCATCTGGCGCACGAATTTCTCGCCGGTGTTCGGGACATAGAAAATATTCGGATTCTCGCGGATGTCGCCGCCGACATTTGCGATGCCGCTGTTATTTCCGGAATTGAAAGAACCCAGCAGCCCGCTGCTGGCGCCGCGCGAGAAACCGCTGGTGATGTTGGTGATATCGAGGAACAGGACCGGATCGCTGTAGCGGTTGCGGACGATGTTGAGCAGCAATTGCTGCGCCTCTGTCTGCTGGACGGCGACGTTGTATTGCGTTCGCCCCGACATCAGGACCTGGGGACCCAGCTGCGAGCAGGCAGCCAGCACCGCGGTCGCCATTATCACGACGAGATGCGCGACGCCGCGCGCCGACATTGATCTCGCAGCGCCGGTCAACCGAGCGTTCGCATATCGCGAGAGGGAACCCCAAAAGGCGTGGGATGCATGAGTCATGTTGGCCTGCCTTTTCTTTTAATTGTAGCAACGTGGCAGCTGTTTTTCGCTCCACGCAGCAGCGAGCGTCCCGCCATTGACGACGAGCCCGTGCAAGCCCCGCTGGCGAACCGCTTTCGCGGAGGAAATGAGCGCCCGGGATCTGTTGATTGACTGACGCACTCGCGCGTTCTCCGCGATTCGTCGCAGCGAATACCCCGAAGCCAGTGGCATGGCGGCCGCCTTACGCCAGCTCGTTGATCGCGCGATGCCCCATCATGATGGCGGTCTTCGCGTCGGCGCCGGGCGCGGAATCGCTATTGGCGATGGTGATCCGGCCGAAAGGCTGGCGTCCGATCTTCGTCGAATCGCCGGGCCCGGCATAGGTGTAACCATGCGCCCAGCGGTTGACCGAGATGCTCGCGACATCGCGATCGAAATCGAACAGTTCGGCCGGGAGCATGCCGCCCAGGTGGCTCCTGATCTCCTCTTCGTAGTCGGCGAACTGCAGTGACAACATGCGGTAACGGGCCTCGCGGAACTGCTCGAGCGCCGGCGCACCGACCTGCCCGTACGGGCAACTGATCAGCTGCAGCACGCATGGCTCGTCGGGACTGCTGGTAAATTCGTAGCCGCCCATGCTCACGGGGAAGTCCATCAGCACTGCCTGGTGCATATTGCCCGGCGACATCGCGAGCCCGATACCGAGCTCCTGCATCGCGCGCCAGTTCCTGAGACCGACCGTGGTGTACTGCAGCGGCATCTTGTTCTGCAGCTTGAGTGCCGCCACTTGCTCTTCGGGCATTCCCTTGACGATGTACGGAATGATCATGTTGTAGCAGGCCATGACGACGGCGCCGGCGTTTACTTCGTACGACTGGTTGTCGTTGATGTAGCGAACGCGCACGTCGCTGGCGGACTCCGGATTGCCGACATGCTCCACATCGACCGCGGTGCTGTTCAACCTGATGCGGACCGGGTTGCCGGGCTGGTCCAGCTCTGCGTAATCGAACCTCGCGAGAACCAGGTCTTCGACCTTGCTGCCTGCCGCCACGTCGGGAACGAGGTATTTGACAAGCGCTCTCGCCACGCTCGCATTTCCGTCCGGGAAGTGATGGATGTAGGGATGATTCTCGTCGTAAACGGCGACAGGCGCGAAGCCGAGCGCGCCGCAGCTCTTCGCCGCCGCGATGCTCATGATATCTGTACTTACGCTGCCCCAGTCGAGGCCCGAGTGCCTCGCCATTCGCAGCACACCCGGGTCGTCGACACCCAGCGTATTCTCAAGATAGTCGAAGTAGGAATGCGTGTTGATGTAGTCCCGCAGTTCGTCGTCCGGAACCTCGAGGACATGCAGTCCGCCATTCAGCACGCGGAGCAGCTGTTCCCTGCCCCTGTCACTCAACGGCGCCTCACGTGCCGCCTCCTCGTTCGAGATCTTCGCGCCCTGCAAACCTTCGACGTAGTTGTAATAGTTGCAGTACGGGTGCCGGATGACCTTGTCCTCGCCAAACACCGCCGCGTTGAAATAAGTGACTGCGCCCAGGTCATGGCGTCTGAAGAACGCCATGTCATAGGCCGTTTTGAAGATATCCAGATCGATGCCGACGTCTGCAAATAAATCGAGCACGACTTTGTCTGCAATTTCGGGCTCCGTAACCGTCTGCGAACCGCCGTAGGAGATCAGCATTTGGCCATCGATCGTGTGCTCGTTGCGCTTGGCATGCCCGCCGAAGTCGTCATGGTTGTCGAGGATCAGAATCTTGCTGCCCGCGCCGTATTTCTGACGATAGAAACAAGCGGCCGCGAGTCCGCTGATGCCGCCACCGATGACGACCAGGTCGTAGTTCTCCGCTAACCTGGTCGTCGATCCCCAGTCCGACTGCCCGGACCAGGCAAGGCTGTGCGCATGCTCGTTGGAACCCGGGTGACTTCCCCTGAGCCCTGTCAACGCCGGCGGATAATAGGACCGGTTCAGCGCCGCCTGTCCGCTGGCCGTCAGTGGCAGCATCGAGCTGCCTGCGGCGACCAGCGTACCGTTGATGAAGTCTCTTCTGCTTATTTCGGCCATTGGCTCTGCTCGCTATCCCCTGATCTCATGATGCCTGCAGCAGCTTCGCATTTTCAGCGGCGACCTGCCCGACCGGCGGCGCTTCGTCGAGCGTGGCGACAGGCACAAGCCGCCGCACCATCTCGTGAAAAAACCACAGCGAGCTCTCTTCCATCGACAGCGGCCCGGGCCGATAACCTGTCGTCTGCAATCCCTGCTGCACGCGCTCGCACAGTTCCTGATCCTCGTCGTTTACCGGGTCATTGATCTCCAGGTTGAGTTCACGCAGGGCCTGTTCCTCGGGCGTCGGATCTCGATGGCCATAGTAAGCCGCGATCACAGCCGTCTTTTCGGGTCCGAGCGGAATCAGGCGGAAGATGTCGAGCAACTCGGGGTAGAGATCGATGCCGAGGTAACCGGTGACCCCGAACTGCACCCACTTGCCGCGAAGCTCGGCGGGGACTCTCCGGTTCGCGTGCGGGAACAGTTCCTGGTACCTGCGCTCTGCCTCGACGTTGGACGGTTTGTCCTTGAGCTTGAACGTGCCGTAGTTGACGCCGGTCGACAGCTCCTCATACTCGTCGAACACGTTGACGAGTCGATTCAGCCCGGGATGGCCGACCGCGATGTGATAGTTCTCGAGATAATTGTCCCAGGCGACTTTCCAGTTGACGTCCCAGACCTGGGTGGTTGCCTGCATGCATGGGACGTAGTTTTCGACGTCATAGAGCTCGAAATACTTCGCCGTATGCGCGAACTCTTCCGCGACACTCAGGCCGTCTCCGGCCACGCGGACGAAGACCAGGCCATGGAACACGTCGAGCTGTATCCCGTGCAGCCCGTGCTCGCGGCGATCGAAGTCCGGGAAATTTTCCTCCATCGGCACCCCGAGCAGGCGGCCGTCGAATTTGTAGGTCCAGCCGTGATAAGGGCACTTGATGACGCCGCGGCAGTTGCCGTCGCCCTCGAGCAGGCGCGAGCCGCGGTGGCGGCAGACGTTGAGGAACGCGCGCAGCTCGCCGTCCTTGTCGCGGATCACGATGACGCTGTCGCGGCCGATGTCCGCGGTCATGTAGTCGCCCGCGTTCCCGACTTCGCTCACGTGACCGACGAGCTGCCAGCGCTGCAGGAAAAATGCCTCGTACTCGAGCTCGAACAGCTCCGCATTGGTGTAGGTCCACGGCGGCAACGGCGCGCCGAGTTCGTCGGGACTGCTGACCTCCAGGATTTCGACGGGCGTATCTTGCAAGAGGGTTCCTCGTCCAGGGAAGCCCGTATTGTAGCGCGTCGGCTAACGACGGATTTTCTGGTTACCGGGATCGTACATCGGCGCGAGCGAGGCCTCGGCCGCAAACCGTTCGCAGGCGACCTCGATCTCGTACGTTCCGGACAGGACATCTGCGTCGCCGGCGCCAGCTGTCGTGTGCACGTAACCGAGACCGATGCAGCCGCCGAGCGTGTGGCCGTAAGCGCCTGACGTAATGTGGCCGACGATCTCGTCGTCGCGCCAGATCGGTTCGTTGTGGTAGAGGAGCGGCTCGGGATCGCTCAGTTTGAACTGCAACAGGCGCCGCTGCAGGCCTTCTTCCTGCTGCTTCAACAGCGCATCGCGACCGATAAAACCGTCGGGCTTGTCGAACTTGACGGTGAAGCCGAGCCCTGCCTCGAGCGGCGAGTCCTCGTCGGTGATGTCGTGGCTCCAGTGCCGGTAGCCTTTCTCCATGCGCAGCGAGTTGAGCGCGTGATAGCCCGCGTGCGCAAGGCCGAACGCGCTCCCCGCGGCAACGATCTCGTCATAGACGCCCTGCATGAACTCGCTCGGGACATAGAGCTCCCAGCCCAGCTCGCCGACGAAGGTAATCCGCGACGCGCGGACGATCGCGTAGCCGAGCTCGATCTCCTGGCTGGTGGCGAACGGGAACGCCTTGTGACTCATGTCCGCGGGGGTCAGTGACTGCAGGAGATCACGGGAATTCGGCCCCATGATGGAGATGACGCCCATGGACGACGTCACGTTCGTCAACACGCAGTTTGCGCCTGCCGGGATGTGAGCCTGCAACCAATGGAAGTCGCGGGTCTCGGTCTCCGCGGCGGTAATCACCAGGAAGGCGTCGTCGCTCAGTCGAGTGACCGTCAGGTCGGCCTCGATGCCGCCGCGCTCGTTGAGCCACTGCGTGTAGACGAGCCTGCCCGGCCTGACGTCCATGTCGTTGGCGGACACATTGTTGATGACGGCGAGCGCAGCGGGCCCTTCGAGCCTGAACTTGGCAAACGACGACTGATCGAACAGCGCCACGTTCTCGCGCACGGCGCGATGCTCGGCAGCCGAATGTTCGAACCAGTTCTGGCGGCCGTAGCTGTACTCGTAGCTGGCCTCGACGCCCTCGGGGGCATACCAGTTCGGCCGCTCCCAGCCGAAGGCCTCGCCGTGGCAGGCGCCGGCCGCGACCAGCCGGTCGTGAATCGGCGATTTGCGGACGCCCCGCGCGGTCTCGTACTGGCGGAACGGCCAGTGGGTGGCGTACAGCAGGCCGAGACTTTCGCTGACGCGCTCTTGCAGGTACTTGCGATTGCCCTGGAACGGCATGTTGCGGCGGACGTCGACTTCCCAGAGGTCGGCCGGCGGATGGCCGGCGCGCATCCACTCGGTCATGACCTTGCCGATACCGCCGGCTGACTGCAGGCCGATCGAGTTCAAGCCGGCCGAGACCCAGCAATTGTCGACCTCGGGCACTTTGCCGATGTGGTAGCGGACATCGGGCGTGAAGCTCTCCGGGCCACAGAAGAACTTCTGGATGCCGGCATCCTGCAGCGCCGGCAGCCTGGCCATCGCGTCGTGCAATACCGGCTCGAAGTGGTCGAAGTCGCCGGCGATCTCGTCGAAGCAGAAATCCTCGGGGATGCCGTCCATGCCCCACGGCTTGGCCGACGGCTCGAAGGCGCCGACGAGCAATTTGCCGGCGTCATACTTGTAATAGGTGCAGGCGTCGTAGTCGCGCAGCACCGGCAGCTCGGGATGCAGGCCTTCGACGGACTCGAACAGCACGTAGTAGTGCTCGCAGGCATGCAGCGGCACGTTGACGCCGATCGACGCCGCAAGATCGCGCGACCACATGCCGCCGGCGATGACGACATGGTCTGCCTCGATGTCGCCCTTCGCCGTGCGCACGCCGATCACGCGTTTGCCGTCGCGGACGATCTCCTCGACTTTCGTATCCTGTAACACCTTCGCGCCGCGATTGCGGGCGCCCTTCGCCAGCGCCTGGGTGATGTCCACCGCGTTGGCGTAACCGTCCGAAGGGATGTGGATGCCGCCGAACAGGTCGTCGGTATATATCAGCGGGTAGCGCTCGGCGATCTCCTCGACGGAGACGACGTTCACCTCCAGGTCGAACACCTTCGCCATCGATGCGCTGCGTTTGAGTTCCTCGAAACGCTCGCCGGTCGCCGCGATCGAGATCGATCCCGACTGCCGATAGCCGGTCGCCTGGCCCGTTTCGTCCTCGAGCCCGCGGTAGAGCTCGCTCGTGTACTTCGCGAGCTTGGTCATGTTGATCGAGGTGCGCAGCTGGCCGACGAGACCGGCCGCATGCCAGGTCGTGCCGCTCGTCAGCTGCTGACGTTCGAGGAGCACGACGTCCTCGAACCCGGCTTTGGTGAGGTGATAGGCAATCGAGCAGCCGATGACGCCGCCGCCAATGACGACGACCCCGGCTTTTTGCGGCAGCTCCGCCATCGCCTCAGGCCCGCAGTCGCTCGTTTGCCGGGTCGTAAGCCGGCTCGCCGAGCACCGTCGCGCGGCGGCGATGGTCGAGCAAGCCGATCGTCAGCTCGGTGCCCGGCTCGCTCTGCTCTGGACCGACATAGCCGAAGCCCAGGCTCTTCTCGACCGCGTAACCGTAGCCGCCCGACGTCGTCAGGCCGACGCAGGCGTCGCCGATAAATATCGGCTCGTTGCCGCGGACCTCGGAGTCGACCGCGTCGACCTCGAAATAAATCAGCTGCAGGGTCCGTTCGCCTTTCTGCTGCTCGAGCGTCGCGGCCTTGCCCGTGAAGTCGTCCTTGTCGAGCTTGAGGAAGCGCTCCATGTCGGCGTCGATCATCGTGACCTCGTTGGTCAGCTCGGCGCCCCAGCCACGATAGGCCTTTTCGATGCGCAGGCTGTTGACGGCATAGAGCCCGAAGTCGGCGATGCCGTGCTCCTCGCCCGCCTCGATGATCGCATCGTAGATCGTTTCGAGATCGCCCATCGCCGGGTGCAGCTCCCAGCCGAGTTCGCCGACGTAGTTGACGCGCAGCGCCCGCGCCGGGACCCCGGCAACCATTATTTCCTTGCCGGTCAGCCAGCGGAAGTTTTCGTTGTCGAGCGGTTCGTCGGTCAGCTTCGCGAGCACGTCGCGCGACTTCGGACCGGCGAGCACCAGCACGCCGCGGTCGTCGGTGACATTCGCGATCTCGACGTCTTCGCCGTCCAGCCTGCCCTGCACGAGATGATCGAGGTCGCGCAATTCCGCGCCGGCCGCCGAGAGCAGGTAGAAGCGGTCGCCGGCCAGGCGGGTAATCGTGACTTCGCCCGCAATCCGCCCGTTGTCGGAGAGGATATGCGCCAGCACGATGCCGCCGTCCTTGGTCGGCATGCGGTTGGCGCACAGGCGATTCAGGAACGCTTCCGCATCGGCTCCGCTGACGTCGTACTTCGCGAACCCGGACAGGTCGAGGATGCCGACGCGCTCGCGCACGGCCAGGCACTCGTCGCGCACGACCTCGAACACGTTGTTGCGCCGGTAGCTGTATTCCTCTTCGCGCCCGTCCAGCGAGAACCACTTGGGCCGTTCCCAGCCGAAGGTCTGCGTGAACACGCAGCCTTTCGCCTTGAGCTTGCCGTACAGCGGGCTCGTACGGCATTCACGGGCGGCCGGCAGTTCCTCGCCCGGCAGCGGCGTGAAGTAGGTCATGCCGTAGTCCTGGAAACCCTTCGCGCGCATGTAGTCGTCGTCGGCGAAAGCGCCGAAGCGCCGCGGGTCGAAGCCGGTCATGTTGATCTCGGAATCGCCATGCACCATCCACTGGGCGAGGTACTTGCCGCAGCCGGCGCCCTGCGCGATGCCGAACGACGAACCGCAGCACAGCCAGAAATTTTCCAGGCCGGCGGCCGGCCCCAGCAGCGGCGGCCCGTCGGCCGAGTGCGGGATCGCGCCGTTGACGACCCGCTTGATGCCGGCCTGCTCGATCACCGGCATGCGCTCCATCGCGCGGCCCAGCCAGGGCATCAGGCGTTCGAGGTCGTCGGGGAACAGTTCGCTGTCCGATTCCCAGGGCGGGTAGCCGTTCGGCGCCCAGGCCTCGGCGAGATTCTCGTGTTCGTAGATGCCGATCAGCCCGGACTTCTGTTCCTGGCGAATATATGAGGAGGCATACGGATCGCGCATGACCGGGATTTCCTCGTCTCGATCGACGAATTCCTGTACCGGCCCGGTGACGATGTACTGGTGCTCCATGTTGCAGATCGGCAGGTCGCTGCCGACCATCTTCTGCACCTCGCGGGCGAACGAGCCGGCGGCATTCACCACCTTCTCCGCGATGACCGTGCCCTGCTCGGTCTCGACCTCCCACTCGCCAGACGGGCGCAGCCGGATGTCCGTGACACGATTGTGCTTGACGATCTTCGCGCCCATGTTGGTCGCGCCACGCGCCATCGCGTTGGTCAGACCGGCTGGATCGGCGTGGCCGTCGTCGAGCGTCCAGGCGCCGGCAATGACGCCGGTCGTATCGAAAAACGGGTTGAGCTTTTTTATCTCGTCCGGCCCGATGATCTCCATGCGGAAGCCGACGTTGTCGGCGATGCCCTTCAGGTAATGGAACCAGTCGACGTCCTCTTTCTTGAGCGCGATGCGGATACCGCCGGAGGCATGCCAGCTGACGTACTGGCCGGTCAGCGCCTCGAGCTGCGGGTAGAGCCAGTTGCTGTAGGCGTGGATCTTCGCGAGGTTGTAGTTGCCGACGAGGCTCGGGCACTGGCCGGCCGCATGCCACGTCGAACCCGACGTAAGCTCGCCCTTCTCGATGAGCAGCGCATCTGTGCAGCCCTCTTCGGCCAGGTGATAGAGCAGGCCGACGCCCATGATGCCGCCGCCGACGATGACGATTTCTGCTTGCGAGTCGATGGTTCTTCCCCTGCCGGATTCTTGTTTCGAATCAGGCTAGCGCGCCTCCGAACTGGGCGCAACGAGGCCTTGATAGCGGCTTGTCGACGGTCCAGTCCAGCGCCGTTCCACATGGTGCGGTGCAAAGAGCAGCGTAACATGCGCTATAGGGGGCGGCGCGCATTGCGTTATTATCACGTTATCAATCCGGTCAGGCCGGTATACGGCATGCGAAAGTTCTTCAACGAGCTTAAAAGGCGAAACGTCGTCAAGGCGGGGCTGGCCTATGTCGTTATGGCCTGGCTCTCGATACAAGTGGCCGAGACCCTGCTACCCACCTTCGGAGCCCCGGCCTGGGTCCTCAAGACTCTGGTTCTTTTTGTCGCGATCGGTTTCCCGTTCGTGTTGTTGTTCGCCTGGGCTTTCGAGATAACGCCGGACGGCATCAAGAAGACAAAGGATGTCGACCTGTCGACTTCGATCACTGGCAAGACCGGCAGGACGCTTAATTATGTCACCATTGCCGCACTGTCGATCGCGGTCGTCTACTTCCTGTGGGAGCGGCAGAGCCATGTGCCGGCGGCGCCTGCACCCATTGCCGCCGAACCCGCATCGCCCGCGGAAAGCCAGCCTGAGGAAGCCCTACCGGACAAGACCATCGCAGTGCTCCCATTCGACGACCTCTCGCCGGGTGGCGACCAGGGATGGTTTGCGGACGGGCTGGCGGAGGAGATCCTAAACTCGCTCGCACGTACTCCAGACCTGCAGGTCGCGGCACGAACATCGTCGTTCGCCTACAAAGGGACGCGCGAGGATATCCGAAGCATCGCTAACTCATTGGGCGTTGGCCACGTGCTCGAGGGCTCCGTGCGCCGCAGCCCGGACCGGTTAAGAGTCACCGCGCAGCTGATTCGTGCTGCGGATGGTTTCCACCTTTGGTCGGATACATTCGACCGGACGCCCGACGACATGATCGAGATCCAGGAGAACGTCGCAGTCGAAATCGCAAAAGCACTGCAGACCGCGATGGATCCGGAGGCGCTCAGGAGGATGACTGCCGCGGGTACGCACTCGGTGCCGGCCTACGAGGCCTACCTGGAGGGCCTCTCCTTCGGCCTGAGTTACGTATCGACCGGAGACATGTACCAATACCTCGGTGCGCGCGAGGCTTTCGATCGCGCGGTCAAACTGGACCCGGAGTTTTCAGAAGCGTATGCGGAGCTTGCGTATATCTGGAACGGCGTACGAAACCCGGCAAATATCGAATACGGCATGCTCGATATCCCGGTCGATGAAATCTCCGCACTGTACGACCAAGCCATCGGTAACGCCGTCCGCACGGCGCGGGACGAGGCAACACGTACGAAATTCCTGGCATTCCAGGCCTTCCGGGACAATCGCCTCGCCACCGCGCTCAGGCTCAGCTCGGAATACCTCGAGCAGCATCCGAACGACCGAGACACCTCGTACACGCAGTTGGAACTACTGCTCAGGCTCGGCAAGCGCGACGCGCTCAAAGAAGCCATTGACGTAGCCGTGGAGAAAAACGGGTACGACGTCTGGGTGTCATCGCAGGCTGTCCAGCACGCGCGCTTGATTGACGACCGCGAATTCATCCGGCGGCATGCGCTTTCCGCGCTCGAGCGCAGACCGGACGACCTGGATCTCGCCTACCAGGTGCATCGTTCCCTGCTTTGGATACACGACATCGACCGGGCGAGCCAGCTGCTGCCGAGAATCCTGGAAAGTGACCTGCCGGATTCGGTTCTACCGCTCGCAGAAATACGCCAGGCCTGTGCGGAAAACCGCCTGGACGATGCCGGGCGATTGATTTCCAAACTGGAAACGGACTTGCCCGACGACCTGTGGGCGCAGTGGATGGCTGCACAGTTTCGCGGCGACTACGATGGGGCGACTGCCTTGTTGAAAAATTCCAGTATTGCCGAAAGCATGCGCGATCTGCTGGATTTCACCCCGTACCCGTCATTCGACGCCCGTGCCTTTCCGGAACTCGTCGAATTCATCGAGGCCGAAGGCGGCGAAGTGCATGACCCGGTCGAGCTGCCATTCCAGTGCAACTTGCCGGCTGCTCTCTGAGCCACAGAATTCTGTTGTTGGGTAACCGCGATTTGTCTATGCTCGGCCCATTACTCCCGCGGGCAATAACATGCTGAGGCATCCCGTCTACAAGAAGACCCTGGAGTGGTGGCCACCGCCACGCAGCGCATAAGCGAAGCGTTTCCCTGCAAGGGAGCGCCAGAAATATCTTGTCCGATCGCCGGGCCAGCGCGCCCGGCAGTCCGGCGAATTCCTGAATTCGAAGAGGTATCACAATGCCCCTCAATATGAACAGAGAAGTCTTTATCACCTGCCCGGTCACCGGTTCCGGCGGCACGCAGGACCGTTCGCCGCACGTGCCGCGCAGCCCGAAAGAGATCGCCGACAGCGCGATCGAGGCGGCCAAAGCCGGCGCCGCGATCGTCCACTGCCACGTGCGCGACCCCGAGACCGGCGCTGCCTCCAGGAAAGTCGAGTACTACAAGGAAGTGACGGAGCGCATTCGCGAAGCCGACACCGACGTCGTCATCAACCTGACGGCGGGCATGGGCGGCGATCTGGTCACGGGACCGCCGGAGCGCCCGCTGCCGCTGGACGACAACGGCACGGATATGGCCAGCGCCGAGGAGCGCTGCGAACACGTCCGCGTCTGCCGGCCGGAGATCTGCACGCTCGACTGCGGCACGATGAACTTCGCCGAAGCCGACTACGTGATGATGAATACGCCGGGCATGCTGCGTGCGATGGCGCAGTTCATGAAGGACTACGGCGCGCGCGTGGAGATCGAGGCGTTCGAGACCGGCCACCTCTGGTTCGCGAAACAGCTCGTCGAAGAAGGTCTGATCGAGGCGCCGGTCATGGTGCAGCTGTGCATGGGCATCCCCTGGGGGGCGCCGGACGACCTCAACACCTTCATGGCGATGGTCAACAACGTCCCGAACGACTGGATATTCTCGGCGTTCTCGCTCGGCCGCAATGAAATGCCCTTCGCTGCCGCCGCCATCCTCGCGGGCGGCAACGTCCGGGTCGGCCTCGAGGACAATCTCTACCTGGAGAGGGGCGTGCTCGCGACCAATGCGCAGCTTGTCGAGCGCGCGGTGCGCATCGTCACCGACATGGGCGCACGGGTCATCGGTCCGGACGAGGTCCGGGAGAAGCTCAAGGTGGAGAAACGCGCGCCGCTATGAGCCATAAAGGTGCGCATCCGTCGACTGCCGCGATTATCGGTGGCGGCGTCATCGGCGGCGGCTGGGCCGCGCGCTTCCTGCTCTGCGGCTGGCGTGTCGTCATCTTCGATCCGCATCCAGACGCGCAACAGCGGGTTGCCGACGTTCTGCATAACGCGCGTCAATCGCTGCCGGCGCTCGCCGACTTCCCGCTGCCGCCCGAAGGCGAACTGTCGTTCGCGGCTTCCGTCGAGGATGCCGTGAGCGGCGCGGCGTGGATCCAGGAGAGCGTTCCCGAGGAGCTGGGGCTGAAGCACAAGGTGATCGCGGAGATCGAGGCCCACGCATCGCCGGACGCCATCATCGGCTCGTCGACCTCGGGCTTCAAACCGAGCGAGCTGCAGGCAAACGCCGCAACGCCGGGGCGCATCCTGGTCGCGCACCCGTTCAACCCGGTATACCTGCTGCCGCTCGCCGAGGTGGTCGGCGGCGACGCGGTCGACGACGATACGCGCGGCCGCGCCTGCGAGATCCTGCGCTCGATCGGCATGCTGCCGCTGGTCGTCAGGAAGGAGATCGACGCGCACATCGCCGACCGCTTCCTCGAGGCCGTCTGGCGCGAAGCGCTCTGGCTGATCAACGACGACGTGGCGACGACCGCCGAGATCGACGAGGCGATCCGCATGGGCTTCGGCCTGCGCTGGGCGCAGATGGGGCTGTTCGAGACCTATCGGCTGGCCGGCGGCGAGGAAGGCATGGCGCACTTCATCGCGCAGTTCGGGCCCTGCCTGTCCTGGCCATGGACCAAGCTGATGGACGTGCCCGAGCTGACCGAAGCGCTGGTCGACAAGATCGCGTCGCAGTCCGACGCGCAGTCGGGCGCGCATTCGATCCGCGAGCTCGAGCGCATCCGCGACCGGAATCTCGTCGGCATCCTGCGCGCGCTCAAGGCGCGCGACTGGGGCGCCGGCGCGGTGCTGCGGGAGTTCGATCGGCAGCTCGAGAAAACGGAACCCGCGGACATGCCGGCCGACGTCGATTCCTCCGGCCCGCTGCGCATGCTGGAGCTCAGCGTGCTGCCGGCATGGATCGACTACAACGGCCACATGACCGAGTTTCGTTACGTACAGGTGTTCAGCGACACCTGCGACAAGCTGCTGGTGATGATCGGCATGGACGCAGACTACGTCGCAACGACCGGCGCCTGGTATACAGCCGAGACGCACACGATGCAGGTCGACGAGATCGGCGTGAACGAGCGGCTCTACAGCACGCTGCAGATCCTGATGAGCGATACGAAGCGGCTGCATATCTTCTACCGGCTGCACGCAGCTGTCGACGACCGGCTGCTGGCGACCTGCGAGGCCATGTACCTGCACGTTGGCAAGGAATCGGGCCGCGTCTGCGAGGCCGAGCCCGACATGCTCGAAAAAGTAAAACGCATTAGCGAGGCGCACGCAGGCCTCGCCATTCCGGACACCGTCGGCCGGCACGTCGGCCAACGCCACTGAATCCAGGACACGGCACTATGAATTTCGGATTGACCGACGAACAACAGATGATCGTCGACACGACGCGCGCCTTCGTCGAGAACGAACTCTACCCGCATGAGGCGCAGGTCGAACGAACCGGCCATCTCGGGATGGACCTGGTCCGGGAGATCCAGCAGAAGGCGATCGAAACCGGCCTGTACGCGGCGAACATTCCCGAGGAGTTCGGCGGCGGTGGCCTCGATACCCTGACCTGGCTGCTCTACGAGAAGGAGCTCGGCCGCGCGAACTATGCGCTGCACTGGACCTGCGTGGCGCGCCCCTCGAACATCCTCTGCGCGGGCACGCCGGAGCAGCAGGAAAAATACCTGCAGCGCTGCATTGCCGGCGAGACCTGGGACTCGCTCGCAATGACGGAGCCGGGCGCGGGCTCCGACCTGCGCGGCATGAAGGCGACCGCGAAGCAGGACGGCGACGACTGGATCCTGAACGGCACCAAGCATTTCATTTCGCACGCCGACATCGCGGACTTCACGATCGTCTTCATGAAGTCGGGCGAGGAAGACACGCCGCGCGGCAAGCGTTCCTTGATCACGGCTTTCTTCGTCGACAAGGGCACGCCCGGTTTCAACGTGCGAGACGGCTATCGCAACGTCAGCCACCGCGGCTACACCAACGCGATCCTCGAGTTCGACAACTGCCGGGTCCCGGCGGAGAACATGCTGGGCGAGGAACACAAGGGCTTCGAGGTGGCCAATACCTGGCTCGGCGCGACGCGTCTCCAGGTCGGCGCAACCTGTCTCGGCCGGGCCGAGCGGGCGTTCAGGCACTCGGTGGAGTACGCGGCGGATCGCGAGCAGTTCGGCCAGCCCATCGGCAAGTTCCAGGGCGTGTCCTTCAAACTCGCCGACATGGCGACCGAAATGAAGGCGGCGGAGCTGATGATCCTCGAAGCCGGCTGGAAGTACGACCAGGGCACGGTTACCGATGCCGACATGGCGATGGCGAAACTCAAGGCGACCGAGATGCTCGCCTTCGTTGCCGACGAGGCCATCCAGATACACGGCGGCATGGGGCTGATGGACGAGCTGCCGCTCGAACGCATCTGGCGGGACGCCCGGATCGAGCGCATCTGGGAAGGCACGTCCGAGATCCAGCGTCACATCATCAGTCGCGGGCTGCTGCGCCCGCTGGGTGCCTGAGGAACACTTATGAGTGCAGACGACATCAAGACCCGGGTCGAGGGCTACATCCTCGAGGTCATCATCGACCGGCCGAAAGCCAACGCGATCGATCGCGCCACGAGCATCCGCATGGGCGAGATCTTCTCGAACTATCGCGACGACCCGGAACTCCGCGTGGCGATCCTGACCGGCGGCGGCGAGAGGTTCTTCTCCGCGGGCTGGGATCTCAAGGCCGCGGCCGGCGGGGAGGAAGTCGACGGCGACTACGGCGTCGGCGGATTCGGCGGCATCCAGGAACTCGAAGACTTCAACAAGCCGGTGATCTGCGCGGTCAACGGCATCTGCTGCGGCGGCGGACTCGAGATCGCGTTGTGCGGCGACATCATCATCGCCTCGGAAGAGGCCTCGTTCGCGCTTCCCGAGATCCGCTCCGGCACGATCGCGGACGCCGCCTCGATCAAACTGCCGAAGCGGATCCCGTACCACATCGCGATGGAGATGCTGCTGACCGGCCGCTGGATGGATGCGAACGAAGCGTGGCAGCGCGGCTTCGTCAACGAAGTGGTGCCGGCGGACAAGCTGATGGAGCGCACCTGGGAAGTAGCCCGGCTGATCGAGTCCGGTCCGCCGCTCGTCTATGCCGCGATCAAGCAGGTTGTGCGCGAAGCGGAGAACATGCGCTTCCTCGATGCCCTGCGAAAAATCACGCAAAGCGAGTTCGATACGGTCGAGACGCTTTATAAAAGCGAAGACCAGCTCGAGGGCGCCCGGGCGTTCGCCGAGAAACGCGACCCGGTCTGGAAAGGCAGGTAAACAAGCATGAATCGCCACGCGGCGATGAAAAGGCTTTTCTCGCCACGAAGCGTGGCCGTGTTCGGTGGCGCCAGCGCGGGCGAAGCCATCCGGCAGTGCCGCGTCGTGGGTTTCGACGGCGAGCTGTATGCCGTCAATCCCGGACGTGGCGAGCTGAACGGCGTGCCGTGCGTCGCGACGGCCGCCGATCTGCCCGTGGTACCCGACGCCGCCTTCATCGCGGCGCCGCCTGCCGCGTCGGTAGAGATTATCCGTGAACTGTCGGCGCTCGGCGCGGGTGGCGCCGTCTGCTACGCATCGGGTTTCGCGGAACTCGGCGATGCCGGCGTCGACCTGCAGAACGAACTGCGCGCCGCTGCCGGCGACATGGCCGTCGTCGGTCCGAATTGTCACGGCTTCGTGAACTACCTCGATGGCGTTGCGCTCTGGCCGGACGAGCATGGCGGCACGCGAGTGGCAAGCGGCGTCGCGCTGGTCACGCAGAGCGGCAACTTCGGCATCAACCTGTCGATGCAGCAGCGTGGCGTCGACCTCGGCATGGTCGTCACGGTCGGCAACATGAGCTGCCTGGGGCTGCACGACTACATCGAATTCCTGGTCCGGGACCCGCGGGTCACCGCTATCGGTCTGCATATCGAGGGTATCGAGAACGTGCACGAGTTTTCGATCGCGGCACTCAAAGCGCTGGAGGCCGGCATCCCGATCGTCGCGATCAAGACCGGTCGTTCGCGCCGCGGCGCCGAGATCAATATGAGTCACACGGCGTCGCTGGCAGGCGAGGACCGCCTGTACGAGGCCATGTTCAGGCGTCTCGGCATCCTGCGCTGTTTTTCGGTGACGCAGTTCCTCGAGACGCTCAAGTTCCTGTCGATCGTCGGACCCCTGCCCGATCGCACGGTCGGTTCGATGAGCTGCTCGGGCGGCGAAGCGTCACTGGTCGCCGACTATTCCGATGCGGCGGGCCTCGACATGCCGCGACTGTCCGACGCTGCGTCGACCCGGCTGGCCGAGATCCTGGGACCGAAAGTGCCGCTGTCGAATCCCCTCGACTACCACACCTATGCCTGGGGCGATTACGACGCCCTGAACGCCTGTTTCTCGACGATGCTCACCAATGAATTCGCCTGCACGTTGCTGGTCGTCGATTACCCGCCGGGCGAGAACGCGAATACGTCCAACTGGGAGCTTGCGGAACGCGCATTGATCGACGCTGCGGATTCGACGGGGCAACGGGCTGTCGTCGTGTCCACGCTTCCCGAAACGATGCCGGCGGCCGCCAGGACGAGACTGAAGGCCGCCGGGATTGCGCCGATGCAGGGCCTCGATGAATGCCTGGCCGCGATCCGCGCCGCGGCGGACATCGGCGCCGCGAAACAACGGGTGAAAGACACGCTGCCCGTGCGCGCGCCGGAAGCCGCTGGCGGCGAAGTTACTTTGCTCAACGAGCTGGACAGCAAGACCGCACTGGCCGAACGCGGCCTTGACGTGCCGCGCGGCCAATCCTGCACGGCCGACGATGCGGTCGCCGCTGCCGACGCCATCGGCTACCCGGTGGTCGTCAAGGCGCTGAGCGACGAGCTCGCGCACAAGACCGACGCCGGCGCGGTGCATGTCAATCTTGCCGACGCCGGCGCCGTGGAGGCTGCGATCAACAAGATGACGCCCCGCTTCGATCGCTTCCTGGTGGAGGAGATGGCGGGACCGACCGTGGCCGAGCTGATCGTCGGCGTCAGCCGGGACACGACCTTCGGCCTGTCGCTGCTGATCGGCGCGGGCGGCACGCTGGTCGAGCTGATGGACGATACCGTGTCACTGTTATTCCCGGTCCGCCGGGACGATGTTGCTGACGCGATCCGGTCCCTGAAAGTCATGCAGCTGAT
>JABAOE010002719.1_pt2 | contig 30175 bp, 30 predicted proteins | sample 7062141 | NCBI WGS metagenome assembly JABAOE01 (sample SAMN14538627, study PRJNA623070) | marine sediment metagenome | biome: marine biome [ENVO:00000428]; feature: marine pelagic biome [ENVO:01000023]; material: deep marine sediment [ENVO:00002113] | place: India: Gulf of Khambhat ...
GCGTAGTACTCCCAGATCGTGTCGCCCCACCACTCGATCATCCGGCGTTTGGTCTCGACCGGGCACGGGGCGGCCGCGTGGACCATCGACCGCAGCGACGACACGTCGTAGCGGTCCCGCACCTCCTCGGGCAGTTGGAGCAGGCGGTTGAACATGGTCGGGACCATGTGGGAGTGGGTGACCTTGTAGCGCTCGATGCGCTCGAGGGCGCCCTCCGGGGTCCACCGGTCCATCAGCACGACGGTGTGGCCCATGTGCAGCGCCATCGTCGTCCAGTTGTTGACCGCGGTGTGGTAGGTGGGTGCCTGGGTGATCTGCACGTTGTCGTCGTGGGGCATGGTCCCGAAGAGCATGAACAGGCCCCCCGCCCCTGCGGCGGCCTCGTCGGGATGGGTGTCGCTCAGCCCCCGGCGCACCCCCTTGGGCCGGCCGGTGGTGCCCGAGGTGTAGAACATGAACGACCCGGTCGACAGGTCGTCGGGCCGGGTCTCCGGCTGACCGTCGATGAGCTCGGCGAAGGGCCGGAAGCCCGGCACCCCGCCCACCGAGAAGCGGTTGGCCTCGGGCGTCACGCAGTCCTCGAGGACCCGCACCGCCTCGTCGGCGAAGCGCGACGAGACGATCAGCGCCTTCGTCTCCGAGTCGTTGACGATGTAGGAGATCTCGGGGCCCACGAGGTGCCAGTTGACCGTCGTGACGTAGAAGCCGCCCTGGTAGGCCGCCAGGCAGACCGCGACCTGCTCGAAGCTGTTGGGCAACACGGTGGTCACCTGGTCGCCCCGTTGCAGCCCCAGGGCCCGCAACCCGTGGACGATCCGGTTGGTGAGCGCGGCGAGCTCACCGAAGGTCATCTGCCGGTGCTCGGGATCGACGAGGGCGAGGTGGTCGGGGTCGGCCTCCGCGATCCTCCAGAACCCGGTCACATCGGTGTCGGCCATGGGCGAGATGGTGCGCCAGACGCCCCCGCGGTTTCCAATCCACCGATCGGCGCGGGTGGGGCCGACGGTGCGCCGGCGAGCGCCGACCGGGTCAGCCGACCGGTTCGACCGGGCTGATCGCGACCAGCTCGAGCAGATCGAGCCGTTCCTGCCACCACTGGGCCGGCACGAGGGTCTTGCCGGGGAGGTCGGCCAGCGCGTGGTCGACGGCGTCGATCACGTCGGTTCGCCCGCCCGCGTCGAGACGCAGGTCGAGCAGGGAGTCGACCACCCGGGACCGGCTGCACGCCTCGCCGGTGATGGTTTCGCGGTACGAGGCGATGATGCGCTCGAGATCTGCACTGCTCATGACCCCTTGAACGTACCGGGGTCCGTCCCTGTTTCCGATCGGGCTGTGGCGTCGGTCATACCCCACCGGCTCCCTGAGCGAGGCCCCGGCCACCACCGGTGACTACCCTGCGACCATGGCCGACGACCGCCCGCTCGACGAGCAGATCCGACTGGAGTACCGGGACAAGGTGGCGTGGATCACCATCGACCGACCGTCGGTGGGCAACGCGCTCAACCCTCCCTGTCGCGACCGGCTCCGTGACCTCCTCGACGGTTTCAACGTCAACCACCGGGCCCGGGCGGTCGTGCTGACCGCCACCGGCGACAAGCTGTTCTGTCCGGGCGCCGACCTCTCGCACGTGTACGAAAGCGATCGGGCCGACGACGTCCCCGACCGGGTGATCGGCGATCCCCGCCGCATGATGCTCGACGGCCAGTACACGCTGTTCCCGGCGCTGCTCGACTGCGACGTCCCGGTCATCGCCGCGGTCAACGGCACGGCCGCCGGGATGGGCGCCCACCTGGCGCTGGCGTGCGATCTCGTCATCTGTTCGGATCAGGCCAAGTTCGTCGAGGTCTTCGCCCGGCGGGGGCTGGTGCCCGACGCCCTCGGTCCCTGGCTCCTCCCCCGCATCATCGGCGTGCGGCGCACCATGGAGCTCATGTTGTTCGCCGACGACCTCTCACCCGGGAAGGCGCTCGAGTGGGGGCTGGTCAACGCGGTCGTACCCCACGCCGAGCTGGAGGCCACGGCCACGGAGTGGTCCGAACGGCTGGCCGCCGGGCCGACCCGGTCGTTCGGCTTCACGAAGTGGTTGGTCAACCAGAGCCTCGACGCCGACCGGCGCACGATGATGGAGAACGAAGCCCTCGCGGTGGAGCTCAACACCTACACGGCCGACTCCGAGGAGGGGGTGGCCAGCTTCCGGGAGCGGCGCGACCCGGAGTGGAAGGGCTACTGAGGCCGGGCCGGGCGCCGACCGCCGTCAGCGGAAGGCCACCTCGAGGCGCTCGACACCACGGATGGTGATCCGGGGCCGCCAGGTCGGCTCCGCGGTGATCGCCCAGTGCTCGTACCGGTCGATGAGACGCTCGAGCACGACCTGACCCTCCAGCCGGGCCAAGGCCGCCCCGAGGCAGAAGTGGATGCCCGATCCGAACGACAGGATCTGCAGGTCGTCGCGACCGACGTCGAAACGGTCCGGGTCGTCGCACACGGCCGGGTCACGGTTGGCCCCGGCGAGCAGGGTGAGGAAGGTCGAGCCGCCCTCGATGGTGACCCCGTCGATGTCGATGTCGTCGAACACGTACCGGCTGTCGAACTGGACCGGCGGGTCGAAGCGCAACACCTCCTCCACGGCGTTGGCGACCAGCGTCCGGTCGGCTCGCACCCGGGCGAGCTGGTCGGGATGGGCCACGAAGGCCCTGACCATGTTCGAGAGCAGGTGGGTGGTCGTCTCGAACCCGGCCGAGTAGATGAGCAGGACGTTGGACAGCACCTCGTTCTCGGTGAGGCGGTCGGCCCCGTCGCTGGCCTCGATCAGGCCGGTGAGCATGTCGTCGCGGGGCTCGGCCCGGCGGGCCGCCACGAGCTCGGCCAGGTAGGCCCTCGCCTCGATCCCGGCCTTCTCGGCGACCGCCAGCTCGGCCTCGGTCGTGGTGGGCTCGAGCGTCGCGGTCATGTCGGCGATGAGCGGACGCAGCCAGTCCCGGTCCTCCTCCGGCACGCCGACCAGCGCGCTGATCACGTTGGCGGGCAACAGGAAGGCGAGACCGTCGACGAAGTCGCCGGTCCCGCCCATGTCGTCGAGGAGCGTGTCGGTCATCTCCGCCACCTCGCCGCGCAGCTGCTCGACCCGCCGCGGGGTGAACGCCCGGCTGACCAGCCCCCGGATCCGGGTGTGGTCGGGTGGGTTCATGAACAGCATCGTGCGGAACTCGGGGTCGCGCCCCCGTCGCGCCGACCCGGTCAGCGACTGGAGCGCCACCCCCTCCTCGGGACTCCCGGCTCGTGCGTCGCGCAGGAGGGCCCGGGCGTTCTCGAACCCCGACACCACCCACGTGCCGGTCGCCTCGGTGCGGAACAGGGGCGCGGTCTCCCGCAGGCGGCGGTACCAGGGGTGGGGGTCGGGGATCACCGCCGGGTCGGTGAGGATCCGCAGGATGAGTTCGTCGGGGCTCTCTGGGTCGGTCACGCCGGCTCCGCTTCTGCCGCGGCGATCATCTCGGCGGCGTCGTCACGATGGTGGATCACCTCGTGGACCACAAACCGGGCGATGCCCCTGATCGTGAACCGCTCCCCCGGTCGGCGCTCCGCCCCCCGCTCCCATTCCGGCGCCCGCAACGAGGCGAGCCGGGCCGCGAACGCCCTGGCGTTCTCCCCCATCGCCTCCACCACCAGCACCGGGATCTGCTCGTTGTAGCGCTCCTCGACGGCGGCGGCCTCGTGGTCCCACCACCCCAGCGCGGGGTCGTCCTCGGTCCGGATCCGCCCGACCCGGGCCTCCATGACGGGCAGCAGGTCACGCACGTGACAGGCGTACTCGAGCGCCGACCACATCCCGGCGCGGGGCCGGGCCGTGAGCGAATCGGGCGGCGCAGCCGCGATCGTGCGGCCCAGTGCCGCGACCTCGGCGATGAGGACGCCACCGAGCTCCGAGTCGTCGATCGACGCGGCGTCGGCGCCGCAGTCGGGGCACGGCTCGAACTGGGTGCGGGCCCAGTCCCGTCCCTCGGTCACGACGCCAGCGCGATCGCGATCTCGGCCGCCACCGCGGCGTTGCTCTCCGCGAGCGCGAGATTGGCCGGGACGCTCTCGCCCCCGGTGGCCTCGGCGATCGCGGCCAGCACCACCGGCGTCACGTCGGCCCCCCGCAGCCCGGCCCGCTCGACGCGGGCGAGACCCTGCGCCAGCGCCTCGCCGACCCTCGCGGGGTCGAGCTCGTCGGCCTCCGGGATCGGGTTGGCCACGAGCACACCGCCGGGGTGACCCAGCGCCGCCGCGGCCCGCACCATCGCGGCCACCTCGTGGCCGTCGTGGACCATGGCGGGCACGGGGAGACCGCTGTCGCGCACGTAGAACGCGGGGAACCGGTCGGTGTTCCAGCCCACGACCGGCACGCCGAGCGTCTCCAGATGCTCGAGGGTGCGGGCCAGATCGAGGAAGGCCTTGGCCCCCGCCGACACCGTGACCACCGGGTGGCGGGCGAGCGCGGTGAGGTCGTGGCTGATGTCGCCCGTGGACTCCGCCCCCCGATGGACCCCACCGATCCCCCCGGTCGCGAAGACGCCGATGCCGGCGGCCGCCGCGAGGGTCANNTCGCGCGCCGTGATCTTGCGGGTGCCGGCCAGCACCCTCGCGACCTGCGCGTCGTCGACCCCGACCCAGCCCGCGCCGTCGATCACCGCGGTGAGCGCCGGCACGACACCGGCGTCGCGCAGGGCCGCGGTGCACCGTTCCAGGCATTCGACGTTGGCCGGGGACGGCAGGCCCAGACCGCTGAAGATGGTCGACTCGAGGGCGACGACGGGGCGGCCCGCGGCCCGCGCCGCCGCGACCTCGTCGCTGATGCGCAGTGGCGTCGTCACGTCGCGAGCCTATGACGAGTTTCGACCGCCTCCCGGCCGGGATAGCTATTACCCCGATGATCGACGTTCTCAAGGCGACGTGGGACGAGCTGACGGCCGCGGGGGCGCCCTTCGCGTGGTCGATCGAGGAGATCCGGGGCATCCCGATGCGGGTGTTCGATCAGGCTCCCCCCGACATGCGGGCGCTGTGGGAGGCGTCGGCGGTGCACGGCGACAAGCCCTACATCGTCTTCGAGGACGAGACCCTGACCTACGCCGAGGCCCACGACCGGGTTCGCTCCCTGGCGGGCCTGCTCGCCGACGAGCACGGGGTGCGGGCCGGCGATCGCGTGGCGATCGCCATGCGCAACTACCCGGAGTGGGCCCTGTCGTACTGGGCCGTCGTCTCGCTGGGGGCCGCCGCGGTGGGGATGAACGCGTGGTGGACGGGGGCCGAGATGGAGTACGCGCTGCGCGACTCCCGCCCCGGGGTGCTGATCGCCGACGACGAGCGTCTCCAGCGGGTGGTCGCCCACCTCGACGCGATCCGGAGCGAGTTTCCGCTCCACGTCGTCACGGTCCGCTCGGAGCGGGAACTGCCCGACGACGCGTCCCGGTGGGGTGACGTCGTCCGGCCCGACAGCGCCCCGGCCACGCTGCCCGACGCGACCATCCACCCCGACGACGACGTGTGCATCTTCTACACCTCGGGCACGACCGGCTTCCCGAAGGGGGCGCAGCTCACCCACCGCGGCTCGATCCACAACGTGATGCACCTGGCCTTCGCCAACGCCGCCGCGGCGGCGGCGGGCAGGAAGCTGGCGGCCGAGTCCGGTGTGACCCGGGAGAAGGCACCCGACCTCCCCGCGTCGATCATGGTCCCGACCCCGCTGTTCCACGTGACCGCCAACAACTGCGTCCTCCATCCCGGCACCGCGGCGGGGGCCAAGCTCGTGTTCATGCACAAGTGGGACGCGGGCCGGGCCCTGGAGCTGATCGAGAGGGAGCAGGTGGTCACGTTCACCGGCGTCCCGACCATGAGCCGGGAGATGCTCCTGCACCCGGACTGGCCCCGGCGCGACACGAGCTCGCTGGCGACGATGGGGGGCGGCGGCGCGGCCCTCCAACCCGATCTGGTCGACAAGATCGACAAGGCCAAGGGGGCCGTCACACCGAGCACCGGCTACGGCCTGACCGAGACGCACGGGATCATCACCGGGGTGTCCAGCGTCTTCTTCATCACCCGGCCGACCTCGGCCGGGCCGATCATGCCCACCTTCGAATGGAAGGTGATCGACGGCGACGGTCAGGAGCTCCCGGTCGGCGAGATCGGGGAGCTGTGCGTGAGGGGTCCGGCGGTGATCAAGGGCTACCTGAACCGCGAGGAGGCCACCGCCGAGGCGATCCGGGACGGCTGGTTCCGCACCGGCGACGTGGCGCAGGTCGACGAGGACGGCTTCGTCTACATCGTCGACCGGGCCAAGGACATGGTGATCCGCGGCGGCGAGAACATCTATCCGCGCGAGATCGAGGAGTTCCTGTTCACGCTCGACATGATCGCCGACGCGCAGGTGCTCGGAGTGCCCGACGAGCGCCTCGGCGAAGAGCTGTTGGCCTGCGTGCGGCTGCACGGCCCGCGCGCCGCGGATCCGCCGGCACCGGCCGAGTTTCGCGAGCTCTGCAAAGGACACATCTCGCACTTCAAGATCCCGCGCTACTGGAAGGTCGTCGACGAGTTCCCGATGACGGTGACCGGCAANNGCCGCCGTGTTCGGCATCCCCGACGATCGTCTCGGCGAGGCCGTGGCCGTGGCGATCCACCCCGTGCCGGGGTCGTTGCTCGACGAGGCCACGCTCTCGGCCCACCTCGAACCGCGGCTGGCCCGGTTCAAGCACCCGGAGCACGTCTGGTTCGTGTCGCAACCACTGCCCCGCAACGCCAACGGGAAGTTCCTCAAGCGGGAGCTCCGGGAAATCCTCTTCACCGACGGCGGGTGAACCCTAGAGTCACCCCGTGAGCGAAGCCTCCGCGATCGCTCGCGGGGTGAGACTCGTCGCGACCTACGCCCGCGAGCAGCGTCGCCCCCTCGTTTTGGCCGTCATCGGGTCGGTCGTCTACGCGGCCGGGTCGGTCGCCGGCGCGCTCGCGCTCGGCACGGCCGTCGAATGGACCATCGACCGCTTCTTCGCGGGCGACGATCCCCGGACCCTCCTGGCGGCGACGCTGCTGGTGGGGATCATGATCGTGCGCTCGGCCGGGGTGATCGCCCGCCGGTTCTACGCGGGGATGACCGCGGCCGGCGCCCGGGCCGACCTCCAACACCGCATCGCGGACCGTCTCGTCGCCATCCCGCTCGAACGGGTGCAGGCCCGGCCCCGTGGCGAACTGCTCGCCCATCTCGATGCCGACACCGAGGCCGCGGTCGACGTCATCCATCCGATGCCGTTCACCGTCGGTGTCGTCACGATGCTGGTGTTCTCGATCGTGAGCCTCGCCGCGATCGACATCCCCCTCATGCTGGCGACCCTGATCCTGCTGCCGATCGTGCTCGGGCTCAGCATCTTCAACGCCCGCGTCATACAGGCGTCGACCGAACGGGAACGGGCGGCCAACGCCGACGTGACCACCGCCGCCACCGAACTCATCGAGGGAACCCAGGTGGTGAAGACGCTCGGCCTCGAGGACCACGAGACCGCTCGCTTCACCGGGATCGTGGACCGCCACCGCCGGGCCCGGATCCACTACGCCACCATCCAGCTGACGATCGACTCGGCCTTCTCGCTGCTGCCGCAGCTCGCCATGATCCTGATCATCGCCGTGGGGACGCTCCGGGTCGACTCGGGGGCGCTCGACCCGCCCGCGCTGGTGCAGGCGGTCGCACTCTTCAGTGTCATGGCCTTCCCGATGCAGGTGATCGGGTTCTTCCTGGTCGATCTCCCCCGTTCCGTCGTCGGCCGGGACCGGATCGAGACGATCCTCGCCGAACCCGACGACCCGCTCCGCATCCCCGAGGGGCCCGGGACCCTGCCGTCGACCGCGCTCGGCGGCGAGTTGCGGGGCGTGGCGGTGGGCGACCCCGCCCGTCCCCTCCTCCGCCACGCCGACCTCCGGATCGAGCCGGGCGAGACGCTCGCCGTCGTGGGCGCGACCGGATCGGGGAAATCGACCCTGCTCGAGGCACTGGCCCGACTCCGGCCGCTCCGGGAAGGGGGCGCGAGCCTCGACGGCATCGCGGTGGACACCATCGCCGACGACCACCTCCGCCGACACGTGACCTTCGCGACCCAACAGGCGGCCCTGTTCGGCGGCACGGTCCGCGAGAGCGTCGACTTCGGGCGCGGGTTCCCCACCGAGGAGGTCGATCTGGCCCTGGAACGAGCGGGGGCCGGGGATCTCGCGGACGTGCTTCCCGACGGCTACGAGACCGTCATCGGTGAGCGGGGGGTGACCCTCTCGGGGGGCCAGCGGCAGCGGGTCGCCCTGGCCCGGGCGCTCGTGGGCGACCCGGGGATGGTCCTGCTCGACGACGCGACCGCCGCGGTCGATCCGGCTCTCGAAGAGCAGATCCTCGCCACCCTGGCCGAGCTCCCGACGACGGTGGTCATGGTGACGCACCGGGTCGCGGCGATGGCGGCCGCCGATCGGGTGGCCTTCGTGGAGGACGGCGCCGTGCGGGCGATCGGCACCCATGCGGAGCTGCAGGGGGAGCCGGGCTACGCCCGCCTCGTGGCGGCGTACGAGTTCGAGGCGCTGGACGCGTGACCGAGCCGGTTCCCACCGACGAGAAGGACGCGCGGCCCGTCGAGATCGTGCGGGCCGGTCTGGCGGTCACGCCGGAGCTGCGCGGGATCATCGGCACGATGGTGCTCACCGGCCTCCTGTACGGGGTGGGCCGGGTGATGATCCCGGTGCTGTTCCAGCAGATCATCGACCGCGGCCTGTTGGCCGAGGGCGGCCTCGACCGACCCGAGCTCCGGCGCCTCATCGTGATCACCACCGCGGTCCTGCTCGGGGTCACCGTGCTCAGCTGGATCTCCAACCTCGTCGTGATCCGGGTGGCGGAGCAGGCGGTGGCCCGCCTGCGGACCCGGCTCCTGCGCCGCGCGGTCGACCTCTCGATGGCCGAACACGCCCGGGAACGCCAGGGCGACCTCGTGTCGAGGGTCACCGGGGACATCGAGACCCTCACGCAGTTCCTCGACTGGGGGGCCTACGCCTGGTTCGTGAACATGAGCATCGCGTTCACCGCGGTGGTCGCGATGTTCGTCTACTCGCCGCCGCTCGCCGTCGTCGCGCTCCTCACCCTCCTCGCGATGGTGCCGGTGGTGCGGGCGATCCAGCGGCGCCAGCAGGTCGGCTACCTGGCGGTGCGGGACCGAACCGGCGACCTGCTCGGCGACGTGGCCGAATCCCTGAACGGCGCCGAGGCCGTGCGGGCGTTCGGCCGGCAGGACGACGTCCGGGCCCGGCTGTGGTCACGGGTCGACGCCAAGTACGACGCCCAGATCAGCGTCAACCGCCCCAGCTCCGTGCTGTTCACGATCGCCGACGCGTTCGGCACGCTGGCGACGACGGCCGTGCTCGTCGCCGTCGTCTGGTTCGGGCCCGACTGGGGGTTGGGTCTCGGCGAGGGCGTGGCGTTCGTGTTCCTCATCCAGATGATCCTGTCGCCGGCCGCGGAGCTCACCGAGGTCATCGACCAGACCTCGCTCGCCCTCGCCGGGTGGTCCCGCACGACCGACCTCGCCACCCGCGAGCCGGCCATCCCCGAGCCCGACCCGGCCGAGCCCCTGCCGGGTGGCCCGCTCGGCGTCCGGGCCGAGGGAGTCGGGTTCGCCTACGACGGAATCCCGGTGCTGGAGGACGTCGACGTCGAGATCGCGCCGGGCCGTTCCACGGTGATCGTCGGCCCGACCGGATCGGGCAAGACCACGTTCGCCCGTCTCCTGTGCCGCCTGGCCGATCCGACGGTCGGGACGATCGCGGTCGGCGGGGTCGATCTGCGGCAGGTGGCGCCGGACGCGCGTCGAGCCGGCGTGCGCATGGTTCCCCAGGACGGCTTCCTGTTCGCGACCAGCGTCCGCGAGAACGTCCGCCGCGGCCGCGTGACCGCGAGCGACGCCGACATCCAGGCCGCGGTTGCGTCGCTCGACCTCGAGGAATGGGTCGCCTCGCTCCCCGACGGGCTCGACACCGAGATCGGTCCGGCCGGGACCGGGCTGTCCGTCGGTGAGCGCCAGCTGGTGGCGTTGATCAGGGCCGCCCTCGCCGATCCGGGCCTGCTGATCCTCGACGAGGCGACGTCGTCGCTCGATCCCGCGACGGAGCAGCTGATGAGCGAGGCCCTCCAGCGCCTCCAGGCGGGCCGCACGACGGTGACCGTCGCCCATCGTCTGGCCACCGCCGAGCGGGCCGATCAGGTGATCGTGTTCGATCACGGCCGGGTGGTCGAGATGGGGACCCACGCGGAACTCGTGGCCCGGGACGGTCACTACGCCCGGCTCCACGGCGCCTGGTCCCGCACGGCGCAGCGCGACGGCGATCCGCGCTAGCGGTCCTGCATGAAGGGGAACTCGGCCCGCACCCGGGCGACCACGGCCGGATCGACCTCCGCGGCGATGGTCGCCTCCTCGCCCGCGGGTGCCTCGGTGACCTCCCCGAGGGGGTCGATGATCCGGCTGTCACCGCGGTAGTCGAGGGAGCCGGCGGAGCCCACCCGGTTGACCCCGACCACGTAGGCCTGGTTCTCGATGGCCCGGGCCTGCAACAAGGTGGTCCAGTGGAGGCTCCGGGCGGCCGGCCAGTTCGCCGGCACGATGTAGAGATCGGTGTCGGCGGCCCGGTCCCAGAACAGATCGGTGAAGCGGAGGTCGTAGCAGATCAGCGGGGTCACCCGGACGCCTTCGATCTCGACCTGCAACTGCCCCCTCCCCGCCGCATAGTGCTGATCCTCGCCCGCGTAGGTGAACGGATGGATCTTGGAGTAGCGGTGGTCCTGGCCGTCCGGTCCGGCCATCAACAGCCGGTTGGTCGGCAGGTCGTAGCCATCCGTGCGCTCGGGGAACGAGCCGACCACCCATGCACCCGTGCGCTGCGCGCACTCGTGCATGAACGTGGCGGTCGGTCCGTCCGGCGGTTCGGCGATCTCCCGGGAGTTCATCGAGAACCCGGTCGACCACATCTCGGTCACGACGACGATGCGGGCTCCGCCCTCGGCCGCGGCCGCGATGCGGGGCCGGATACGACGGAAGTTCGCGTCCGTGTCCTCCCAGACGATGTCGTGCTGGATCGCCGCGACCTTCACCCGGCGGCCCCCTTCAGGGCCTGGAGCCGCGTGACCGCCTCGTCGAGCACGTGATCCTGCTTGCAGAAGGCGAAACGCACGAGATGTGCGCCTTCGGCCTGGTGGTCGTAGAAGACCTGGGTCGGCACCGCGACCACCCCGCACCGCTCGGGGAGACCGAGGCAGAAGTCGATGCCGTCGGTGGCCCCCACCGAGCGGATGTCGACGGTCGCGAAGTAGGTCCCCTGCGGGACGATCACGTCCAGACCGGCGGCCGCGAGCCCGTCGCAGAGGCGATCCCGCTTGCCGGCCATCTCCGCGGTGTAGGTCTCGAAGAAGTCGTCGCCCAGCCGCAGCCCCACGGCCACCGCGTGCTGGAACGGCGCACCGCTCACGAACGTCAGGAACTGCTTGGCCGTGCGCACCGCGGCGATCAGATCCGCCGAGCCGCACGCCCACCCGATCTTCCATCCGGTGAACGAGAAGATCTTTCCGGCCGACGAGATGGTGATCGTGCGGTCGGCCATCCCCGGAAGCGTCGCGAGCGGGATGTGCTCGCCGTCGAACACCAGGTGCTCGTAGACCTCGTCGGTCACCGCCACGACGTCGTGCTCGAGGCAGGCCCGGGCGATCATCTCCAGCTCCTCCCTCGAGAAGACCTTGCCCGTGGGGTTGTGGGGTGAGTTGAGCAACAGGAGCTTCGTGGCCGGGGTGAAGGCCGCTTCCAGTTCGGCGGGGTCGAACGAGAAGTCACGCCCCCGCAGCGTCACCACCCGGCGCGACGCCCCGCTCATCGCGATGCCCGCCGCGTAGGAGTCGTAGTACGGCTCGAACGTCACCACCTCGTCACCCGGACCCGTGAGGCCCAGCAGCGAGGCCGCGAGCGCCTCGGTCGCCCCGGCCGTGACGAGGATCTCGTCCGCCGGGTCGAAGTGCTGGCCCCGGAACCGGGCCCGGTGTTCGGCGATCGCCTCCCTCAGCGCCGGGATGCCGGGGAGGGGCGGATACTGGTTGTGGCCCGCCTCGATCGCGGCGATCGCCGCCCGCTTGACCTCGTCGGGACCGTCGGTGTCGGGGAATCCCTGCCCGAGGTTGACCGCGCCCGTCTCGATCGCCAGGGCCGACATCCGGGTGAAGATGGTCGTCCCGAATCCCTGCAGGCGGTCGGTCAGGTGGGGCACGCGATCCACGGCGGGGATCCTACGGGCTCCGGGGCGGCGGGTCTGACTGCGTTCTTACCTTCGCCGTCCATCGTGAGGGCCAGAGAGGCAGTCCGATCCCCTTTTCAACCCCCAAGGAGAAACTCAGATGAACAAGAAGCTCATGGCCACCGCCATCGCCGCCTCGACCCTCGGCGGTGCCGCGGCCGGCGCGGCCCTCCTCGCGCCCGGCCAGGCCGGTGCCCAGGACGACGGCGAGCCCCCGGCCGGCGTCGAGCACGTGCGGCCCGAGTTCGGGACCCACATCCGAACGGCGCTCCAGGGCCTGGTCGACGACGGCACGCTCACCGACGCCCAGGTCGACGCGGTGGTCGAGGCCCTCCACGAGGCCCGGCCCGACGACGGCCCCCGCTTCCGCCACCGCGGGTTCCGGGGCCACCGGCCCGGAAAAGTCTTCGGTCATCTGGCCGGCGGCGAGGTCGCCGAGATCCTGGGCCTCGAGCCCGAGGAACTCCGGGATGCGCTGCGCGACGGCCGGACCGTCGAGGAGTTGGCCGCCGAACAGGGCATCGACATCGAGGACGTGGTCGACGCGATCGTGGACGCGGCCGAGGCCCGGCTCGACCAGGCCGTGGAGAACGGCCGGATCGACGCCGAGCGGGCCGACGAGATGCTCGAGAAGCTCGAGGAGCGGATCGAGGCCCGCTTGAGCGGCGGCACCGACGGCACCGACGACTGATCGAGTACCGGCTCAGGCCGCCGTCTCGTCGGCGGTGGGCAGGGTGAACCCCACCGCTGCACCACCGTCGGGCGAGGCGGCGGCCTTCACCGTGCCGTCGTGGGCCTCGACGATCTGCCGCACGATGGCGAGTCCGAGACCCGAACCGGGAAGGGGGCGGGCCGGGTCGAGACGGTGGAAGCGGTCGAACACCGCCTCACGCTCCCCGGGCGGGATCCCGCTGCCCTGGTCGTGCACGACGAGGGATCCGCCGTCGATCTCGACCCGGATCGGGGTTCCCGGCGGCGAGAACTTCACGGCGTTGTCGACCAGGTTCTTGACGGCGCGGCCGAGTGCGCCGGGCCGGGCCTCCACCGGGAGCTGCCGGCGCTCGTCGATGACGATCTCCCTGCCGCTCCGGCGCCGGGCCCGCTCCACCACCGGGTCGGTGACCTCGCGCAGCGTGAGGGTCGTGACGTTCTCCTCGGAACGGACGTCCGCGGCCAGGTCGACCAACTCGGCGACCAGGTCGCTGAGCTCGGTCAGTTCGGCGTCGACGTCGTCGACGAGCGCCGCCCGCTGCTCGTCGGAGAGGGCGTGGCCCCGCCGCAGCACGTCGACGTTGGTCCGGAGGCTCGTGAGCGGGGTCCGCAGCTCGTGGCTGGCGTCCATCACGAGCCGGTGCTGCTGCCCCCGCGACGCGTCGAGCGCTTCGAGCATCGTGGTGAGGCTCGTGGCCAACCGGCCCACCTCGTCGGTCCCCCCACCACCCACCGGGTGCCGGAGATCACCGGTCCGGGCCACCTCCTCGGCGGCATCGCTGAGCCGGCGGATCGGTCGAGCCGTCGCCCCGGCGATGAACCAGCCGGCCACCGCCGCGGCGGCGATCGCCACGGCGCCGATCACGATGCTGCGACGGCGCAGGTCGGCCAGCACCGCATCGACCTCGTCGAGCGGTCGGGCGAGCTGGATGAAGGCGTCGTTGGGGAGCCCCACGGTCACCACCCGGGCCCGCCCCTCGAGGGTGGAGCCGTCGTGCAGCACCGGCCCGTCGCGTGCCTCGGACAGGAGCGCCGGGTCGTTCGGCGCGAGGAACGCGCCGGCGAGTCGGCCCCGCTCGTTGCCCTCCGCGTCGAGGACCCGCACCAGGGCGTCGAAGCCCACCAATGCGACGAACGGATCCACCCGCTGCCCGGCCGCGAAGGCCTCCCGCCGACTCAGGTCACGGAACCGTTCGAGGGGGATGCGGTCGACCGCAGCCGGATCCAGCGGTCGCACCCGCGCCAGGAGGTCGGCGTCGACCTCGCCGACCAGCTCGGTCTCCGTCGTCCGGTGAACCGAGATCCCGACCGCCACGACGACCACGGTCGCCACCGCGGCCAGCGCCAGGGCGATGCGCAGGCGGAGGTTCACACCGGCTCCCGGGCCACGTAGCCCACTCCCCGCACGGTGTGGACCAGCCGCGACCCACCGTCGGCCTCGAGCTTGCGGCGCAGGTATCCGACGTACACGTCGAGTGTCTTCGACTCCGCCTCCAGCTCGCCGCCCCACACCAGTTCGTAGAGCCGGTCCCGACCCAGGACCACTCCCTGGTTGCGCACCAGCACCTCGAGCAGGTCGAACTCGGTGCGGCTGAGCCCCAGATCGCGATCGCCCCGCCGTGCCATCCGTCCCGGTGTGTCGAGGACGAGATCGTGCAGCGTGAGCGTCGCGGGATCCGTTCCCCCGCTTCGCAGCCGGGCCCGGATACGGGCCAGCAGCTCCTCGAGCGCGAACGGCTTCACGAGATAGTCGTCGGCTCCCGCGTCGAGGCCGGCCACCCGGTCACCGATCTCGTGGCGGGCCGTGAGCATGAGGATCGGCGTGTCGTTGCCCCGGTCTCTCACCGTCCGGCACACGGAGAGCCCGTCGGCGTTCGGCATCGACACGTCGAGCAGCAGCAGGTCGGGACGGCGGTCCTCGAAGAGTTCCAGCGCGGCGGCGCCGTCGCCGGCGGTCACCACGTCGTAGCCCTCCAACCGCAGGGCGCGGTCGAGCGACTCGCGGACTCGACGGTCGTCCTCGGCGATGAGGATGGTCGGCACGGGGCCAGGCTTGCACACACAGGTGAGAGAACGGTGAGTACCGTTTTGGCAGCCGACCAGGAAGCGAGCCGACGCCATGGCGACCCACCGGAGGCGGTCCCCCCGACTCCACCGCATCGGACTCGACGGGCTGCCCGTGCCCCGTCTCCGGGGCCGGCTGCACCAGTTCACGGCGCTTCCGTTCGCCTTCGCCGGCACCGTCCTGGCCGTTCAGGCCGACTCGTCGCTCGCCCGGGTCGCCATCGGCATCTTCACCCTCTCGGTGGTGGCCATGCTCGTGGCCAGCGCCGCGTACCACTGCCACGCCGGTTCGCTCGAACGCAAGCTCCTGGCCCGCCGTCTCGACCACGCGATGATCTTCGTCGCCATCGCCGGCACCCAGACCGCCTACTGGCTGCTGAGCGCACCGAGCCGCACCGCGGTGGTCGGCACGGTCGCGGTCTGGGCCGTCGCCGCCGGCGGCATCCACTACAAGCTCAACTACGTCACGCTCACGAAGTCGGTGGGCAGTTGGCTCTACGGGATCCTCGGCTGGACCGGGGTGGTCCTCGTGCCGTACCTGCTCGACGCGGGCGACGCCACCGCCATCCTGGCGGTGGTGGGCGGTGGTCTGCTCTACACCGGGGGTGGCGTGATCCTCACCCGGCGGCGACTGGACCCGTGGCCCGGCGTGTTCGGCTACCACGAGGTCTGGCACGCCATGGTCGTGCTCGCGGTGGTGGCCCACGGTCTCGGCATCGTCCGCCTGGCCGACACCGTGGCCTGACTCAGGTCGAACCGACGCCGGTAGGGTCGAACGGTGCGCATCATGGTGACCAACGACGACGGCATCGACTCCGTCGGACTCCATGTCCTCGCCCGGACGATGCGGCGGTTCGGCGATGTCGTCATCATCGCCCCCGACCAGGAGTACTCGGGCTCCGGGGCGGCGATCGGGTCGCTGCTCCACATGCGGCCGGAGGTCCACCGCAGCGAGGTCGACGGCATCGAGGAGGCATGGGCGGTGAGCGGTCCCCCGGCACTGTGCACCATGTTCGCCCGCCTGGGAGCCTTCGGGGACCTCGACCTGGTCGTCTCGGGCATCAACCCGGGGGCCAACGTGGGTCGCAGCGTCTACCACTCCGGCACCGTCGGCGCCTGCCTCACCGCCCGCAACGGCGGTGTCAACTCGGTGGCGGTCAGCCAGTCGGTCGACAACTGGGGGGTCGAAGGCCAGGGCTGGGAGGAGATGCTCGAGTCGCAGCAGTGGCAGGGCGCCGCCGACATCGCCGCGCTCGTCGTCGGACCCCTCGTCGCGAACCTGCCCGCCGAACCGGTCGTCGTCAACGTCAACGTGCCCAACCTCCCCGCCGCGGAGATGAAGGGCTGGCGCCGCACCCGGGTGGCGACCGCCCCGCCCCGGTCGATGAGCAAGGCGATACTCGAGCCGAAGCCGGGCCACGAGGACTCGTTCACCGTCGAGATGTCGTGGGGTGACGCGGCCGAGGACGAACCGATCACCGACGACACCGGCGCGGTCATGGCCGGGTACGTCTCGATCACGTGGCTCGGCCGGCTCGAGGGCATCGAGGTCGCCCACGACGGGGCCCCGGCGGCAGAGGCCAACCTCGACGACTTCTTCGGCTGAACCGTGCTGACCGCGTCCGGACTCGGGAAGTCGTTCGGCCCGCGACGGCTCTTCTCCGACGTCACCCTCCAGTTGTCCGCGGGCCGTCGCATGGCCCTCGTCGGTGGCAACGGTACGGGCAAGACGACGCTGATCGAGATGCTCGTGGGCGAGACCGAGCCCGACGAGGGCACCATCACCCGCCCCCGCGACCTGACCATCGGCTACCTGCCCCAGGATCTCGCCGGGACGACCGAGGGCACGGTGCTGGCGGAGGTCATGGCCGGCGCGGGTGAGCTCACCGAGCTGGCGCGGCAACTCGGTGAGCTCGAGACGCAGCTCGGTGACCCCGACGCGGACCAGGACGAGGTGTTGGCCCGATACGGGGAGATCCAGGGCCACTTCGAGGCCCTGGGCGGATACGCCCTCGAGGCCGAGGCCCACAAGGTGCTGGCCGGCCTCGGGTTCAAGGAGACCGACGGTGATCGACCGGTCCGCGAGATGTCCGGCGGCTGGCGCATGCGGGTGGCCCTGGCGCGGCTGCTGCTGGCCAAGCCGGACCTGCTGCTCCTCGACGAGCCCACCAACCACCTCGACGTCGACTCGATCGCCTGGCTCGAACAACAGCTGGCGACCTGGCCGGGGGCATTGCTGTTCGTCAGCCACGACCGCGACTTCATCGACGCGGTCGCCGACCGCGTGGTGGAGCTGGCCGAGGGGACCGCCCTCGAGTACGTGGGCGGGTTCGCGGAGTTCGTCGTGGCCCGCGAGGAGCGCCTCCAGCGCATCGAGGCCGCGGCCGCACGACAGGCCCGGGAGGTGGCCCGGGTCGAGCGCTTCATCGACCGGTTCCGCTACAAGGCGACCAAGGCCCGCCAGGTCCAGAGCCGCATCAAGATGCTCGAGAAGCTGGAACAGATCGAGGTGCCCGACCGCAAGGAGCTGGTGGCCCGCTTCGCCTTTCCCGAGCCTCCCCGGTCGTCGAGGGTGGTCGCCGAGTTCCACGGCGCCACCGTCGGCTACGACGGCATCCCGGTCGTGCGAGACGTCGACCTGGTCGTCGAGCGGGGTCAGACGGTCGCGTTCGTCGGTCCCAACGGCGGCGGCAAGACCACCCTGCTCCGCCTCATCCTCGGCGAGCTCACCGCCACCGCCGGTCACGCCACCCTCGGCACGAACGTGCGGGTCGCCACCTTCCATCAGCACCAGGCCGACGAACTCGACGGCACCAAGACGGTGATCGAGGCGTTCTCCGGCGGCATCGATCCCGGCAAGCGCAACATGCGGACCGTGCTCGGCTCGTTCGGGTTCCCCGGCGACGCCGCCGACCGGCACGTGCGGGACCTCTCGGGGGGCGAACGGACCCGGCTGGCGCTGGCCCGCACCATGGTCGAGCCGGTGAACCTGCTGGTGCTCGACGAGCCGACCAACCATCTCGACCTGCCGAGCTGCGACGTGCTCGAGGATGCGCTCACCGCCTACCCCGGGACCGTGCTCCTGGTGACCCACGACCGGCACCTGATCCGCAATGTGGCCGACGCACTGATCGAGGTGCGCGACGGTCGCGCCACCTGGCATCCCGGTGTCCCGGAGGAGGTGCTCACACCCCCGGACCCGACGAGGGTCGGGCCCGAGCGGGCGAGCGGCGACCGAACGGGCACGAGGACGGTCGACGCCCGGGGTGAACGCCGCCGGGAAGGGGCCCGGGCCCGGCAGGCCACCGCCGATCTCCGCAAGCGGGTCGGTGCCCTGGAGAGGGACCTCGAGCGGGCCGAGGCGGAGGTGGCCCAACTCGGGGCGGCCCTGTCCGACCCCGGGGTCTACGACCGGCCCGAGGAGGTCCACCGGCTGGCCACCGCCCACGAGGAGGCGAAGGACCGCGCCGCGGCGCTGATGGAGGAATGGACCGCGGCGGCAGAGGAGCTCGAGCGCCTACGGTGAGCGCCCGGAGGTGGCCCATGGGAGTGCTCGAGGGGAAGGTGGCGATCATCACCGGGGCCGCCCGGGGGACGGGTGCCGCGACGGCCCGCCGATTCGTCGAAGAGGGCGCGAGCGTGCTGCTCGGCGACGTCCTCGACGATCTCGGGAACGAGGTGGCGGAGGGTCTCGGGCCCTCGGCGGCCTACCTGCACCTCGATGTGCGGGAGCCCGGGCACTGGTCGGCCGCGGTGGGCGACGTCACCGACCGGTTCGGGGGTGTCGACGTGCTCGTCAACAACGCCGCGATCCTCGATGTCGGGGCGATCACCGACACGGACCTCGAGGTCGTGACCCGCCTCGTGACGGTCAACCAGATCGGCCCGTATCTCGGGATCAGGGCGGTGATCGGCCCGATGCGCCGACGGGGCGGCGGGTCGATCGTCAACGTGACCTCCATCGACGCCATCGAGGGTTCGAACGGGGTGGCGGCCTACACGTCGACCAAGTGGGGGCTCCGGGGCCTGACCAAGGCGGCGGCCGTGGAGCTGGGCCGGCACGGCATCCGCGTGAACAACGTCGGTCCGGGTGGCGGCAGCGAGGAGATGGTGCAGCCCTTCCTCGAGGCGGCCATCGAGCGACTGAAGGACCGCACGGAACGCCTTCCCGATCGGCCCCAACACCCGTTCCACCGACGCGGCGAGCTCGACGACTTCGCCAACGCGATCGTGTGGCTGGCATCGGACCAGAGCGGCTACGTCTCCGGGATCGACCTCACCGTCGACGGTGCCTTCACCGCGGGCAAGATCGAGCCCGGAGCCCCGTTCTCGTGAACGCCCCGGCCGCTCCGGTGTGGACGCCGGCGCCGTCCCGGGCGGCCGGCAGCAGGCTGGCCGAGTTCGCCGCGGCGACGGGCCACGACGACTATCCGTCGTTGCACGCATGGTCGGTGGCCGACCCCGGCGGGTTCTGGGCCGCGGCGTGGGACCACCTGGGGATGGTCGGTGATCGGGGGACCCGCACCCTCGAGACCGCCGACGAGATGTGGAGGACCCGGTTCCTGCCGGACGCCACCCTCAACGTCGCGGAGAACCTGCTGCGGTTCACGGGCGCCGAGCCCGCGCTGATCTTCCGGGGGGAGGACGCCACCGTGCGCCGCACCGTTTCCCGGGACGAGCTCCGCTCGATGGTGGGGCAGCTGCAGGAGGCCATGCGCCGGGCCGGGATCGAGCCGGGCGACCGGGTCGCGGCGTGGCTCCCCAACATCGTCGAGACCTACGCGATCATGCTCGCGACCGCGTCGATCGGTGCCGTCTTCTCCTCGACCTCGCCCGACTTCGGCGTCGACGGGGTGGTCGACCGGTTCGGTCAGATCGAGCCCCGGCTCCTCTTCGCCTGCGACGGCTACGAGTACGGCGGGCGGATCCACGACCGCATCGGGCCGCTCACCGAGATCCGGGCCGCGCTTCCCGGTGTCGAGCAGGTGGTGGTCGTGCCCTTCCGCGGCGGCGGAACGACCGGCGCCGTCCCCGACGCGGTGATGCTCGACACGTTCCTCGCCGGCAGCGAACCCTGCGAGCCCGAGTTCACCCCGTTCCCCTTCGACCACCCCTGGTACGTGCTGTTCTCCTCGGGCACCACGGGCATCCCGAAGTGCATCGTGCACCGGACCGGAGGCGTGCTGCTGAAGCACCTCGTCGAACATCAGCTCCACTGCGACGTCCGGCCCGGCGACCGGGTCTTCTACTTCACGACGGCCGGCTGGATGATGTGGAACTGGCTGGTGTCGGGCCTCGCCTCCGGCGCCACCCTGGTCCTCTACGACGGCTCGCCGTTCCACCCCGACGGCAACCGGCTGTTCGACCTGGCCGACGACACGGGGATCACGCTGTTCGGCACCTCGGCGAAGTTCATCGAGGCGCTGGGCAAGTCCGGCCTCCGCCCCGTCGACAGCCACGACCTCTCGACCGTCCGGACCATCACCTCGACCGGATCGACGCTGGTGCCAGAAGGGTTCCACGTCGTGCACGACGCGGTGAAGGCCGACGTCCACCTCGCCTCCATCTCGGGGGGCACCGACCTCTGCGGGTGCCTGGTCGCGGGCGACCCCACGAGCCCGGTCCACGCGGGCGAGATCCAGCGGCCCGGCCTCGGCATGGACATCGACGTCGTCGACGAGACGGGCCGGAGCCTTCCGGCCGGAGTCCGGGGTGAGCTCGTGTGCCGGTCCCCGTTCCCCTCGATGCCCCTCGGCTTCCACGCCGATCCGGGCGACGCCCGCTACCGGGCCGCCTATTTCGAGCGGATCCCCGGCGTGTGGCACCAGGGCGACTACGCGGAATGGACCGAACACGGCGGCGTGGTGATCCACGGCCGCTCCGACGCCACCCTCAACCCCGGCGGGGTCCGCATCGGGACCGCCGAGATCTACCGGCAGGTCGACAAGGTCCCCGGTGTGGTCGAGGCGATCGTCGTCGGCCAGGAACACGACGACGACACCCGCATCGTGCTGTTCGTGGTCCTCGAGGAGGGCACGGAGCTCGACGACGAGCTGGCGGACCGGATCCGGCGCACGGTCCGGGCCGGCGCCACACCCCGCCACGTCCCCGCGGTGATCGGGCAGGTCCCCGAGATCCCCCGCACCCGCAGCGGCAAGATCGTCGAGCTGGCCGTGCGCGACGTGGTCCACGGAGAGCCGGTCCCCAACACGGAGGCGCTGGCCAACCCGGAGGCGCTCGAGCACTTCCGGGACCACCCGGCCCTCGGCTGAGAGCGCCCTCTCCGCCTCCGGCTACCCTCCCAGCCCATGCAGGCGATCATCGAGGATCCCGCCGCGGTGACCGCGGAATGGCTCACCGCCGTGCTGCAGCGAGCCGGTCACGGCGCGGTCGTCACCGGCTTCACCCGGGAGGCGGTGGGTACGGGGCAGATGGCCCACAACGAGCGGTACCGGCTCGAGCTGGCGGACGCGGACCCGGGCACGCCGACGTCGCTCGTCATCAAGTTCCCGTCGCCGAGCGAGGAGAGCCGCGCCGCGGGCGCCGCCGGCGGCTACCGCAACGAGGTCCGCTTCTACACCGACCTCGCGGCCGGCCTCTCCATCGCCGTCCCGGACTGCCTCTACGGCGCGGTGGCCGAGGACTCGACCACCTTCACGCTCGTGCTCGAGGACCTCGCCCCGGCCCGCCAGGGCGACCAGATCCAGGGGGGCAGCGACGAGCAGGTCGTCGCCGCGGCCCGCAACCTGGCGGGCCTGCACGCTCCGCGATGGGGCGATCCGGCACTCGACGACATCGACTGGCTGCGGCACAGCGGCAGCGACGCCGTCGGCTTCGTCGAGCTCGTCACNNTTCGAGCGGTTCGGGGCCGGCGTGGGCAACTGGGTGGAACGGGAGCCGCCGATCGCCACGCTGGTGCACGGCGACTACCGACTCGACAACCTGATGTTCGCCACCACCCCCGGCCGGCCCGCCGTCAGCGCCGTCGACTGGCAGACGATCGGGGTGGGCGCAGGAGGGCGGGACCTCGGCTACCTGCTCGGCAACAGCGCCCCGCCCGAGGCGAGGCGCCGCCACGAGCCGGCCGCCCTGGATGCCTACCGCGAGACGATGGCGGCCCTCGGGGTGGAGCTCACGGCCGACGAGGTGGCGACGCAGTACCGCTACGGCACGTTCCAGGGCCCGTTCATCACGATGCTCGGGTCGATCGCGGTCGGTCAGACCGACCGGGGCGACGACATGTTCATGGCGATGGCGGAACGATCCGCGGCACAGATCGTCGACCTCGACGCGCTCGACCTCATCGGGTGAGGATCGATGTCGCCCGGCGAGTCGCCACCATGCCCTCGACCGCGAAGACCACCAGTGCGATCCAGATGATCACGTAGCCGGTGACCTGCCCGCCACTCCACTCCTCGTCCCACAGCACCACGCCGAGCAGGAACTGGATGGTGGGCGCGATGAACTGGAGCATCCCCACCAGCCAGAGCTGGATGCGCCGGGCCGCCGACGCGAAGAGGAGAAGCGGGGCGGCCGTGACGAGCCCCGCGCCGAGCAGCAACAGGTCGCGGCCCGGGACCGACACCCCCAGGGCGCCGTCGCCGGCCGCCGCCCGCACGACCAGGAAGGCCAGCGCCACCGGCGCGAGCGTCGAGACCTCGAGGGTGAGGCCGTCGAGCGAGCCGGCCGGTGAGGTCTTGCGCAGCAACCCGTAGAGCCCGAACGTCAGGGCCAGGAACAGCGACACCCACGGCGCGGTGCCGACGTCGACGGTCAGGACGAGGACCCCGACCGCCGCGATCCCCACACACAGGAGGGGCACGGGCCGGAGCCGCTCCCGAAGCACCACCACACCGAGCACCACGCTCACCAGCGGGTTGATGAAGTACCCGAGGCTGGCCTCGAGCACCCGGTCGTCGTTGACGGCCCACACGAACACGAGCCAGTTCGACGTGAGCACGAGCGCGCTCGCCCCGAAGACCCACCGCGCCCGCGGATCGGTGACCAGGCCCCGCACCCGTGGCCACGAGCGGGCGGCGGTCTGGAGCACACCGAGCAGCACCGCAGCCGTGACGATCCGGAACAGGATGACGTCACCGGCGGGCACGTCGTCGAGCAGGCGCCAGTAGAGGGGGGACAGGCCCCACAGCACATAGGCGAGGATCCCGATCGACACGCCCCGGTTCACCCGGCCACGCTACGGGCGATCGGGCGGACTCGATGCATGGAGCCCGCCGAGCCGGCCACCGCGGGCGACGGCAGCGCGGCCGGCCGCGGGTCGGTGTCCGGCTCGTTCACGGTCGATCGTGCGGGACCACCGGCCCGGGGGCACAATGACGCCATGTCCGACGTCGCCCCGCTCGAGACCACGACCCCCTCGCCGGTCACCGACGACGGCGACCACGACCGTTTCGCCCACTACGCCCGCAAGGCCGACATCACCCGGGCCGCGGTGGAGGGAACCCCGGTCGTGGCCATCTGCGGCAAGGTGTGGGTCCCCTCCCGGGATCCTGCGAGGTATCCGGTATGCCCGACCTGCGAGGAGATCAAGGCCCGGCTCGACGCACGAAAGGCGAACTGATGAGGATCTCGATCAACGGCAGCTCCGAGCTGATCCACGCCGACGTACCCCGGCTGATCGACCACGCCGCCCGCGCCGACGCCGACGGCCTGTCGGGCTGGTGGCTGGCGCAGACCGGCCTGGTCGACGCCCTCACCGTGCTGGCGGCCGCCGGACCCGCGACCGACACGATCGAGCTGGGCACCGCGGTCAACGCCACGTTCCCGGTTCACCCGTCCACCCTCGCCGCCAAGGCGCTCACCGCACAGGCCCTCACCGGAGGTCGCCTGACCCTCGGGCTCGGCGTCAACCACGCACCCGTCGTCGAAACCACCTGGGGGATGTCGTTCGAGAAGCCGATCCGCCACATCCGCGACTACCTCGCCTGCCTCCTCCCGCTGCTGGAGTCCGGCGCCGCCGACCACGACGGCCACGACTTCACCCTCCACTTCGAGGGAGCCCGCCCCACCGAACGGGCCCCGTCGGTCCTGCTGGCCGCGATGGGCCCGCAGATGCTGAGGGTCGCCGGCACCCTCACCGACGGCACGCTGCTGTGGATGACCGGGCCGAAGGCGATCGCCGACCAGATCGCGCCCCGCATCAACGAGGCGGCGGCCGCGGCCGACCGTCCCGCCCCCCGCGTCGTGTGCTCCCTCCCAATCTCGGTCACCGACGACGAGAAGGGGATGCGGGAGTTCGTCGACGCGGTGCTGGTTCGCTACGGCGAGCTGCCGTCGTATCGGGCGATGCTCGACCTCGACGGCCACGCCGGTCCCGGCGACGCGATGATCTGCGGCACCGAGGAGCGGGTCCGTGAGCAGTTGGCGGCGATCGAGGACGCCGGCGCCACCGAGTTCTCCGCGGCCGAGATCGGTACCAACCGAGACGACTACGCCCGGACCCGGGCACTGCTGAGGGACCTGGCCGGATCTAGAATGACGGCGTGAAGATCGCGGTCGTGTACGAGAGCCGGACCGGCAACACGGCCCGCGCGGCCGAGATGATCGCCGCGTCCTGCCAGGAACTCGGACACGAGGTCGGTGTCTGGCCCAGCCGGAAGGCCAACCTCGGGTTCCTGACCGACGCCGACCTGGTGTTCGTGGGCACCTGGACCGACGGGCTGGTCATCGCCGGCCACCGTCCCGGCGACGCCGGTCGCCTCCTCGACCTCCCCGGCATCTGGGGCAAGCCGACGGCCGGATTCCTCACCTACGCCATCCACGCCGGGAAGGTGGTCGACACCCTGGCCGACGTGGTGAGGCTGCGGGGCGGCGACTGGATCGGCGGAAACGTGTTCCGTCGGGACAGACTGCCCGAGGGCATCCCCGGATTCGTCATCGCCGCCATCGACGAGGCCGAAGCCCGCGTCGCCGCCTCCTGACCGCACCCGGACCCGACCCTCGTTGCAGCTTCGTGACGATCGGAACCCTGCCGTCCCCCCGGACGTCCGAGATGCGACGCTTGAACCACCGAGGCTCTCATGCGGAACCACATCCAGGGAGTGGCACTCCTCATCCTCCTCATGGCGGCGCTGTGGGGGACGGTCCGGCTGGCCGGACCCGTCCTGAGCGACGCGTTCGGCGACGAGGGGGCGGTCCAGGCCCGGGTGGCCGAGGACCGCGTCGACCTCTCGACCGACGACGCCGAACCCGAGGAGCCGCTCAGTCCCGAGGAGGTGTTCACCATCCAGTGGCGCCTCGCCGCCGAGGGCTTCCTCGACGTCGAGACCGACCTCGACGGCATCATGGGCCCCCGCACCCGCGCCGCCATGCAGGAGGCAAAGACCGCGTTCGGTCTCGGTGCGGTGAGCGACCGGGCGCTCCTCGAACATCTCGAACCGGCCGGTTCGGACCCCTTCACGGAGTAGTTCGCGTCCTGATAGCGTGGGCTCACCCCGGAGGGTGAGATGACGCAGGCTGCGCTCGAACACCACAACCCGGTTGGGCGGCGAGCCGGACCCGCGCGGTCACGGTGGGGATGGCCGCTCGGTCGCGAGTTGACGATCATCACCGTCGGCTTCCTGGCCTACCGGATCGTCCGCATGCTGGTGAAGGACGACATCGACTCGGCCCTGGTCAACTCGCGGCGGGTGATCGACTGGGAACGGACGATCGGCATCTTCAACGAGGTCGACCTCCAGTCGACGATCCTCGGCAACGACGCGCTGATCTGGATCCTCAACCGCTACTACTTCTTCTTCCACTTCGGGGGCGTCATCTTGTTGATCACGTGGTTGTTCGTGGCCAACTACGAGTACTACGGGCGGGTCCGCCGGGTCCTGCTCACGACCACGATGTCGGCCCTGCTCATCCACGTGACCTTCCCTCTGGCACCGCCCCGCTGGTTCCCCGAGTTCGGCTTCGTCGACACCCTCCAGACGTACGGCCCCCGCGTCTACGACAGCGGGACCATCACCGCCACCGCCAACCAGATCGCGGCCATGCCCTCGCTCCACGTCGGCTGGGCCCTCATCGCGGCGTGGGCCATCAGCCGGACGACCACCAGTCGCTGGCGCTGGATCGGCTACGGCCACCCGGCGATCATGACCATCGCCGTGGTGCTCACCGCCAACCACTGGTGGCTCGACGTGATCGGCGCGATCGCGCTCGTGTACGTGGCGATCCTGGCCGACCGCCCCCTTCAGCGCTGGCTCGAGCGGCGGGAGCAGCGGCGCATCGAACAGGAGATCCTCGAGGTCGCCGCCACGTGACCGAGGGGGGACCACCCACCCCCGACGGCTCGCTCACCTACCGGCCCCGCGATCCCGTCGACGTCGGCTTCGCCACCATGGGGGTCAAGACGATCCGCCACCGGGCAGGAGTCCGCTGGTGGACGACCGTCACCCCGGAGGGCCCCGCGGTCGTCGCCTTCCGCCGCGTCGGCGGTTGCGTCCGCGCCGACGGCTGGGGCCCCGGCCTGGACTGGGCCTTCACCCAGTTTCCCGCCCTGCTGGGCGCCGACGACGACCCGACCGACTTCCGCCCGGAGCACCCGGTCGTCGCGGCGCTGGCCGGTCGCTTCGCCGGCCTCCGCATCGGCGCGACCGGGCGTTGGTACGAGGCGCTCGCCACCGCGGCGATCGGCCAACGGGTGGTCAGGGCCGACGCCGGCGCCAGCCGGACGAGGCTGAGCAGACACCACGGGGAACCCGTCCCGGCCGGACCCGAGCCCACCTTCCCGGTCCCGGCCCGGATCCTGACGCTCGCCGACCACGACCTGCACCGGCTCGGGGTGGAACGGTCCCGGGCCCGCGTGCTGCGGATCGCAGCGACGTACGCCGACCGGCTCGAAGCCCTCCACGAGGTCCCCGCATCCGAGGCCGACACCTGGCTCCGACGCCTCCCCGGGGTCGGACCCTGGACCTCGGCGCTCACCACGTCGGTTGCGGGCGGTGATGCCGATGCCGTGCCGGTCGGCGACCTCCACCTTCCCCGCACGGTCAGCTACGCCCTCACCGGCACCGAGGGCGACGACGACCGCATGCTCGAGGCTCTGGCCCCTTTCGCCGGCCACCGCCAGCGGGTGGTGCGGATGGTGAAGCTCGCCGGACCGCGCCGCCATCGCCCTGTGCCGTTCCGCTACGACATCAGCCGGATCTGACCGGCTCCCGCCTCCGATGGGCGCCCGTCCGGTCGACGGGTGCGATCACCTCCGGCATGGATCCGCCGCGGCCTCATCGCCTCGAATCGAGGAACCGGACGACGACGAGGATCACGATGGCCCCCAGGATCGAACCGATCCAACTGGCCCGGTCCAGCGCAAGCCCGTCGTCGGACACCAGCGAGGCGAGTGCGCCGCCGACGAATGAGCCGGCGATCCCCAACAGGATCGTGCCGAGACAGCCGTAACGGCGCCCGGTCGGCACGACCATGCGCGCGATCAGGCCCGCCACGAGGCCGGGAACGATCCAGGCGAGGATCTCCATGGACCGGAGTCTCCCCCGCTTTCGACGGCGCTGCCACCAGCGTGTAGCCATCCGGGGATGTCGGCCGTCGTCCCTGCCCGATCCCCGTGGCGGATCTTCGGCCTGCTCGCCGGAGCGGTCGCATTGGCGACGCTCAACTTCTCACTGGCGTTCGTGGCGTTCCGGGAGATCGCCGAGTCCTTCGGGGCCAGCGACTCCGCCGTCTCGTGGACGCTGACCGGGTTCTCGATCACCTCCGCCGCGGTCATGGTCCCCGGCGGGTGGCTGGCCGACCGCTACGGCCGCACCCACGTGTTCCTCACCGGGTTCGCGATCTTCGTCGTCGGCAGCCTGCTCGTGTCGATCGCACCCACCGTGCAGTTGCTGGTCGCGGCCCGGGTGGTGCAGGCAGCCGGCCTCGCCATCGAATCCCCCGCCTCGCTCGCCCTCGTGCTGGAGGCCTTCCCCACCCGACGCCGCTCGACCGCGGTCGGCGCGATGGGCGCGGCGGGCGGGGTCGCCGCGTCGGTGGGACCCCTCATCGGCGGCGCGCTCGTGGACCACCTGGGCTGGCGGGCCGCCTTCTTCGCCAACGTGCCGGCCGGGATCCTGGTGCTCTGGCTCCTGTGGCACCGGCTCCCACCCAACCGACCGGGCCCCGACCGGGGCGCCCCGGACCTGGGCGGGGTGGCCCTGCTGATCGGAGGGGTCGGCGCGCTGGCGCTCGGCATCGTCCAGAGCGACGACTGGGGCTTCACCGACACCCGGACCCTGGCGTCGCTGGTGACGGCCGCGGTGCTCCTCGTGGCCCTCGTGTACCGATCGAACCGGCACCCCGAGCCGATTCTCCATCTCCCGCTGTTCGCCGACCACGATTTCCGGTTGGGCGCGGGGCTGTCGCTCCTCCTGGCCGGCAGCTTCGCCGGCACCTTCCTCGCGCTCGTCCGCTTCCTCGACGAGGGGTGGGGCCTCTCGCTGACCGAGGCCGGGCTCGGAGTCGGACTCGTGCCCGCAATCGGCGGAACGGTGTCGGTCGTGTCCGGCCGCCTGGCCGACCGGTGGGGCCACCGCTCGGTGATACTCCCGGGGGCGGTGATCATGGCAGCCGGCGGCGCGTGGATGTGGACGGCGGTGTCGCCCGAGCGCGACATGCTCGGGCTGTGGCTCCCGGCGACCGCCGTCTACGGGCTCGGCGTCGGGCTCGGCCACGCGGCATGCCAGTCCGCGGCGCTCTCCGGGGTGGCGGCGGAACGGCTCGGTATCGGGGGTGCCATGAACCGCATCTTCCAGGACGTCGGCGGCACGATCTCCGCCGCGATCGTCGTCGCCCTGTACACCAAGGCCGACGATCCGATCGACGGGCTCCGATCGGCCATGGTCCTGCTGATCGTGGTGAGCGCACTCTCGATCCCACTGGCCGCCGGCCTTCGCAACCGGGGTCACGGACCCGAGCTGCCACCTGACCCGGAAACCGTCCCCGGGTCGGTTCACTAGGGCCGGCCGAATGGGCCGCAGCTACCCTGCGGGGCCTCGAACCGGCGGCCACCGTCGAGGAGATGCGGGCGGCGGCGCGTCAGTTCGTCCGCACGGTGGGCGGCATGCGGAGGGCCCCGGCCGCCTCCGGGGACGGTCCCGCCTCCGCGCCGCCCGGCGACCCGCTGATCTCGGGTCTCAGGGGTCCGGCCAGTCCGGTTCGCGCTTGTCGAGAAAGGCCCGCATGCCCTCCTGGGCCACCGCGTCGACCGCGTTCTCGCTCATGACGATCTTGGCGATGTCGTAGGCCTCCGGCTCGGGCCGGTCGAGCTGCTCGTAGAAGGCGGACTTGCCGAGGGCGATCGTGTGCGACGACCACCGCACGATACGACCCACCAGCGAGTCGACCGCCGCGGTCAGCTCCCCGTCCGGCACGACCGTGTTGACCAATCCCCACTCCGCCGCCGTTCTGGCCGGGATCGGGTCGCCGGTGAGAAGCATCTCCATGGCCCGCTTGCGGCCGACGGCGCGCGAGATCGGCACCATCGGCGTCGAGCAGAACAGCCCGATCTGCACACCGGGGGTGGCGAAGGTGGAGCGCTCGGTCGCGACGACGAGGTCACACGCGGCGACCAGCTGGCACCCGGCCGCGGTCGCCACGCCGTCGACCGCGGCGATCACGGGCTGGCGGATCGAGTGGATCGTGTCCATCAGTTCGGCCGACGCATCGAACAGCGCCTGCGCCGCAGGGAAGTCGATCCCGCAGAGTTCGCCGAGATCGTGGCCCGCCGAGAAGGCAGGACCCTCCGCATCGATGACCACAACCGACGACGACGCCGACGCATCGATCGCCAGGAGGTGAGCGGTGAGCGCCTGGACCCGTTCCAGCCCGAGCGCGTTGCGCCGCTCGGGGTCGGACAGGGTGATGCGCTCGACAGGTCCGTCGAAGTGGAAGCGGAGTCCCTCGTCGGTCATGGCGTCATTATCGCTCAGCCGACGCAACTCACCCCACCGAGACGGGCTCCCCGCAGTCGGTGAACCACTCGTAGCGACCGTCGACCACCGCCCAGTGCAGCTCCTGGATGATCGTCTCGCCGTTGTCGAGGCGACTCACCTCCACGGGAACGGCCTCGGGG
>JABAOE010014395.1_pt1 | contig 30163 bp, 27 predicted proteins | sample 7062141 | NCBI WGS metagenome assembly JABAOE01 (sample SAMN14538627, study PRJNA623070) | marine sediment metagenome | biome: marine biome [ENVO:00000428]; feature: marine pelagic biome [ENVO:01000023]; material: deep marine sediment [ENVO:00002113] | place: India: Gulf of Khambhat ...
CTCGGAGCGATGCGGATCGATGCATCCAGGCTCCGCGCCGTTGCCCACGTGCAGCACCTGAACGTCGGCGAGCTCGTCCCCGCTCGCCCCGCCAATCGGCACGTCCCGAGTCGCCGGCGTCTGTCCGGCGGGTCCGTCGCCGGTGCCGCCGCAGCCTGCGAGCAGGCCGATCAAGAACGAAATACCGACAACGTGGTGTTTAGCTGCGGGTGTCATGCTGTGTCTCCGTTCGCCGTTACGCGCTCTTCCTGAGATCGCGTTTCTTTAATTGAATCAGCAGCAGTGATATTGCCGCCGGCGTAATGCCAGATATCCTCGACGCTTGGCCGATCGTCTCGGGAAGGACGCGCTCGAGCTTCTCGCGTACCTCGGTCGACAAGCCCCTAACGCCTGTGTAGTCGAAATCCTGCGGTATGCGAGTCGACGCGTGTGTGCGCTGCCGCTCGATCTCTCGCGCTTGGCGGGCGATGTACCCACTGTAACGCGCGCCGATCTCAAGCTGCGCGGCCGCCTGCTCGGCGAGCTCATCGCTCAGAGGCTCGCCCGAGTCAGCAGGCCCCACGCGCGGCAATGCTACGACTTCGGCGTAGCCAACGTCCGGGCGCTTGAGCAATTCGTAGGCTCTCGTGTCTCGATTCAGCGTGCCAATACGCGCATTAGCGCCGACGTCCCCGGGCCGCACGACAGTCGTCGCGAGTCTAGCCTGCTCGGACTCGATGAACGTCCGTTTGGCTTCGAATGCGTGCCAGCGCGTATCGTCGACTAGACCGAGCTCGCGTCCGTGGGGCGTCAGGCGCAGATCCGCATTGTCTTCGCGCAACGACAGGCGATACTCGGCGCGGGACGTGAACATGCGATACGGCTCCGCCGTGCCGCGCGTAATCAGATCGTCGATCAGCACGCCGATGTACGCCTGATCCCGCGTTGGATACCAGGGCGCTTGCTCGCGCGCGAGACGCGCGGCGTTGAGACCGGCCACGAGCCCTTGAGCAGCGGCTTCCTCGTAGCCCGTTGTGCCATTGATCTGTCCGGCAAAGTAGAGGCCTGCGATCGCCTTGGTCTGCAACGAAGGCTCGAGGTCGCGTGGATCGAAGTAGTCGTATTCGATCGCGTAGCCGGGTCGCGTAATCTCAGCCCGCTCGAACCCTTTGATGGAGCGCACGAACGCGTATTGCACATCGAACGGTAGGCTCGTTGAGATCCCATTCGGATAGATCTCGTGCGTATCGAGGCCCTCGGGCTCGATGAAAATCTGATGTGAGTCTCGCTCGGCAAATCGAACGACCTTGTCCTCGATCGAAGGGCAGTACCGAGGCCCGATGCCTTCGATGGCGCCGCTGAACATGGGCGAGCGCTCGAGGCTCGCGCGAATAATCTCGTGCGTCTCCGGCGTCGTGTAGGTGATATGACAAGGGACCTGGCGTGGATGTTCAGCGCGCTTACCCAAAAAGGAAAACGTGGGTCTGGGCTCGTCCCCCGGCTGCGGCTGTAGGTCCGTGTAGTCGATGCTGCGCCCGTCAATGCGCGGCGGCGTGCCGGTCTTGAGCCTGCCGACCGCAAGACCGAGCGCGCGCAGCTTCTCGGCCAGCGCCGTCGAGGCCGGATCGCCCATGCGCCCCCCTGCGTGACTCGCCTCGCCGACGTGAATCTTGCCGGCGAGAAACGTCCCGACCGTCAGCACGACGCTCGGCGCCGTGAACCGCAGGCCCGACTGCGTAACGACGCCTGTCACTCGGTCGCCTTCTAAACTCAGATCCTCGACGCTCTGCTGAAGTAAGCTCAGGCCAGGCTGCGCTTCCAGAAGATTGCGAATTGCGCAACGGTAGAGGACGCGATCCGCTTGAGCGCGGGTCGCGCGCACGGCCGGCCCCTTGCGCGAGTTGAGCGTTCGAAAGTGAATGCCAGCCCGATCGATGGCGCGCGCCATCGCTCCGCCGAGCGCATCGATTTCCTTGGTAAGGTGACCCTTGCCAATACCGCCGATCGCCGGATTGCAGCTCATCTGACCGAGCGTCTCGAGACTTTGCGAAAGCAAGAGCGTGCGCGCGCCGGAACGTGCCGCGGCCAGGGCAGCCTCGGTGCCTGCGTGCCCGCCGCCGACGACAATGCAATCGAAGGTCTTCTCGTAGCTCATGTCTACGCGATTTTAGGCGCAGCAGCCGGGGGCCGCCAGAAGAGTCGCCCGCGCGGGCGCTGCACCCGCGCAACGGGCTGGCAAAACGCGCCGGCGCAAGCGAACATGTCGCCCCCATGAACCCCCTCCGCGGCCTGTGCTCGATCGCTCTCTTCGCGGCCGCTGTCGTCGATGCCGACGCGCAGATCGCGACTGCCGACTGCCGCCTGACCGCCGCTTGGCTACCCGCGGTATCCGCGCAGTGCGGGACGCTACAGGTGCGCGAAGACCCATCGGAGCCTGCCGGCACCGATATCGAGCTGTTCATCGCACGAGTGCCGTCGCTCAACGCCGCGCCCCAAGACGATCCGTTACTCCTCATCGCCGGGGGTCCTGGACAAGCGGCGACCGACCTCTATCCGCAGGTGCGTGCGGCCTTCGAGCCAATTAGGCGCGACCGCGACATCGTACTCATCGATCAGCGCGGGACCGGACGTTCAGCGCCGCTGACATGCCCGCAAGTCTCCGCGGCGACCGTCGAGCTTGTTGCCGAGCCCGAGTCGCTACCGGCGCTCATGGAGGCATGCCTGGCAACGCTTACCGGCGATCCGCGTCTATATACGACCTCGATCGCCGTGCGCGATCTCGAGCGCGTTAGAGAAGCGCTCGGCATCGAGCAATGGAATCTGTACGGTGTCTCCTACGGCACGCGGGTCGCGCAGCATTACCTGCGGCGCTATCCGCAGCGCACGCGCGCGCTCATTCTCGACGGCGTCGTGCCGAACGAGGCGCCGCTCGGCCCCGATGTCGCCGCACAATCGCAGCGTGTGCTCGATTCGATCCTTTCGCGATGCGCCACGGATCCCGCATGCGCCGATCGTTATCCGGACATCGCCGCGCAGCTCGATGCGCTGCTGGCCACCGTTGCGCAAGCACCTTTAACCGTCGATCTCGCCGACCCACGTAGCGCCGCGCCGCGGACCCGACAGCTTTCACAGGCCCACGTAGCGGCTGTCTTACGCCTGCTGAGCTACTCGCCACAGACTGCGGCACTGCTACCACTGCTTATCGACGCCGCAGCAACCGGGAATCTCGCGCCGCTCGCGGCGCAAGCCGAGATGATTACGAGCGAACTCGCATCTGCATTGAGCCTGCCAATGCACAACGCCGTGGTCTGCACGGAAGATGTTCCGTTCTTCGCTACGACGAGACCGCCCCAGGTCGAGGCGACGTACCTCGGCACCGCGCTAATCGATGCACTGAGCGCCGTCTGCGAGGTGTGGCCGACTGGCGTGATGGACGTCGATCTGCGCGAGCCGTTGCGCTCGGATCACCCAGCGCTACTGCTATCCGGCGAAGCAGATCCAATTACGCCTCCCGGTTATGCCGAGCAGGTTCTCGTTGGCTTCAGTAACGCCCGGCATCTCGTCGGTCCGGGCCAGGGCCACGGTCTTGCAGGCATCGGTTGCATTCCTCGGCTCATGCGAGACTTTCTCGAGACGCTAGAGCCCGACTCACTCGACGCCGCCTGTCTCGAGCGCCAGCAGGCGAGCCCGTTCTTCCTGGACTTCAACGGGCCGGCGCCATGATCGAGGTGTCGGGCCTCAGTAAGCGCTTCGGCTCCGTGGTCGCGCTCGACGACGTCAGCTTTTCGGCGTCCGACGGACGCATCACGGGTCTGCTCGGCCCCAACGGTGCGGGTAAGTCGACTTGTCTGCGGATTTTGTACACCGTCCTCAAGCCCGACGCCGGCAGCGCGAGCATCAACGACGTGGATGTCGTCGCGCACCCGCTCTCGGCACGGCGCGCGCTTGGCGTCCTACCGCACGGCGCGGGGCTCTATCCGCAGCTGACTACACGAGAGAACATCGCCTACTTCGGCAGGCTGCATGGCATTCACGAGCCTGCGCTGTCCGCGCGAGTCGACCAGCTCATTGCCCGACTCGATCTCGAGGAGATCGCCGAACGCCGCGCGAAAGGCTTCTCGCAAGGCCAGCGCACCAAGGTCGCACTCGCGCGCGCACTCGTTCACAGACCAAAGAATTTGCTGCTCGACGAGCCGACGAATGGGCTCGACGTCATGAGCACGCTAGCGCTCAGGAACTGGCTCGCCGAGCTCAAGGGCCGCGGCCATTGCATCGTGCTGTCGAGCCATATCATGCAGGAGGTCGCTGCACTGTGCGATGACATCGTCATCGTTGCACACGGCCGCGTCGTTGCCCAGGGAACGACCGAAACGCTGCGCGCGCGCTTCGGCAACAAGTCGCTGGAAGAGATTTTCGTCGAGACCGTCGCAGGCTTATGAGAACACCGATCCTCGTTGTCTGCCGCAAGGAAGTCGTCGAGAACGGTCGCGACCGGCGTACGGTGTTCTCGACGTTGTTCTTCGGCCCGCTCTTTGCACCAGCGCTTTTCGCCGTTCTGATCAACGTGATGCTGTCACAAGCACTGTCGAGCATGGACGAGGTCATGGAGCTGCCCATCGTGGGCGCCGAGAACGCGCCAAACCTCGTTGGGTTCCTGAGCCGCTACGGTCTCGAGCCTGCGGACGACGGACCGGAGAGTGTCGAGGATGCCCGAGCTGCAGTCGCGACGGGCCGGTACGAAATAGCGCTCGCCGTCGATCCGGATTATGCGCAGGCGTTTCGTGACGGCGACGATGCTCGGGTCACTCTGATCGTCGATCGGTCGGAGACGCGTGCCACGGCCGTGAGTCAAAGAGTGCGGTCCGTGCTCGACGCGTACGCGGAGCAGATCGGTATGCTGCGTCTGCAGGCGCGCGGTTTGGACCCTGCCGTGCTACGAGCGGTCACGATCGACGAGCTGGATGTCTCCACGGCCGCGGCACGCTCGGTGCTGCTGCTCGGCATGCTGACGTATTTTCTCCTGCTCGCCACATTGGTGGGCGGCTTTTACCTCGCCATCGACGCGACGGCGGGTGAGCGCGAGCGGGGCTCGCTAGAGCCGCTGCTGACCGTTCCCGTCGGTCGTTCGAGCCTGCTACTCGGCAAGATGGCTGCGACGATCTGCTACATGCTGCTGTCGCTCGCATTGACGCTCGTCGGATTCACGATCGCGCTCAAGTTCGTGCCGCTCGAAAGCCTCGGGATGCGTGCCAACTTCGACGCCGGCGTCGCGTTGCGGACTTTTCTGTTGCTAGCGCCGTTTACGCCGCTCGGCGCCGCGCTCATGACACTCGTCGCATCCTTCACGCGCAGCTACAAGGAGGCCCAGACGTATTTGACGCTCGTGTTGCTCATACCGACGCTGCCGCTGCTCCTGGCGAGCCTGCTCAACGTAGAACCCGACCTGAACCTCATGTGGGTTCCGAGTCTGAGCCAGCACCTGCTCGTGACAGCCCTGTTGAAAGCGGAACCCTTGAGCTGGTGGTATGCGCTCATCTCCGCAACTGCGAGTGTTGTGCTGGGAGCATTGCTTGCGCTGCTCGCCATTCGCCTCTACGACCGTGAAGCTTTGCTCGGCTGACGGCGACTACCCGCGAAATTCTCTTATGTAAAAGCAACGCGTAGAAAAGCGCGAGCGCTGTCACTGACTGCACCTTCGTTGCGCTGGCACGATGCTGTCGTCAACAGTGAGCAGCGATTCCCCGTGACAGAAACTACCGGACACGCACTCGGCGCGGTTCCTAAACAGAGCGAGCGCGACGCGCTCACGGCAACGCTTTCGCGACCGGCATTCGTTGCGAAGGTGGCCACATATGCCGAGCGGGCTTCGCGTGACGGGGAAGCCTTCGGCCTATGCCTCGTGGATCTCGATCACTTCAAGAACATCAATCTATCGCACGGGCCGGTCTGTGGTGATGACGCATTGCGCGACATTGCGCGGCGGCTCGTGCGAACCAATCTCCCCGGCTTCGAGGAATCCGGCGAGCTCGTCGTTGGACGCTACGATGGCAACGCGTTCGCCGTGCTCGTTGAAACAAGTTCCTTGTCGACGCTCGAAGCGGTAGCCCACGCCCTGCATAAGTCAGTTGGTGATGGGCCGTCGGTGACTGGTACTTGCCTGAGCGCGTCTGTCGGCGGCGTGCTCGCGCGTATCGGCGAGGACGCCGGCAGCTTGCTCACTCGGGCCGAGCAAGCCCTCTATATGGCCAAGCAGTTCGGCCGCGACCGCGTCGAGGTAGGCGCGAGTCCCGTGCCCTTGCGCGCGCGCGGTGTGGTGCTGCCAATCAAGCGTTCAGCCTGAGGTCGTAACGCAAAAGAAAGCGCCGCAAGCCCTCGGGCCTGCGGCGCCTAGGTGATTAACTCAAACGTCGATTAGTGTGCGAGCGGATCCGGCCGGGCCTGGAAGTGCACGACGAGCGGGCGCGTGCCCTGTCCGCCTTCCTTGAGCCATGGCGTACGGTCACCACTCGGTACCCAGAGTCCGCGGCCCTTCCAGCCCGCGTCCGGGTCATCGATGCGACCCTCGAAACCCTTCGAGTAGAAACCGAGCGGATACGGTATCCGCATCGTGACCCACTCACCGTCGACGAGCGCGTGCACGCCGTCGAACAGATTCGCCGTCGACATCGGCACATCGTCGCCAAGGCCGGTGACGTTGTGCTGATCGACCCAGCTGTAATAGCTCGACTCGGCGCTGAGCTCTGGCGACTCGGGGAAACCCGGTCCCGGATAGCGATGGAACGTCCAACCCTCGGGGCAGTGATTGCCCATCGCGGCCTCAGGACCGCTGAGCTCGGCCGTGCACTTGCGACGGTCAAACTCGCCGAGGTGGCCGCTGCCGAGCGACACCCAGACGCGTCCCTGCAGATCGATGTCCGCACCGCGCGGGCCGTAACCTGGCAACGGTACGTTATAGACCTCCGAAAGCGCCGTGGCCGGCGGATTGTCGCCCGGATCCATGCGCACGATGGCGCCTGGGAACGTTCGAATCGTTCCCCAGACCGAGTCGTCGACAGGGCTCGGCATCGCTGCGTAGTAGCCACCCGGAATCTGCCGATCCATCGACGGATCGAGCGGCTCGTCGGGTCCAACCCACTCGTCGAGCTGGCCATTGCCGTTCGCATCCGCAATTAACGGCGCCCAGCCCTGTGAGGCCGCTTCATCACCGGTCTCGAGGTACATGCGCGTGTTGAGCCAGCCGACGACGTTCCCGCCACCGCTGGTCCACAGCGTGTTGTCCTCGTCCTGGTCGAAGTGCAGATGGTGCGTGCCAAAACATGTGTCGATCGGCGTGTAGTCGCCCGTCTGCGGATCGAGCACGGCGAGATGCCTGCCCGCGTTGCGCGTTGCCGGGAAGACCTGTGCGGACGGGTGATCAGAACCCTCGAGACAGAAAGCCGGTTGATCGCTCGGCGCACGGACCCGCGCCGTGTACCAGACACGACCGTCTTGGTCGATCATGGGATTGTGCGAGTTCGACTGGCTATCCCAGATGCGCTCGTCACCCCAGTATGGCGAGGGCTGCACGACCGGATCGTCGTTCGTCGTCGGCGTGCTCGGATCGCGCGGCATCGCGTGGAAGTTCGTATCGGTGTTGGCCATCGGATCGAGGATTGGGAAGTAATCCGTGCTGAGCTCGGGCGAACCGTAGATCTTGCCGTATGCATTCACAGTCGGGTTACGCCGATCCGTCGTCGTCAGGTCATGCAAGTAAGTCTTCTCCGTCGCCCAGTCGCGCACGGTCGCAACGATGTTGCGCTCGAGGCCTGACGGGCGCGGCGGCGCCTCGGCCGGTACCTCACCCGCGGCGATGCGGTCGGTCCAATCGGCGAAGTACTTGAACGGAATACCTGCGAGCTGCTGGGCGAGCTGACGGATCATCTGTCCGCCGGCCTGTCCAGATTGCACGCGTCGAACCCAAGCTGCCTCGGAGTCCATGTCCTGGAAGGCCTCCGGGATCGTGCGCGTTGCTGCCTGGCCAAGCTGGTGGCAGCCGATGCAGCCGTTGTTGCGCATCATGTTCTGATAGAAATCCAGGCCGCCTTCGAGATTCTCGACCTCGCTGCGCGTGGGCAGGTGCATCATCGCGTACCAGTAAATCGCCGGATAGACTTGCGCGGCGACGGCCTCGTTCGGCGCGACGATGGCATCGAGATCGTGCCGCTCGCCTGGGCTTGCGGCAACCTTCTCAGAGTCGGCGAGTCCGTAACCCCGGACCCAGATCTCGTATTCTGCGTCCGGAAGATCCGGCACGACGTAACGGCCTTCGTCGTCCGTGACGACGATCTTGGCGTAACGCGTGTCGAACTCGTCGGTTTCGGCGATAACCCAGACGCCCGCTTCCGGACCATTGGCGCTTGTTACGACACCGCCGATGTCATCACTATCGAACTCCGGCATCTGCGCCTGTGCTGCCGAGGCAGCCAGACCGGCGGCTGCGACAGCCAAGGCCCAATTGATAAGTCTTCCCCCGTGAACTGTCATTGCTGAACTCCTTATTGAGAGGGTTCCTACATGCACGGCCCTCGGATCGTCCGAGTCCCCGCAAATTCTTCTTACGCAGAGGAGTATCTACCTCCTTCGGCCCATAAATTGCAAGACCCTGGGACAATTCGCCCGGTCCATGCCCCTCGGACGCTAGGCGCCGTCCGGCGCCGCGAAGACGTCAAATGCAATGCTGAGGCGCTCACCCTTACCCCGAAACGGGATCGTGCGATGGACGCTGAATGACGGAAACGTGACCAGCAGCCCGGGCTCCGGCTGCACCCGTCGTGTCGGGGGTGTCACCTTGGCGAGGAACTGCTCTGCCGGTGAGCCGAACTCGATCCAGCCGTCCTGGCCGTAACCCGTGCCGATGCCTTCTTCGGGAATGGTGACGTAGTAAACACCGCTGAGCCAGGCTTCCGGGTGCATGTGCGCGGTCTGATGGCCCTGATCGCCCAGTACGACGCCCCAGGCGTTGACGATCCAGCTCTTCGGTGCGAACTTCACCCAGGGGTGCTCGTCGAGCCCCGCCGCTCGCAGTTCTCGCAGCACGGCTCGGATCCGTCCGTCGACGAGGCGGGCAAACGTGCGCATCTCCGGCGACGGATCGATCATGAGGCTGCCCGTCTGAAGCCCATGCTCGGTCGCGCGATTGGTATGCACGTGGCCGAACGACGGATGCTCACGAACGACGCGTTCCAAGGACTGATTGAAGGCGTTCAAATCGTCGAAGCGCGCCGGCACCTCGGCGGGCCGCGCGACGATCAAACTCTCCTGGCCGAGCAGCGCCTCGGCCTCCTCGGCGCGACCCATGTCACGCAACGCAAGTGTCTTGACGAGCATCACGGCCGCCGCCGTCGGGTGGCGCTCGAGAAAGGCATCACATACGTTTACGGCCGCGTCGCAACGCTCCGCGCAGTTAAGCGCATTCGCGAGCTGGCTGGTAGCATTCGCAAGATCCGGCGCGACCTTCGTCGCCTCCAAGAAAGCGTCGATAGCACCGGTTTTATCGCCGCGCGCGAGCCGCGCCTGGCCGAGATGCAGCCACGCGTTAATCTCGTTGGGCTGTAGCGAGACGACCTGTTGCAGCGCTTGCTCAGCGTCCTCGTAACGCTCGAGCTGATACAGCGCCACACCTTTGACGAGAAGCGTCTGTGGATCATCAGCCCGTAGCGCCAGTGCTTCGTCGGCAACCTCGATCGCCTTGTCGAAGTCACCGTTCTCGAGCAGCGCGTGAGCGTGAGCGGACGCGATCCTAGGATCGCTCGAATCGATCTCCCGAGCGCGGACTAGGACCTCGATCGCCTCGGACTCGCGCCCACACGTCAGTAGCGTCGATGCGAGTCGCGACAGTGCCACCAAGCTCGTCGGATCAATGTCCACAGCGCGCCGCAGTAGCTCCTCCGCCTTATCCTGCCCGCCCGTCTGCAAGTGCAACAGGCCGAGATCCTCGAGCGCCCCGGTCTCATCCGGGGGTGAGTGGCGCACAGCCGCACTCAGCAACCTAATCGCCTCGTCGACCTCTCCGGTCTCCTGAGCCAGTGCGCCTGATAGGCGCAGCGCCTTGAAATGCCCGGGCTGGGCCTTTAGCACTTTTCTATAGAGACGCTTTGCTTTCGCGGCGTCACCGCTTCGGTGAGCGACCGCGGCATCGGCCAGCGTATCGGCGACCTTTTGTGCGCGCGCCGCCGCGGCTCTGCTATCCATGGCCCGTCTACCTCACTCTACCGATTCCAAGGGGCTGGCCAATCTAGCACCGGCGCGCGGGAGCGGCAACGCAGAGATGCCCGCGCGTCTTCGGCCAAGGACCGATGGACAGCAGGCAAGTCGACGTGGATGATGAGGCGAAAGCGTCGCGCCGACCGCCTGCGTGTCGCGACAGAAGAAATTACGCTTGCGCGATGGGGAGGAGTCCATGAACAGCACGTATGCCCACCGGTCGGCACTGCTCGCACCGACCCTTCTCCTACCGCTCACCGTCTGCGCTCACCACTCGCGTGTGGAGTACACGGGCGGGGAAATGATTGAGATAGAAGGCGAAGTCATCAGCGTCGTTTGGCGAAATCCGCACATCATGTTCACGGTCCGATCGCTCGCAGCGGACGGGTCGCAGACCGATTGGGTCCTCGAGGGTCCCGGTGCGACGAGCGTGCGTTCCGAGGGCCTCGTCGACGGCTATATCAGCGTCGGCGACCGCGTCCAAGGCGCCGGGCAACGTTCCGACCGCCGCGACACCTGGCTCCGGCTCGCACACATCTACGCTGCGGGCGGCCCCGAGCTCATCTTCACGAGCGCCGCGCCGAGATGGTCGACTGAATCCATCGGCGGCGGCCACGCGCCGCAAGCCGACGTTCAAACCGACCGGCCGACGGGGATCTATCGCGTCTGGGTCTGGCGAGGCGGAACGCCGTATGAGATCGACGAGCTGCCGCCGCTGACGCCTGAAGCCATGGCTGCCTGGGAGGCCTACGACCCGCTCGCCGACGATCCGGTCCTCGAGTGCAATCTGCCGGGTATGCCGCGCGTTCAGACGATCGCGGGATCTCGTCCGTTTGAGATCGTGCAGCGCGGCGAAGACATCGTCATTCGTACCGAGAACTACAATCAGACGCGCGTGATCGACCTTGCGCCGTATGTCGATCCGAGCGCCGTCGAGCCGTCCCGGCTGGGTTACTCGCGAGGTCATTGGGAGGGCGAGACGCTCGTCGTCGAAACGCGCCAGATCAACTACCCGTTCTTCGATCTACCGCCCTGGTGGGGCATTCCTCAGACAGACGCGATCGAGCTCGTGGAGCGCTTCACGCTCGAGGGCGATACGCTTGCGTACGACTTTTGGGCGTATGACCCGACGACCTTCTCGGCACCCATCGACAAGCCGCGGTTTCTGGTCTGGACGTGGGAACCGGGCCTTGAGGTCGGTACCGATAACTGCGAGATCTATTTCGAGGATCCTTAACGGATTCGCGGGCGCAGGGCCCGCTTCTGTCTCGAGTCTGCAACACGAGCACGCTCGTTCGTCGTGCCGTCGAGACAGCGCATGCATGCGACAATGACACGTGGCCGTAGGTCAGGTGCCCATAGCGCACGATCGTTCGGTCTTTTTAAGGGACTTTTCCGGCCGTCGAGCGGCCGTAGCGCCTGAGCGCTCTATGGCAGATATGTTGCGGCCCGATCAAGTCTTGACGCGAATCCCGCCGACAGCGCCGCTGATCTCGGCGAAGAAATCGTTGCCTTTGTCGTCTACGACGATGAACGCGGGGAAATCGACGACGTCAATGCGCCAGACCGCTTCCATACCAAGCTCGGGAAACTCGAGGACCTCGACGTTCTTGATGCAGTCTTGTGCGAGCCGCGCTGCCGGCCCCCCGATCGAGCCGAGATAAAAACCACCGTGCTTGTGACAAGCCTCGGTCACAAGCTTTGAGCGGTTACCCTTGGCAAGCATGACGAGACTTCCGCCATTCTCTTGAAACTGATCGACATAAGCGTCCATGCGCCCGGCCGTGGTCGGCCCGAACGAACCCGACGCATAGCCCTCCGGCTTCTTCGCCGGACCCGCGTAGTAGACGATGTGGTCACGCAGATAATCTGGCAGTCCCTCGCCCGCATCCAGGCGTTCCTTGATCTTCGCGTGCGCGATGTCACGACCGACGACGAGCGGGCCGGTCAGCGAAAGACGCGTTCGCACCGGATAGTTCGAGAGCTCTGCGCGAATCTCGGCCATCGGCCGATTGAGGTCCAACTGCACGACCTCGCCGTCGAGCTCGCCATCGGTGACTTCAGGAAGGAACCTGGCCGGATCCGTCTCTAGCTGCTCGAGGAAGATTCCCTCGGCGCTGATCTTGCCGAGCACCTGCCGATCGGCCGAGCAGGACACGCCGATGGCGACCGGGCACGAGGCGCCGTGCCGCGGCAGACGCACGACACGCACGTCGTGGCAGAAATACTTGCCGCCGAACTGTGCGCCGATACCCGACTGGCGCGTGAGCTCGTGAACCTGTGCTTCGACCTGCAAGTCACGGAATCCCTGGCCTAGTTCGCTCCCCTCGGTTGGTAAGCCGTCGAGGTAGCGGGCCGAGGCGAGCTTCGCGGTCTTCAGGGCGTACTCCGCCGAGGTACCGCCGACGACGACGGCGAGATGGTAAGGCGGACAGGCAGCCGTGCCGAGCGACCGGATCTTCTCGGCCAGGAACTTCATGAGCGAGTCCTCGTTCAGCAGCGCCTTGGTCTCCTGGAACAGGAAGCTCTTGTTGGCCGAGCCGCCGCCCTTGGCCATGAACAGGAAGCTGTAGGCGTCGCCGTCGACGGCGTAGATCTCGATCTGCGCCGGCAGATTCGTCTTCGTATTGACCTCGCTGTACATATCCAGCGGCGCGAGCTGTGAGTACCTTAGATTCTGGTCCTGATAGGTCTCGTAGACGCCGCGCTCGAGCGCTGCGGCATCATTTCCGGGCGTCAGGACGTTCTGCCCCTTCTTGCCCATGACGATCGCGGTGCCCGTGTCCTGGCACATCGGCAAGACGCCGGACGCGGCGACGTTGGCGTTCTTGAGCAAGTCGAGCGCGACGAACTTGTCGTTCGGCGATGCTTCGGGATCGTCCAGGATCGATCTCAGCTGAGCCAGGTGACCCGGCCGAAGATAGAACGCCATGTCGCGCATGGCCTCGCGCGCGAGTAGCGTGAGACCTTCGGCGTCGACGCTGACGAAACGTCGCCCAGCGGTATCGATGACCTCGACGTAGTCTGAGGTCAGAGAACGATAGGGCACGTCCTGCGCCTCAGCGGGCAACAGGTCCTGGTAGCGGTATTCGGTCATGGCGTTTCCTCGTTCGCCCCGCTGCGCTCGGAACACCTCGGCGCGGCTGGCCGGAGTATGGACGCCGACGCATGCCCGATCCAGACCCCACTGATCTGCGCGCGCCTTGACCTCGTGGTTGTAGCAGCCTATACGTGAACGATCGCCCACAGAGGCGCAAGTTCCACAAGAAACAGGAGGGGAGTCGCCGTGACTCGATCGACGTCCAATTATCGTTGCCTGCTTATCGCCGCGATTGCGGGCCTTAGTGCAGCAGTGACCGACGCGCAGGGTCAGCAAGCGCTCGTGATCGAAGGCGGCACGCTCATCGACGGTAACGGCGGGGATCCCGTGCCTGACTCCGTCGTCATCGTCGAGGGCAACGCGATCACGGACGTCTCGCAGGTCGGCGAGACTCGCTATCCGCGAGACGCTGTGGTCATCGACGCGCGCGGCAAGTTCGTGTTGCCTGGGCTCTGGGATGCGATGGTCAGCTACCAGTGGTTCTACGGCGAGATCATGCTGAACTACGGCATTACCTCGACGATCGATGTCGGTATCGCCGGGGAGATCGGTGCCGCCTACCGCGATGGCGTGCTCATGGGCAAGATTCGCGCGCCACGACCATTCACGGGCATCTCCCGATTCACGACGCGCCCGGCGGGCGGCACGGGCCTGGAGACGATCCTGACGCCCGGGCGCACGCCCGCCTCGGTCGAGGAAACCCGCGAGCTCGTCAGGGCTTTCGTCGCCGGCGGTGCGGACATCATCATGTTTCAAGACGGCACGTTGCCGCTGGAGTACTACGAGGCCGGATTCGATGAGGCCAGAAGACTCGGCATGCCGGTCTCTACGCGTGCGTACGGCCCAATTTTTGGCCCTCTAGAGGCTGCGGCTGAGGGCAGCAACATGTTGCCGCACTCCTCAGGCATTGGCCGGCTCGTGACCCGAAATCCACCGATGGGCAACGAGCGCGGCAACGAGGCGGATCTTTTCGCCGACATGGATGATGCCAAGGCCAGAGAGCTCATCCCAGTGCTCGTCGATGCGGGCGTCGCGCTCGATCCGACCTACCGAAATTCCTGGCTGCGCATGCCGCGTGACTGGGAACACATGGGCGAGGAGGTTCGAGAGTTCTTCGACACGGGCGACCCGGCAATGCTTGCCTACTACCCGAACGCGCGCAAGGAAGCTGCGCTCGCGCAGTTCCGCGCGGCGCGCCCGTCGGGCGAGGTCTGGGAGCGGCGCATGCGAGGCTTCAGGAACTCTTTACGCTTTCACAAGATGTTCGTCGATGCCGGTGGCATGTTGATTCCTGGGTCCGACAGTAACCCTGTCAAGGTTCCGGGCTTGAACCTGTTTCACGAGATGATGATCTTCGAGGAAGCCGGCGTCACGCCGATGCAGATTATCCAGGGCGCCACGAAATGGTCGGCGGCGTTGCTCGACATGGACGACGCGCTTGGGACAGTCGAGGCTGGCAAGATTGCCGACATTATCATCGTGAACGCCGACCCGTTACAGGACGTGCAGAACTTGCGTGAGATCGATGCGGTGATCTTCGACGGCCGACAGATCGAGCTCGGTTACACCGCGGGCTACGATCCTGTCTTCAAAGTCGAATCAGAGCTCAACCCGCCCGTTTCCAAAGTGCTGTGGGTCGACGCGTTCCGCCCGGTCGCCTTCGCCGGACGCGGCGGACGCTTCAACGGACGCCCACCGGTCGGTCCGGGACAACCGCTGCCTGATCCCGTGGAGTCTCCACAGCCAGCGATCGAGACGATCTCACCCGTTCAAGTCACCGCGGGCGATGATACGACGACGGTAACGCTGACGGGCTTCAACTTCGTGCGCCGCTCGCAAGTGTATTTCCGTGGCCTGCCCGTCCCGCATGAGGTCGTCAGCGGCTCGGAATTTCGCGTGACGCTCGACGCGCGTCTGCTGCAGGAGCCCGGCNNAGCCCGGCTGGCATGACATCGTCGTGAGAAACCCACAGCCGCTGCACCCCGAGCTCGGAATGGAATGGGGTGACGGTACGTCGAACGCAGCCTATTTGATCGTCGCGTTTGCGCCCGAGTGAGCCGAACGCACGGCTCGAGCCACGGCGTAATGTGCGAAAAGGGTGACCGGCGTCGATGCCCGAGGACCTTGGCGACGTTAGGGTTTTGGCGTCGGCACAGGGGCCGGGAGAACAGATCATGACAGTTAGAGTTGTGCTCGTAACAGCAGCGTTTGTCAGTCTCGTCGCCTGTGCGCCCGAGGCCACGGACGAGCGAAGCACGGAGGCTGAGCGTCAGCAGGCGCTGCGCGATTCTGCTTTCAGCGGCCTCGTCGAACCCATGGACCGTGCCGCCGAGGTCGAGCAACTCCAGCTCGAACGCAAACGCGAGATCGACGAAGCGCTAGAGCAATAGCCTGGCCTGTTAGACTAGGTCATCGCGGCTTCTCGCAGCCGCCGGAAAGGTGCTGATGGCCAACCCTCAACTAACGCTGATCCGAGTTGTCGGTCTCGTGGCGATCGTCGCGGGCGCGGGTCTTCTGTTCTGGGGGTATCAGCTATCGGGCTCCTTGAGCGCACAGCTTACGGAAACGGTCTCGGGCGCCATGCCCGATGCCGTCATGGGGCGATACATCGCTGGCGCCGCTAGTCTGATCGTCGGCATTTACCTGCTCATCACGCGGTGAGAACTCAGATGACTCGAGCCATCTGCGGGCTTCTGGCTGGCCTGTCACTGGTCACGGCATCATCCGCGCAAGTTCCCGCGCGCGGCAGTTACGCATTCGTCGACGTCGACGTGATTCCCATGGACGCCGAGCACGTCCTCGAGCGTCAAACTGTCGTCGTCGAATCCGGCAGGATCGCGGCGCTCGGGCCGAGCGCTTCGACACCTGTCCCACCGCCAGCCATGCGGATCGACGGCCGCGGACGCTTTCTGCTGCCGGGCCTCGCCGAGATGCACGGCCACATCCCGAGAACGTTAGCCGATGCCGAGGACGTCCTGCTGCTGTACCTAGCCGGCGGCGCGACGATCGTGCGCGGCATGCAGGGTCACCCGGCCCAATTGGATTTTCGCAATCGCGTAGAGACCGGCGAGATGATCGGCCCGCGTCTCGTGCTCGCCGCACCGGCGATGCGCGGCGAGAACGTGCCGGATTCGGCGACTGCAGAGCGGCTCGTTCGCGATGCGGCCGCACGAGGCTACGACCTGCTAAAGGTGCACGAAGGCCTGACCCCAGACGTTTATGCGACGATCGTGCGCACGGCAACCGAGGTCGGCTTGCCGTGGGGCGGACATGTGTCGGATCACGTCGGTGTCGCCGGCGCGCTCGCTGCAGGCCAAAGCACGATCGACCACCTCGATAACTACATCGACGCCATGCAGCCCCCGAGCTCGCCCGCACTGGCTGCAAGCGGCGCAGAGCGACAGCGCCTGCTGCCGCTGCATGCCGACGAGACGCAGCTGAGCGCGCTCGCGCAGGCCACACTCCAAGCTGGCGTTGCCGTCGTACCGACGCAGATTCTCTGGGAGGTCCTGCGGGGCCACCGCGCACCCGGGCCGCTCGCGGCGCGGCCCGAGAACCGCTATATGCCCGCTGCAACACGCGCGCTCTGGCTGCAGCGTGCAACGGCCGCCTACGAGCGCGCGACACGCGAGTCCGCCGCGCGCCAAGCGCAACTGCGCCAGCAGTTGCTCAAGACGATGCACGACGAAGGCGTGCTCGTGCTCATGGGAACAGATGCGCCACAGGTCTTCAGCGTGCCCGGCTTCTCGCTGCACCGCGAGCTACCGCTCATGGTCGAAGCCGGTTTGACCCCGTATCAGGTCCTACGCACGGGAACGGTCAACATCGCGCGGTTCTTCGATATTGAAGACCAAGCCGGGACCGTTGCGGTCGGCAAGCGCGCCGACCTGCTGCTACTGGAGGCGAATCCGCTCGAGGATATCAACGCCGTCACTCGCAACGCCGGCGTCATGGTCGACGGCAGGTGGATTTCAGGCGAGCTGATTGACGAGCGGCTCGAGGCGATTGCCGCCAAACATGTACGCTGAACTGATGCGGAGCGTGCTCGCGCACGGCATTCATTCCGCGAGCATACGCCAGCGGGACGAGTCCTCGGTGATTCCGCCGGATTTTGCCAAGCCGCTGAAATAATCCCAGGAACACTCCAGCGCTTCCATGAGACGCTCGAGCTTACCGATCTTTACGGGCAGCGGCCCGCGCGGCTTCGCGTCTAGCGATGTCAGGGCTCGGCTTCGACGCTCCTCGAAGGCCTCGAGCTGAAACCGCGCCTCGCGAGACTCGAGTGATTCGCTGTCCAGCGCCTCATCGATAAGCTCGGTCAGGCGCGCACACATCTCACCGAGCATCCGCTCGAGCGTCTCGAGTCGGTCTTGTTCAGTGATCTCGGGGTTTTGTTGACGATCGGCCGCGAGCATTGTGACTGGGAACTCTCTGATCTGGAGGAGCGATCAGTCTCGCCGAGATGCGCGGAGAATTCTGTGATCGCTTCACCAGTTCCTCACTCTCGCAATTGCGCACCCGAGATGAGAGCCGCAAGCCGATGCCGATCCACCCAGTAACCCCACGCCACGATAATCCACATCGCCTGCGCCGACCAGGCGACAGCGTCTATCGACGGCGGAGGCGGGCCGAACGTGTTCGCGGCATAGACGACCAACAAGAAAGCCACGAGCGCCCAAAGGCCGATACTTCCGATTCGATCTCGCGCCCGAGTATGCGCGACATAGAGCCACACTCCGACGCCGAAGAGGATTGTCTCGATCGCAATCGCTAGAAAAGGAGCATTCCACAGTCCGAAACCGACCCGCCATGAGCTGCTGTCGAGAGTGATGGGCATATCTGGACGATGAGTCACGACATCCAGCACCCACCGAGCGCGTCACGTATCTCTTCGAGTCGGTCGTACGCTAAAAACGCGAGTATCGACAGCTCGACTAGTGAATTCATGCCGCGAACTCCACGCAACGAACCAGCAGCCCCAAGTGAGCAGCATGAGTCGCCGCCGAGCTCTGATCAAGCACTACGTCGGCGTGCTATTTGCCGATGCAAAAGCTACTGAAAATCTCGCCGAGTAGCTCGTCGCTCGTAACCTCACCCGTGATCTCCCCGAGCGCTGTCTGCGCTGTGCGCAGCTCCTCGGCGGCCAGCTCGAAGGTCGCCGTCTCGCCTAACTGCTCGCGCGCTTTCGCCAGATTGGCCTTGACACGCACAAGCGCATCGACGTGACGCGTGCGCGCGCTGACCGTCCCGCCGCTATCGCCCGCGTAGCCTGCAAGTGCCTTCAAATGCTCGATCAACAATTCGAGACCGTCCCCTGTGAGCGCCGACAGGCGAATGACGGCGATGCCGTCGAGATCGCTGACGCCCGGCCCGTGATCGGTCAGATCGACCTTGTTCTGCACGATCGTGGCGTTGGTTCCAGTTTCACCGAGCCTCCCATGGACCTCGGCAACCGCCTCGTCGAAGTCCGCGTTGATGTCTATGACCCAGAGGAGGCAGTCGGCTTTCTCAACAGCCGCATGACTCCGTCGCATGCCTTCGATTTCGATCGGGTCAGCGGATTCACGCAGACCGGCCGTGTCGACGAGATTGATCGGCAGCCCGTCGAGGGAGATGTGCTCCTTGAGCGGATCGCGGGTCGTGCCCGGGACAGGCGTAACAATCGCGGCGTCGTAGCCGGCGAGCCGATTGAGCAAGCTCGATTTGCCGGCGTTTGGCGGGCCCGCGATAACGACGCTGAGACCCGCGCGCAGTATCGCGCCCTGGCGCGCATCGGCCAAAAGCCGATCCAGCTGTCTCGCAGCCGCCTCGAGACGTTCGCCAAGCGCTGCAATATCGTCGAGGTCGAGCTCCTCGTCAGGGAAGTCGAGCCAAGCCTCCGCGTGGACGCGTATCGTCGTGAGCTCCGATTGCAGGGCGTCGACCTGGTCCGAGAAACGTCCTTCCAGCGATCTCAATGCGGCTCGCGCTGCCGCTTGCGAGCCGCTGTCGATGAGATCGGCAATCGCCTCGGCTTGGGCGAGGTCGAGCTTGTCGTTGAGGAACGCCCGCAGTGCAAACTCGCCAGGCTCGGCCGCCCGCGCACCGCACTCGATCACGGCAGCCAACAGCGTCTCGCTGACGATCGTGCCACCATGACCGTGCAGCTCGACGACGTCTTCGCCCGTGAACGATCTCGGCTCGGGGAAAAACAACATGAGACCCTGGTCCACCTCGGTCCCGTCGGATCCGCGAAAGCGGCAAAGCTTGGCCTGGCGCTCGACCGGCTCCGTGCCTGTGACCGTGCGCGCAATGGATGCGGCGTCGTTGCCGGAGATTCTCACGATCGCTATTGCGCCCCGACCGGGGGGCGTCGCCACGGCAGCGATCGTGTCTTGCGAGTTGCTCATAGGTCCCGTCCGGCGCAGCACCGATCAGGGACGGCGGCCGCGCAGGCTGCTAGGTCGCTGCTACGACCTTATTGATTCGCCACTGCTGAAGTATCGACAAAGCGGTGTTCGTGAGCCAGTAGAGCACGAGGCCCGCCGGGAAAAACGCGAACATCGCGGTAAAGGCGATCGGCATGATCTGCATCACGCGCGCCTGGATCGGGTCGGGCGGCGCCGGATTCAGTTTCGTCTGCATCAGCATGGCGCCACCCATGAGCAGCGGCAGCACAAAAAACGGATCGCGAACGGACAAATCCGTGATCCAGAGTGCGAACGGTGCCTGACGAATCTCGACGCTCTCGATAAGCACCCAGTAGAACGCGAAGAAGAACGGCATCTGGATCAGGATCGGAAGACAGCCTGCGGCCGGGTTGATCTTCTCCTCCTTGTAGATCTTCATCATTGCCTGGCTGAGCGCCTGGCGGTCGTCCTTGTAACGCTCCTGGAGAGCCTTTAACCGTGGTTGTACCTTGCGCATCTTTGCCATCGAGCGACCGCTGGCGGCAGTGAGCCGGTAGAAGGCGAGTTTGATCAGCAACGTTACGAGCACGATCGACCAGCCCCAGTTGCCGACGAACCCGTGGACCCAGGCGAGGAGCAAGAATAGCGGTTTGGCGAGTACCGTCAGAACGCCGTAGTCGACCGTAAGATCCAGCCGCTCGCCAGTCTCAGCGAGCTGGTCCTGGAGCTTTGGACCGACGAAAAGCTGCGCTGGATACTCTACGCGTCCACCCGGTGCGAGCTCACGTGGCGGGCTCAAGGCTGTAAGCACGTACTGCGTTCCGCGCACGCCTGCTTGGTAGCTGACAGCCTCGTCTGGCGGTGGCACGGCAGCGGCTACGAAATGATGCTCGATCCCGGCCAACCAGCCATTTGTGACGATCTGGGCGATCGGCTCGGCCGCGATGTCGTCAACGTCGAGCTTCTCGTAGCTGTCGCCGTCGTAGAGAACCGGACCGCGGAATGAGTACGAATCCACCGACATATACGAACGTTCGACCGGCACATGATGTCGCACGAGCTGTAGATAAGGGACGCCAGTCCACGGCTGCGCCGAGGCATTCTCCACGGTCAGGGTTAGGCCGATCGCGTAGCTACCGCGGCGAAAACGATACACTTTGCTCGCCTGCAGCGGTCCGGGGTGCTCCCACTGAAGCTCGACGAGGAGCTCGTCCTCTCCTTCCTCTAACGTGTACGAGGAAAGCTCGCTCGAGAACGTCGCCAAGTGGTTCGGCTCATCACCGGCCTGCGTGCCGCGGTAGCCGGTTTGAAAGACCCACCGTGACTCGGGTACGTAATCGAGCAAACGCACGGGCACGTCAGGATTGTTCTTGTCGATCGGATACAGTGGCGTGTCCGCTCGTACTAGGTCGCCGCCGCGCGTGTCGATCAGCAGATCGAGCACGTCCGTTCGTACGCGAATCGTCTGGTCGGGCTGAACGCTCGTAGCGCCGGTCGGGTCTGCAACTGCTGTTTGCTCAGGGGCTGCGATCTCGGGCAGCGTGTCCGCACCCGGCGGTGCCGGCGCGACCGGCAGCGTCGGCAGCGCGGGGTCGTCTGTGCCTAAGCTCGCGGCCGGCGTCGTTGGAGTTACCGGCGCCGGGGGATAGTCCTCGAGCCACTGACGATAGGTCAGCCAAATCATGACCAGCAAGGTCATCCAGATGAATAGCCTGCGGTTATCCATTACGGTTCGATCGGTGACGTTCTGCTAGTCGCCTGAAATGCCGGTCGAGACTAGCACGTAGCTGTGAGTTTGACGCGCCCTTTGCCGCGGTACCGGCCATGACGACGAAGTCCAATGCGGGTAGAGCTCTCCGGCGTCGGAATACGTCGCGTACGAGCCGCTTGAGCCTATTTCGCTCCACAGCTTTCTTCGCAGCGCGTTTGGAGATCGCAAGGCCCAGGCGCGGTTCGTATCCATCATTGTCGTTCGCTAGGACCGTGAAGTATTGATCGGACGAGCGATGGGAGCGGCTGAATACGCGGTTGAACTGCGCCGGTCGAGTCAACCGGCGAGCGCGGGGAAAACGTTGCGGCGCCTCGCCGCCGATGAGTCTACGGCCCGACGCTACGGCGACAACCGCGCCCGGCCTTTCGCACGTCGACGGCTCAACACATGCCGCCCGTTCTTCGTCGCCATGCGGGCTCGAAAACCATGGGTTCTTTTGCGTTTGAGGTTGCTCGGTTGAAACGTTCTTTTCATAGCCGATTCGACCCGTATCGTGGTCCATCAAAAAGTTGCTGGTAAAACAAAGAGATGCGCACTGGCGCGCGAGCAAGGAACTCTACGCCCGGCCGCTCTGAGTGTCAATAGTACGACCGCGCAAGGAAGTTCTGGATAAGCGGGGCGTTGCCGTTATAGACTCGACGTGCGATCGGGGGCACGCCACGGATCGCGACAAAAAAATTTTTCCGACAAGCTGACCCTAGAAGAACTACCACCGTGGAAGCCAACTCGGCTGCACCCTCATCGATTTGGACCCAGTGTCTTAGAGCCCTACAGAGCGAGCTCTCCGAGCAGCAGTTCAATACCTGGGTACGACCCCTACAGGCCATCGAAGAGGATCGAGCCCTGCGCCTGTTCGCGCCGAATCGTTTCGTCGTCGATTGGGTGTCTGAGCACTGCCTAGACCAGATCATCGCGGTCGCCGCACCGTTGCCCGTGTTTTTGGAGGTCGGCAGCCGGCGCCCGCCACTAGTCGCTACGAGCTCAGCGGCAAGGTCGACGAAAACGTCCCGGCCACAACTGCCGGGCGGTCGGCTGAATCCGCTTTTTACGTTCGAGAACTTCGTCGAAGGCAAGAGCAATCAGCTCGCACGTGCGGCCGCGTTGCAGGTCAGCGAGAATCCTGGCTCGGCCTACAATCCGCTGTTTATCTACGGTGGCGTTGGCTTAGGTAAGACCCATCTGATGCACGCCATCGGCAACGAGGTCCTAAAACGCGACCCCGAGACGAAGGTTGCGTATATCCATTCGGAACGCTTCGTCGGGGACATGGTTCGCGGCCTGCAGCACAACACGATTGCCGAGTTCAAGCGCAGCTACCGATCTCTCGACGCGCTTCTGATCGATGACATTCAGTTCTTCGCCGGCAAAGACCGATCCCAAGAGGAGTTCTTTCACACCTTCAACGCGCTCCTGGAGGGACAGCGACAGATCATCCTGACCTGCGATCGCTATCCGAAAGAAGTCTCCGGCCTCGAGGAGCGGCTCAAGTCACGCTTCGGTTGGGGACTCACCGTTGCGATCGAGCCGCCGGAGCTCGAAACCAGCGTTGCGATTCTCATGAGCAAGGCAGCCTCGGAGGGCCATTTCCTTCCCGAGGAGGTCGCTTTCTTCATCGCCAAGCGGATTCGCTCGAACGTGCGCGAGCTAGAGGGCGCACTGCGTCGAGTGATCGCAAACTCCAGATTTACCGGCCAGGCCATCACGCTCGATTTCACGAAAGAAGCCTTGCGCGATCTGCTCGCCGCCCAAGACAAGCTCGTGACGATCAGCAACATTCAAAAGACCGTTGCGGAGTACTACAAGATCCGTGTGGCGGACCTGCTATCGAAGNNTCGAAGCGTAGAAACCGATCGATCACGCGGCCGCGCCAGATTGCCATGGCGCTGGCGAAGGAGCTGACCACGCATAGCCTGCCGGAGATCGGCGACGCGTTCGGCGGCCGCGATCATACGACCGTCTTGCATGCCTGTCGTCGGGTCAAGCTCCTGCGAGATACTGAGACACGCGTACTGGAGGACTACAACAACCTGTTCAGAACGCTGACTGGGTAACGGGCATAAACTGTGGATAATCGTTTGAGTGGAACTTCTCTACAGGTTTTCCACAGTGTCACCCGTCGATTTAGGCAAGGATCTGTATTTATTAACTTGTTGTTTTTATTATATTTATTTCTGTTTTCCCCAAGTAAAGCGTGGTCTAATTACTACAACAGAATGTCTTTAAAGAATTAGTAGATAGGTAACGAGCCCGATGAAGTTCAGTGCCAGCAGAGAAACTATTCTCAAACCTTTAAGCGCCGTCATAGGCGTTGTCGAGCGTCGTCAAACGATGCCGATACTCGCGCACGTCTTGATCAGCGCGCAAGACGGCAAGCTGACGATGACGGCGACCGATCTTGAGGTTGAGCTTCGCGCGGACGTGGATGTAGAAGTCGAAGTTCCGGGCGAGGTTACGGTACCGGGTCGAAAACTGTACGACATCTGCCGGGCGCTTCCTGAAGGCGTGACCGTCGAGCTTGCCTTGAGTGGCGGTCGGGCCACAATCAAAGCAGGACGGAGCCGTTTCACGCTGTCGACGCTTCGGGCAGCGGATTTTCCGGTCGTAGAGGAGGTCACGATTCAACAGACCCTCAAGCTGGCACGACAGGATTTGAAGCATCTGCTCGAGAAGACACAATTCTCCATGGCACAGCAGGACGTGCGCTATTACCTAAACGGCCTATTGCTGGAGACGGCCGATGCTACCCTTCGAGCGGTAGCAACGGACGGCCATCGACTCGCTTTGGCTGAGATATCGATGGAAGCCTCGGCTGAACAGGCGGGGCAGGTCATCGTGCCGCGCAAGGGAGTATTGGAGCTCCTACGACTCGTGGATGGCGAGGGAGACGTGGAAATCACGCTCGGGTCCAATCACGTTCGCGTCGAGGCGGACGATATTCGCTTTACCTCCAAGCTCATCGATGGACGGTTCCCGGATTACGATCGGGTCGTGCCAAAAGACCCGTCCAACGTTATTCAAGCGGACCGCGCTTCGCTGCGAGCTGGTCTGCAACGGGCAGCGATTCTATCCAACGAGAAGTACCGTGGCGTGCGTCTAGCGCTGGAGGAAAACCGTGTCACGATGCAGGCCAACAACCCCGAGCAGGAAGAGGCCGAGGAAGAACTCGAGGTTGCCTATACCGGCGATGAAATGGAAATTGGCTTTAACGTCAATTACTTACTCGATGCTTTAGGCGCGGTCGATTCGGAGGAGGTTGAGCTCGGCGTCAGTGACCCTAACTCGAGCTGCCTCATCAAGGCGCCGGGTGAGCAGAACAGCCGGTTCGTCGTCATGCCGATGCGGCTGTAGAGGGCTTAGCGCCTCCAGTCGAGTTCGAGGTGCCGCTACAGCTCGTACGCATAGAAAACTTTCGCTGTATCGAGCTGGCGGAGCTGTCGTTGCATGCGGAGCGAAGCTATATCTTCGGCCCAAATGGGGCCGGCAAGACGAGTGTTCTGGAAGCCGTCTACCTGCTGAGTCGTGGCCGGTCGTTTCGAAGCCGACAGAATAGGCGGCTAATCCGGCACGGACAGCCGTCGCTGACCGTATTTGGCGAAGTCGTGCACGAGGGGCAGACGCACCGTCTGGGCGTGCAACTCGGCGATGAGGGGCTCGAAGCACGTATCGATGGCGCGAAAGCTGGCGGCGTGGCTGCGCTGGCGCGCCGTCTACCCGCGTATGTCATTGAGCCCAACATTCACCAATTGATCGAGGGCGGGCCGAGCATGCGCCGGCGGTTCTTGGATTGGGGCGTGTTCCACGTGGAACAGGGGTTTCTGGAGGCCTGGAGACGGTTTCGGCGCGTGCTCGGCCAGCGTAACTCGGCCCTGAAGCAGGGAATGGCGACGGCGAGTTGGGATCCTGCGTTCCTCGAGGCGGGTAATGCGGTAGATACCGCGCGAGAGCGGTACGTCGAGGCTCTTAGCGGCGTCGTAGCGGAGGTGGGTCAGGACCTCACTGGCCGACCCGTCAGGCTGAGTTATCGTCGCGGCTGGGCGCGGGGCTCCACGCTCGAATCCGCCCTCGAGGCCTCGAGAGATCGTGATCGTAGCCGCGGAGCGACTCAGGTAGGCCCACACCGCGCAGACCTCAAGATAACGATGGACGACCATGGCGTGCGTGAGGAGGCCTCACGTGGGCAGCAGAAGCTCGTCGCCGCTGCCTTGATAGTGAGCCAGGTACGGGTATTCGCCAAGCGCAGCGGGGCCGACGGAATCCTGCTCGTGGACGACCCGGCCGCAGAGCTCGACGCCGGAGCATTCACGAGCTTGATGGGAGTCCTCGAGACACTGCCGGCGCAGCTCGTTCTGACGGGTTTATCGCAGGCCGCTCTGCCGCCCGTTTCGGGGTTTCCGGTGTTCCACGTGGAACGAGGAAAGGTCGCTGCGGTGGTATAATAGACCGGTTTTGCCAGATACCCCCTAAGCAATGGCTCAAGACGACTATACTTCCAAGAGTATCAAGGTCTTAAAAGGCCTCGAAGCTGTCCGCAAGCGCCCCGGAATGTACATCGGTGACACCGATGACGGCACCGGCCTGCACCACATGGTTTTCGAGGTCGTCGATAACTCCATCGACGAGGCCTTGGCGGGCCACTGTGACGTCATAACAGTGACGATTCATGCCGATGAATCGGTCACGATTACCGACGACGGCCGCGGCATTCCCGTGGACATGCACCCGGAGGAGGGGCGCTCTGCGGCCGAGGTCATCATGACCGTGCTGCATGCCGGCGGTAAGTTCGATGACAACTCCTACAAGGTTTCCGGTGGTCTTCACGGCGTTGGCGTGTCGGTCGTCAACGCGCTCTCAGAGCTCCTGGAGTTGACCATTTGCCGCGGCGGTAAGGTTTACCGCCAGACCTACCATATGGGCGAGCCGCAAGCGCCGATCGAGGCCGTCGAAGACACCCAGAGCACGGGAACAACGATCCGGTTCAAGCCGAGCTCGGACATCTTCTCGAATATCGAGTTCGACTACGACGTTCTCGCCAAGCGCCTCCGGGAGCTCTCGTTTCTGAATTCTGGCGTGAGAATCACGCTCGCCGACGAACGCGACGGGCGCACAGACGAGTTCCAGTACGAAGGCGGCATACGCGCGTTCGTCGCGCACCTGAATCGCAACAAGACACCCATTCACCCGACAATCGCCTACTTCGAGGAAGTCCGTGGCGATGTCCAGGTCGAACTGGCGATGCAGTGGAATGACGGCTACCAGGAAGGCACGTTTTGCTACACGAACAACATTCCGCAACGCGACGGCGGCACGCATCTCGCCGGGCTGCGGGCGGCCTTGACGCGTACGCTGAACGCCTACATAGAGCGCGAGGGCATCGGCCGCAAGGAACGCGTTGCGACATCGGGCGATGACTCTCGCGAGGGCCTGACAGCAGTGCTATCGGTCAAGTTGCCCGATCCGAAGTTCTCCTCACAGACGAAGGACAAACTGGTCTCCTCTGAGGTCAAGGGCGCCGTGGAATCGGCGGTGGGTGCCTACCTAGAAGACTTTTTGCTCGAACGACCGGCGGAGGCAAAAGCTATCGTAGGTAAGATAATCGAAGCTGCGAGAGCACGTGAAGCCGCTCGCAAGGCGCGCGAGATGACCCGGCGTAAGGGGGCGCTCGACGTAGCGGGTTTGCCCGGCAAGCTCGCAGACTGCCAGGAAAAGGATCCGGCGCTCTCCGAGCTCTTCATCGTCGAGGGCGATTCCGCCGGCGGATCGGCCAAGCAGGGTCGGGATCGACGCACGCAAGCCATCCTGCCGCTCAAAGGCAAGATTCTCAACGTCGAGAAGGCACGGTTCGATAAGATGCTGCAATCCGCCGAGGTCGGGACGCTGATTACGGCACTTGGTTGCGGTGTGCGACCGGAATTCGAGCCGGACAAGCTGCGCTACCACAGAATCATCATCATGACGGATGCCGACGTCGATGGCTCTCACATTCGAACGCTTCTGCTGACGTTCTTCTACCGGCAGATGGTCGAGCTCATCGAGCGCGGGCACATCTATATCGCACAACCACCGCTGTACAAGCTCAAGCGCGGTCGGCAGGAGTACTACGTTAAAGATGACGTCGAGCTCAACAGCCTGCTCCTGACCAGTGCGATTGACGATGCGAATCTACACGTCAGTGCCGGCGCACCCGCGATCAGCGGCCCGGCGCTCGAGGGTCTGGCGCTGAAGTACACCGAGGTCAAAGCCATTATTCAACGCTGGGGCCAGCGTTACGATGAGAGTGTCCTACGCGCGTTGATGTGGCTGCCGAGGCTGTCGGACGAGAGCTTCGCCGAGGCGTCCGCGCTCGAGCGTTGGTGCGAGCACTTGCAGCAGCGCCTGGCGATGTTCAACGGGACCGGCCCGCGCTACAACGTCGCTCTAGTGATCCCCGAGGAAGGGGACGCGCAGATACAGATTGGCCGGGAGCATCACGGCGTCAAAGCAACGAAGACATTGCATCAAAGTTTTTTCCACTCACCGGAGTATCAGCGCATCGCTGAGATCGGCGCTGAGCTCAAGGATCTGATCGAGCCCGGTGCCTACGTTACGCGTGGCAATGAGCGACGTGATGTGGAGACGTTCGCAGAGGCCATCGACTGGCTAATGGAGCAAGCTAAGAAAGGTCAGTCGATACAACGTTACAAAGGTCTCGGCGAGATGAACCCCGAGCAGCTCTGGGAGACGACCGTCAACCCCGAGACGCGCCGGCTCATGCAGGTCAAAATCGAGGATGCGATGGCGGCGGATGAGATCTTCACGACGCTCATGGGCGATCAGGTCGAGCCGCGGCGCGAGTTCATTGAGCACAACGCCCTCGCCGCCGAGAATATAGACGTCTGATTGATTCTCGCGGCTAGCTAACCGTCACGCGTAGTGTCGAATTCGGCAAGCTTCGCGTCGATCCACGCCTCGACCTCGGCGTTGAGCACACGCGGTTCCTTACCCGCGGCAGCAATGGGCTGGCCGATGACCAGCCGAATCGTGCCGGGGCGTTTGAGCAAACCGCGCCGAGGCCAGTAGCGTCCCGCATCATGTGCGACCGGAATAATGGGGCGGCCGCTCGTCGAGGCCAGCAATGCCCCGCTGATACCGTAACGACGCTTCTGGCCGATTGGGACGCGAGTCCCTTCCGGAAAGATCATGACCCAGTAACCCTCGTTGAGTCGCTGCTGGCCTTGTTCCAATACCTGTTCGACCGCCTGGCGCCCGCCCTGCCGGTTAATCGCGATTGGCTTGAATAGCATCAAGGCCCAGCCGAGGATCGGCACCCAAAGCAGCTCGCGCTTCATGACCCACGTCTGGCGGGGCGGGAAGATGATGAATTGTGCGATCGTTTCCCAGGCGGAGGAGTGTTTCAGCAATACGACGCAGTTTTCTCTGTCGAGATGCTCGAGGCCCTCAACGTGACAACTCAGGCCGCAAAGCTGCTCCAACGCGCCAAGGACGGAGCGCGCCCACGCCCGCGCCGCGCTGAACGCTGCAACGCCCGGGACCAACACAGCGCCGAACGCGACGACAGCGTACGCCGGGACCGACACGAACAAATAAGTCGTGAACGCGATAGAACCGAGCCATTGACGCAGCAAGCTCACCTGGCGTCCTCTCGCAGCAGGTCCTCAACCGCTGTCGCGAGATCTGCGTAGATCTCCGTACCGATCGGTGCAAGCATCGCCGTATCGGCGCCTTTGCCCGTCAATACGAGCAGCCCGCGCGCGCCGACGGCGGCGGCAAGATCGAGATCTGCGAGCTTGTCGCCGATCACGGGCACGCCCTTTAAGGACTCGAGGCCAAGCTCGGCTTTGAGCTGACGCAGCATACCCGTCCTCGGCTTGCGGCACTCGCAGTCCTCGTCGGGCCGGTGCGTACAGAAGTAGATTCCGGATAACTGCCCGCCGGCGGCTTCGACATGAGCGATCATCTTCGCGTGGATTCGATCGAGCGTTTCGCGATCCAGCAGACCGCGGCCGATGCCCGACTGATTGCTGACGACTGCGACTCGATAGCCCGCCCCACACAGACGCGCGATTGCCTCTAGGCTTCCGGGGATCGGTTGCCATTCCTCGGGGGTCTTGATGTAGGCGTCGGAGTCGAAGTTGATGACCCCGTCGCGGTCGAGGATGACGATGTTGGGACGCCCTGACACCCGTCGACTGTGCTCAGCGGGCGCCCGGCGAGCCCTCGAGCTCCTCGGCGAGCAGCGCAGCGAGGGCATCTGCCGACACGCGCCGTTGCTCGCAGCTGTCGCGCTCGCGAAGCGTGACTGTGCCGTCGTCCGCGGTCTGTCCATCGACAGTCACGCAGAACGGCGTCCCGGCCTCGTCCTGGCGGCGATAGCGCCTGCCGATGGCGCCCTTCTCGTCGTAGAAGGCATTAAATCGCGAGCGAAGCTCGCGGTAGAGTGAAAGCGCGCGCTCGGGCATGCCATCCTTCTTTACGAGCGGGAAGACAGCGACCTTGATGGGCGCGAGTCTCGGGTGAAGACGGAGCACTGTTCGGGCGTCGCCGCCGACCTCATCCTCGCTGTACGCTTCGCAGAGAAAAGCCAGGGCCGCGCGATCGGCGCCAGCCGATGGCTCGATGACGTATGGTAAAAACCGGCGTTTGTCGGCGTCGGGCTCCTGGTCGTCGAAGTAACGCACATCCTTA
>JABAOE010010964.1_pt2 | contig 30115 bp, 38 predicted proteins | sample 7062141 | NCBI WGS metagenome assembly JABAOE01 (sample SAMN14538627, study PRJNA623070) | marine sediment metagenome | biome: marine biome [ENVO:00000428]; feature: marine pelagic biome [ENVO:01000023]; material: deep marine sediment [ENVO:00002113] | place: India: Gulf of Khambhat ...
TAGGTTAATCTTTCCAAAAGGCAGTGATATGAAAACGCTGACCGGCCGGGCTATAAATATAAGAACAGCCGATATTAAAAGTCCAGCCAGTATTACAGGCAGTATTTCTGAGGGAAATACAAGCAAACCCAGAATAAGGAACATAGTAATCTGCAAAAGCCAGGCAAGGCCGTCATGAAAACGGGTGAGGCTCTGCTTGTGAACAAACTCACTTCCGCCCATCATAAGACCTGCTATATATACAGCTAGAAAACCGCTTCCTCCTATGGAGGCCGTAACACCATATGTGAAGATAACAAGCGACAAGGTCAGTACCGGATAGAGTCCCTCAGAATCTAGCCTTAATCTGTTTACAGTGAAAACAATCGCTTTTCCCATAGCAAAACCAATTGCTATACCAAGCACCATTTGCTGCAAAAGAAGAAAAATCATATTCCACACAGAGGCCTGCGGGTTGGTAAGCAAATGGACAATACCAAGAGTTAAAATTACAGCCATTGGGTCGTTACTTCCCGATTCAAACTCAAGGAGATCTTTAACACTCCCTTTTAATCGAGCGCCGCTTGAGCTCATTACTGAAAATACAGCTGCCGCGTCTGTAGATGACACGATGGCTCCTACAAGAAGCGAATTCAGAAAGGGGAGACCGGAAATTAAATGAAGAAATACTGCGACGATTAGAGCTGTAAAGAAAACACCAACAGTGGACAGGGAAATACCTGACCAGAGAACCGGTCTCACCTGTCTCCAGCTCGAGTGGAGACCGCCTGAGAAGATTATGTAAGCAAGAGCTATTACTCCTAAGAACTGAGCTGCCCAGGCATCATCAAACTCGATCCCGCCAGGGCCTTCAGACCCCGCAATCATCCCTACCAATATGAATATAATCAGTGCGGGGACACTTAGTTTTGAGGCTACTTTACTTGCTATAACGCTGAGAATTAATAAAATAGACGCCCCAAACAGTATAAGCTCAATAGAGTAGTCCAAAGTACTTAATCATCCTCTTTAGAGTTTTGTTAAATTATGATCACAAAAAGATTTTTTTTACAATCGAGACAGAATTAATTATCCCGCCAGAGAATAGCAGAGATTGTGCCCTGGTCCTGAAACACCTCTTGTACATTAGTGATATCCTGACCAAGGGGTATATTGTTGACAGCAAGGTGGAACAAAACCGTTTTTCCACTCCGGGTAGTTATATAACCCCCCAAGGCCTGACCATTTAGAAAAAACTCGCCGTCTACAAATTCTACTTTGGTGCCTGTCTTAGCAAAGACATTTCCCTTTGCCCCTGCTAAAGAAGGGTAAGATTCAAAATCCGTTACAAATGCAAGAGAGCCGTCTACTGCTAGAATCGGAAGTAGCTCCAGAAAATCAGGGAAAAATGACTGCTTACTAATGTACTCAAGCATTTGGATTACAGCTTTATTTGATGCAACAGTATCGAACCCTCCGCTTCCGTCAAAAAACATGAACTCATCCCCTGGAATACCGATATCATTAATGATATGGTTTCTCTCAATGCCTAAAGTGTCTTCCATATTGTCGCTACCCTGCTCTAGACCCCAAAGGAGCAGACTCGTATCAGAGCCAATGTTATAGCTCACTTTTAATACCAGTCTTCCATACTCGGATAAAGGAAGAGATATATACTCAGCCAATATAGTATTAGGTGTATACGAATTTACGGGAGGAAGAAGTTGAGTAGGATTCAAAGCAACAATCGGGGCATCAATTTCCACACTCTCTTCCATTAAAGCCTCAATTAATACCGTGCGGGCATAAGATGCGGGATCGGAGATTCTAAATATTTGTATGATTGGAAAAGCATCGGTTAATGGGGGCACAAGGTCCACAGATATGTCACCTGAAACTGTTCCCATACAACCTGGAGTACCGAAACACTGTGGCACCAGAGGATCAAGGTCTATTTTCTTAATCATCCCAGATGCAAGGGTTTTTAATTCGGACTCTACATCAAATGCAGCTGATTTGGGCCTATGGTCAACTATTGCAGGCCCCCCCGGGGCACCTGGATCAACAATTACATCCACAACGTCGTCATTTACATATATAGGTAAAACATCAAATTCGTTTCTAAAAAGGTACGGCTCGAACAGCCTGTCATCAATTATGATCTCCCCGGTAATTCTTGTAACGCCACTTTCTGCAATCTGCTTCGCCAGATCCTTATAGCCTTGAAGAGGATCAGGGGTACTTAAAATAGCGTTTCCAAGATTGTTGGCATCATTGTGATCAAAGTCGGTCACGTCCATAGTGTCGTTAGGAAGCCTCCTGCCTCCCATAGTGAAATCACCTTTAGCAACCAAAATCAGATCACCTTCAAGTACGCCCTCTTCGTTGACACCCCCCTGTCTGTGAACCGGAGTTCGGAATACGAAGTCTTGCCCTAGTTCCTTTAGTATTTCTCCAATTGTGAATACTTTCCTGACAGAACCAATAAAAATGTTCTCATCTGAGCGCTGATCAAATATCACCTCTCCCGTTTCCAAATCGACTGCTCGTAGTGCCCAAAAACCATCTTTGTACAACGCTTTATTGAAAATAGACTGAATTGTAGGACCATTGTTATTACTGCAGCCGCCGATTGAGAAAATCGAACTTAGAAGCAATAACGCAAATAATACGCAAAGATTCCCAAAACTCTTCATTTCCGTCTCTCCTGTGAATGATTTATCGAATTATTACACGCCAATTACAATTATAACCGATATATTTTGACGAGAGGAAGAATTCCAGACTAATGTGTGTGTATTACTGTGAGCGCGTCAACGTAATTTGAGTTGCTTCCTCCATTGGCTTACCGTCTTTGTAAGGGGTCCATGTCTGAGTAATGTTGTTGTCATCTACAAACGTAATGACTAAGGAATGCATATGCATATCCTTTGAGGCATCCATATTTGTTGCGCTTACAAGATCGAGTTCTATGGAATTATCACTTGAATTCTTCATAGCCATAACGGGCTGATTGTTTAGGCTGCAGTAATGCCTCATAACAAGCTTGCCGTCTTCCTCGTAATATACTGAGACCATCTCGTGCGGAGTGCCCGGGAATGAGGTTTCAAGAACAGCGGTGCCGTTTGAGGTTGTTTTATACTCGACGGTTACGGGATTTTCCTGACCGTGCATTATTCCGGTTCCCGTCCAGGTGCCGGATAACGATTTCATCTGCTCAAGCTCTGCAGATCCGGTATAGGGCTTCATATAATCCATTTCCCCATCTTTACTGGGATCGGCACTGACAAAATTCAATCCTACCAAAACCATTAATACCGCTACCGATGAAAACTTAAAAAACCTATACATGACAAACCTCCTGTATATAGTGTTTTGTTAAAAATTTTAATCTATTTTTCTAGGCAAATATAGTACTTTGTAACCTGGCCAAGCAGCCGCCCCAGCCCTTTCTGTGGTTCTCCGCCATCTCACCTTCAGGCAGCAGATCATGGCTGACAGTAACTTCAGTTCCAGACCCTGTCTCGCTAAAAGTTACTGTTACTACGGTGTTTTGAACAAAATCAGAGTTCCAGGTAAATACCAGTCTTTGTGGAGGAACAATCTCCTTGTATTCGCCTACATGTGTATACGTATCACCGCTCTTTGAGTGCATTTTTAATACATACCCTCCTCCCACATGCAAAGTATTTGTTACCTCTGCGGACATATCTTCATCGGGATAGAACCACTTGCTCATAATATCCGAGTTAGTAAAAGCCTCAAACAGCTCCTCTCTTGATGCATGTATAACTTTGCTGACTACGACCGGGTTATCACTCATATTAATCCCCCTCCTTTTTACTTTTTTTAATGTATTTATCCAAGCCGTCCAATCTCTTCTCCCAGAAAGCTCTGTATTTCTCGATGAGCTCTGAGATTTTGCTTAGATGCTGATAGTTGAATTTGCAGTACTTGGTTCTGCCCTGCTTTTCTTGTGTAACGAGCCCAGAGCGTACCAGCACATGAATATGTTTTGACACCCCCTGCAGGGTCATATCATATTTATCTGCAAGCTCGTTAACAGTTAGATCTCTCTGTGTAAGCTCAAGCAGTATATTTCTGCGCGTAGTATTGGATAATGCGTAGAATATTCTGTCAGTTGCTTCTGTATTATTCTCAACCATATGGTTGATTATATATAAAGCAAGAATAATTGTCAACCATTTAGTTGAATATTTTTGTAAATTGCCGTATTTGGATTCAAAGCAGAGGGTGATAATATATTTTAGAGTTATGAGAATACTTATATTTATTTCTATACTATCACTTCTATCCTCAATAGATTCAGCAGCATCAGAGATGATTTCTGAATCAATAGGCGCCTACACTGCCGGGTGCATTAGAAACTCTAGGGCACTAGAGCTGGACGGGGAAGGATATCAGGTAATACGACCCAGCAGAGGGAGGTATTACGGCAATCCGGAGACAATTGAGTTTATAGAGTATTTAAGCGGCAGAGCAAATAAAGAGCATAACGCTACTCTATTGATAGCAGATATATCGCAGCGGACAGGGGGGCCGATGCCGGATGACCACAGCAGTCACCAAATAGGTCTGGATGCTGATATTCTATTATGGCAGCATCCGATTGCGACGAAATACACTCTTACTATTACTCAACGCGAGCACATCCACCCTCAGTCGGTATTAAATGAAACCAAGACAGGGGTGGACGACTTTAAATGGTCACCAGTCAACGAAGAAATTTTAAAAATAGCCGCTTCCGATACTAGAGTTGATAGAATTTTTATCAATCCCGCAATAAAGCAAAAACTATGTACTAGTTATACCGGGGAGCCGTGGCTTGGGAAAATAAGACCGTGGTACGGGCATGACGGGCATTTCCATGTTCGTCTCAAATGCCCTGCCGGCAACTCTCTTTGCCAATCTCAAAAACCAATTGAGTCTGCAGGCGACGGATGCGGCGCAGAGCTTACCTCTTGGTTCAGAGCCGATGGAACGATTAAAACAAGAAAGAAGGGCGGCCCGAGCATACAAAAGAAGCTTCCTGTTGAATGCGTCGCCATCATGAGAGGAGAGTATTAATTTACGAGGTGGAATTTAACTCATACTTGTCGCCTAATTCGGGTATCTCTATATTATTAAAACCGCTTTGACGAAGACCTTTCTTAAAATGCTCCTGACGATCAATGTCGCCGTGCACTAGATATATACCCTTAAGCTTTTCTCTATCCAAGTTCGAAAGATAGTCCAGCATCTCATCTTGGTCGCCGTGTGCGCTATAGGAGTCCATAACCTTAACTTTGGCCCTAACCTTCTTCTCAACACCAAAAATTCTTACTTTTTTATCTCCGCGTCTTATTCTTGCTCCCAATGTATGAGGAGCACAGAACCCTACGATCAAAATCGTATTCTTGGGGTCTTCGATGTTGTTTGAGACATGATGCACAATCCTGCCTCCTGTCATCATGCCCGAGGCGCTAATGATAATTGCGGGGCCGTCTAAGAAATTCAGCTTCTTAGAATCCTCGGTTTTCCTGATGTATTTCAGATCATTGAACCTAAAGGGGTTCGGGTCCTCAATCATGTACTCAAGTATCTCTTCATCGAAGCACTCGGGGTGAAGCCTGAAAACTTCTGTGGCATTCACTGCCATCGGGCTGTCCACAAATACAGGTATTTCAGGAAGGCGCCCCTCGGTCTCTAATTTATCCANNCTGAGGCAATTGGTTATGCTTTCTTCCGCCATATGTCGACTCGCAAATTAGGTAGTCCAGGTTCTCCATCGGGACCGGGTCTTTTAATATCGGCCTGTCGGGTCTTCCTATATCACCGCTGAATCCAAAGAATACGGGCTCGCCACCTTTCTGCTCAATCTTGAGCGTTACACTTGCGCTTCCGAAGATATGTCCGCTGTCCCTTAGCAGCACTGAAACTCCCGGTTTGATATAGTGCCATTTGTCATAGCCGATTCCTATAAAGCCCTGCAGAGCATCATAGGCATCCTCATGAGTGTAAAGCGGCTTGGCATCTGCGGGCAGCCCCTTTTTCTTTCTTCTTTTATTTGCATAATAAGCATCGCTCTCTTGAATCTTAGCGCTGTCTATCAACATAACTGCAGAGAGATCCCTGGTGGCGCTTGTACAAATTATCTCGCCGTGGTATCCATCCTTAACAAGCTTGGGTATGCGCCCGCTATGATCTATGTGGGCGTGTGAGAGTATCATGCAGTCAATGCTTGAGGGGTCAAATATCCAGTTAGCATTGAAATCCTCAAATTCCTCTTCCCTGCCCTGATACAGTCCGCAATCCAGTAAAATCTTGTATCCATCATCAAGCGTCAGCACATGACAGCTTCCGGTAACAGTTCGAGCGGCCCCGCAAAATTGAATCTCCATGAATCTCCCTTTCACAACAGGATAGATCGACAATTATACACAATCATATGAAAAAACAGTGATTTTTAACTCAGTATATTTAATATGATATGTATTGCCTTGCTAGCACTGTTCTATATATCTACAAAGGCAACCTGCAATCAATGACTACTTCAGCGCAACCTACAAACTATTGGATACAGAATCCGAGATTTGACTTAGTATATCTCTCTTACGGATGGATCGTGGTACTTGCGGCCTTCATGGTATTTAAGCAGTACTACGGGGCATTAATACTGATGGTGCTGGCATTTAATTTTGTTCACAGGCACTACACTTTCGCGCTTGTCTATGGTCAAAGGGAGGAATTTGATAAGAGAAGGTGGAGTTATATATTGCTGCCTGTAGGATTTCTAGTTCTTACAGCTGTCTCTATTGTATTTAACTTTTTTACTATACTGCTCGCCGTATACGTAATATGAACCATGTACCATACAATTGCTCAGAAATACGGATTTACAAGAATATATTCAAGAAAAGCCGGCTATGGGAAAGCATGGATTGATAAAGGAATAATTTTCTCATGGTTTGTATTCATCTTTTTTGCACTAGCTGAGCAAAACAGGGAAGTTATAGCACGATATACGGCCGGCCAGACCCTCGTAAACTACCTGGGCAGCTATTTTGAATTATTTACCATCATTTCCTATATCGCACTAGCAGTTGCCCTATTCTTTACAGCAGCATACGTTATCGAGGAATTCAGAAACCGCGACAAGATCAGCATCCCAAAAAACTTATTCGTATTCTCGGTACTGGTGTTCTATTCAATATTTTTCTATGATCTGATAATAGGCTACATAGTATTTGGATTCTCGCACGCATTTGAGTACATAGCCTTCGTAAATGTGTTTGTTAACTCAAAATACAAGAAAAGACCCGAGAGTAATGCACTTTTTTCAAAAGTTTCAAGAAAACAGTGGCTATACAGCGGCATATTCACACTTGCGCTTGCGGGCGCTAGTTATGCCGGCGTAAGCTTTAATCAAAATGCACTTGCAATATACATTACAGGATCTTCATTCCTTCATTTTATATATGACGGGTGGATATGGAAAGTGAGCAAACCTGAGGTTGGAAAACCACTTGATATAAAATATGCTCAGGGTTCAAATTAGGATTTATTATTTAGGCAGCCGTGTAATAACATTTAGTAGTAATCTCGAAAAATAATAATTGTTGATTGATCGTTCAAGATAATATAGAATATTAAAAATATGGGAAGACCGTACGAATTTGATAGGGAAGAGACACTCTCAAAAGCTATGGACGTCTTTTGGGAAAAAGGGTACAAGGCAACAAGCATACAAGACCTTGTAGACCACATGGGCATAAAAAGAGGCAGTATTTACAACACCTTTGGCGATAAACACTCTCTATTTATTGCAGCCGTGGAATATTACGGCGAAGAAGTTACCGCTAAAACCATACAAGTGCTTGAATCCGAAGGCTCGCCTGTTGAAAACATAAGGATATTTTTTGAAACTATTGTAAACACTCCGTCAGAAAGAAAGACCAGGGGCTGCTTAATAAGTAACACAGTTGTCGAGCTTGCGCCTCATGACGAGCAGGTAGCAGAGACTGTAAAGGTAATACTAGATAAGATACAAACTGCATTTCTTAACTGTCTAAACAAAGCTGTCGAGCTCGGCGAGCTGCCTGAAGATACCAATACAAAAGTACTTTCTCAGTTTCTGGCTACAAGCACACATGGGTTGATTGTTACCGGAAAATCAGCGCTAAACCCTAAAGAAGTAAGAGACGTAGTAAATGTAATTTTATCGACACTGCATTAAGAAAAATATTTTTTTGATCGTTGTTGAACGATCATTCAATTAAAAACACTTTAATAGGAGGTATTACAGTATGGCAAGGATAGGATATGTAGAAAAGGAGAACGCTCCTGATAATGTTAAGGCTGTATATGAGCAGCTTGAGGCTAAATTCGGCGTAGTGCCGAATGTGCTAAAAGGGATGGCTAATAGCCCGGAGCTATTTATGGGATTTATGCCGCTTCTTGGGGCAACACTAGGACCAAGCAAAGTGGATAATGCAACCAAAGAGCTTGCTATTCTTACTACTACTAAGCTCAACGGATGTTCATACTGCACAGCTCATCATGCAGGAGCTGGGAAGAGAGCAGGTCTTACAGACGAGAAAATAGATGCTGTTCCTGATGAAAACAGCCCTGCTTTTGATGACAGGGAAAAGGCTGTGGTCAGATTTTCCAAGGAATTGGCTCAGAATGTAGCTGCCAGCCAAGAATCACTGGATGAGCTTAGAAAATACTTTGATGATGCTCAAATTGCTGAGCTAAACATAGTGAACGGCACGTTTCATATCTTGACAAGGTTTGCAGATACATTTAAAGTAGAACTTGAAAGATGATTTGTATCTAACTATTATTATTAGATAAGATTGGGAGGCTTGGTTTGAACCAGCAATTATCACCTTCCAACCCGATTTTAAATTCAAACCAAGCCTTTTTTGATTTGAATCCGCAATGCTAAGTTCATAGATCCCGGCAGGATTTAAGCGTATTCTTAAATTTCAGAATGCTCTCAGTACTATCATTTCCATTTTGAGTTAGAGTCTGAACTAGATTTGTGAGATCCGATTTTGAATATTCGTTTGAAATTTTTCGAGCTGCACACCTGCAAGAACTATCGCATTCCTCTGATCCGCCGGTCTCCAGAACGCATTCCCTAATACACATGGCTGCGAGCTTTTCCTCTAAATTCTTAGACTCCTTATCACGGCTACAAGAATAAGCAAACAGCACTAAAACCATCATACAATAAAATATGCTTTTAACCAAGAGGCTAAAAATATTAATCAAGACTTATAACCTCAGCTTGCTTTCGGTACTGTGATTCACCCAAAATCAACTTATTGTTCTTCAACTCAAGAGCCCCTACGTCTCTGTCTCCCCTAACTATCTGGCCTATACATTTCATAATAAGTCTTTTCTCTACCCTTAATTTCCCCAGATCGTCAAATGACCGGTAGTTCTCAAGGCTAAATCTTGTTAAGAAGACCGTCTTAGCCACCATTGTGCCTCCCCCGCTCCACATTGTATCTAGTATATGGATACCGCCGTTGGCTTTGCCAACATATTTATATGCGAAATAGTTTTTCTCCCCCGAGAGCTCATATTCATATCCTATATATCCGTCATCAGAAACTTTGTATTCCACAGCAAACTCATTACTGGCCATGCATGAAGCCACATCCACAGCTCTTACAACAGGAGGGCCTGAATCTGCCATACTCACGCTAAATTCATTTACACATCCAGGATGGACGGGGGTTCCGTTATAGGTGAATTTCTTATTTGCCTCTTTTAACTTAAATTTCACAGAATCAGACTTATCGTCCGCGCCGATTGCTGTAAATGAAAAAGCAGTAAGTAATAATAATGCAAGAAATAATCTCATATCATTATCCTCCTATCTAAACCATATCACAAAACTTACCTCAAAGCTGATATAGCTACAATCAAAATTTTCTAACTTGTAGATAAGTACAAATCTAAATACAATGTATTCTTAAATTTATAGAATAATCCCATCTGGATACAGCATAAAGATATGATCTTAGACCTCGCGATAATACTCACCTACTTTGCTGTAATTATGGCTATAGGTATTTGGAGCAGAGTAAAAGCTGATGTCGGCGTAGAAGAATACTTTCTAAGCTCCCGGTCCCTTAAATGGCCCTACATTGCCGTATCTACTATTGCCACCAACGTACAAGCCAATCACTTTATAGCTATGGCGGGATCGGCTTATGTATTCGGCCTTGCTCAGGCCAATCTAGAGATAAATGCCGTCTTCGGAATTCTAATCGCCGCGTTTGTATTTGTTCCTATTTATCTTCGAATGAAGGTAATAACCATTACGCAGTTTTTCGAGGCCCGACTGGGAGCAAGGGTTGCCCTCGCCTACTCAGTGTTTATGATAATACTGTACTCCTTTATGTACCTTGGCACTGCGCTTTTCTGGGCGGCCTATGCTGTAAACGGGGCGTTCGGCGAGCTCTTTAACCGCTTTGAGCTAACTATCTCAACCAGACTTGGAATACTAATAATATTCACAGGAGCATTCTCAGCCGTATATACCTACCTGGGAGGACTAAAGGCTGTAGTTAGAACCGATGTGGTCCAGTTTTGTCTGTTGGTGATGGGAGGATTTGTAATTCTATTTGTAGCCATCCATCACCTGGGCGGCTGGGAAGAGCTTTGGATAACAACCGGAGACTTAATGCATCTGCATCTACCTAGCGACCATGATACACTGCCCTGGATCGGGATATTCGGTATGCTTCTTTTGAACTTAAATTACTGGGGAGCAAATCAGGTTATCCTGCAGCGGGCGCTCGCTGCAAAAGATTTACGGCAGGCCCAAATCGGGCTCCTAGTGGGAGGAGTCTTAAAGTACGTTATGGCACTAATAATTATTGTTCCCGGGATTGCTCTTGCAGGGATATTAATAGATGACCCGCTTAAAGACCCCGATCTAACCTATTTGACACTGGTAAATGATTTTCTCCCCGTCGGTGTGAGCGGTATCATACTTACCGGTCTATTTGCATCACTGATGAGCACGCTCGACTCAATTTACAACTCTGTATCAACCCTTTGGTCAATCGATATCTACAAAAAATACCTAAATCCGAGGGCCTCTGAGGCTCAGGTTGTCAGGATGGGCAGGTATTCAATAATGGCCTCTTTCGTAACGGGGGCAATCTTCTCATTCATAGTAGTTTATGTGAAATTCGGCAACCCGGAGTTTCCACTCACACACTGGTTTAACGCTATGTCGTATTATATAAAGATCGGGTTTGTAATCATCATTATGTCGGCTATGTTCCTCTACTCCCCATCAAAGAAACTGGTTCTGGCAACTATGATCGGCAGCGTATTTATTACATTGATTTTTCAGACCATGCTGCCTGAACTCAACTACTTTGTACGAACCGCCTGGGTTATTGTGATTGGATTTCTGATAATTGCCATTCCTACCGTTGTTAAGAACGGTCTAAGACTTCCGCATGACAGGTTTGTTGAAATATCAGATAAGAGCGTACTTCATTTCGGCATAATACTTGCCCTATCCCTTATCGGGGCGCATATCGTTTTCCATTAGCAAATAGGATCTGACGGAAGATGCGACTCTTTTGTGAGACCAGCTTAAGGGTATGTCTTCTCTCATGTATTGATCTGCTGTATAATTTTGGTGAAGAATCATACATTAACCCTCTTTTGTTGCAAATGTTTAAATGCTGCAAGCTTGCTATCCAGTTGGGAATTCGGCCTATTTTCCTTATAATGTATCTATCATACAAGAATTATAGGAGGGAATTTTGAATATTAGAACTATAACAGTTTTAATCGCAGCACTATTTGTATTTTCCTGCGGCTCGTCTGAGAACTCGGATACCGGCACCCAAAAAACATATGAGAATCCTTTTGAATACTGCAAGGCAGTTGGAACCGTGGATACACCCGGTGCGGAGTATACAGGGCCAAAAATGCCCGAAGTTATAACTCAGAGCTTAAGAAAGATCATGGGTGTATCTGACACAATGCCCAAAGAGATGTTTGATGAGGGCACCTATTGGCGCTGCATGGGCGGAAGCATCTATGCATGCAATGTCGGCAACAACCTTCCTTGCCAGTATAAAGCGGACGTAAGCAAAGAGCCGAACGACGGAATGCTTAATTACTGCGGCGAGAACCCAGATGCGGAGTTTATCCCAATGTATGCAAGCGGACGTACGACTGTATATGAGTGGAAATGTGATAACGGCACACCTGAGATTGTGAAGCAGATAACCAAGACTGACAAAGCCGGATATATAGCTGATATTTGGTTCAAATTATCCCCTTAATCATTGATAGCAGAGCAGATGGCACAACATACGCAGCCTATTTGTATTATAGGAGCAATGGACTCTGAAACTGATGAGTTTCTGTCCCATGCTCAACTCACAAATGAAATCTCCTGGAATGAATTTGTTTTCCATGAGGCGCTACTGTTTGGTAAAAACGTTGTGATTACCAAGAGCGGTATTGGAAAGGTATATGCTGCAATGGTCTGTGAGCGATTGATAGACGAATTTAATCCAAGTGCTGTAATATTTACCGGCTTGGGCGGTGCATTAAACCGAGACTTAGAGATTGGGGATATAGTGGTAAGCAAAGATTGTATCCAGCACGACCTTGATGCTGAGGCTCTGGGTTTTCAAAGAGGTGAAATTCCATATACCGAACACAGAGTATTCCCTGCAGACAGCAGGCTTTTAGAACTTGCGCTATCAACAAAAATAGAAGACAATAAGATAATAAGCGGAAGGATTCTGACCGGTGATCAATTTATTACAAAGAGAGAGATGAAGGATCATCAATATTTGATGGATGAGCTCAAGGGTGACGCAATAGAGATGGAGGGCGGCGCGGTCGCTCAGGTGTGTACTCTTAACGAAATCCCTTTCCTTATAGTCAGAACAATGTCGGACAAGGCAAACGGGGATGCGGTATCGGATTTTAATAAATTTGCGGAAGTTGTTGCTAAGAACTCTTATCTCGTTATATCACACATACTAAATAATATTTAATGAGAGCCGCTATTATTTCCTCTTAAGCACTTTATTTACAGCTTTGATAATACCTTTTGCATCAAGCCCAAACTTATGCATCAGCTCATTCGGCTCTCCGGATTCTCCGAATCGGTCCATCATTGCAACATATTCCATAGGGACCGGGGAATTTTGAGAGAGAACCTCTGAGACCGCACTGCCGAGCCCTCCGTGAATTTGGTGCTCTTCCGCAGTTACTATTGCACCTGTCTCAGTGGCAGCTTTTACAATAGCTTTCTCATCAATGGGTTTAATGGTATGGCAGTTTATAACCCTTGCTTCTATTCCCTGTGCACTTAATTTCTCGGCAGCCACAAGCGCCTCATATACCAAAGAGCCGCATGCGATTATAGTCACGTCACGTCCGTTTCTGTACGTATCGGCTTTTCCGATTTTAAAAGGAGTTTTCTCGGTTGTAACCACGGGGACTTTTTCTCGCCCAAATCGCATATACACCGGATCAGGGATCTTGGAGATTGCAATTGTTGCCTTTTTAGTCTCCCAATAATCGCATGGAACAATAACCATCAGATTGGGAAGGCACCGTGTGATTGCTATATCTTCCATTGCCTGATGAGTAGCGCCGTCCGGTCCGACAGATATACCGGAGTGGGCGCCCATTATCTTCACATTAGCCATGCTGTAGCAAATACTGACCCGTATCTGATCCCAGTTCCTTCCCGGGCTAAACGTTGCATAGGAAGATATATAAGGAATCTTGCCGGCAAAAGCCATACCCGCACCTATTCCGGCCATATTCTGCTCCGCAATACCTATTTCAACGAACCTGTTCGGATATGCTTCTTTAAACTTAGCGTTTCTGGTCGATTCAGTTAGATCACAGCACAAGACAACCACGTTTTCATCCGCGGCTCCCGCTTCAACAACACCCTCCCCATAGCCGTTTCTGGTGGGCACCTGATCGGGGGCGTCAAAAATATTTGAGGCTAAATGCATCTTAGTATTCAGTTCTTTACTCATGTTCGCAGGTTATCTTTCCACCTAGGGATCTTAGAGCCTCAAGCTCTTGTAAAGCCTTCTCCGCCTCCTCTTTGTTAGGGGGCTTTCCATGCCACTCGGGCTTAAACTCCATGAAGTCCACACCTTTTCCGGGGATTGTGTGTGCAAGGAGAACCTTGGGCTTCTCAAATATAGTTTCTTCAAATGCTTCTATCAATCTTCTTATGTTGTGGCCGTCTACTTCAATCACATGAAACCCAAATGACAAAAGTTTGTCCTTCAAAGGCTCAAGGGGCATGACATCTTCAGTAAACCCGTCAATCTGTATATTGTTTCTGTCGACAATTAGCGTGAAATTATGAAGACGGTTTTTACCAATAAACATAAGCGCTTCCCAGACCTGACCTTCATTCATCTCCCCGTCGCCTACCATGCAGAAAATCCTATTCTTTTTGCCGTCAATTACTGAAGCCTTCGCAAGACCGGCAGCGATCGACAAACCCTGAGCCAATGGACCTCCCGATGCCTCCAGACCCGGGAGCGCTCCCCTATGAGGGTGTCCCTGAAGTCTGGAGCCTAATTTTCTAAGTGTAGTTATCTCTTTTTTAGGATAATAGCCGGCCTCTGCAAGTGTTGCATAGAGAACGGGGCAAATATGGCCATTGCTCAGAACAAACTTATCCCTCTCGTCCCAGTTAGGTTTCTTTGGGTCGTGTTTCATGATATGAAAATATAGAGTTGAAAATATATCTGCCGTACCAAGTGAGCCAGCTGAATGCCCGGATCCGGTCTGCTCGAGCATAATGATTATGTCCTCACGAATGTGAGTCGCCATATCCTCAAGATATTCTATTTGAGTCTCAGTTACCGCCAATATTCCTGTCCTCTCTTTTTATCAGGTCTTTCCTAATATAATCAAAACTCTATTAGAATTCCATACTATAAGCAATATGCGTTTAAAATATTATGGGGTCTAAATATGGACAGGTGATACAATATCGGCAGCTATTCTAACTCGCTTGCGCAACTGAAGCAGCGGTTGGTAAAGGGAAGAGCATCAAGGCGCTCAGGTCTGATCGGGCCGTCGCATACCTCACATATGCCGTATTCATTTTTTTCAACTCGGGATAGTGCGTCATATATCTGATTGAGCTCCAGACGTATGCTCTGCTCAAGCTGCTCAACCACTTCTTCGTTCTCGCGCTCTTGTGCCTGCTCGCTCCAGTCTTTGGCATGAGTTTTTCTGAGCGAACCCTCTACTCTCTCGAGGCGATCCTCAAGCTCAAGTTTCTTTTGGTTAAGTTTTTCTATGACAGCATCGTATTCACTCATAACTGCTCCTGTATACAGCCTGGGTACCTATAATAAAAAGATTAACATATTTATAATCGAAAAAAATAAAAACCGGAATCAATATTTAAATCTAAGTATATAGATAATAATATTGAATCCGGATAAGTTTGTAAAATAAATTAGGCGTTATTGTTAAAGCACTTCGAGTATAGTCTGCCTGAATATCGGGTTGAGCTTATCCATATCAGAGTCTCTGATCATCCAGCAGTCTACTTTGCCGGTATCTTTGGTGAGAACTAAGTTAAATCCGTTCTCCTTGCCCCAAAGCATCTGGTGCTGAAGTGAGGAGTAATCAATTTTCTCATTCTCATCAAGGTCTTCTACCGGTTTGTTTAGAGTTGTTCTCTTGAGCTCTCCGATGTATATATGTCTGAAATTCTTTGCCTTCGAGTTGTTTAGATTATCTGTGTTTAACATTATTTTTTTCCCTATCTCCCGATTTTTTTCCTTATCTCCCGGTTTATTTACAAAACCCTGTTTTTCCAACGCACTCATAGAATAAGCATAAAATTACCCATTTCAAGAGGTTATTTGATAAAAATCAAAAATTCACCCAGATTTAAGATGGTATTAACAGAATTATAATCAAATCGGCAAGAAAAGTCTAAAAGCTAACACGGCTTGCTTTTCTGGCAGGACTTAACGCAGTTATCGTCTACTTTATCTCTGCAGCACTGAGCCCCGGTGTCTGTATTAAGACAGCAGCACTGGCTATCCGTGCATACCTCATCTCCACAGGTGTTTTGCGCCACTTCAAATCCATGATCCGGAAACAGATTGAAATCCGCTTCGACAAGTGTAATTAGCTGTGAGCTGTTAGACTCTGCCTGGACGTTATTAATATAGACAAATCCACCAGCCAAAATTACCGCTAAAACAACGTTTAATATTATTGCTTTTATTAAATTCGTCATTTCTATTTCCTCCTAATAGGAGTATAAGTATTAAACGTTCTGAGTCAACGAAAATTTCAATCGGAATATATATGCTCTTAATATTTATAATATACCCTGAAGCAAATCCCTTTATGCTGTAATCTAATATTATCAGATATACTTTTAGGCTTTATTATAAAAGGAGCATTCTTGAAAAACGTAATTTCAGTTCAGAATCTAAATAAAACATATGCATCAGGACTAAAGGCGCTAAGCGATGTCAACCTTGAAATCCATGATGGGGAGATATTTGCGCTGCTTGGTCCAAACGGTGCAGGCAAAACTACGTTAATCAGCATCATTTGCGGGATTGTGAACCCGAGTGAGGGCACTGTGCTGGCAGACGGTCACGATATTATCAAAGAATACAGGGCTGCTAGAACAAAAATAGGGCTTGTACCCCAGGAGCTTACAACAGATATTTTTGAGACGGTTATTGCAACTATGAACTACAGCCGCGGACTTTTTGGAAAACCACCCAACCCGGAATATATTGAGAAGGTTCTTCGTGATCTATCGCTGTGGGACAAAAAAGACGAAAAAATAATCACTTTATCGGGCGGGATGAAGCGAAGGGTACTGATCGCAAAAGCCCTATCGCACGAGCCAAAGATACTATTTCTGGACGAGCCCACTGCAGGGGTGGATGTAGAGCTAAGGCGCGATATGTGGGAGATGGTCAGGAAGCTGCGTGAAAACGGAGTTACTATAATCCTTACCACCCATTACATCGAAGAAGCAGAAGAGATGGCTGATAGGATCGGGATTATTAATAAGGGCGAGATAATTTTGGTTGAGGAAAAAACACAGCTGATGCAGAAGTTGGGGAAAAAACAAATTAGACTACAGCTGCGCCATTCCCTTGAAGCTATTCCTGATACACTCTCAGATCACGAGCTTGAATTATCCGATGACGGCCATGAGCTGGTTTATACATTCGATACCCGCGGGGAAGAAACCGGAATTACCCTGCTGCTCAGGAGCCTTCATGAACATGGAATTGATTTTAGAGACTTGAACACCAGAGAAAGCACATTGGAAGAAATATTTGTAAGCTTGGTAACGGAAAGAAAATGAACCTATATGCTATAAGTGCAATATACAAATTTGAGATGGCGCGAACCTTTAGGACTCTGATGCAGAGCATCGCATCGCCTATCATATCGACTTCACTATATTTTGTTGTATTCGGGGCTGCTATAGGATCAAGGATGGGAGAAATAGAAGGGGTAAATTACGGCGCTTTTATAATCCCTGGACTAATCATGCTTTCCCTTATGACTGAGAGCATATCAAACGCTTCCTTCGGTATCTATATGCCTAGATTCTCAGGAACCATCTTTGAAGTCCTCTCTGCACCCGTCTCCTACATAGAAATAATAATCGGATACGTGGGTGCAGCAGCTACAAAGTCCATAATGCTTGGAATATTAATACTGATTACGGCTAGGTTATTTGTTCCTTATGAGATAGAGCACCCGCTTTGGATGATAGGGTTTTTAATTTTGACCGCTGTCACATTCAGCCTATTTGGATTTATCATCGGTCTTTGGGCGGACGGTTTTGAGAAGCTTCAAATTATACCTCTTATGATCATAACTCCGCTTACCTTTTTAGGAGGCACGTTTTATTCAATTAAAATGCTCCCTCCTATCTGGCAGAAGATAACTCTTTTTAATCCCGTGGTTTATCTGGTTAGCTGCTTCAGGTGGAGTTTTTACGGCGTAGCGGACGTCGATGTAGTTCTCAGTTTCGGAATGACGATGCTGTTTCTTGTTATCTGCATTACAATCGTGTGGTGGATGTTTAAGACCGGCTACAAGCTCAAGACATAAGCTTATTAATTATTCACACCATCTTTAAATTCTGATGTTACTCTATATTACGAGCATCTTATACCTGATTAAATTAAAAATCGTGGAGGGCAATTATGTCTAAGATAGATGATTCAGTAATGGAATTTTTAAACGAGTGCCACTATGCTACCTTAGCAACTCTTAATGAGGACGGCTCGATCCACCAAACTCCTGTATGGTACCTATTTGAAGATGACCGTTTTTATATCTCAAGCGCAGCAGGCGCTAAGAAATTTAAGAATATACAGGCTAGACCTGGAATATCTGTTATGGTAGACAGCCGCAGACAACAGGGCTTTGAGCGCTGGGTCGGCGCTCAGGGCACTGCTGAGATCATAACGGGCCAGGAATCTGAGGATATTCATCTTAAGATCATTAAGCGGTACCTTACTGATTCCGCACTCGAAGATGAAGTGGTGGGTACTGTGTTCAGGGTTGCAGCGGAAGCTACCATTGTTCTTAAGCCGGACTCAATCCAATCCTGGGAGTTAAAGAGTCTGGATGACCAGTTCTTTGGCGGGATACTGAGACAAAATCCTGAGAAGTGGTTTATTACAGTAGACTAATTAGTTATAGACTTGCACTTCGTTGTATAGCGCATCGCGTTCTACGGGAACAAAGCCTGCGTTTTTGATCATATTGACCATAAAGTCTCTTGTGTGTCCAAGCTCAGACGGAGCACCTGCATCATGGATAATCTTCTCGCGCATAATAGTGCCGTCTGCGTCACTGCAGCCGTAATGAAGCGCAACCTGAGCCATTTTCTCGCCAAGCGTGATCCAGTAGGACTTAATATGCGGGAAGTTGTCGAGATACAACCTTGCAAGAGCGTGAACCTTGAGATCATAGGAGCCTGCAAAGAATTTCACATCTTTTTTCATCCCTGTGTTTTCAGGTTGAAACAGGACAGGGATAAAGGCAAAGAACCCGGGGGACGCATCCTCGACATTTCTGAGTCTTTCCAGATGATCAACAACATGGAAGGGCTCTTCGATATGACCATAGAGGATTGTAGCGTTAGTCGGAATACCAAGCGAGTGGGCTGTCCTGTGAATCTCCTCCCATCTTGTTGCGACAGTCTTCGGGGCACAGATTTTCTTTCTAACGTCCGGGTGAAGTATCTCTGCTCCTCCACCAGTTAGCGCATCGACACCGTACTCTCTTAAAGTCTCCAGCACCCAGGTTATGTCTTTTCCCGTAAGCTCTGTAAACCAGTCTATCTCTACAGCTGTGAACGCCTTCACATGCGTTTCAGGGAAGTTGTCTTTAACCAGCTTGATGATGTCCAGGTATTCCTGGAACCCCCAGTCCGGATGAAGGCCGCCAACTATGTGTACTTCTCTGATATCGTCATTTAACATGGAAAGAATCTGCTCATGGGACAGCTCGTATGCACTGGCGGATTTCTTTGTCACTCCAAATGCGCAAAACCTGCATGATATTGCGCAAATGTTTGAAGGGTTTACGTGACGGTTAACTACAAAGTACACCTTATCCCCTACTCTTTTTCTCTTAACATAATCGGCAAGCATACCCACAGTGTTTAAATCCTCTGTGCCCATTACGGTCATGCCGTCGTCAAAGCTTAGCCTCTCGCCCTTCTCTACTTTTTCAATTATCGGGAATAGTTCTTTATCAAAACAAAGTTTTTCTACGTCTTCCAGTATTCTTTCCATCTATTTGTTACAATCTCCTTAATATCATCGGACATCTCGATCACCTTAGGATACCAGCTTTTCATAGTTGCATCTATACCCATCCTGCCGCCGTACACAACAGCTGAACCCTTGAGCTCCGTGTGCTCAAAAATCACATCCAAATAGGGATCAAAGCGGGTAAAAATGCCCCATATAAGCTCTGTGTTGTTATGGATATCTATGTCAGCGCTTACGACGGCTATAATGCGCACATCTTCATATCCCTTGGTTTTAAAAAGTTTCTTAATAAGATCCTTTGGTTTCTTATCGGCTTTTACGGCAAGAATTCCTCCGGGCCAAAGTCTCCAGTCAAGGATCTCTTTATACTTTGCTCGCGGGTCAGGCAACTTGGTCGGCACAGGTTTTTNNAAGCCTCCAGTCAAGTATTTCTTTATGTTTGGCCCGCGGGTCGGGCAGATCGGTTGGAACAGGTGACTTTTTACGGCCCGTACTTGGCTTTCTTACAGCATTGATTCCCATTTTGCTTCCAACATTGAATTTACCGCTCGTGAAATCAAGTGTATCCAGCGGTGCCCATGGAATCATTAGAAAATCCTCATTAGGGTCAAAGTTCTCACCAATTTCTCTCAACACCGCATCCCAGTCTCTTGGGTTTACATCACTTGAGACGATAATCATGACCTTAGTTAGAAGAAGCTGTCCCGTACCCCAGAGCGCAAGCATGGCTTTTATGCCGTTTTTAGGATAGCGCTCGTCCACTGATACGACCAGTAAGTTATGAAACCCTGCCTCGGGATATGCCCACATGTCCTTGACCTCGGGGTGAATGATCCGGGCTAGAGGAGAAAACATATCCCCTGCCGCCATTCCCAAGAACACATCTTCCATGGGAGGTTTTCCGACTATGGTTGCAGGAAATATAGGGTTAATTCTGTGAGTAATTCGGCTTAGATTAAAAACAGGAAAATCCGCCTCCATAGAATAGTGGCCGAAATGATCTCCAAACGGGCCTTCCTCCCTAAGCTCGTCCTGTGGAACGGTACCTTCTATAATAAACTCGGCATTAGCGGGGACATTGAGATTAATACTTCTGGCCTTAACCATAGGAATCGGTTTTCCTCTAAGAAAACTAGCGAAGGCTAGCTCGTCCATACCCTCAGGCAGAGGAGCAATAGCAGAGAAAATCATCTTCGGATCTCCGCCAAGCACCACAGCTGCTTCAAGGTCCTTTCCGAGTTTCCCGGCCTCATGATAGTGGGCTGCGCCGCCTTTGTGGGCATGCCAGTGCATTCCTGTAGTTCTCTCATCGTATACCTGGAGACGGTATATGCCTAAGTTCCTTTTGTTGGTAACAGGATCTTGTGTCAGGACCAATCCAAGGGTTATGAAGGGACCCCCGTCGAGAGGCCAGCACTTTATAATGGGGAGCTTATTCAAGTTTGGCTGCTCCTCTATTTCCTGGGAGAAACCCCACTTGACCTTTTTTGTTCTCATAGAGAGCAAATCATAGGCTTTTGGCAGGACTGAGAAAAATGATTTAAGTGACGGGGGATTTAATTTGTGGAATAGTTCGACAAGCTCTTCCCCTACCTCTCTTGGTTTTCTGCCGAGCGCTAATTCTACCCGCTCTTCTGTGCCAAAGAGGTTTATCGCAAGTGGAAATGCTGCTCCTTTTACATTCTCAAATATAAGGGCAGGTCCGCCTTCTTTGACTGTACGGTCTGCAATCTCGGCAATCTCTAAAATAGGATCGACTTCGGCTTTTATATGTTTTACATCACCGATCTTCTCTAGATATGAAATATACTCTCTTAGGTCGTAGAACTGCTTTTTAGCCATCAATTAATCCTTATCTTGAAAATATATGAGAAGGAATTTCTAAGTACTTACGATAGATAACTGGTAATTCTATTCTAATTCGTCTTGTCTCCACCCATTGCCGGTATCAACCCCGATTAGATTAAGGAGTTTATCTACATAGCCGCCGATTAACTGATCGACTGTATCAGCGCCCATGTAGTTTGGCGGACAAATAGGGGCTATAATAACGCCTTCCCTTGATAATTTCAGTGCATTCTCCAAAGCAACTGAGCTAAGAGGGGTTTCTCTTAATGCAATTATCAACAGCCTTCTTTCTTTTAGAGCCACTTGGGCAATTCTTGTGATTAAGGTATCGGCAATACCGTTTGCAATCTTTGCAAGTGTTGAGACTGAACAAGGGGCAATTACAAGAGTGTCAAAATGGTTGCTTCCTGAGGAAAAAGGTGCTCCCAGGTCATTATCATTATATATTTCGTTGACCCAGGGGCGCAGTTCTTCAACTTTGAGACCTAGCTCGTCATGAAGTACCCTTTTACCCCATTTTGAGGCAATTAAAAATTTATCTCCGGGACATCTGCGTAAGAAGTCGACACCATATGCTGCCCCTGAGGCCCCTGTAAAACCCACGATTGTTCTCATAATTATGGTAAGTATATCCCAGAGAGCACAAAAAGGAAGACGGCTAAACCCACAAGTATGTTTATTCTAAAGAAGGCAAGATCAACATTTTCGGCCTTTCGATGCTCTAGATACAATAGAGCGCCTATAATTACCAAGAACACTCCTGCAACGATAGTTCTGAACATGAAGAAATAAAGAAAAGCAACAAAAAAGAATGCAGACTGATGAAGGGCGCTTGATACAATAAGAGCTATGCTCCGTCCGTAGGAAGAAACCATAGAGTAAATACCGTGATTTATATCAAATTCCTCATCGAGTGTTGCATAGATAATATCAAACCCCGATACCCAGCATAAGGTAAACAGTGACAACACTACTGCAGGCAGAATATTTTGAAATGAGCAAGTTACCGCTATATAGCCTCCAAGCGGCGCCATCGCCAGCCCCAGTCCTACTCCAAAATGGCAGAGAGGAGTAAATCTTTTCATTAGGGGATAGATGATAAAAATCACAAGCGGTATGGGCGAAAGAAGCAAAACGAGATCGCAGATAAGATATGCAGATGCAAAATAGAGAACCAAACCTAATATGGCAACAATGTAAGCTCTGGACAGGCTTATTTTGCCAGACGGCAGCTCCCTATCCTCGGTTCTTGGGTTCTCTGCATCAATTCTTCTGTCTATTATCCTGTTTATCGCAAGAGCAGCAGTTCGCGCCCCGGTGCCCGCAGCTATGATCAAAATCAATAATCTCCAGGATGGAAGTCCCTTCGCAGCAAGGAAGGTTCCTGCAAAAATAAGGGGCAGTGAGAACAGTGTGTGCTCGAATTTTATAAAATTTGCGTAGTCTTTGAGTTTTTCCATTGAGATTAAAGGATTTTACCTTAAAATTCACTGCTTTACTTTACTTTTACTTGTTCTTCTATAGAATACCAACTATCTCTTTTTGGGGTGACTAGAAATGACTAGACCCGAGCTCACTGAAAGAATTTCCGAACACTTGGCACATGGAAATACCGAAGGGATCAGACAGACTCTATCGGAGATTCACCCTTCTGAGATTGCAACCATTCTACAGAATTTCGACCCTGATGATTACCCCAAAATCCTTGAAGCACTGGACAATGAGACAGCCTCTGAGGTAATTCTTGAGCTTGATCCCGAGCAGAGAGAGGACATTCTTGAGGATTTTGATGCTGATAAGATTGCGGATATTGCAGATGAGATGGACTCGGACGATGCCGCTGATATACTTGGTGAGCTTCCCGAGCAAACTGCAAAAACAGTGCTCGATAAAATGGATCCTGATGAGGCAAAAGATGTAAAACCGCTTCTGAAATATCCCGAAGACACTGCCGGCGGTATAATGCAGACTGAGCTTGTAAAAGTCAGTCAGAACTCGACCGTAAGTGACACTATAAACTGGATTAGATTAATTGCGGATGAGGTAGAGGACTTTCACTTAATTTTTGTAACCGACAACGATGATAAACTTCTGGGCCAAATACCTCTTACAAAACTAGTACTTGCAACTCCCAGTACAAAGGTAACAACAATCATGGAGCCGGTTGAAGTAACAGTAACTCCATATATCGACCAGGAAGAAGTAGCAAAAATATTTCAGAAATACGACATACTGTCATTGCCTGTAATAGACAGCACAGGAGTGCTTCTCGGCCGAATTACAGCAGATGACGTTCTGGACGTAATAACGGAGGAAGCCTCCGAGGACATGCTGCAGATGGCAGGTGTGGGAGATAGTCTGCACCCTCTGTATACCCCTACTGTCAGCAGGATTAAGCTTAGAACCCCATGGCTGCTGCTAACCCTTATCGGCGAGCTGTTTATAGCATTTATTATAGTAAGTGCGTTTCAGCCTACCTTGGAGAAGGTTGCTATCCTTGCAGCATTCATGCCTGCTATTATGGCCACAGGGGGAAATGTGGGGCTTCAGACAACTACCATCGTTATAAGAAGCATTGGTATGGGCACAATAAGTATTAAACAGATATTTAAGGTCATTATGTCCGAGATCAGAGTCGGGCTTGTTCTCGGAATAATATGCGGATTAATTGCAGCTGTTATCGGAGCGCTGATTAGTTATGATCAGCCAGAGGTCTTAAAACTTGCGATAGTGGTATTTATTGCTATGGTTTCTGCCACATTTGCCACTTCCTTTATCGGTGTTGCAGCCCCGCTGCTGCTGCACAAGTTTCACTTTGACCCCGCAGCTGCCGCAGGCCCTTTCCTTACTATGTTCAATGATATATTCGGCTCCGTGTTCTATTTATTTATTGCCATGCTTATTTTCTAAAATTTATCTCATTAAACATATCAGTCTCCATAGCTCTTAGAGGTAATATTTGCAAACTGGTTTATAATTTAGGTATGAAAAGAATCCGAATCAGACCACGCTATACATTCTCTACGGCTCTTGAGAAACAAGAGGTGCTTGCCAAACTCAAAGAGAGTCTCACGAAAGATCCCTCCGGACTAACCGGGAAGTTCGTCAAACCGCTAGTTGTTATATCAGTTGCAGAGGAAGACCGGCATTTTTGGTCTCCCGAGCTTAGTCTTGATGTTGAGGATAAAGCGGGTGAGACAGAAATCAGATGCACCTTGGGACCGCGCTCCAGTGTGTGGACTATGTTTGCGACGTTTTATGGATTCTCCGTGCTTGTAGGCATTGCCGGACTGGTCTTGGGATTCTCGCAATTGAAGCTTGGAATGAATACGTATGGTTTTTGGTTAGTGCCTGTCTCTATAGTACTTCTGGCTATTGCATACGGGATCGCCCTTAGTGGTCAGAGGCTCGCATACGATCAGATGCTTGAGCTGCGCTCATTTATTAAAAAAACCCTAAAAGAAAAGCACGCTGAGAATCCTTAACTGATAGCCTAAAGGATAGTTTTAGGTAATAATATCAAGCATATGAATTCAACCGAGGCAATATTAATCAGAAAAATCCCTTACCGGGATTCAGACTATATCTTGAGCTTGTTCACGAGGGATTTGGGGAAAATCAGCGGCATCGCAAGAAATGCTAAAAAGAGTACAAAGAGATTTGGAGCGAGACTTGAGCCGTTTGTACATTTTAGCGTCAGTCTGAAGGATACCGGCAGGGATTTCAAACTTGTCCAGGATACAGAGACCATAGAGGTGTTCCCGAGGTTCACAGAAGACATAGAGCTTTTTTCACTCGGCAGCCTGCTCTTAGAGACAACAGATGCGTTGACACCTAGAGAAGCCCCTAACCCCGAGCTGTTTGTTTTGCTTATTGAAGCTCTTACAAAAATGAACTCAAAAGAGAGCCCTTTGCCGGTTGTATTAGATTTTCAGCTTCAGGCGCTTTCAATATCGGGATATGAGCCAAATCTGCACTCATGCGCAAAATGCGGCAAGGATATCGAAGGTGACTCATATTTTAGTATCAGCGCAGGAGGTGCAATTTGCTTTAAATGCGGCGGAGAGAGAAAAAACGGATTTATCTTCTCAAGAGAATTTCTTATGAATACGGAGCAAATGGAGTCAAACCTTGAAAAAGTTCTAAAATACATAAAACTTTTTACAAAATTCACTGAGCGACATACGGAAAGAGAGTTAAAGTCCGCAAAGTTTATTGAGGAGCTCAAACTATGATTAAAGTCAAGGGATTCATGGGAAGCGCTGTATCATCCGGAGTCAAAAAGAAAGGCAAGAAAGACCTAGCACTTATTTATTCTGAGACTCCCGCAAAAGCCGCTGCCGTATTTACCACAAATATTGTTAAAGCACCACCAGTGCTGCTGGGTATGGAGCGAATAAAATCAGGTTTATGCCAGGCGGTTCTTATCAATAGCGGCGTTGCTAATGCATTTACCGGCAACCCGGGACTTAAGGATTCCATTGCTACATCAAAATATGCGGCAAAAGAGTTGGGTATTCCAGAGAGCTTGGTAATTCCATCATCAACCGGTGTAATAGGCGGCCGTCTCCCGATTGATAAGATGAAAAAGGCCTTGCCAAAGCTAGTTAAGAACCTAAGAGCGGACGGGTTTATTGATGTTGCAGACGGCATTATGACCACTGATGCATTTCCCAAATACGCTAGCAAAAAGGTTAATATCGCCGGGAAAAGGGGCACGATAGCGGTGATTGGAAAAGGCGCTGGAATGATTGCTCCTAATATGGCGACTATGCTAGCTTATATTCTGACAGATTTTAACGTTGGAAGGAGGGCGCTAAACAAGGCGCTTAAGAATTGTGTTAACAATTCTTTTAACAAAATCATAGTAGACGGCGACACTTCTACAAATGACACCGTATTGATGCTCGCAAACGGAAGGATCGGGAACAACGCTATTAAAGAAAGCGGCAGCGAATATAAGAAATTTGAGCAAGCTGTGACCGAAGTAGCAAGTGAGGTTGCAGAGATGATAGTCAAGGACGGCGAGGGAGCGACAAAGGTAGCAAAAATAATTGTTAAGGGCGCAAGGACTGTGAAAGACGCTGAGAAAATTGCTCGCACACTTGGGACATCATCGCTGGTAAAAACCGCATTTTTCGGAGAAGACCCCAACTGGGGAAGGATTGTAGCCGCAGCAGGTCGGGCAGGAGTTGCTTTTGATCCGCACAAAATAGATCTGTACTTTGGAAATCATAAGATACTTTCGAACTCAAAAGAGGTTATGAACGAGAAAAAAGCTAATGCAGTGCTTAAGAAACCTAAGTTTGAAATAACCATCAATATAAAAAGCGGAAAAGCAAGCTCGTTTGTAATAGCTAGTGATCTGACTTATGAATATATAAAAATTAACGCCGATTACAGAACTTAATAACTACGGGCAATCTATACCTACCAGTTCCTCAAGCGAGCCGACCCCGTTGCGCTCCATGTATTCGACTATGCCGCGGTTTATCTTGCCTGCAACAGCGGTTCCCTCACCCCTAATAGCTGTGACGAGCTGAAGAGCCTTTGCACCTGCCCTGATTTTCTCAAGTGCGCTCTCGGGGCTGTTAACGGCTCCAACGCCAATTATGTCGAGCTTATCGCCGGCGTTTCTATGTATATGCGAGATAATATCTGTTGTCATCTTCCGGTAGTCTTCATCGTCACCGCTCAGACCCCCCTGGCTGTTTGTCCACTTTTTGCCGTATTTACCTTTTAGCTCGGGATCGATAGTGGTGTTTGAGGCAATAATTCCCGTTACTTTGTAATCTATTAATACTTGTAGAAGCTCGTCTATGGCCTCGAATGTGAGATCAGGCGCAATTTTAACAAAAAGAGGCTTCCTCGCACCACACTCATCCATAGCCTCATGAACAGCATCTATGATCTGGATTGTGTGTTCTTTCTCCTGCAGCGCACGTAGTCCTGGGGTGTTGGGAGAGCTTACGTTTATTGCAAAATACCCTGCATATTCATACATTCTCTTTGTAACTGTTCCGTAGGACTTCGGGGCATCTTTATGTTCTACATCTTTGTTAAGACCTAAGCTTATACCTATAGGAATTCCGGTGTTCTTGTATCTCTCCAAATTTTTAGCCACCACGTCCATCCCGGGGCTGTTAAACCCTAGCCAGTTAATCGCCACTCCGGAAGATACCATATAAAGCCTGGGTTTAGGATTGCCCGGCTGACCATATTCCGTGACCGAGCCAACCTCAACCGACGCAAACCCCAGATGCCATAGGCCTTGAACAGCACGCCCCGATTTATCCCATCCCGCTCCGACAATTAGAGGGTTTTCCAGCTCCAGGCCGCCAAGGTTTGTTTTAAGCCTCTGGTCTTTAAACCTAGAGTACTTATCAGCAAAAAGCTCAAGAATTTTAAGTGTCAGGGGAGAAATTTCTGCAAAATGAAGGGATTCACGAGCAAGGTCGTGGAAGGTCTCTGAGTCAAACTTATTCAATATAGGCCGTATTATCTTTTTATACATTGAATCTAAAAAGTATTATATCACCATCTTGAACAATGTAATCCTTACCCTCTGATCTCATTTTACCAACGTCTTTCAATGCAGCCTCAGATCCCGCCTCTATAAAATCTTCATAACTCGCAGTCTCTGCCCGGATAAAACCCCTTTCGAAATCAGAGTGTATTATGCCGGCTGCCTGGGGCGCTTTAGCATCTTTTTTGACTGTCCATGCCCTTACTTCCTTAGGACCCTGGGTGAAATATGTTATAAGCCCCAATTTTTTATAAGCTTCCTTAATCAAGCGGTCCATTCCAGAGTGCTCAAGACCCATTTCCTCAAGGAAAAGCTTTTTCTCATCATAGGGAAGCTCCGCTATTTCAGACTCAATCTGTGCAGACATAACAATTACATCCGCCCCCTGCTTCTGGGCATAATCTTTTACCTGTGTAACCTCTTCGTTACCCGATGGGTCGAGCAAATCCTCCTCTGATACATTACAAACATACATAACAGGGATTCTGGTAAGAAGATACATCTCATTAATTACTTCCAGAGATTGATCGTCAATCGGAAAGTTTATTGCCTTATTGCCTTCTTCCAGGAATTTTCGAAGCATGGTAACAATCTCAAGTTTATCTTTAGTTGCCTTGTCACCGCTTTTGGCTTGAGACGTCAGTCTCTCCTCTCTGCGCTCGACCGTCTCAAGATCTTTTAACAAAAGCTCGTCTTCTATAATATGGATATCCCGTATTGCTCCTGTTGATCCTTCGACATGCATTACGTTGTCATCCTCAAAACACCTTACTGTATGCAGAATCAGGTCCACCTCTCTTATACTGGCAAGAAAGGCATTTCCCCTGCCCTTTCCTTCAGATGCCCCTTTCACAAGTCCCGCAATATCCACAACCTCCAGGAATGTTGGCGTGATTTTCTCGGAATTGACTAGTTTAGCAATATTGTGCAGCCTGTCATCGGCGATAGGAATAACCCCAACATTGTCATCTATTGTGCAAAATGGAAAGTTGCCAACCTCGGCGCCTGCACTAGTGAGTGCATTAAAAAGTGTGGACTTTCCTACATTGGGAAGCCCTACTATGCCGCATTTAAGTCCCATTATCTGTATTTATCCTGTATTAATGAAATTATTTAGGTATGTAATAACAGAATACATGCTACCCAACGGAAGGTCTCAGTCAAGAATAAATATTATAATCGCAATATTACGATACAGCTCTTAGTCTTCTTCTATATATTTACCGGCTAGCATCTCATAAAACTTACTATTGCCGTTCTGTTTGATGAGCTGATTCCACCTTTCGATTAGATAATACTTGGTTTCCTCATAACGTCTGGAGCGGTCTTCGAGATAAAGCTCTGTTTCAGCATCATCCATGTTGGACACACGGTTAACAAATGACAATGTGCATGAGTAATAAAGCGGTATTAAGGCTTCCAGTAGCTTGTCGTTATTTATTTCATCGTTAAACACGGAGGCAAGCGCGAAATCAAAGAGTATCCTTACCCATTCGTCATCTTCATAGTGAAATTCCTCAATTTCCGCTTCAGCAAGTCTATGTAGAACTTGAAGGTTAGAAGGCATAAGAACCTGTTGCCAAATTTCACCGTGATCTTCAAATCCTTGCAAAAACGATTTATGAAGAAGATCAGTATTCACCTTGACCTCTTCACTTACACCCGACTGCCCGAGCCCAAATCCGTAGATCACACTGGGGCGGGATTCCTCTATATCCTTCCAAACGTACTCAAAATTCTTCATTAACTTAAATATAGTCCCTACTACTTGTGAGAACATAGGCCCTAGATCACTAGCAGGGTCTTTTGGACGATGAGTTTTTGTAGATCCCAAGAAGGCCTGGCAAACATTGAAGTTTCGGCATATGGCAACACTAGTCATCCATATATCTATTCCGAAATTATATATATCCTCGTCCCAGGT